>Ga0209344_10001440_pt1 | contig 30998 bp, 27 predicted proteins | sample Cruoilmetagenom6_FD_187293 | JGI IMG/M metagenome (GOLD analysis project Ga0209344, IMG submission 187293) | Oil polluted marine microbial communities from Coal Oil Point, Santa Barbara, California, USA - Santa Barbara Oil Seep Sample 6 (SPAdes)... | ecosystem: Environmental > Aquatic > Marine... | reverse complement strand
CTAAACGCAGCGCGTGGCACGGATGTGGCAATTGTCGGGATGCGCGCCTCGTGCCAGCCGATACCGGTGTTGATGATGCTTGCACCCGCGTGTTGGACGGCTTGGGCCAGCGTTACAACCTCGTCAAAGGTGGACCCGTGCGGCACCAGATCAATCATCGAAAGGCGGAAGATAAGGATGAAGTCGGCACCAACGGCGATACGCACTCTGCGCACAACCTCAACCGCCAAACGCATACGGTTATCGTAAGATCCGCCCCAACGATCGGTGCGCTTGTTGGTATGGGTGACCAGAAACTGATTGATGAAATACCCTTCCGATCCCATGATTTCGACCCCGTCATATCCAGCCGCGCGCGCACGGGTGGCGGCGGTCACGATGTCCGCGATCTGTTTTTCAATGCCCGTCTCGTCCAGTTCTTGAGGGCGAAATGGTGAGATCGGTGATTTGACAGGCGATGCGCTGACACAATCAGGACCATAGGCATAGCGACCGGCATGCAGGATCTGCATCGCAATCAGGCCACCTGCGTCATGCACACGATCCGTGACAATGCGATGATCTTTTTCGTCTTCCGCGGAAAACAATCCCGCAGCACCGGGAAAAACACCGCCTTCGGCGTTGGGCGCCATGCCGCCCGTCACCATCAATGACACACCGCCACGTGCGCGTGTTGCATAAAATTCTGCGACACGATTCCAATCCTTGCTTTCCTCTAACCCTGTATGCATGGACCCCATGAGAACCCGGTTTTTCAGCGTGACATGGCCCAGATCGAGCGGGGCAAGCATATTGGGATAGTGTGTCATGGCAGTCTCCGGCATTTGCAGGTCACCTTGAAGCCAGCTCAGCAATTTGTCACGTCAAAGACTGCGTCATTAACCGCCTATTTGCGTGAGATCAAAGACGACTCAGCGGGAGCGTACCAAACCTGTGTTAAACTACAGGAATGGAGGACGACCATGTTGGACATCAGTACACACAAGATTGCCCAGATCGTTCTGATGGCCCGCGAACTGGATCGCGCCGAAGGCGAATTGCGGGCCTTTATCGGACGACTTAGCAAAGACGAACAAGCGTGCCTTGTTGCAGTAATGTGGATTGGGCGGGATAGTTTTGAACCAGAGGACCTCGCCGAGGCAATTGCCACAGCGCAGGAAGAAGCGACAACACCAACCGCAGACTACTTGCTGGGATCACCACATTTGTCGGATCATTTGGAAAACGGACTGGATGCGCTGGGCCTGTCAGCGTTGGAAGACGAAGACGACCTGGTCAGGGGTGGTTAAGGAAACGTTCAGTTGTTTGTTGTCGCGGCCCTAAGGGCCCGCGTCGCGCGTGCGTCGACCTGTGTGTCGGGCGCTCCGGTCAAAATCACGCAGAACTTCTTTTCAGCATCTTCGCGTGTGTAGCGTTCCAACCGGACGTCTTGCGCAACTTTTTCAGGGTCGCGTTCAAACGGGTTACCGTATCCACCACCACCGGGAGTTTTCACCCGTACACGGTCGCCGGGTTGCATTGGGATATTCTGTTCTTTGGACAGGTGTTCGGGCGTGTAAGGCACACCGTTTTGCCAAACCGTTACCTCGTTCGTCGCGCCATCGGCCCCCCCAAGTGCCCCCTGAGGTCCATACCGACCATGATCCATAACAAAGCTTGCTGTTGCGGACCCGCGTCGTAATTCCAACTCGTAATCCAGACCAAAACCACCCCTTTGCGCACCTGCACCACCTGACCCCTCTCGCAGGGCATACCGGTGATAAAGAATCGGAAATGCTTGTTCCATAATCTCAACAGGAGGGGCCTTCGAAATGCCGATTGTGGAGCACCCGTTGCTTAACCCATCGCCTGCGTCGTAACCACCGTATCCACCGCCGGAAAGCTGGTACATGACGAAATCGCGCGCCCTGTCCGGGTCGTGGCCACCTAGGGCAAAATTACCGCTGGTGCCCGCCGGCGCAGCCGTTACACGATCGGGTAATACAGACACTAATGCAGCGAAAACAGCCTCTGCAATGCGTTGTGACACTTCGGCGGCACATCCCGAAACAGGGCGTGGATACTGTGCATCCAGGAATGTGTTTTCGATACCAGTAACGTGCAAGGGTTCAAACGCACCCGCACTGATTGGAACCTCGGGAAAGATATGCCGCATGGCCAGATAAACAGACGAAAGCGTTGTTGCGCGCACCGAATTCATCGGACCGGCGCACGGCGCACTGGATCCGGTGAAATCGAACCTCAGATCATCTGCTTCTCGTGAAACTGTCAGACAGATGGCAAGGGGTTCGTTCACCACCCCGTCACTGTCGATCCATGCCACAGCACTGTGATTGCCTTCAGGGATTAACGCCACAAAGGCGCGCATCTGCCCGGCGGCCCTGCGGCGCAATTCGACTATGGCCTCGGTCACGGTGTCGTCGCCATATCTGTCCATTAGCATTCCAAGGCGCTCTGCGCCCATCGCAAGCGCGGCGGCCTGCGCTTGGACATCACCAATGCGTTGATCAGCCACCCGAATGTTGGAGCAAATAATTGAATAGATTTCCGTGTCCAGCACCCCTTCTTTGAACAGGCGAACGGGTGGAAGGCGCAACCCTTCTTGTTCCACGGCCGTGGCAGAGGCGGAAAACCCGCCGGGCACCGCACCACCGGTATCTGGCCAATGGCCCGTGTTGGACAGCCAACAATAAACCTCTCCGTTGCGGTAAAAGGGGCGGGCAAACCGCACGTCCATCAGGTGTGTACCCCCAAGATAGGGATCGTTCACGATGTAAACATCGTCAGGTTTGGGGGCTGGCACCTGACCATTTCGGATCATTTCGATCAATGTTCGGGTTGAATACTGCATCGTGCCAACAAAAACGGGCAACCCTTCTGCGCCTTGAGCGATCAAAGACCCGTCCACCGCATCGTATATCCCATCTGACCGGTCATTGGCTTCGGCAATGACGGGTGAAAATGCGGCGCGGGAAAAAGAAAGGTCCATTTCATCGCAGACCTGTTGCAAGCCTGCCTGAATAACCGAAAGGGTGATTGGGTCAATGCTCATGTCGCACCTCCAACTTTGATCAGGATATTGCCGCTTTCGTCCCCATGTGCCGTGTCTCCGGGTTCGATCAGAATGGTTGTGTCCATCTGCTCAATGATCGCTGGCCCCTCCAGTACCGTATCAAGTGGCAATCGGTCGCGCCAATAGATTGGCGTGTCCACAGTGCGCATTCCAAAACGAACACTGCGTGATCCGGTGCGTGCGTCTGATGCATTGGTTTGGCGCCCTTTGGGATCAATTAACGTCGACAAATCCAATGGTGGTCGGATACCGATTACCGAGGTGTTAACGTTAACCAGATTAGCACGAATTCGATCCAGCTTGACGCGGAACCGCGCATAATAGGCGTCTTCGAACAGCCGTTGAAGTGTTGCGATGTCAACGTCAGGTTTTTCCAATGGAACGCGGAGCAAATGAGTTTGCCCCACGAACTGCATATCGACACTATATATGCGTTTTAGGCATGTTATTTCGGTTGTTTCCTTAGCGAGTAACCTTTCACCCTTGTCAGTTTGAGCGTCGAAAATGTCATCTAATGTGCCCGGATCCAAGGCATCCAAAGGTGCGTTTATCGTGCTGACGAAGTCGTGCCTCAAGTCCGCAACAACACATCCCAAAGCGTTAGTGATACCGGGTCGGCAAGGCACCAAAACCTGCGGTACGCCAAGTTCTTGTGCCAATGCGGACGCATGTAACGGGCCAGCCCCACCAAACGCGAATAACGCATAATCGCGTGGGTCCACACCCAGTGACAGCGAAACCATGCGAATGGCCCCTGCCATTGTCGTGTTGGCAAGTCTGATCACAGCCTCCGCCGCCTCGGCGACGCTAAGGCCTAAAGGCGCTGCCAATTTTTCCTGAAACACGCATTCTACGTCATCCAAAGACACGCCGCCTTTTATAGCGAGTTTCTCGGGATCAAGTCGCCCAAGCAAAAGGTTCGCATCTGAAATTGTCGGCTCTGTCCCACCTCTGCCATAACAGATCGGTCCGGGGTCAGCACCCGCGCTATGCGGCCCCACGACAAGCAGACCGGCCTCATTTACCCGGGCAATGGATCCACCCCCGGCGCCGACTGTGCGCACGTCAACCATCGGAACGTGGATCGGCATGGCGTATTCAATTTCGATCTCATTCGAAACAGCAGGTTCTGCGCCTTGAATCAACGCAACATCGGTGGACGTGCCACCCATGTCATAAGTTATCAAATCAGGAAGGCCTGCCGCACGTCCCGTATACGCGGCGGCCATAACGCCGGATGCCGGGCCTGACATAACCGTTTTCGCAGCCTCTTGCGCGACCAGCCTGGAGGAAACCATACCGCCATTGCCATTCATGATCAGTAAATCATTTTGATACCCGCCTTGCGACAGTTCGTCGGTCAGCCTGTTTAGATATCTCGTTAGAATTGGTTGGACACTGGCATTAACGGCTGCAGTGACGCCACGCTCGTATTCGCGAGACTCTGACAAAATGGCGTGCCCCATGGTGATATGGTTGTTTGGCCAGATATCACGTAACAGGGCAGCCGCGCGTAATTCATGCGATGGGTTTGCGTAGGCATGCAAAAAGTGAACGACGATGGCCTCGCATCCGGCACGCAACAAGGCATGGCCTGTGTCCAAAACGGCCTGTTCGTCCAATGGGGTGACAACGTTACCCTGCGCATCAACGCGTTCCGCCACTTCGAGCCTGAGGTTTCGCGGTATCAATGGTGTGAATTGCCCTGTCATACCGTAGGCCTGTGGGCGTGTCCGGCGACCGAGCTCCAAAACGTCGCGAAACCCCGCGGTGGTTATCAAACCTGTTGGGCTTAGCTTGCGTTCCAGTACGGCATTGGTGGTGGTTGTCGTCCCATGCACGATCAGATCAATGTCGGGCAAAAACGATTGTGCGGTTTTCAGAGCGTTCATAACTCCGAAAGCTTGATTTTCCGGCGTGCTTGGTACCTTGGCGAGACGGACATCTCCGGTCGTTTGATCAAGTTGCACAAGATCTGTGAACGTGCCGCCCACATCAATTCCAACCACCAATCGCGATCTGTCCTGCACTGTGCCTGTCCTTCTGGTCGGTCCCTTGCATGGCGAGAGTTGGTGAGTGGCGTTCAAATGTCAACGCGGGTGGTAACTGCGGCACCGGATGCCAAACCCTTACGGATACGATTTGTAAGAAGATGGTTGTGATTCGAGTTTTGGTCTTTTTTCTTTGCCGACGGTCGCTAGTGTTTGACGCCATGAAATTATTCCTGAAAATCCTCAGCCCGGCGCTTACGTTTTGCGTGATTTGCATGGCGGGCCTCGCCCGTGCCCACGCGTCTGAGGGCGGTTTCGTCCTTTTGTTGCCAACTGACTTTTACATCACCGCAGGGGTTGCCAGTGTTGCATTGACTGTCGTTTTGTTGGTGATCCTGCCGGATCGGGCGACGCGATTGTTGTTCACTCCAATCCCGATACTTCGGGTGCCACGCATGCAAATCATGTCGTGGACCAGCGGATTGTCCGCACTGTGCCTGATCGCACTGGTCATCGCAGGTACTTACGGCGCGCGTGATCCGTTGCGAAACCCGATGCCACTGTTCGTATGGACCGTTTGGTGGATCAGTTTGGTTTCTGTCCAGGGTTTGGTGTGGGATCATTGGCGTTGGACAAATCCGTGGACCGGCCCGGGCAAATTACTGTCATGGCTCACGGGCGAGCGGGCACTGCTGCGGTATCCACGTCGATTGGGGTACATTCCCGGCATTGTCGGGTTTCTGGCCTTCGCCGGATTTTTGCTAGCCGATCCAGCACCGGCCGATCCAGCCCGTTTGGCAACATGCGTTGGCGGGTATTGGTTGTTCAACCTGGCGGGGCTTGCGTTGTTTGGCCCGGCTTGGATGGTACGGGCCGAGGCAATAACCATTTTGATGCGAGCCTATGGCCGCATGGCCATTCTGGGGCGATCGAACGGGCGAATGTCTGTAGGATTGCCCGGTTGGCAACTCATGCGAGCGCACAGCGTGCCGTTGGGTTTGGGTGCGTTCATCTTGCTAATGTTGGGCGCAGGCAGTTTTGATGGGTTGAATGAAACGTTCTGGTGGTTCGGCGTTCTGGATCTTAATCCGTTGGAGTTTCCGGGCCGCTCTGCAATAATTGCGGAAACGCTTGGCGGTTTGATTATTGCAAACGGTTTTCTCGTTTTAATGTTCGTGGCCTCTATCTGGTTGGGCGTTAAATGGGCTGGAAGTAACGTTGGTTTGACCACGGCTATCCGTGTGTTCGCGCCCTCAATTTTACCAATCGCGCTGGGCTATCACATTGCCCATTACTTGACGACTTTGCTCGTTGACGGACAGTATGTTTTGGTCGCGTTGAGCGATCCGTTCAATACTGGTGCGGATTATCTGCGGTTGGGCGCGCATTCTGTGACAACGGGGTTTTTGAACACTGCCGGTACAGTTCGCGCCATATGGCTGACGCAAGCCGGTACAGTGGTCGTAGGGCATGTGATAGCGATTTTATTGGCGCATGGGTTGGCTTTACGTGTTTTTGGAACAGCACGCAGGGCCGTGATTAGCCAAGCACCGTTGGCGATATTCATGGTGGCTTACACATTCTTTGGCTTGTGGTTATTGGCCTCGCCGCGCGGATTATAGCTGGTAATTATCTGGACAATAGGTGATTCACTGTCGCACACTTATATACAATAAACGGGCACAACCGTTTGATATTGCAGATTCATGGGAGACCAAAACATGACCAGCACCCCGAAAGATTCGAAACTTCTGACGCGCCGCGGTTTAATCAAAACAGCGGCTGCGGTGGCAGGTGCGGCAAGTTTGCCGCTTTGGGCCCGTTACACACATGCACAAACGACGCGACCCATTCGGGTTGGTTTTCAGGTCCACCGCACTGGTATCGGCGCGGCCTACGGTCGTTGGTACGGCCGGACGTCTGATGCAGCTGTCGACGTGATCAACGCGGCAGGTGGAATCAACGGCCGTATGGTGGAATTGGTTGCCGAAGACGATGGCACGGATCCAAAGCGTGGCGCCGAAGTCGTCGAAAAGTTTGCCACACAGCACGAGTGCGACGTCGCGTTTGGTACGCTGTTTAGCCATGTTGTGATTGGGTCCGCCCCGCGCGCAGGCGAATTAAAGATGCCCTATTTCGTGGTCTCCGAAGGGCACCATGTCGCAAGTGGCATGTTGAACCGTTACACGTTACAGCCGGGCATCACAGATGTGAAAAGTCAGGTACAGGCGATGGCGCCTTACGTGGCCGAAAACCTAGGCAAGAAGGTCACCATGATTTTCCCAGACTTTGCATTTGGTCATGATCACCGGGATTTCTTTACCGCCGCGATTGAGGCGCAAGGTGGCGAAGTTCTCGAACATATCGCGATCCCACCGTCCGAGACGTCGTTCACCAAATACTTCCCTAAAATTCCGCGTGAAACCGAAGTCTTGTATCACGTCATGGTCGGGCCCGCGGTTCTGACATTTGTCAAGGAACTCGGTGAATTCTTTGGGCCAAACCGGCCTGAGATGTTCGGTTTCATCGACAGCCTAGAAGCTGTGGATATTGCCAGCCCGGGCCTTGAGTATCTGGAAGGGACGTATTTCTGGGAAGGAAACCCCCGTCACGCCCAGGAAGATCAAAGCGAGCACGACAAATTCTTCCGCGCAGCGGTTGGTGTGGATGATCGTGGTGCATCTCTCAGTGATCCAACAGATGTTTCCACCTATGCCCACATGTTTGGGTGCTGGGAAACGTTGCACGTCATTAAGGCCGGAATGGAGGCAAGCGGTTATTCACGTCCATCCGAACGCGCAGAGCTGATCGCAGCAGTTGAGGCCATGACCGACATGCCGCACAGTCAGGCGCATCCGCAGGGTGCCAAGGTGTTTAATGGCAAAACACACCAGGTGTTTGGACATCAATATATCTCGAAAGTTGAGGGTGGTACGCTCAAGCGGGTTCACACGACTTCCATCGAAGATACGTTGTATCCGGACGAAACGGATTACACGTCGCAGGAATTCTGAAACTTTAAAATCACAGGCGGCTTCCTACATATGTAGAGCCGCCTGTTTTAGTAAAAGGAATGTTCGATGAAAAAATTATCTTTATCCGTATTGTTGGTTGCCTTCGCTTTGCCCGTCGCCGCGGAAGAATGCACAGATGAAATGTTAGATGAAAGGTTTGATGTTATCGATAGCTTGCTGGAGGCCAATCAAAACCTTGATTTGGACAGCTATGGTAAAGCGGTCGAAGAAGAAATCGGTCACGAACCCTCTGAAGCCGAGACGTGCTTGGCGTTGGATATGTTGATCGAAAAAATTGAGGCTGGCGCCTGATCAACGCCGAACTTTGACAAAGACCAAATGACCTGAGTGGTATATTCGGGCCATGTTCCTTAACCGCTGGCGGCTTTTACGGGTCGCCAGTTTTGTTTTGGGCTTGCCCATTGTGAACATCCGGGGCAACCCTAGGGCAACATGGAATTGGGTCCCTATATTCTGCTAGCCTCGCTCGAGGGGGCTGTGACCGCAGCCGTTTTGGCATTGACGGCTGTTGGCCTGTCGTTGGTCTTTGGGGTGATGCGAGTCGTGAACATTGCCCACGGTGAATTTTTTATGCTGGGTGCTGTGATCGCATGGTGGATCGCCCATATGATGGGCGGTCATCCCGCGATTGGTTTTGGTGTTGCGTTGGTCGCGGCCCCCCTTCTGGTCGGCTCGATTGCTGTCCTGGCGGATATGACAATCCTTAAACGGCTGGACTATGATCCGGAACGTACCATCGTGGCCACCATTGGTTTGCTTTACATCATCCAACAGCTGACGTTGATGGGCTACGGCCCCGAGGCGCGCCCGGTCGAAGCACCGTTTAACACACGCCTTGCGATTCCGTGGTTTGAATTCAAAGACGGCAGTTTCCAGATGTATTGGCCGTGGGGGTTAAGCACCACCAGTTACAAGCTTGCCGTCATTGGCGCAGCCGCGTGCGTGTTGATCGGCGTGTGGCTGATGATGGCGCGCACCAAGATCGGATTGCTGATGCGTGCCACGCAACAGGATCGCGACATGGCCTTGGCTTTTGGCATTCCGGTTGAACGGGTTTATGCACTGGTCTTTGGGATTGGCGCCGCCTTGGCGGCACTGGCCGCGGTGCTGATCGTACCAATCCAGCAGGCGCATTACCTGATGGGGGCCGATCCCCTGTTGCTCAGTTTCATTGTGGTCATCATTGGCGGGTTGGGAAGCCTTCCGGGCACCGTTGTTGCCGCAATTTTAATCGGCCTTTCCGACGGCATTATTTCGGTGTTCTTTTCGCCCACGCTGGCCAAAATTCTGGCCACATTGCTCGTTGGATTTGTGTTGGTCTTCCGACCGCAAGGTTTGTTCGGGACCCGTGACAGATGAGCAACCGAACCAAAGTAATCGCCCTTCATGGCGGCCTTTTGGCGTTGTTGTTCGCATTGCAATTTTTCCTGCCTGCGTATCACCATGGCAATCTGGCGCGCATCATGGTGCTGGCCAGTTATGCCGTGGGGTACAATTTTCTATTCGGCTACACCGGCCTGCTCAGCCTTGGCCACGCGTTGTTTTTTGCGGCAGGTATGTACGGGATGGGTCTGACCATCCAACACTTGGAATGGACACCTGCACCTGCTCTGTTGGCCGGTTTGGTGGCTGGGGTCGTTGTATCGGCAGCACTTGGCATGCTTGCGCTGCGTACCGTTGGTGTGGCGTTTATGATCGTGACGCTGATGTTTGCGCAGGCCGGGTATCTGACTATTCTCTATTTTGGTGAATACACGCGCGGTGACGAAGGGTTTGTCATCCAACAGGCACAAAGGGTCCTTTGGGGCATCGACCTGAGCGATGCCACCAACCGGTATTTTGCCGCACTTGTTTTGTTTTCGGTCAGTATGCTGGTGTGTCTGTGGTTGGTACGCCAACCCTTTGGCAAAACCTTGGTCGCGATCCGCGAAAACGACGAGCGCGTTAAAATGCTGGGCTATGACACATTCGCGCACAAGCTGGGCGCGGTTGTGGTGTCAGGCGCTATTGCCGCCATGGCCGGCGCGTTTTACGGGCTGTTGTTCGGATACGTTGGTGCGACGTTTGCATCTGTGCAGTATTCGATCTTTCCTTTGCTATGGGTTCTTCTGGGCGGGGCAGGGACAGTCCTGGGGCCCTTTGTTGGCACCCTGTTCATGTTCTACCTCATCGACCTCTCATCGGGGATCACGACGGCTTATATGCTGATTGCAGGCGTTGTTTTGGTTCTTCTGACCCTGTTCGCCCCACAGGGCCTTGTGGGTGAGTTGCGCCGCCGCCTGTGGCGGTGGATGCCATGACCCTTCTGTCCACCCGCGGGTTAAGCAAAAGTTTTGAAGGCCTGCGCGCGGTCGAGGGTGTCTATTTTGATCTGCCCCCGGGACAAGTGCGCGCGCTTATTGGCCCAAATGGCGCGGGCAAAACCACCTTGGTGGGCATGATTTGCGGGCGGATCACGCCCACGTCTGGAACGGTCCAATTTGACGGGCGCGACATTACATCGATGGCGGCGCATCGGCGTATCAACCTTGGGATCGCCTACACATTTCAAATCACGTCTGTTTTTTCGGGTCTGGCCGCAGGCGAAAACGTTGCCCTTGCCGCGCGCCGCCGTCTGAAAGGCGCTGACGTGCGCCCAGCCGTGGAAAACGCTCTGAACCGTATGGGCCTGTTAAAGCTTATCGATCAAGAGGCCGGTGATCTGAGTTATGGCCATCAAAGGTTGCTGGAAATCGCAATGGGATTGGTTCAAAAACCAAGGTTACTGATCCTGGATGAGCCGACCCAAGGTCTGGCTGACAGCGAAATCGCGGATTTCAAAACCCTGATCCGCGAGCTTGCCGGGGAAACGACAATTCTGTTGATAGAACACAATATGAGCGTTGTTATGGAAACCGCTGATCAGGTCACTGTCTTGAATTTTGGCGAGGTTTTGGCCGAAGGCACACCAGACGAAATTCGCGCCAACCGTGATGTGCAGGCCGCATATTTGGGGACGGGATAGTGTTGGAACTGAACGCCATCAATTCCGGGTACGGACGCGCGCAAGTCTTGCGCGATTTGTCATTGCGGGTCGAAGCCGGTGAAATCCTGTGCCTTCTTGGCCGCAATGGTGCGGGTAAAACCACAACAATGCAGACCATCATGGGGCTTTTACCACTGATGTCAGGGTCTGTTGTTCTGGACGGTCAAAAGGTCAGCGCGTTGCCCGCACACGAAGTGCCACGCGCCGGGATCGGGTACATCCCACAGGGCAGGCGATTGTTTTCGGGCCTGACCGTGGCGGAAAACATTCAGATAGGTCTGAACGCGCGCAATAGCGGCCCGGAAACCCGCGAAGAAGTTCTGGACTTGTTTCCAAGGTTGCGCGAACGCTATCATCAAAGGGCGCAAACCTTGTCCGGCGGGGAACAACAAATGCTGGCGACTGCACGCGCCTTGTGCCTGCGCCCCAAAGCGTTGTTGCTAGATGAGCCGACCGAAGGTTTACAGCCCTCAATGATCGAAGCAATTCGTCAGGTGATCGTCAAAATGCGCGGGTTAGGAGTTGCCATTTTGTTGGTAGAACAACGTGTCGATGCCGTTTTGTCAGTGGCAGATCGTGTGGCGTTTATCGAGAACGGTCGCAATGGTGAAACCATGTCTGCCGAGGCGTTGCGGCAGGATCATAGTATTGTGGATCGTTACATCGGGGTGTGAGTCCGCGTTCATGGGGCACTGCCCCGCCCCGGAACAAGTCCGGGACTCCCCTGTGTTTTTTGGAACGATGAAAGTTCGATTGCCTTTCATCGTTCCAAAATACTCAATTTCATACGGGTAGTTCTTGGTGCGTAGCACTGTTGACAGGTTTGATCCGCGCGGCGCAATCTTTTCCCAAGACAGCAGGGAGTTCGGAGTTGTCGGAATACCTAAGGCCACGAAACATTGATGAAGCACTGTCGTATCTTGCTGCGACTGGTGCAACTGTCGCTGCGGGTTGTACGGACCTGTTTCCGGCCACCGACAATCGCGAGATAACCGGCCCGGTTCTGGATATTACGGGTCTGTCTGATCTGCGCAAGATCGATGTTGAAGAAAACAGTATTCGTATCGGCGCGGCGTCTACGTGGACAGACGTCATTCGGGCCGATCTTCCCCCCGCGTTTGATATGTTAAAAGAAGCCGCGCGCGAGGTGGGATCAGTTCAAATCCAAAATTCCGGCACGGTGGTTGGAAACATCTGCAACGCGTCCCCAGCTGCGGATGGAATTCCCTGTCTTCTGGCGTTGGATGCCGACGTAAACATAGCCGGGCCAAACGGCCCAAGGCGCGTACCGCTGTCCTCATTTATTCAGGGTGTCCGTCAAATTGATCTCAATCCGGGTGAATTAGTGACTGGTTTGGTCATTTCACAGGCCTCTGCGCGTGGAAATTCCAAATTCAAAAAACTTGGCGCACGTCGTTACCTTGTGGTTTCAATCGCAATGGTGGCTGTCCGTCTTGTTGCCAAAAATGGCGTTGTTGACGACATCGCCATATCCGTTGGGGCGTGCAACGCGGTTTCCAAGCGGATGCATGTACTGGAAGCGGACCTTGTCGGCGCACCAATGGACTCGAATCTGGCTGAATTAGTGTCACATACGAAAGTTGCATCAGAGCTTTCTCCGATAGATGATATCCGTGCTGACGCAGCGTATCGTGTTGACGCCGCAGTCGAACTTGTGTGCAGAACAGTGTCGGATTTGGCGCGGGGATTGTCATGACGAGCACGCCGGGCGCAATTAATCTGACGGTAAATGGCAACATTCATACGGCGAAGGTTGGCCCCACCCGCCGCTTGTCCGAAGTGCTGCGCGAAGACTTACGATTGTTCGGAACGAAGGTCGGGTGTGACGCAGGTGATTGCGGGGCGTGTACTGTCCTGATCGACGGCGCGCCCGTGTGTTCGTGTCTAACCCCCGTGGCACAGGTGGCGGGACGTGCTGTGGAAACCGTCGAGGGGCTGTCGCGGGACGGATTGAATTCACTCCAAAAATCCTTCCTGAGGCATGGTGCGGCGCAATGCGGGATATGCACCCCGGGCATGTTGATGGCTGCCACTGCATTGTTGGCTGAAATCCCTACCCCAACCCGGGCCGAGGTCGAGGCGGCGTTGGGTGGTGTGCTGTGCAGGTGTACGGGATACACCAAAATCATCGATGCAGTTGTAGATGTGACGCCAGCAGGAATTCAATCGATGCCCGACGCAGGGCACGCCGTCGGCGCGCGATTGGAACGTTTGGATGGCGATCCCAAAGTATCCGGCGCGGAAATCTATGGCGCAGATTACAGGCCGGACAAAGCGCTTTGTGTGCGCGCCATTCGCGCGCCATTCGCGCCCGCAGCGTTTACAATTGGGGATGTTGTTGGGTGGCGCAACGACCAAGCGGGTGAAGTGTTTGTATACACGGCTGCCGACATCCCGGGCGAAAACCGATTTGGCACAATTCCGCCCTACCAAGACCAACCCGCACTAGGAGACCGTATAGCGCGCCTTCGGGGCGAGGCTGTAGCGCTCGTTGCCGGCGAACCTGCAGTGATGGAAGCGCTCGATCTGGACGGTTTTCCAATCGCGTGGGTCGAAATGCCGAATGTCCCTGTTCACAAGGATCGTGCGGACAATATTCTGATTACCGGCAAAGTGCGACGCGGCGATGTCGAGCACGCGCTTGATCAGGCTGCGCATATTGCATCCGGTGAGTTCGAAACACCCTATATCGAACACGCCTATATCGAACCCGAGGCCGGGGTCGCGTGGATGGATGGCGATACATTGGTCATTCAAGCCTGCACGCAGGCACCAATCCTGGATCGGGATGAAACCGCGGGGGTTTTAGGGTTGAGCCCAGAAAGTGTCCGGATCATTCCGGCCGCGACGGGTGGGGGTTTTGGGTCCAAACTGGATCTGTCGCTGCAACCGTTGATCGGGTTGGTGACGTTGAAAACCGGCCGACCTGCGCGAATGATTTATTCGCGGCGCGAATCCATGGCGTCCACCACAAAACGCCACCCGTCAAAAATGTCCGCCCGAATTGGTACGGACGCGACGGGGCGGATAACAGGCATGGTGTTTGATGGGGATTTCAACACCGGGGCTTATGCCAGTTGGGGCCCGACGGTGGCGGGGCGTGTACCTGTTCACGCGTCCGGGCCGTATTTCACACCCAATTACCACGCCGAGGCGCGTGCAATACACAGCTATTCTGCAATTTCCGGTGCATTTCGCGGCTTTGGGGTTCCACAGGCGGCGATCATGCAGGAAACGCTTTATGATGATCTGGCAATGGCGGCGGGGATTGATCGTCTTAAGTTTCGCCGGATTAATGCAATGGAAGATGGTCAAACGACTGTGTGTGGCCAGCAATTGCATGGTGTTGGGATTGGCGCTTGTTTGGATGTGTTGACTGGACCTTGGTCTGACGCGCTGTGCCGGGCCGAAGATAAAAATTCCCAAAACGGATCGATAAGATACGGGGTTGGCGTCGCGTCGTGCTGGTATGGTTGTGGCAACACCGGACTGCCTAATCCATCGACCATTCGTCTCGGCATAACTGCGGACGGTCAGTTATGCCTGCATCAAGGCGCCACAGACATTGGGCAGGGATCCAACACGGTTATCACCCAGATTTGCGCAGATGCCTTGGGTTTGCCAATTGAACATTTTACCCTGATTGGGCCGGATACGGCGTTAACGCCAGACTGTGGGAAAACATCGGCATCCCGACAAACATTTGTTACCGGAAAGGCCGCACATCTAGCTGGTCGCACTTTGCGTGAGGCTATTTTGAACCTCAGCAACATGGGTCCCGAGGCGGAACTTTCGTTGGTTGGCGACAGGCTTGTTGTGTCCCAAGGCAATGAGCAAAGCCACGTTGCGCTTGCTGGTCTTGCACCAGACAAAAATGGTTATGTCCTGTGCGGAGAAGAAACCTATGACCCGCCGACACAACCGCAAGACGAGAATGGTCAGGGGTCACCTTACGCCGTTTATGGGTATGGCGCACAGATTGCCGAAGTGGCCGTTGATACGGCCCTTGGGACGGTGAAAGTTACGAAAGTGACCGCGGCACATGACCTTGGTCGGGTGATTAACCCACTTCTTGCCGAAGGGCAGATCGAAGGCGGTATTGCTCAGGGTTTGGGTCTGGCACTGATGGAGGAGTTTATTCCCGGCCGCACCGAAAACCTGCATGATTATTTGATCCCAACAACGGGCGATATGCCTGAAATAGAGTCTATTTTGATAGAAATCCCAGATCCCGAAGGACCACTGGGGGCTAAAGGCCTGGGGGAACATGTATTAATCCCGACGGCACCTGCAATTCTGAATGCAATCCGCCATGCAACAGGGGCAAAGATCACGAAACTACCTGCTTTGCCACACCGCGTGTTGGCCGCGATCCGGGGGCGAGGGAATGAGCATACGTGAAGAAAAAATCCGCTGCGATGCCTGTCCTGTAATGTGCTACATCGCGCCCGGAAAAATCGGTGCTTGTGATCGGTACGGTAACGAAGACGGCAAGATTGTGCGCTGTGATCCGTTGACGATCCTTGATCGCCGCCTTGCCGCTGGTGGCGAGGTACGCCCGTTTCTGAAATCGGATTGGGACGGTCAGGTTGTGGGCACCGATGATCTGTTCATAAGCGGTGTTGGGTCCGGCACCACATACCCGGATTACAAACCGGCCCCCTTTATCGTTAGCCGTGATGTCGAAGGTGCGGATTTCGTTACTGTAGTGACTGAAGCGATCTTTTCCTATTGCGGTGTAAAGGTGAAGATAGACACCGACAGGCACTTGGGTCACGAGGCCGCAATCGTGCGCGCCAATGGCGAGGCGATTGGCCACGTAACAACAAGCGAATACGGCAGTCAGATGTTGTCGCTGGGCGGTGTTGATCACCTGACGGGCGGGTCCAAACCCGAAGGGCGTCTAACATGTGACGCATTGCTTCGTTTGTGTAACTGCGAAGCGGTCGAACTTTCCATTGATGATGGTGCGACTGTGATCGTTCAGGCGGGGCATGCCCCGATTGTCGATGGTGTGCGTGAGGAACGAATGCGCGTTGGGTGTGGTTCCGCAACTATCGGTATGTTCGCGTCCCAATGGCAGGGTTTGGTGGATGAGGTTGTCGTGGTTGACGATCACATCACCGGTGTGGTCAGCGAACATCAGGCAGGCAAGGTTTTGGATTGGCCTGACACGGGCATTCGGATCAAAGGGCGCCGTTCAACGCCGGGGCGGTATTTTCAGGTGGCCGAGCCGGGCCTGGGGTGGGGGGGAACCAACATCAATGATCCTCTTGATATCCTGAACCCGTGGCTTGAGAAAAAGGGTGCGCGTCCGGGATTGTCGCTATTGATGGTGTCCACGACAGGTGAACATTCGGCATATTACGTACTCAATTCCGAATTGATGCCGGAAATCGCACCGATGCCTGTTGCGCTTCAAGCGTCGGTTGACCTGATTGCCGAAAATTGCGAACCCGCATTGTGCACGGTTCTTTTTGCGGCGGGGGCCGGAGGGTCTTTGCGATCCGGTGTGACTAAGAACCCTGTCAAGTTAACTCAATCCGTGCAGGCGCTGAAAACCCATGTCACCTGTGGTGGTGCGGCGACCTATATTTGGCCGGGCGGTGGGATCACCTTGATGGTGGATGTCACACAAATGCCGGATGGATCGTTTGGGTATGTACCGACACCGGCATTGGTTGCCCCATTGGAATTCACACTGTTGCGTGAAGATTATCGCGCTTTGGGGGGGCATGATGATGCCGTGCGATCAGTCGCTGACATTTTAGAACACGGCGGAGAATATGGTTCAGATGTACGTGTCGTTGGACCCAAGCCGAGGAAACCCTGATGCAAGGACCGCAGATCACCTGGTTAGCGGACGGACGTAGGTTGCATTTGCACCATGGCCCCATCGACATGATTGTCGAGGCATCAGGACCGGGGACACAAGCCGCGTATGAATGTGCCGCTGCACGGTTTGAAACGTTGCTGGACGAACTAGTCGTCGATTTGCCGCGGTTACGCCAACCGGATGGCCCGGACCCGATGAACACCGTCGGACAAAAAATGGCGAATGCAATCAGGCCTTTTCAGAACCATTTTGTGACTCCTATGGCCGCTGTGGCAGGTGCGGGCGCTGATGCCATTTTGCAAGCACTTTGCAATGGTCCCGGTCTTCAAAAGGCATACGTAAACAACGGCGGTGACGTTGCCTTGCGCCTGACCGCGGATGAGGTCATGCGTGCCGCTGTTGCAACAAACCCGCCGGGGCAGATCACGATTGGGCACTTGGACGGCGTTGGTGGCATTGCAACCTCCGGATGGCGGGGCCGAAGCCATTCCTTTGGAATTGCCGATTCAGTCACTATTCTTGCGCAAAATACGGCAAAAGCGGATGTTGCGGCCACGATGATTGGCAATTTTGTCGATTTACCCAACCATCCTGCGATTACCCGGTGCCCTGCCGATCAGCTGTCCCCAGACAGCGATTTAGGCGACCGTTTGGTAACGACGGATGTTGCGAAATTGAATGCCGACGATATCAATCTTGCTTTGGATCGTGGTGCAAATTTTGCCCAGGATTGCCTGTCGCGAAACCTGATAAATGGTGCGGTCATTGTGCTTGCTGGCCAATACCGTGTTGTTGGATATTTGCCCCTGATCCAAAAAGAACCGGAAATTGCACATGCCTGAATTTACCCTTCGCAAGAACATGTTGTTTGTCGAGGACATTCATCACGATGGCGGTCCGTCGCCCGAATTCCCCCGCCGACGAGCGGCGATTGCAGCGCTGGTCAAAAATCCATTTGCTGGCGGGTATACGGAAGATTTGCAGTCGGCAATGGACGATCTCAAACCACTTGGATTGACGATGACCGAACGCCTGATCGAAGCCATGGGCGGGGCCGAGGAAATCGACGGTTACGGCAAGGCCGCAATGTGCGGAGAACGGGGCGAATTGGAACATACCGCGTTGTGGCATGTCCCCGGTGGTTACGCGATGCGCGCGCGTTTGGGTGAAGCCAAGGCAATTGTTCCGTCCTCAATGAAACAAGGAGGCCCGGGAACGCGCATTGATGTTCCGTTGGGCCATATCAATGCCGCCTATGTGCGCAGCCATTTTGACAGTATGGAAGTGGGCATACCAGATGGACCGCGCGCAGATGAGCTGCTTTTCGTGCTTGCGATGAGCAGGGGCGGGCGAATTCATGACCGGATGGGTGGGCTGACGGTGGACGAGGTCAAAGGCGAAGACGGCCTTCGTTAATCAGCCACCGGTTTTGCCTGTACGGATTGACGTGACACCTGCACAGCCAAAATACCGCCCATGATGATCAGAACGCCAACGATGTCGTAAAACCGCAATGCTTCGCTCAGCAGAATTGCGGCAATGGACACACCGAGAAACGGGTTGAGAAAATGAAAGGTTGCGGCCCGGGTTGCGCCAATCCGTTCGACCAACATGAACCAGACCAACGTTGCAGCAAGACCGGGCACAAGTGTGGTGTAAGCGAAGGCTGCGACCAATTGCCAACTCCAAGAGATTTCGATTGTTTCTGTTGAAACTGCGACAACGCTTAGGACCGCACTGCCGACAAGCATTTGTAAACCAACAATCATCAGGAAGTTACCGCCGGATGTGGCCCCGCGAACCATCAAAGTTGCCAGGGTTAATGCCATGACGCCGCCAACACAGAGTAAAAGGCCAAACAAATCCACCCCGCCGGTCAGGCGTGACCCCATAATGATGGAAACGCCTGCAACTCCGGCGACCAGCCCTATCGCCGCTAATGGCGCGAGTCGTTCTTTGAAAAAAACCCACCCCGCCAATGCGACAAGCAAAGGCATGGTTGATGCAATAATGGCAGCCAGAGAGGCCTCGACCGTTTGCATAGCGACAAAATTCAACCCGAGGTACAGGGCATTTTGGCATATTCCAAAAACAATTGTTGCGCGCCATTGCGAAGGTGTTAGCCGCCATGACTGGCCTAATGCACGTGCAATTAGAATGCCCAAAAGGCCAGAGATCAGGAACCGCAGGGCCAATGCGCTGACGGGTGGCGCGCTTGCAACGATGATCCGGGCGGATGTGAATGCACTGGACCACATGAAGGCAAAGGCCAACCCCATTACGATTGCGCGAATGTCCATTTGCCGGCTGCCTTGTTTCGAATTCCAGCACGAGACCTGACACAGGTTTTCGGGGAAGGAAAGCTTTGTGTAAGAAGAATGTGCTTGTACCGAAGATGCCAGAACGGCGTAGGGTTACAGAACTAAAAAGGGCCGCCCAATGGACAGCCCTTTCGTAATTCTCTGAAACGGAGGATTAACCGTTAACGCTGTCTTTCAACGCTTTCGCAATTGTCATCTTAACAACTTTGTCCGCTTCTTTTTTGATCTGTTCGCCTGTGGCCGGGTTACGGACCATACGCTCGGGACGTTCGCGGCAATAGATCTTGCCAACACCGGGCAAAGTCACGGCGCCACCGCCGGAAACTTCACGTGTGATTACCGCGATCATGGCATCCAGTGCGCCATTAGCGGATTTCTTGTCGCTGCCCATTTCGTCGGCCAGTGCGGCCACAAGTTGGGTTTTGGTCATAGGTTTTGCCATTTTATGGTCTCCTTAAACTGCCCTGTCATTGGGCCTCATTGGCGTAATCTAACTCTATCTTGTGATCGAACACAACGAATAGTGGGTACAAATAGGGAGAATTTGCTCATTTGAACAGGTTTTTGGGGTGTCAGAGGAAGGCTGTTTCATCAAATGAGCGTAATTTCCGGCTATGAATACGTTCAAGCGGCATTTTGGCAAGGGTTTCCATTGCGCGTATTCCGATCATCAAGTGGCGGGAAACCTGTGAATTGTAAAAATCCGAAGCCATTCCTGGCAGTTTCAATTCACCATGCAGCGGTTTGTCAGATACACAAAGAAGCGTGCCATAGGGCACACGGAATCGAAACCCATTGGCGGCAATCGTGGCGCTTTCCATGTCAAGTGCGATGGCGCGCGATTGGCTGAGCCGTTGAACAGGTCCGCTTTGATCCCGCAACTCCCAGTTGCGATTGTCCAGACTTGCCACTGTCCCGGTGCGCATAACGCGTTTCAGATCGTACCCTTCAAGTTCCGTTTCAACGGCCACTGCCTGTTCTAATGCAATTTGCATCTCTGCAAGGGCTGGAATTGGAACCCATGCAGGTAGGTCATCGTCCAACACGCGATCCTCGCGCAGATACGCGTGGGCCAAAACAAAATCGCCCAAGTTTTGTGAATTCCGCAAACCCGCGCAGTGCCCAACCATCAACCAGGCGTGTGGGCGCAATACGGCGATATGATCCGTTGCTGTTTTTGCATTGGAAGGTCCGACGCCGATATTGACCAATGTGATGCCCGTCCCATCGGGCCGCTTCAAATGATAGGATGGCATCTGCGGAAGTTTTGATGGTGTTGCGATTGCGTCGTCGGCACCCGTAATCTCTGTGTTGCCAGTTGAAACAAAACTGCAATATCCACTGTCCGGATCACCGAGCATGCGACGCGAATATGCCTCAAATTCTGATACGTAGAACTGATAATTTGTAAACAACACATGGTTTTGAAAATGCTCAGGGTCTGTGGCGGTGTAATGGGAAAGCCTCGCCAGCGAATAATCGATGCGTTGTGCCGTGAACGGGGCGAGCGGTTCGGTACCATCGGGTTTTGGTTTGCAGGTGCCGTTCACGATATCGTCGTTGGTGGTGCTGATGTCGGGAACGTCAAAAATATCACGTAACGTGAACCCGGCCGCCCCTTGGTGGGGTACGGTAATATCGGGGTTTTGTGCCACTGCGAAATGGACCGGCATAGGTGTATCCGACACGCCAATACATACAGGGCATCCATGGTTTTCCAGTAATAGAGAAATTTGTTGTTCCAGATAGTTCCGAAACAGATCGGGCCGTGTAATTGTTGTGGCGTGCGTTCCGGGTTCGGTCACGTGACCGAAACTCAACCTGCTGTCTACTTTTGCAAATGATGTCGTGGTTAGCCTGATTTCCGGATAAAATGCGCGCGCGCGCGTTGTCGGAGCCTCACGCATGCTTTGCGAAAACGCATCGCACAAAAATGCGGTGGCCCGGGTATAGATCAGACACAGCCGATCAACAGCAGCGCGTGGGTCGGTGAATTCTTCAGCAGGGATACATTCGGGTGTGCGAACGTCACCTGTAGCGCCGTTATTTGTCATGTTGCGCGCCTTGTACTTCTCATGTTTTTCTCGGTCATAGTTCACGTTGACACGCGCGGCGGTGAGGATCAAGCTGCTCCTTGATCAGTCAAGAAATGGATCCATAGATGGACTACGAAACAGTTTCCGCAGGTGATTTTGGTGCGTCCCTGACAGGGATAGGTCTTAACATTCTGGTTCGCGATGTTTTGGCGCAAGTTACCTTTCTTCAGGATGTATTCGGAATGAACGGCCATCAGGCCACAAAGGATTTTGCGATTATGTCTCATGGCGGTCAGGTTCTGCAGCTGCATTCAGACGGAACTTATCATTCCAACCCTTTGCTTGGTCTCGTGCCGGAATCGGGTGTACGTGGCGGCGGTGCAGAATTTCAGCTTTATAACACTGATCCTGACAAGGCGGTTGAACTGGCTGAGGCGCGCGGGGATTACATTCTGCAGGTACCGATGGATAAACCGCATGGATTGCGAGAAGCATATATATTGTGCGAAAATGGTTATGCTTGGGTGCCGTCCCGTCCGTTGTGACCTGTCCTCCCGTCCTGTTTCATTTCATCCCGAACCCAATTGGCAAAAGCGCGCGCACCCGGAAGGTCGCGCGCCTGCGGGGCTTCGATCATGTAATATGCCCCCTGCATTGGGGCGTCATGTGAAAATGGGCGTATCAGTTGGCCAGTTTTCAAGAGGTGTCCGGCAACTGATATATTGGCCATCGCCAGCCCGGCACCAGACATGGCGGCATTCAAAGTCAACGCATAGGCCGACGACCACGTGATATTCGTATCGGACCAGTCAAGCCCCTGGTCTTCGGCCCAGGTGAGCCATGTACTGGTCAGGTTCGACACATCAAACAGACGCGCAAGCCGGGCATCTTCAATCGTGCCGGACCACCCCGGCGCAGCAACGGGAAATATGACCTCATCCGCCAGTTTTTCGGCGGGCAGGCCCGGCGAAGGGCTTACGGAATAACGCAGTTCAATATCTGCGCCTTGCGCCATATCGTCCGGCTCCCATACTTCGACAATGAACTCTAGCTGCACATCCGGGTTTTGGGCGTAAAACCGGGGCAATCGCGGTGCGATCCAAAAAGTCGCAAAACTCATATTGGCGTGGATTCGAACAGCTTTTCCACCTGCCCCGGTCACCGCCAATGTACCGCGGGTCAACGTTTGAAACGCGTCGCGCACAATCGGAAGGTAGGATGAACCGGTTTCCGTCAGGTCAAGCGTGCGCGCACCACGATGAAATAGGCGTCGGCCCATGTGCCCCTCAAGTGATTTGATCTGCTGACTTACGGCGCTTTGTGTCATGTTCAATTCGCCTGCGGCATGGGTAAACGACCGATGTCGCGCCGCGGCCTCAAATGTGCGGAGCCAGTTCAATGGGGGCAGGGTGTTGCTCATGTCATAAATTACCTATTAGCAGTACTTATAGCTAAACACGGTTTTTTTCGTTGGTAAAGAGATGCCCTTGACGTCAAGTTTCCAGGACTTCAATGCCCCTATGATTCCTGAGGTTTGGCCAATGACTGACGCGCCCAAAACACAACTGCAAGAATGGAATTACCATCCTGACTTGCCGCTGGCGGATTCTTCAATTTTTAGTTGGCCCCCCAGCCCCGGGTTTCTGATCCGTTGGTTTGTCCGAAATTGGCTGATGCTCAGCGAACGGATGATGATGGTTATTCTGGCGGTGATCGCTTGGTATTTCCTTTACCCGTCGTTGGAGCAGGCACAGACATTTGCCCTAGGTTGGGTATTGCAAACCTATGCAGTGAACTTGGGGATGATCATCGTCGTTGCGGGTGGTTTGCATTGGTATTTCTATATGCGTCAGGGTCAGGGTTCAGCGCTCAAATTTGATAAACGCGGACAGGCCAAGGGCAATCGGTTATGGAATTTTTCGAACCAGGTACATGACAATATGTTCTGGTCACTTGGGTCCGGTGTCGCGCAATTGACCGCATTTCAGGTCGTGACGATGTGGTTGATGGCAAATGGATATGCGCCCACGATTTCATTTGCCTCCAATCCGATCTGGTTTGTGATCGCGCTTATCCTTCTCCCGATCTGGAGTGCTTTTCATTTCTACTGGGTGCACCGCCTGTTGCATGTGCCGTTTCTCTACAAACGCGTACATTCACTGCATCACCGCAACGTCAGCATTGGACCCTGGTCTGGCTTTTCAATGCACCCGGTTGAGCATTTCATCTATCTGACAACGTTGTGCATCCACTGGGTTGTGGCCTCCCACCCCATCCATCTGATTTTTCACGTGATTTACCAGGGACCCGGTGCCGCAATGACACATACCGGATACGAGGACCTGCTGATTAAAGACAAACGCAGGTTGGCGCTTGGGACCTTTTATCACCAACTGCATCACCGGTATTATGAATGTAATTATGGCAATCAGGAAATGCCTTGGGACCGCTGGTTCGGCACCTTCCACAACGGCAGCGAAGAAGCCACCGTTGAAACCCGCGCCCGCAAGAAAAAGATGCATGCCTGAGGCTTGCCAATCGGGCGTTCCCTCCGCGATAAGAGGTCATGAACAAGACACTTCTTTCCTTTGGGCATGGATATTCTGCGCGGGCTTTGGCGCGGCTTTTGGTGCCGCTGGGTTGGACCATCTGGGGCACTACCCGATCGTGTGACAAGGCTGACGACTTACAGGCCGAAGGCGTTACACCAGTCTTGTGGCCTGATGGTGCTTTGGACGCGGCGTTTGCCGATGCAACACATGTTTTGATCTCGGCCGGGCCGGACGCCGACGGTGATCCGGTTCTTCGCCGCTATCGTGATCAGATTTCAACAATTGCGCCGCGGTTGGAATGGGTGGGGTACCTGTCAACGACTGGCGTTTATGGTGATCACCAAGGTGCGTGGGTCGACGAAACCGCGCCTCTAACACCGGCAACCAAACGGGGCCAAATGCGGGTGGATGCCGAAACGGCCTGGCAATCGATACCAGATCTGCCTCTGCATATTTTTCGACTTGCGGGAATTTATGGCCCCGGGCGCGGCCCGTTTGCTAAGGTGCGTCAAGGCACGGCACGGCGCATCATTAAGCAAGGCCAAGTGTTCAGCCGGACCCATGTTGAGGATATCGCACAAGTTTTACAGGCTTCAATGTCGCGCCCCAATCCCGGTGCGATTTACAATGTGTGCGACGATGATCCGGCCCCACCACAGGATGTGATCGGATATGCGGCCGAACTGTTGGGGGTTCCAATACCCCCCGAAATCTCATTTGAAACCGCTGTTCTCACACCAATGGCGCGCAGCTTTTATGCCGAATCCAAGCGTGTAAAAAACGACCGCATCAAACAGGAATTGGGTGTGAAATTGCGCTATCCAGATTACCGATCAGGTTTGCAGGCGATGTTGAAGGCCGGGGAATGACCCCGAACCTTCAGGCAGCACTTTGATACCGTCGCAAAACACGCGATGAAATTTCAACGAACTGCTTGGCTTGATCATCAAAACTGGACACGCCTATCGGTACTTTTTCCGATCTTCCTTTTTCCAGTACAGCTTCAATTTCGCGTCGCAATGGCTTGTGCCCCGATCCTATCGGTAGCATTTTTTCACGCACGACGCCGGGGTGTTCAACTGTTCCGCCGCTGTCTGTTTGGATGACTTCTATCCCTCGAATAATCGCTTCGCGTATGGCCAATCCGAATGTTTCTTTCCACTGTGACATGAACAACAAAACGTCGATCTTGGCATAAAACTGATCCATTTCAGCTTGGGAGAACCGCGGATGAATTGCCCATTCTCCGGGTAGGGACGACGCTTCGAAGGTGCCCCACCATCCCTTGTCCAAGCTGCCATCAACAAGATGAACTTTGAAATCCTCCCTTTCAATGTCACTGAATGCCCGGCGAATGTCAGGCCATCCCTTGATGTATGCAGGCCCGCCTAGGTATCCAAAGGCAATACGAGGATCAGACATTCGTCTCTGTTCCTGCATCGTAAAAAAATCAGCTTTGGGCGGGCGCACACCGTTTTTCCAAACTCTCCCCGACCCCGGGGCCAAACCGGAAGTTTCGCACAAGTCCAAGGCGAACTGGCTAGGGTAAGTGATGCAATCAGCCATCGACGCCTGACGAAACAGGAAATTACGTCGTGATCGGGTGTCGCTCATGTTGTCGACGCAGCCACGACAAGACGACAAGCAAACTGGGGATTGGCCGCAATACCTTTGATCGGCTGTGATCATGAACTGACGTTGGCATATCCACCAAAAGTCATGCACGCTTAATATCACCGGAAGGTTGCGCGCTTTGGCCGCTTCGATTACTCCGGCGCCAACGTCCTGAACGCAATGAATATGCACGAGATCAGGTGTCAGCTGATCCAATAAACCGGCAATGCGTTCGCTAACAACGGGATTGTTGTAGGTTTCGGTGAACCGCCGAGTCCCGGGAACGTTGATCAGGAAATTTTCCACCCCATTCACACTGGATTTGATGATCGAATAGGGCGCTAAGTCTTCTCGGCTGATCAGGGAAATAGCCGTCACTTGCCAACCAAGTTTGCCCAGAGAATGCGCGACTTCTTCTGCAACGATGGTCGCGCCGCCATAGGAATTTGGAGCAAACAGAACGTTTATGATCACGACGTGTGGTGCATTCATGCCGTCACCCATTTTACAAGGTTTGGGTCAACAATGTGCGGCGTGTTTTGAGCCGACCAATTTTTTTCAAGCGCGCAACGTGCGCGTAATCCCATCGCGTGCGCGGTCGAACGATCGCGGTCAAAACAGTCAAGCGCAGTTTCCCAATCGCTTTCTTTGGTCGCAATGATCCCGGTTTGCCCCTGAACCACAATATTGGTGAAATCGCCAATATTGCCGCAAACGACAGGAACACCAACCGATGCTGCATCAATAGCCCTGACGGCGCTTTTGCAGCGATTGAACAGATCATCCGCCAGCGGTACTACTGCACAATCGGACTGTGCCAGCGTTTGCAGATATCGGTCATAATTCGTGAATTTGTGGTACTCAATCTGATCGCTGATATCGCTCGGCAAATGTTTCCTGTCAAAATGGCCAAGTATCATCAGCCTTCGATTTTTATCCTTTGATAAGAAGGCAATGATCTGATTGCGAATGATGTCAAAATCGGCCTCATGACCCTGTGATCCGCTGGCAAAGGACATTCGAAAAACATCTTCATTGTCTACTCGTCCGCGTAACGCAACTTCACCGGAATTCAACGTCACACTATCGGCGAAATTGCGTCGAACAAACACATCTCGATGCGAGTATTCGCTTGCATGCAAGGCCAAGCCCGGGGTGGACACCGAAATTGCGTCGCAGGCATTCATTACATCGAGGTACCCGGGAGCGGCCGCAACCAAATCTGATTTCATGACCGGGTTTAGCACGGTCAAGTTCGTGTATGTTTCGTAGGCTGACACGGAAAACAACGGGTCGTCGATGTCGTAGAGAATTGGCATTTTCAGACGGCGGGCTTCGTAAAGATACATTGAAACATCAGCGCACATTTGCAGCCGATAACACATCAGATGTGTCGCATCCTGAAGGATGTGAACTGCGCGTGGAACGTCCTGATAATGCGAGAATGTCACGTCGACCCCCATGGTGGCCCAAAGTTCGATCAGCTGTTCGACACGGTACTTGCGACACTGCACGAGATTTAGGTCACCGATAATCGCGATCTTCCGCCGTTTGCAGTTTACCATTGGGGCCTGCATCATGTGAAAGGCATTTTGCTGGGCAAGGGTCGCCCAGATCGGCCCAAGATATCCCGCGCGTTTCACGCCGCTCTTGACCGGGGGCACCGTTGTAGGCGCTTCGCGCCTCAATCGCTTGGATAAATATGTCAGGGCTTGCCGCAATGCGGTGGCCACGCCATGCGCCTGCATAACCCAAACAAACCTTCTGACAAGATCGATACGAATGATGTTGGGTCCCAATATGGCCTCCGGATCAACTCAGACCTTTGTATCGGGCAAGAAAATTAAACTGAGGTTTACATGTTTCTTTTACCAAGAATGTGATCGCGCATTAGATGTTGATAGGTTTGAAATTGGAGAGATGGATGGGCGCGCGTATTCAAGACGATTCTCCTGACGTTCACATTCTGATGGGTGTGAAAAATGGTGCAACGTGCCTGCCTGAACAACTTGACAGCCTGCGGAAGCAAACCGTTGCTTCATGGTCTCTGACGTGTAGCGATGATGGATCGACAGATACTTCTGTTGCTGTAATTGCGAAATTCGCAAAGTCAGGGCCTCAATCTGTGAACATCGTGCGCGGCCCATGTAGTGGGTTCGCCAAAAATTATTTGTCGATGATCCGGTCCGTTAGAGAATTGCCTGATTTTCTGGCATTTGCAGATCAGGACGACATTTGGTTTTCGGACAAGTTGGAAAGGGCAATTTTGGCCTTATCGGCAATTTCGCCGACGACACCCGCTCTCTATTGCGCGCGGCGTTGGGTCTGGAATCCGGAGGTTGGTTGCGCATCGCTTGACGGTCCGGCGCAGTGCAAACCATCTTTTAGAAACGCCCTGATCGAAAACATCGCACCCGGTAACACTATCGTCCTCAACACAGCGGCGGTTCGCCTAGTCCATGCTGCGGCTCATCGTGTTGATGATGTTTTTGCGCATGACTGGTGGATGTACCAACTTATATCCGGGGTTGATGGCAACGTAATTTTCGACCCGGAACCGTGTCTGTTTTATCGCCAGCATGGTGAAAATGCCATCGGCTCAGGTCATGGATGGCAGGCGCAAGTCGCGCGAAAAATTGCCGTTTTGCGTGGGGCATATATTGACCGCCTCTCAGCGAATATTTTGGCATTGCAACAGTGCCGGGATGTGCTGGCTCCTGTGAATGTCGACGTGTTGGAGGATTTTGAAACTGCGCGCCAATCACAAGGATTGGCGCGCATTGTGCGGATGGCCCGATTGCAGCCGAACCGCCAATCCAAATTCTCAACAGTTTCATTCTGGGGGGCATTGTTGCTTGGAAAAATCTAACAGACTTCCGCGAGTATTGTTGTTTGGCGGTGATGGCGGCTTGTCGGGCGTCCCGCGCCATTTGGGGCAAATTTGCGAAACCATTTCAAATACTGTTGACCTGACCGTGGCAAGCGACCGGAATGTCGGTGGGTTTGATCACGCGGTACAAATCGGTGCGTGTCATGTAGAAATGGAAGGGTTGCGCAGTTCACTGTGGCCGGTTTCTATAATTAAGGGTTGGATCGGCGCCCATAGATTGCTCACCCAACAAAAGTGGGATCTCGTCTGGTTGCATGCACGGTTGCCTGCCATACTCGTCCGCTTGGCATTTGCACTTGGTTTTACCCGGTTACACAACAATGCCCACATTGTTATGAGTTATCACGGGATTCCGTTTGACCCAGGGCAACGTAGGATCGCCGCGCGCGTGTCTCGTATGGTCGAGTCATTCCTTTTGTCGCGATGTCCACAGATGCATCTCATATTTTTGTCGTCAGATATGGTTTCAAGACTGCGCGATGTAGTCGGAAGCAGTATTTTGGATCGACATAAAATTCATGTTTTGCCCAACAGTTCAAATTTAGGCACTATTCCGCGTGAAACGACACACATGACCAAGCGAAATTTGGTTATTACAGGGCGGGCAGGGTACCAGAAAAACTATGCGCTTGCTGTTCGTCTTATGGATCATTTGCCGGAAAACTATATACTAACTCTTTGCGGAAATGGTACAGATGATCGTTCATTTCAGTCACGATTACTGCGACAAGTTCGGGCGCAAACCCGCGCGCGCATTCAGTTTTCGGGCCCAGTAGTGGATGTTGGTGGTATTCTTGCCATGGCTGATTGCTATTTACTGACCTCACGTTACGAAGGGTTGCCCATCGGAGCCATCGAAGCGTTTGAAATGGGGCTACCTTTGGTTTTGACCCCGTTCGAGGCTGCACCAGAAATGGTGGCGGCCCATCCTTTGGCGATGTGCTTGCCATTACAGGATTTGCCACGCGATGCTGTGCGTATTGCCCGATTGGTCGAAACGTATAGAAAAAACCGTGCTGCGTATTCAGATCAAATCAAATTGGCTTGGAAACGCAAGTATCCCTACGCTGCCTGGCAGGCACGTGTCAGGAATCTTATGCAAGAGATTCTTGCAGATAAAATTCCGAACCACGCAAGTTTTGTTCATGACGTTCGATAGCTTCTTCTAGGTTGTCGAAAATGCGAAGGACCCCGTTTTCCAAAACCGCCCCCATGTCGCAGGTGCGTCGTATCATTGGGATTGAATGCGAAACAATGATTGCCCCTGCGGATTGGCGTCTGTCATCCAGCATTGCGATGCTTTTGCGACGAAACGCTCCGTCACCCACCGAAGTCACCTCATCAACCAAATATGTGTCGAACGGAATGCCCATCGATACACCGAAAGAAAGGCGTGCCTTCATGCCAGCAGAATAGGATCGAATAGGCATATGGAAATGCTCCCCTAACTGGGCGAACTCTGCCACGAAGTCGATCAATGCGGCGGTGTCGATGCCATAGATTCGGGCCACAAATCGTGTGTTTTGTGCGCCGGTAAGATCAGGGTGAAACGAACCAGCAAAGCCGACAGGATAGGAAACGCTCCCCGTGGAAATGACTTGGCCTTGGGTTGGTCGGATCGTGCCGGCAATAATGTCCAGCAACGTGCTTTTTCCCGCGCCGTTCCGGCCCAGCAAGGCAACGCTCCGTCCAGATGGGAAAACGATGGATGCATCCTTGATAACGGTTTTGTGTCCGGATCGAAGGGCGAATGTTTTGCTGATGTTTTCGAGCTGAATCATGTGCGCCCTCAGCGGCGATCGCGCAGGCTGTAATAGATCAAAACGACGATCGTCCAGGCAAAGGTTGCAAACAATGCGGCAAGTAAAAGAAGTTTTAGCCGCTCGGGATATTCGGCAGATTCGGCCAACGTGGGCTCGATGTGTGCCGCCAGGTACCGGCTTTGTTTTTGTGCGTCGGCTTGTGCGGCGTCATAACTTGCAAGTGCAACTGTATAGGCGGTTTCGGCAAACTCCCGATCAACAATTAGCCCTTCGTATTCGCCAACCAGATCCGCAAAGGCCGATGTGGATTGGCTGTTGGTACCCAACCCAAGCTTTTGCCTTTCTGCTGCGATGCGGTTTTTTATGACGGCAACCCGATTGGTTGATTGAACAACACGAGGGTCATTGGTACGGGTTGAATCCTTAAGAAGATCAAGTTCGATCAAGGCCTCAGCCAATTGCCCCTGCAGAGTTGTCAAAAGACCCATCCGGCTTTGCGTATCAATTGACGGATCGACGATTTGATTGCGGTTTCGATACTCGGTCAGCGACCTGCGGGACGATTTCAGACGTGCAACTGATTGCCCAAGCTCTTCGCGGGCGTATTTAATGGCATCTTCACGTGCGACTGCCGACAGGTTGTTGATCATGTCACTGCTTGTCGTAAAAAGCGTTTGGGCGATCATATGTGCGTCACCTGGATCAAATGCCAAAATACGCAGGTCGATCATGCCGGTGTTGCTGTCGTAGTAAATGGTAACTTTTTGTTCCCAATGGGCCAGAAGGTCTTCGATCATCCCGTTTTCATTGAATGTGAAAAGTGGATCCTCCACACGGTTGG
>Ga0209344_10001439_pt1 | contig 31058 bp, 21 predicted proteins | sample Cruoilmetagenom6_FD_187293 | JGI IMG/M metagenome (GOLD analysis project Ga0209344, IMG submission 187293) | Oil polluted marine microbial communities from Coal Oil Point, Santa Barbara, California, USA - Santa Barbara Oil Seep Sample 6 (SPAdes)... | ecosystem: Environmental > Aquatic > Marine... | reverse complement strand
CGTACTTTTTTGCCTACACGCTCACCAAGTTCCTTACCAATGGGAGTCATATACTCGAGTACGGAACCCGCCATTTTTTTGACATCAGCCAATTCTTGAGAGCCACGAATAATCAAGCTGTCAAAAAACCCGCCTGCTGGATAAACTATTTCTTTTACGAAATCTTTCATGGCTGAAAATATTTTTGGATAGCGCTTAAATAACTGCTCAGCAATCTCCGGCGTAAACAAAGCAATGCCTGTAAGAGCCCTATCAAATTCACTAATTTTCCCGCCCAAAACATCATTACCACTACCTAGGCGGTATAAATCTATCAAATCACCAACAACAGGCGTTAGCTCAAATATAAGCACTACATTGTCTTGTACTGCAGCCATTTTCTCCGCTTGATCAACCAGAAAATCCGCATCAGATCCTGCTATGTTATGAATGGCTTTTGCATAACGACGCAGTCCAATCGCTGCATCTGCTGCATGTTCGGTTGTTAGAGCATAAATGTAAGCGCGGTTTGCTTCACGGTATAATTTTAGCTTTTCTGTTTGCACACAAGCTATACGTTCTTCTTCGCTGGCGGCTAGGCCAAGCATTTCTAGTACACCAGCAGCGGCGGAATCAAAACTTTCAGCAGCGTCTTCTATGGCTTGAAGTTGAGGCGAGCCCTCACCGCATTTTCCAGTCATCTCAAGGCCCAAGATCAGCTTTTTCCCTGCCTCATACATGGGGCGTAGTTTTTCAACCTTAAAACCAAAGCCCTCAGCAACAGACTCGGCATAAAATAATGCGGCTTTTAGGCCCTGTCCGTCCAAATATTCTGGGTCATTTTCCCATTCTTCCATCTGCGCTCGAACATCATCGCGCATTTTTTTCAACATCTTGGTACGTTCAGCCCTTACCCGCTCTAATAAGGCGGAGGCATCTTTTTCCAATTGTGCGTGTTTAACTTGAAGAGCTGAAATGCGCTGATCTGTGTTGTTTGCAGGCTGTGTTGCCTCTTGTTCGTCTTGTGAAAAAGCCGCTGTAGAAAACAGCAAAGAAGTGGAGAGAACCATAGCAGCCAAAGCACTATTGTTAGCTCTTTTCTTTACTCGCTTCATACCAAGCATGACGACCCAACCTTAAAATATCATAATCAATTTTGTAAGCGTACCTTCTCACTGACTTTTGTCAAATTCATGATCTAAATGCGTTAATAGGAGCAGAAATTATTCTCCATACCCGCCAAAAGGGGCACCCGAAAGGTGCGACATGTTCTTTATCCATGTCGCAAGATCATTTTTCTAGAAAATGATAAGGCATGATACCTTATGATAGCGCTATAGATAAACTGGTAAAGTAAACCTAGTCCACAACCGTGAAATCTGTGACAAGTACAGCGTCTGCTGGAACAGGCGTAACAGGAATACCATTATAATTTTCAGGCCCTAAATTAAGGGAGGACAGATCCATCACATGAAGAAACAAACCATGCCCATCCTTGCCCGGTCGATTAAAAATCATTTTCTGGCCATTCGGTGAAATAGATTTCATGCCATCAAAGCTCGGATTATAGGTAAGCCTCACTGGCTTGCCGCCCTTAAGGTCACCCAGAAAAAGCTCATAATTATGACCCTCGATCACAGAGGTATATAAATAGTGTTGACCGTCCGCTATCGGGGCAGGTCCCCAATACATACCATTATCAAAAGTGCGCTGGGTAAGCTCGGTTCCATCATGCTTGATAGTAAAAACCGTCATTGGTGTTGGCTTTACCTTGCCATATTCACTGGCACGCCAGCCTTGAAACATTATGGTTTCGCTATCGGGCATGTAAATTGGTGCGCCTGGTTGCCAGTCCTCAGTGAACGTAACTTGTTGTTCATCGCTACCGTCCGCCCTCATACGCCAGATATTCACATTTCCTTCGATTTCACGAACAAATGTGATCCATTTTCCATCTGGTGATATGGCCACTTCTGCTTCGTACCAATCATTGTTCGTCAGGCGAACCACATCACCACCCTGCATGTCTGACGTATATAGCTCTGCCCCTTGTGGATAATTTTGCGGATTTGACCACTCGCCAATGGGTGTGTCCATATTATCGCGGGTTGAGGTCCATAATACGCGCTTTTGATCAGGAAATACCCACGAACAAGCGTCTTGACCACGGTCGTTAATACGCCAACTTGTCTTACCATCGTCACTGTAAATATAGGTCAAAGACCCCGTTAAACGCTCGCCACTCGGCTGCAAGGCGTCCTTATCTAAGGTTTGAACAATAAAATGGAAATTGTCAGGTGCGTAATAAGCCTCAGATGAGGATGGGATATTAGGAATTCGCCTAACTGGAAGCTCGGCCCCTTCACCATCTTGAGAATACGCCCAAGCGTGTGACGATATATCTATCATTGTCACACTAAGGATCGCAACAATAAGTCCTGACAAAATACGCATTACACACCCCCTTTTGATATAATTTAATCTGATTATCTATCAAGAGCAGTCTAAACGCCTTTGCCTTTCATTGTCTAGTAAAGCAGAAAATGCTTATGAGGAACTATCTTGAAGACTGTACTATATTGAACTCTTCGAAAAAAAACGGCACTAATCGATATCTGAAGTAACTAACGAGCATAATTCTGGGTGTCCATTGCAACAGTCATTAGTCAAATATGCCATGAACCGCCTAGTGTCCGCAATTTCAACTTTATAAAACAAGCTCCTACCCTCTCTCACACATGAGATAATCCCTGCATTAACCAAGATATTCAGATGAGACGACAAAGTATTTTGTGGAACACTTAACCTGTCCGCGATAACGCCTGCAGCCAACCCTTTAGGGCCGCTTTTCATAAGCAGCTTAAATACTCCAAAGCGCGTAGACTGAGCTAGTGCCGATAGTATTTTCACTGCCTGATCATCATTAATCTCTTTAGTCATCAATTAAAGCTCTCTTTTTACTTCCATATATGTCGATATATCGATAATAAGAGTTGTACGCAATATTTTTGATACAAGGAAACAAATATGAGTGAGATCAATCAAGCCCCCAGAATAGAAGAACAGAGCATTGGTTTTTTTGAGAAATGGTTGAGTGTTTGGGTTGGCTTATGCATTGTCAGTGGCATCATACTGGGCAACTTCTTCCCTGCCGCCTTCCAATATCTAGCGGGCCTAGAATATGCATCCGTGAACCTTGTGGTTGCTGTTCTCATTTGGGTAATGATCTATCCCATGATGGTAAACATTGATTTTGCCAGCATTAAAAATGTCGGGTCGCGCCCAAAGGGGCTTGTCATCACCCTTGTTGTTAATTGGCTAATAAAGCCCTTTTCTATGGCAGCGCTTGGTGTCTTGTTTTTTGAGTATGTCTTTGTAGATATTATCCAGCCTGAGGATGCGCAGCAATATATCGCTGGCTTGATTTTGTTGGGAGCTGCGCCCTGTACCGCCATGGTTTTCGTTTGGTCACAGCTCACTAAGGGCGACCCAGCTTACACCGTTGTACAGGTTTCTATTAATGACATCATTATGGTGTTTGCGTTCGCGCCTATCGTCGCATTTTTGCTGGGCGTCACTGACCTTGTAGTTCCTTGGGAAACGTTAGTGCTCTCGGTCATCCTATATATCGTTGTGCCAATAATAGCGGGCGCGATAACCAGAAGAACACTCCTGAAACGCGCCAGTGATGAGAGCGCAATAGACGCCTTTTCTAGTAAGCTCAAGCCGTTTTCCATAATGGGTTTAATGGCAACAGTCTTGCTTCTCTTTGCATTTCAAGCACCAACAATAATCGCTGATCCTGTGCGTATTGCTATTATCGCTATTCCGATCACTTTACAGTCGTATGGCATTTTCTTCATTGCATATTTTGCCTCATACCTGTGGCGTGTGCCCCACTGTATAGCAGCACCAAGCGCCCTGATCGGCACGTCAAACTTTTTCGAGCTTGCGGTGGCTGTCGCCATTAGTCTGTTTGGGCTTGGCTCTGGCGCGGCCCTTACAACGGTTGTGGGCGTTTTGGTAGAAGTGCCTGTAATGTTGTCGCTCGTCGCTATAGCCAACCGAACAAGACATAAGTTTGTGAACGACACGCATTAAAAAACCGCCCCAAAAGGGACGGTTGTTTAATGGTAGAGAGGAAGGGATTCGAACCCTCGAAACGGTCGCCCGTTTACTCCCTTAGCAGGGGAGCGCCTTCAGCCACTCGGCCACCTCTCCGCCGCCGTGTTTATGGTAGTCCGCCTTGCCTGTCAACGGAGATTTATGAAAAAAGCACCCTTCCTTGGTGGCCTAAGGCTTCTACGCAACAATTCACTGTCCTTTACGGGTCTATAGCGCTAAAGTTCAACAGTATTTTGACCAAGGAGCAAATCAATGATTCCACCCTTTCATCTCGCCGTTCCTGTAGATGACCTCAAGGCTGCCCGCGCCTTTTACGGCGAGCTTATGGGCTGCGAAGAAGGCCGCTCCAGCGACAAGTGGGTCGACTTTAATTTTTACGGTCACCAATTTGTTGTGCATTTGGGCACACCTGTTGGCCAGATGGTTGACAAGAATGCGGTGGATGGCGATAGCGTCCCCAGTTTCCATTTTGGCGTAATATTACCCATGAGCGACTGGCAAGCACTTGCGGACAAGCTGAAGAACGCTGACGTTACTTTCATCATTGAGCCAAAAATACGTTTTGAGGGCGAAGTGGGCGAGCAGGCGACTATGTTTTTTCGTGACCCTGCTGGTAACGCTATTGAGGTAAAAAGCTTCGCTGACATGAGCCAAATATTTGCAAAATGATAGAGCGAATTATGCTTCCCCTTCAACGTGTTCTCCCCTATAAGGCCTATTATGAGCTATAAATCACTCAGAGACTTTATCGCCCACCTTGAGGCAAACGATAACTTGGTACGCATTAGCGCGCCAGTATCCACTGATCTTGAGATGACGGAAATTCAAACCCGCGTACTCGCTGAGGGTGGCCCTGCCCTATTGTTTGAGAATGTCGTCAATGAAAAGGGTGAGAAATCCTCCATGCCAGTGCTGACCAACCTGTTTGGTACCGTCGAGCGCGTCGCGTGGGGCATGAACCGCGAGCCACACGAGCTACGTGAAGTGGGCGAAACTTTGGCTGCACTGCGGCAACCACAACCACCCAAAGGCATTAAAGACGCTGTAAGCATGTTACCACTTTTGAAAACCGCAATGTCCATGCGCCCTAAAACAGTGAAAAAAGCGGCCTGCCACGAAGTTGTGCTTGAGGGTGATGATATCGACCTTGATATGTTGCCGATCCAGACCTGTTGGCCGGGCGAGCCAGCGCCGCTTATTACATGGCCGCTGGTGGTGACCAAAGGGCCAACAGATAAAGCAGAAGATAATTATAATCTGGGTATTTACCGCATGCAAAAGCTTGGTAAGAACCAAACGCTGATGCGCTGGTTGAAGCACCGCGGCGGCGCGCAGCAATATGCTCGCTGGAAAGAAGTGTCTCGTGAGCCAGTGCCAGCCGCTGTTGTTTTGGGCGCTGACCCTGCGACCATTCTCGCCGCTGTGACCCCAGTGCCTGATACGCTCAGCGAATATCAATTTGCAGGTTTGCTGCGCGGCAAAAAGGTTGAACTGGTTGACTGTAAGACCATCCCGCTCAAAGTACCCGCAGAAGCGGAGATCGTGCTTGAAGGGTATGTGAGCCTTGATGATTACCGCCCAGAGGGACCATACGGTGACCACACGGGCTATTATAACAGCGTTGAGCAGTTCCCTGTTTTCACCATCACCGCCATTACTATGCGCAAAGAGCCTATTTATCTGAGCACTTACACAGGCCGTCCGCCTGATGAGCCTAGCGTGCTCGGCGAAGCCCTCAACGAGGTGTTTATTCCGCTCTTGCAGCAGCAGTTCCCTGAGATTATCGACTTTTGGTTACCACCAGAGGGCTGCAGCTACAGAATTGCGGTGGTTAGCATCAAAAAGGCCTACGCAGGCCATGCCAAGCGCATCATGATGGCTGTTTGGTCCTTCTTGCGCCAGTTTGTGTACACCAAGTTTGTAATTGTGGTCGATGACGACATTGATTGCCGCGACTGGAAAGATGTGATGTGGGCCGTATCCACGCGCATGGACCCTGTGCGCGACATCACCGCTATTGAAAACACCCCTATCGACTATCTTGATTTCGCCAGTCCTGTCTCGGGCCTCGGCGGTAAGCTAGGGCTGGATGCTACCAACAAAATAGGCAGCGAAACGGGCCGCGAGTGGGGCGAGAAAATTCGCATGGACGACGATGTTATCAACCGCGTTGACGAGATGTGGGACGCGCTCGGGGTTAGCGGCGATGGTAAGAGCATCTGGAAGTAAGTAAATAATGAGTTTATTAAAAAACTATATTCCCTTAATTATTACAGGATTTCTTTTCCTGATAATTGGGATGATTATCGAAAATGCCTTCGGTATCATCTACTGGAATGATGTGGGTTCTATTCTTTATAAATATCAAGTACTTCTAGCTGGAGTTTTTACATCTATCGCTGGTGTAGCGGTTATTATCGCGGCGATAATACAGCAGCAGTCTAAACTCCGTCTAAAAGAACAGGATCAAGTGTATCTTAAGGAGAAAATGGTCAAGGGATTGCTAGCCGAATTTATTATGATTCATAGAGATATATCTGAAATTGAGTCTGTTGAGGGAGTGAGTCAATTTATTGCCCATAAATCTTCATTTCTCTCTTCACCTTTAATTAAAGAAACTTCTATTTACGATAATTACAGTCGCCAGTTACCATTAATAGGTACAGAGTTAACTATCAATATTCGTATTATAATGAGTGAGTATAAAATTCTAATTAATGCGACAGAAAAACTTGAAAATTTGGAGAGCACTAATACAGAGGTTGTTGCAGATTATGTTAAAGAATTCCAAGATCATTTAGGGTTTGTTATTTATGAATTAGCTAAAATCTGTGAGGACACCTCTTCTATTCAAGCCTACCAAAGTAGGAATAACGCTCACAAAGCCAAATTGGCTAAAGAAAAAAAGAACTTAAGCAATGATGATTAATCTATTATGACCGATAATACCCTAGATATTTTGAACGATCTTGTGAGCGCTGCTACCAAGCAAGGTGCAGACGTAGCAGATGCTGTAGCTGTAGACAGCACCAGCACGGGTGTTTCGTGGCTAAACGGTGCCCTAGAGGACGTTGAACGCTCAGAAAACAGCGATATTGGCTTGCGCGTAATGATCGGTAAGCATCAAGCGATTGTGTCCACCAGTGATCGCCGCAAAGACGCTTTAGACGGCCTAGTTACCCGCGCACTGGATATGGCGCGCGCTGTGCCTGAAGACGCCTACTGCGGCCTTGCAGACGCTGACCGCTTGCTAACAGGCACCTTACCAGAGCTTGGGCTTTATGATGACACAGACGTTAGCGCGGACACGCTGGCAGAGCTAACGCACGAAATGGAGGACGCCATGTTCCAAGTAGACGGTGTCACCACAACAGCAGGCGGCGGCGCCTCCGCTGGCAGCTACGCGCTCGCCATGGTCACAAGCCACGGTTTTGCAGGGCATTTCAAAGGCTCAAGCTTCTCCGCGTCCATCTCAGCTGTCGCTGGCGAAGGCACAGGCATGGAGCGCGACTATGACTTTTCCAGCAAGCGCTTTTACGCAGACCTAGACGACGCACCCACCATCGGTCGTACGGCTGGCGAAAACGCTGTTAAGCGCCTAAACCCTGCCTCCGTGAAAAGCGGCATGATGCCAGTTTTGTTCGACCCCCGGGTCGCCAACAGCCTCGTTGAGCATTTCATGGGGGCGATCAACGGTGCCTCCATCGCCTCAGGTACTAGCTTTTTGAAGGATCACCTAGGCGAAGCGGTATTCACGAGCGACATTAACATCATCGATGACCCGCTGATGATGCGCGGCCTTGGCTCTCGACCATTTGACGGCGAAGGCGTTACCACCACTAAGCAAAAGCTTATCGACGGCGGTGTGCTGAACAATTGGATGCTCAATAGCGCCTATGCGCGGCAGTTAGGGCTTGAGACAACAGGTCACGCAACGCGCGGCACGTCATCGCCCCCTGGTATTGGTGGCAGCAATGTATATATGGAAGCGGGCTTGTTAAGCCCTACTGAGTTGATGGCTGACATAAAAGACGGTATCTATATAACCGAGCTTATTGGCATGGGCGTGAACGGTGTAACGGGCGACTATAGTCGCGGCGCTGCTGGTTTTCTCATCGAGAACGGCGTCATCACACGGCCGGTAAATGAAATTACCATCGCGGGTAATCTTAAGGATATGTTCACAAACCTTGTGGCAGGTTCGGACCTAACATTTAAATATGGCACCAACGCCCCCACCGTAAGGGTAGACGGCTTGACGGTCGCTAGCGCAGGATAGGCAACAGTTAAAAGCAACATGGCTGATACACTGAAGTTTAACGACGATTACTACGACACATGCCCTTGGACTGCTGAGGACGATAAGAATCTTATTCGCGACGTCACTCATGAAGCGGGCGCCATAGCCCTCGAGTATTTCCATAAAGTTAACCTTAAAAAGTGGGAAAAATCTCCCGATAACCCCGTCTCAGAAGCGGATATGGCGGTGGACGCTTACTTGCGCGACAACCTCACCAAAAATCGACCTGATTATGGCTGGCTAAGTGAAGAAACCGAAGACGATAGTGATCGCCTAAACTGTAGACGGCTTTGGATTGTTGACCCGATCGACGGCACCTACGGCTTCATTAATAACCGCGACGATTGGTGCATTTCTGTCGCGCTCATCGAAAATGGTCTGCCTATTCTCTCGTGTATTTATGCACCGCTGCGTGATGAACTTTATTTAGCTGAACTTGGTGGCGGCGCAACCCTCAACGGCGAAAAAATAGCGGTGAGCAAGTGTCGTAAAATCGAAGACGCACACATGATGGGCAACCCAAAAGCCATCCTCTCAAGCAATCTATGGCCGACCCCTTGGCCTAAAGGCATGACTATCACCCAAGATAACTCCATCGCGCTCCGCATTGCACAAATTGCAAGTGGCAAAGCTGACACCTGTGTCACCCTCAAACCAAAAAACGATTGGGACATGGCTGCTGCTGACCTCATTTTAAAGGAGGCTGGTGGCACTTTGACCACAGGTGAAGGGGATGCCTTACATTATAATGAGGCAAGACCCCTGCATGCCCACATCGTGGCTTGCTGCCCTACGCTGAAAGATGCGGTGATGGCGCGTGTTACACCAGCTCTCCTTGTGGACAAACAAGTAAAATAAAGTCGTTGGCACAGACGTTTAAATGCTCTACCTTGGCTTTAAAGCATTGGCAAACATAAGGTTTATTGGAGAGCAAGCACATTCATGGCCGTAAAAAACATCCATAAAATTTTGATGTTTCCACTCGCTTTTCTTCTATTTTTAGGGGTGAGCATCGCCGCATCCGCTGTGTCAGCAACTATAAACACACCAAGCGCTAGCCTAGCCCTACAAGACAAAAATGCTAATAAACGCCTTGATATAGTGAAAACCCTATCAGCGCCTGATGTTTACGTGGAGATCGCCCGCCTGAATACAAAGCTTGCCACCACTAGGGGGGATAAGAAGCGTCGCGCAATTATCACAGATCTAATGGCCTATTGGGTGCAAATTGCCGACCCAGATGAAATTACTCCGCTCGCAACGGAGCTCGCCGTCATTGCTGAGCGCACCGGTAGTGACAGCCTTAAAAACATTGCTCAAGCACATCTCCATTACGCAAATAGTATATATGGTGACGCCTCCACCGAGATCAAAAATATTGGGGCTCTAGTAGCAACAGCAAAACAAAATGGTGATGTACGTCTTGAGATTCAGGGGCTTTATCTTATTGCGCTGATGATCCCAAGTGAAGGTAACTATTACGAGGCCATTGCAAATCTCAAAGAAGGCCAACTTGTTGTCCCTGATATAGAGAGTTATGCGCACGAACTTTTGAACGCGCATCTTTCCTCCGCCTATTTGTTCACCGCTCTGGGTAACACCAGCGGAGTTTATGAAAGCTATACTGATGCAATTGACGTCGCGGAAAAATATGGCCTCGCCTTCGATAAATTAGAGATGCTTTATAATATCTCCATCGCCTATCAAACGATAGAAACAAGCGACACCTCTATCGCTTATTTGCAAGCCCACAGTGAACTTGCCAAAGAAATGGGACGCGATGAAGATCTGTTTTATTCATACTATGGTCTAGCCTTCCTCAAAATTGAACGAGCAGACTATCAAGCGGCGAAAGATTATTCTCTGGCAGCCCTAGAGATTACCGAAGCCCCAAAGGAGTTTGTCTCTGGGCTATACAGTGTGCTGGGAACGAGTGAAGCCATGCTTGGCAACATCGACGAAGCTCAAAGCTATCTTGAGAAATTTTCCCAAGTCATTTTGAAAGATCGCGCTGAGCTATCGCCTTTTGAACAGGTAGATAAACTCAGATTACAATCAGAAATTATGTTGGCGAAGGGTGAGTATCAAGAAGCGTATAGCACCCTCGCGAAAGCCAATAGAATTGACACCAATGCACTGAGAGAGCAAACAGCATCAGATGTGGCGGCGCTGCGGACTAATATGGAAAGCTCCGTTCGCAAAGAGCGTGAAGCACAAAAAATTGCGCGAGACCGTCTTAGAAACGAACGCGTTCTGCTCGCCAGTTCCGTCGTTATTCTAATTATTTTAGCTGGCATGATTGTCCTGCAAATTAAAAACAGCCGTGCGCTTGGTGAAAGTATCCTAAAGGCAGAAACCGCCAACCGCGCCAAGTCAGATTTTTTGGCCCATATGAGCCACGAGCTTAGAACCCCGCTGAATGCAATTATCGGTTTTGCCGAGGTATTAGAGGGCGAGCTGTTCGGTCCTCATTCAAAGAAGCAATATGTTGAATATTCCACAATGATCCGTCAGTCAGGGTCTCATTTATTAGGTATTATCAATGATTTACTTGATATTAGCAAAGTAGAGGCTGGTCAGCTTGATCTGCATGATGAAGATCTTGATATCTCCAACATGACCGATGCAGCCATTCAATTTATCTCGACACGCGCAATGGACGCCAAAGTGACCTTGGTGAAACAAATTGAGCCTGAGACACCGCGTTTAATCATGGACCGCCGTATCATCAAACAAATGATAATCAACCTTCTGTCCAACGCAGTTAAATTTTCTGGTGTTGAAACCACGACGACAATCAGCACCGAAATCACCGACGACGGTGAGTTCTTTTATCACGTTACAGATGAGGGCGTGGGCATGAGTGAAGCGGAAATTGCCAAGTGTCTGCTGCCATTTGGACAGGCGCAGTCACTGATGACCCGCAACCATGAAGGTACTGGTCTTGGCCTGCCGCTGGTTAAAAACCTAATTGAGTTACATGGTGGTCGCTTATTGATTAAATCTCAACCTGGCGAAGGCACCCGTATTACGCTAGCCATTCCAGCCTCACGGATTGTGGATGAAAGCGCATCGCCCGACGATAATTTTGAGATGATCTAGAAGTAAAATTTCAACCCCGTCACAAAGCGCCCCTTACCGCGATCAGTAAAACCATTGTAACTTAGCGGCTGTGTCGTTTTCACATAAGACGTGGTCAACTCAAAATCTTTTACAAACACACTCAAGCCCACAGACCAATCAAAAGCATTGCTGTTATTCTGGCGAAAGTCCTGTCCCACATGTGTGATAAGCGTTAGCTCTGGCATGCGCGGAATTGGAAATTCAGCATCCACAAAGCTATAGATACTATCGCTCGGCGTATCCCAGCGACCATCCATTGACCAGCTTGTACCCGCAACAATATACGCAATACCATAATCACGCGCGAGCGTTGCTTTAAGCTCAGGAAAATACTTATTTTTGCCAACAACTGGTGCGCCAGCCATCAGATAATCTTTACCGTTGAGTATATCCACCTTACCAGAAAGCGTCAGGTCCCAACCGCCTAGCGGCTTGGTGACGCCAGCAAAAACCTCTATCTCGCCGCCATAGCCAGGGGCCGTGATATTGGAGAGATATACACCGCCGAAAACATCTCCTTTGGTAAGAGACAAGGTTGCAGATACACCGTAATCGTTGGTGGTTTTGGCGCGGCCACGGTCGATAATATTGCTAGAAATCGCTATATCGCCATCAAATAACATACCCTCATCGTCTTGAGCTAGCGCACTCGGGGCGACAATAAGCGCAGTTGCTAAAAGTGTGGATGTGATACTGATTGTTTTATAAAGCGCTGTCGCTTTCATAGCCTTTTCCTTATCTTAATCTACTAGTAAACCTGGGTCTAAGCGCACAGATTTCCAGTTTACACGCCAATCCACATGGGGGCCATTTGCCCGCCCTGTCATGCCGATTGTGCCAATTTTCTCACCCTGCTCTACCACCTGACCCTCTTTCACATCAACAGAATTCATGTGAAATAATGTTGAGGTCACACCGTGTCCGTGGTCAATAATAACAATGCCACCTTCCAGCAAGAAGTCGGGCGATGCAAGCCGCACCGTACCTGCAACAGGTGCCACAATGGGTGTGCCAACATCGTTTGCGATATCTAAGCCATAATGCGGGCTACGCGGTTTGCTGTTTAACACACGCTGGCTGCCATAAACGCCCGAAATGCGCCCTACAGCGGGTTTTATAAAACCCCCTAACCAGTGCATGTCATCGGTTTTAAAGCTACGGCCACTGCGCACACGGCCTGTCTCCACCTTGCGGCGCGCGGTCCAGCTAGCTGGCGGTGTCACGGTTTTGGGCGGTAGGCCGTCCACATAGTCAATATCATACTGTCTCGCCGTAATGGTTAGTGTTTTTTCGTTGATGTCACCACTGGGCCTCTGCGTCCTAAGGAGCAAAGTTCCAATTTGATCACGACCAAAGCCAATGATAAATTTACCGTCGCTCGAGACTTTAACATCCACGCCGTCCAACCAAACTTTACTACCAGGCTCAGCGGAACCAACAACCATACCGCCTTGCGTCAGGTCGCCCTTCAGTTCTTGTGCTGTGCCGACGGAGCTAACAAGCGTTGCCGCCAATATGAGATGCATAAATCTTTTCATGTTTTCTATCCTACAGGGCAAAGGGGCAAAAATACGGCACACTTAAAAGAGATCACCTTGGCGGGTGTCTTTGTTGCCAGACTTAGAAGCTTTTTTAGGTGTTTTTTTAGGAGACTTTTTTGCTACTTTTTTAGCGATTTTTGGTGTGGGCTTATTAGGTATTACACCGTCTTCTTCCACTCGCATCGCTTTTTCACCGTCTTTAAAGCGCGTGGTAACCGCGTCACCCGTTGATAAGGCTTGAGCCTCAGTCACTGGACTACCACTCGCATCCATCACCATAGCATAACCACGGTCTAACACCCGCTCAAAACTTAAGCTATCCAACATGCGTGTCGTTGCAGTAAACTTTTGTTCTAAATGTGATTTTTTGACGGATAACGCATGTGTTAACCTACGGGAAAGCTCCCTTGGTTCACGGCTTTTTTGCGATAGCGCCTGCTTCAGCCTTGGCAGCGATAACTTACCGACAACGCGGCCTAAATTGATGCTTTGTTTTTGTGAAACGGACATCAAAGCACGTGGTAGGCGGGCGGAGGCATCATCTAATCGTTGCTGCGATAAGCCCATCATGTCTCGTGGGCTAGGCAAGCCACGAGAAAGTGCCGTCAGTCGCTCGCGGCGATCACTGATCATGCGGCCCTTACGGCGCTCTAATCTTGCATCGAGGTCCAGCACGGTTGCTTGCAGTTCAGCGCGCACAGGCACAGCTCGCTCTGCCGCTGCTGTCGGTGTTGGTGCACGGTGGTCAGAGGCATAATCAATAAGCGTGGTGTCCGTCTCGTGCCCAACAGATGAAATAAGCGGAATGTCAGACGCCGCCGCTGCGCGCACAACAACCTCTTCATTGAACGCCCATAGGTCTTCGATGGAGCCACCGCCGCGTGCGACAATCAACAGATCAGGCCGCGGGCTTGGCCCTGTGCCGTCCATTTTATTAAAACCTTCGATAGCCGCTGCCACTTGCTCAGCAGCGCCTTTACCTTGCACAATCACCGGCCAAACCATTACATGACGAGGGAAGCGGTCGTTTAGGCGGTGCAAAATATCGCGGACCACTGCACCTGTCGGCGAGGTGATAACGCCGATGGTGCGCGGCAAAAATGGCAGTTGTTTTTTACGCTCTGGTGCAAATAATCCTTCTGCCGCCAACTGTTTTTTGCGCTTTTCTAGGAGCGCCATCAACGCACCCTCACCCGCTGGTTCCATATGGTCTACCACCAACTGATATTTGGAGCGCGCAGGATATGTGGTGAGCTTACCAGTGACAATGACTTCAACACCGTCTTCAGGTGCAAAAGAAAGCCGCCCTGCAACACCGCGCCAGCACACAGCGTCTAGCACCGCTTTATCGTCTTTGAGTGCCATATAAATATGACCAGACGCTGGGCGAGACACACCTGAGAGCTCCCCGCGCAAACGCACGTGACCAAACTGATCTTCTACCGAACGCTTTAATGCGTTCGATAGCTCAGAGACCGTCAACTCCACTACATTGGTAGGCTTGGGTGCTTCTTCGTCCAAGCTTGGCCAGCTATCCGACATAAATTTCTCACTTTTAATCTTGATAGTCTTGTTTCATTCGTCGCCTATGATAAGAAGGGTGGGATAAAGGTACAAGCCCCGATTATGAGGAATATGGCATGAATATTTTGGTTATTGGCTCTGGTGGACGCGAGCATGCGCTCTGTTGGAAAATTGCACAAAGCGAGAGCGTTGATACGCTTTACTGTGCGCCCGGTAACGGCGGCATTGAAAAGGTCGCAACATGCATAAGCTTAGATGTGGATAACCACGATAATGTGATCTCTTTTGTCGCTAAAAAAGCCATTGATCTTGTGGTAGTTGGCCCTGAAGCACCCCTAGTGGACGGTTTAGTGGACACTTTATCTGCCGCTGGCATCAAAGCCTTTGGCCCCAGCGCAGGCGCGGCTCAGCTAGAAGGTTCCAAAGGTTTTACTAAGGCTGTGTGTGCCAAATATAATATTCCAACCGCTGCCTACGGTCATTTCACTGACGCGGAAGCTGCCAAAACATACATCCGCGAACAAGGGGCGCCTATCGTTGTTAAAGCCGACGGCCTAGCTGCTGGCAAAGGTGTTATTATGGCGGAGACGATCAAGGAAGCTGAAGACGCCGTAGATGACATGTTCGATGGCTCCTTCGGTGACGCTGGTGCAGAGGTTGTCATTGAAGAATGGATGATCGGTGAAGAAGCAAGCTTCTTTGCTCTATCAGACGGAGAGAACACGCTCGCGATGGCAACAGCGCAAGACCATAAGCGCGTCGGTGACGGTGATACTGGTCCTAATACGGGCGGCATGGGTGCTTATTCGCCAGCGCCTGTCATGACAGACGCCATGTGCACGCGGGTAATGGATGAAATTATCACGCCAACGGTCACTGCGATGGCCGACATGGGGCACCCATTTAAAGGGGTGTTCTTCGCAGGTTTAATGATCACAAAAGATGGTCCAAAACTGATTGAGTATAACGTGCGCTTCGGCGACCCTGAATGCCAAGTGCTTATGCAGCGCATGCAAAGTGACTTTGTCCCAGCACTGTTCGCATCTGTAGACGGCACGCTCGATCAAGTTACGCTTGATTGGTCGCCTGAGCCAGCACTCACAGTTGTGATGGCTGCAAATGGCTACCCTGGCTCCTATGAAAAAGGCAGCGTCATCGGCGGCATTGAGACAGCCGAAGATGCAACAGGTGCAATTGTCTTCCATGCAGGCACCAAACGCGAAGACGGTTCCATTAAGGCAATTGGCGGGCGCGTCCTTAACATTACTGCCTCTGCTAGCAGCGTGAGCGATGCAAAAGACAAAGCCTACCAGGCTGTTAGCATGATTAACTGGCCCGAGGGCTTTACCCGCAGTGACATTGGCTATCTTGCAATAGATCGTGAAAAATAGCGCTTTTAATCAGCCGTATCGTCTTTTTTAGCGTCTTTTGGTGCAATACTAAGAGGCAAAGTAACCGTGACGGTCGTTCCCTCATTTGGCACGCTAAACAACGAAATTTTACCCTGTAAAAGCTCAGTAAAAGATTGCACCAGTGGCAAGCCAAGTCCCGTACCCTTGTTAGCGCGGGCACGTTCTGCGTCCACTTGGCCAAAAGCCGTTAACGCCACCTGAATATCCTCAGGGGTCATGCCGACGCCAGTATCAATTACTTGCAGCTCAACGCTATCACCCTCTTTTTTGAGGCTGATGCTAACTGCCCCTTGCTTGGGTGTGAACTTGATAGCATTGGACATGAGATTTAAGACGATTTGCTTAAACAAACGGTCATCGGTCTCAAACTCGATCCCCTCTTCCACATCCACGTGCAGGTGTATCTCACCATTTTCCGCACGGTGACGCAGCAGGCGCATGGCTTGCTCAATAAGGGTTTCACCAAGAACTTGTGTCGGATGCAGCTTCACACTGCCCGCTTCGACTTTTGATAGATCAAGAATATCATTAATGATATTCAATAAATGCTCACCGCTATTATAAATATCGGTTATATATTCAATATGTCTGTTCTCGGGATCATTTTGCTCAAGGTCAGCCCGCATGATATCTGAGAAACCCATAATAGCATTAAGCGGTGTACGCAGTTCATGGCTCATATTTGCCAAGAAGTCAGATTTTGCGCGGTTAGCTACTTGCGCTGCATCGCGGCTCGACTGTAGTGCACGCGCCGCATCATGTTCATCAGTGACATCATAAGCTGTGATCATCAATAACATTTCACCAGCATGCTCAAACTTAGTGAAGGTACATTCAGTGTCTCTCACTGTGTTTTCATCAACCTTCACGCCCACATCAACATATTTTATTTCGTCTTTGGTCTTAAGCTCGTTCAGGATCCACCCTCGAAAGTTAGGGTCGGCCCATACGCTGAACTCATATGTCGTTTTACTGAGGACAAACTCTTTATCCACATCGAAAGTTTCACAAAAGCCCCGGTTCACACTAAGATAACGTGAATCGCTCATACGAACGAGCGCGCAAAGATCGGGTGTAAGATCAAACATCGTTTCAAAAAGTTGTTTTTGCTCTTCTTGTTGTTTTTGAACCGCTAACCGCTCAGTGATATCCGTCATGATAACCGCGAGCACAGGCTCACCTTCCCATGTGGTCAGTTCACCATAGCTCTCAACCCAAACATAACCACCATCGCGCTTAAGTAAGCGATAGAGCATCACATTGTCATCGCCAGAACCCGCCATTCGAATTTGCATGGCTTCGTATACCGCTTTCCAGTCATCACTATGGATGAACGCTTTCACGCTACCTACGCTCAAAAGCGCCGCTGGACTAACATACCCAAGCATATTAGAGAGTGCTTTGTTGACGTATAATGGAATACCAAACTTATGAATGGCGATCGACTGGCTCATGCTATCCATCAATGTTGCAAGGGCTGCACTGGTTTTATCCGAGTAGGCAATCTCGAGCGCCGTTAGTATCAAGTAATTTTTACGGCAGTGCGTGACAACCTCAACATGGCCCTCAACTGATAACGCTTCACCACGCACATCCATAAAACGGAAATGCGCTGTTTGGTCGCCTTCGTCTATCTGCGCCATCGCCTTAGCAAGCGACGTGCTATCAACAATACTAAGATTTTCTAGAAATTTAGCCCAGTTCGCGGCTTCTTTGCCTTTCAAGCGTAGCAACCAAGCACTACCACAGCCTAAAATATTACGCTTCGAGTCCATCAAGATGGTCCAGCGCCCCATGGGCATGTTCGCGAGAGATGACTTCAATCCAAACAACACTTAATCCTTCAACAGGTTAATCCGCCCCCAGACAGCTCTAATGAATAGCGACATCTTATCAGGGACTATCATACTTGCCTACTCAAAAAGAAAACATAGATATTCTCTTGGACGCAATCAAAAAACTCGTTACTCTGGCTTTAATTGGGAGGGATATATTATGATTAAGTACATTATCGCGGTAGCGGTTTGTCTAATGTCGAGCGCGGCTTACGGCCAAGTTAGTAGCGGCGAAAACAAAGGCTTAAACCCATACACAGCGCAAACGGGCGGCACGATGACGCCCTTGCAGGCAGCTTACGATGTTACCTTTTACGGTCTAAACCTTACTCTAGACCCCACTGCACAGTCTATAAAAGGCTTCGCCACCATGAAAGCCAATGCGCTCTCCAATCTTGACATAATTGAGATGGATTTAGACCCACGCTACAACGTGACAGAAATTTATGTATGGGGCTTGAAACGTCACCCTGTTATGATCACTAATTTTGAAAAAAAGAATGGCAAGCTACTCATTCCTCTTCCTGATAGCATCAGCGCTGACACGGCTTTTGAAACCACCGTCGCCTATGACGGCACACCCCACGTTGCGGAAAATGCCCCCTGGGATGGCGGCTTCGTTTGGGCGAAAACACCGAGCGGAAAAGATTGGATTGCCACTGCCGTACAAGGCAATGGCTGCGACCTGATCTTCCCATGTAAAGACCATGTGGCTGACAAAACCGATGATGGTGTTGACATGGAGATTACCGTACCAAAAGGCCTTAAAGTTGCGATGGCGGGTGTGCTTACTGAAGTGACAGAAGGCGACACCCATGACACCTTCTTGTGGCAGACTAAAAAGCCGCTTTCTCCCTACCATATTGCAATCAATGTCGGCCCCTTCAAACGCTTACAGTATAGCTATACTTCAGTAAACGGCACCACTGTACCTGTTGAATTTTGGGCCTTACAGGAGAATGAAGCGAAAGCCCGCAATCTGGTTGAAAGCGATCTGATGCAGCAAATCGCTTATTTTGAGAACCGTCTCGGCCCCTACCCTTGGGGTGATGAAAAAGTTGGCATGGTTGAGACCCCTCATCTGGGCATGGAACACCAAACCATGAACGCATACGGCAATCGCTATCGCAGTGACTGGCGCGATTATGATTGGCTCCTGCACCATGAATTTGCCCATGAATGGTGGGGCAATATGCTCACCCAAAAGCAAAGCAAAGACTTTTGGCTTCATGAAGGCACAGGCACCTATATGCAACCAGACTACGCAGGCTTCTTAGGCGGCGAAGAAAAATATATGGAATATATGGATAATATTTACGCGCAAATTCAAAACTGTGCTCCGATTGTGCCAGAAGGTGATCCAAAAGACCACGAACTGGGTGCCGGTAACGACACCTATTACAAAGGGGCTTGGATGCTCCATACGCTACGTAAAAAAGTGGGGGATGAGGTTTTTTGGAACGCGATTACCCGCGCGCTCTATCAGCGTACTGACACCAAAAATATCAGCTATCCGATCGCACCCGTTATGCGCGGCACCGATGAGTTTATCGCCTTGTTTAACCAAGAAGCTGGTGAAGACTTAAGCTGGATATTTGATGTTTATTTGCGTGAGGGCGCGCCTTTAAAGCTAGATGTTAAAAAAGGTAGCTACGGTAAAATTAAGCTGGCTTGGAATGTACCAGGCGGGCGACCGTTCAGCCTAGCTGTGCCAGTAAAAGTTGGTGATAAAATGATTTCTGTCCCTATGAAAAAGGGCAAAGGCAGCTTTAAGCCTAAGGGTGAGAGTTATGAAATCGACCCGAACAGAAGCATCTTAATGCACCGTGAGGGCGTGGGCCAGGTCTGTGAGAGCGGTCCAGTGGTTATTCACTCAGACTAAACGATTGGTCGCTTAGACTAAACTATTGATCGCATTTTAAGTGCTTTTTCCAGAGAAACAGCGCAATTTTACTACACAACATCGCTTAAGGGTGCTATAAACCAATGGCGTAAGCAAGAGACCAATAAATAGGTCCAGATAAAAATAATAATAAAACGACAGTAAAAAAGGATAAAAAAGTGAGGATTACCAAAAGAGTTATTGCACCCGTCGCCGTTCTCGGCCTCGGAGTTCTTCTAGTTGTAACAGCAGCTGTTTTTGCACCAAAACCAGAGAAAAAAGACGACATTCCTCGGGATGTATCGGCTTTTGTGGAACGTGCTGAAAGTAACAGTTTAACCCTGAAAGTTAGAACCCAAGGTGAGGTCCGCCCCAAGACAGAAGTTGACCTTATCTCGCAAGTGTCTGGCCGTATCGTCAGCGTATCACCAACGTTTGTAGCTGGTGGCGGCGTTACGCCAAACGGTGTTCTAATTGAAGTTGACCCAACCGATTATGAATTTGCGGTGACCAGCGCAGAAGCACGCGTCGCGGAGAACATGGCACGCTTTAGCCGCACCCAAGCTGATGCCGATATCGTGCGTCGCCAGTGGGAAAAATGGGGCGAAGGCATTCCAACAGACCTCGCGTTGAAAAAGCCTGAAATTGCAGAGGCAACCGCAAACCTAAGAGCCGCTCAGTCAAGCCTTGCTCAAGCACGCGTCAACCTATCTCGTACAAAAATCAGCATGCCCTTCTACGGTCGTGTTCGCGAAAAATTAGCCGATATCGGGCAAGTTGTTAACGCTGGCAGCAAGCTTGGCAGAGTCTTTTCAACTGAGATAGTTGAAGTAAAACTACCGCTTTCTGATAGCCAGTTAGCGCAACTTAATCTTCCACTGGCTTTTGAAGCGGATGAAAACAATGCTCCTAAGGTGACTTTCACCACGATGGTTGCTGGTAAGATGCATGAGTGGAAAGGCCGTTTGGTCCGTACCGCTGCTGCCATCGACCCACAAACCCGCATGGTTTATGCAACAGCTGAGGTCATTGACCCCTACGGTGCTGCTATGAGCGACGGTATGCCGCTTGCTGTTGGTTTGTTCGTTAATGCTTCCATCGAAGGCCGCAGCCTTGACAATGCACTGGTTATTCCACGTGCCGCGCTTAAAGCGGGTGACCGCGTCTATGTCATCACTGCTGACAACAAGGTCAGCATCCGCGACGTAACCGTACTTCTTTCTGACCCTGACATGGCGATCCTTGTGGACGGCGTTAAGGCGGGTGAGATGGTAGCAACCTCCCCACTTAGAAACGTAGTGGACGGTATGAAGGTTGTCGCAATCGGTGATGCGGTTTCAACAGCCCCTGTTTCTGTTAACGCAGCACAGTAGGAGATAAACACATGAATAGTCTTATTGCCTGGTTTGCCCGCAACACAGTTGCCGCAAACCTATTGATGATTGGCATCATCGCATCGGGTCTCCTATCATACCTAACAATGGGTAAAGAAGTGTTCCCGACCATCCCGGTTAACTTCATGCAGATTTCTGTATCGTGGCCTGGCGCTTCACCTGAAGAGGTGGAAGAGCAAATTGTGTTGCGTGTCGAAGAATCTATCGTTGACCTACATAACATTGATTCTATCCAGTCTACGGCTGGCGAAGGATTTGCGTCGATATTTATTGAGGCTAACCCCAAAGTAGACATGAACGACTTTGTGGCAGAAATTAAAACACGCATGGACGGTATTCAAGGCCTTCCTCGTGATATTGAGCCACCTCGTGTCGAAGCCCTTAAGGCCGAAGACAACCTGATGGGTGTGGTGTTATACGGCAACGCTGAAGAACGCGTGCTGAAAAGCTTAGCCAAAGAAGCCCGTGATCAACTTGGTACACTGCCGGGTGCAGCAGACATCCAGACCAACGGTGCCCGTGATGAAGAAGTGTCCATTGAGCTTAGCGAAGTAGATATGCAACGCTACGGTCTTACTTTTGATGAAGTAGCCTCTGCTATTCGTCGCTCTTCTGTTGATTTATCTGGCGGTACTATCAAAACCAGCTCAGGTGAAATTAAGCTGCGCGCTCAAAACCGTGCAGATAATGAAAATGATTTCGAAAACATCATATTAAGACAAACCGCTGACGGTGCTACCGTGCGCGTGGGTGACGTTGCTAATGTTATTGATGGTTTTGTTGATGTTGACTTCATTGCACGTATGGATGGCTCTCCTGCAATTCTAATGCTGATCAAGTCTAGTGAAGGCATGAATGTGGTGGAAACCAGTGATGCCGTGCATAAATGGATTGAAGAATATAGAAAAACCCTGCCCGACGGCGTTGAAGCTGTGTTGTGGTGGGATAGTTCTGAGGCCTTCAAAGGACGGTTATCAACTATTTCTGGCTCAGCTATGCTCGGTTTGTTGATGGTATTTATTGTTCTAATCTTAACCTTGCGCCCTAAAGTAGCTTTCTGGGTAACAGCTGGTATTTTCACTGCCTACGCAGGTGCATTCATCTTCCTACCAGGTAACGGTGTAACGCTTAACATTCTATCGCTCTTCGGCTTCCTACTCGTGCTTGGGGTTGTGGTGGATGATGCGATTGTGGTGGGTGAAAACATCCACACAGAGTCGCATAACAGTGATGATGCTGTTGAAAATGCAATTCTCGGCACGCAACTTGTTGCGAAACCCGTGTTCTTCGCAGTTTTAACCACAATGATTGCGTTTTTGCCGTGGCTATTGCTAACGGGTATTCAGGTGCAATTTACGAGGCACATTACTATCACAATCATCGGGGCGCTTGCTTTCTCTTTGATTGAAGCCTTTTTCATTTTGCCTGCTCACTTGTCAAAGTTACATCCTCGCGAACACCTAAACCGCTTCTCAATGTTTCAAAAGAAGATCGCAGACGGTATTGTTAACTTTGCTAAGGAGAAATACCGTCCATTCGCCTTTAAGGCGGTGGCTAACCGTTATCTAACCGCTTCTATCTTTGCAGTAGGCTTTATGTTGTCTGTAACCTTCATGGCAACAGGCTGGGTGAAGTTTTCCTTCATGCCTGAGATTGAAAACGATGGTATGCGCGTGGAAATCACCATGCCAAACGGCACTTCCTTTGAGCGTGCCACACAGGTTTGGCAGCAGGTTGAAACTGCTGGCCTAAAGATTGACCCTCATTTTGCTGATCGTAATGACACAGATGAAAAGCTGATGGTCCATTATTTTGGCTTTGTTCAGCCAACCCGTATCTTTGCCTTCTATGACATGCAGTCTGGCAACACGCGCTCCATCCCGATTAAAGAGATTGGTGACTATTTCCGCGCAGCCATCGGCGATATCCCTGATGCTGAAGAAATAGAAATTCAGTCTTCGTTTAACGGCGGTGATACCTCTCTCTCCTTCGCGGTTTATGCGGACGAGACAGAAGACCTTAGAAAAGCTGTGGACGAGTTACATGAGAAGCTACTGACCTATGACCTTGTTTATCAAGTGACCAATAGCTTGCAGCCTGCCAACGATGAACTGCATATCGAGCTACTACCCGGTGCTGAAAAGCTTGGGCTAACGCTTGATACGGTGTCCCGTCAGGTGCGCCAAGCTTATTACGGCGAAGAAGTGCAGCGAATTGCGCGTGAGGGCGGCGATGCTAAGGTTATGGTACGTTACCCGCGTGAAATGCGTCGCTCACTTGATAGCTTGCAAACCATGCGTTTGCGTTCAGCTGACGGTAGTGAAGTACCCCTATTCTCAGCGGTTGATCTCACTTTGAAACCCGGTGTTGACCGTATCAGACGTCGTGACCGTAAGCGAAATGCGTCTGTCTCTGCTGGCTTGCCTGATGAAGCCCGCGAAGAGATCCGCAAAGATTTAAACGAAAACTTCTTCCCACAGTGGTTGGCTGACAATCCTAACGTGAGCCGCAGTGTAACTGGGCAAGCGCAGGGTCAAGCTGAGTTCCTGCAAGAAGTTATATCGCTTTATGTCATGGCACTCTTTGCTATGTATGCAGCCATCGCTATCGCCTTTAGAAGTTATTTCTTACCGCTTGTGGTGATGATCGCTATTCCTTTTGCCTTCATGGGGTCCGTTTTCGGCCACATGATATGGGGCATCAAGCTAGCGCTCTTTAGCTTCTTTGGTATTGCAGCCGCGATCGGCGTGGTGGTCAACGATAACCTCGTGCTGGTGGATCATGCCCTACGCCTTAAAGCCAAGGGTGCGGATGCTTACCATGCAGCTGTAGAGTCAGCGACCGCGCGTTTCAGACCAATTTTGCTTACAACCGTCACAACCGTCATAGGCCTTGTTCCAATGATGTTAGATGACAGCTTGCAATTGCAGGATCTGAAGCCAACGGTAATCTCACTCTCGTTCGGTGTGTTCTTTGCATTCTTCGTCACTTTGTTCCTAGTGCCATCCCTGTATGCCATCGCAGAAGATATAAAAATATTCTTCTCTGGTTGGTGGAACGGCCTAAAGGGTGACATGAAGTTTAAAAAAGGCGATAAGCCAATTGATGGCAACGAAAATCGCCCTGTTATTGAGCGTCGCGAAGCACCTTAAGAGGCTTTAAGCAAACAAACAAAAAGGGCGGCCCCTCAGGACCGCCCTTTTTCTATTCTGTTTTCTATCCTAAATTAAGCTTGCTTATTCAGCTTTTGCCCTTGGCTCACCAGGTGCATACTGATCACCAAAGCTATTACCTTCGTTCCAGCGTGGCTGCTCGTCAGCATTCGCTATCTCTTTAATGATAAGATAGTTCACCAAAGAAAACTTAGCACCAGCAGACCATACAATAGGCTGCATCAAATCATCAGCGGGGCTGTGATAGTTGCTGTCTAAAAAGCCTCTAAAGCTTTTGTAGCCATTACGCTCTTTTGCTGGGAGCGATGTGTCATCACCAACAGCCGTTGGGCCAGTCATCAAGAAGATGGATGGGATACCTTGTTGCACAAAACGATAATGGTCAGAACGAGTAAACAAACCCTCTTCTGGCATTGGGTCTTCTGCTAGGTTAATCCCTGCCTTGGCAGTTGCCCGTGCAGCCACTGGACCAATGCTTGAGTGCTCAGAACCAAAAGCCACAACATCTGCAAAATCATATAGCAGTACAGGCATATCAAGGTTTACGTTTGCAACGAGGCTCTCTCTAGGAACAGTTGGATTATAAGCAAAATACTCAGCACCCAACAGGCCTTTTTCTTCCGCTGTAACCGATAGGAACATCACAGAGCGACGTGGGGCTTCGCCCATACTTGTGAAGGCACGTGCGGCCTCTAGCATAGACGCTGTACCAGTGGCATTATCCATAGCGCCGTTACAAATGGTATCACCCTCTGCACCAGCTCCGTTGCGATTTGCACATTGGTCGCCAGTATGGTCCAAGTGTGCAGAGATCACCACATACTGGTCTTTTAGCTCAGGGTCTGATCCTTCTAAGATGCCCACAACGTTAGGACTAGAAATTTCATCGCCTAGTTTGCTAACCACTTTAAGGTCAGCAGAGCCACTAATGTCAGCTGCTACTGCGGTTTTGGCACTTTCCATATCCAAACCAATAGACGCTAGAATAGTTGCCGATAACTCAGGGCTAACCATGGCACCAGCGATTGCTTCTTGTGTCGTTGGTTTACCTTTGCCGTCTGGTGTAAACCAGTTCAGCCGTGAACCGCCCGTAAAGCCTTTCAAGCGCTCCCATGAGCCAACACGACCTTTAAGCTGATCACTGAATAGAACAATAACACCAGCAGCACCGCCGCGAGGTTTATCATTACGTAGCGAAGCCGCTACATCAGACGGCAAGCCCGCTGGTGTGCCGTATAGGCGCACGAGGATTTTTCCTTCTGTTTCTACACCAGCGAAACTATCAACACCATGTTCAGGGCTTTGTACGCCGTAGCCGACAAAAACCAAATCACCACTTGCCATAACTTCGGCTGCGCTTGCACCTTGTGACACAACATTGTCACCAAAGGTCGCCGCTGTATCTTCGCCGCCAAGCGTGAGGCCCATAGTGGATTTCTCATTATCAACGCCCGTACTACGAAACGTTACGGTTTGAAAATAACCACCGTCTTCACCACCAGGGACTAAGCCCATGTCTGAGAAATTTTGTGCAACATAATCTGCTGCGGTTTGGTAGCCTACGGAACCGACATCGCGGCCGCCAAGATCATCAGATGCTAGGAAACGCACATGCGCTTCAAAGCGTTCTGCGCTCATTTCAGGCAGAACCTCTTCCGCTGGTTGTTGGTCACATGCTGCCAACGCAAACATGCTGGTAGCAAGCAGTGCTGTCGCACTGATAAAGCTTTTGGTTTTCATAAAACCCCCCTTTTGTTTATTTCAGTGTGGAAGACTATGCCTGTCTTTTGGCTTTGGCAAGGGGCGGGGCCACAAAAAAGGGCCGCGCAAGCGCAGCCCTTTCATCATTCATTTGGTATTAAAGCTTAGTCAGCAGCAGGTGCAGCCGCGCGTGGCATGCCTGGTGCGTATTTATCACCATACTCGTTGCCTTCGTTCCAACGTGCTTCAACGTCAGCGTTTGCAAGGGCTTCAATGATCTTATAGTTCGCCAAAGTGTATTTAGCGTGAACGTCCCACATAATAGGCTGAGCCATATCGTCAGCAGCACTATGATAGTTTGTGTTCAAGAACTTATAAAACTCCGTATAACCTTCGCGCTCTTTAACAGGTGTTGCTGGGTCGTCGTTAACCGACGTTGGGCCAGTCATCAAGAACACAGATGGCACACCTTTTTTTACGAAGTTATAATGGTCAGAGCGTGTAAACAAACGCTGCTCAGGCATTGGATCTTCTGCAAGACCAACGTTAATCTCAGCAAGAGCCGCTTCCGCGATACCCCAAATGCTAGAATGCTCAGCGCCAAATGCCACAACATCAGAAAAATCATAGAAAAGGATCGGCATATCGATGTTTACGTTAGCTGTGATCTTGTCGGCTGGAACCGTAGGGTTCGCCGCGAAATACTGAGAACCAAGCAAGCCTTTTTCTTCAGCTGTTACGTTCAAGAACATAATGGAGCGACGCGGAGCCTTATCAAGTTGGCTCAGAGCTTTGGCAACTTCCATTGTTGTTGCTGTACCTGATGCGTTATCAAGTGCGCCGTTACAGATCGTGTCGTCAGCATCAGCCGTATCACGGCCTTCAACATGCGCACACATACCAACGTGGTCAGAGTGCGCTGAGATAATAACATACTCATCTTTAAGTTCAGGGTCTGAGCCTTCAAGCACTGCTGCAACATTGGGGCTCTTAAGCACGCTAGAGACGCTTACTTGCTTCATATCAGCAGTGACGCTCATTGCTTTTGCGGTAAAGCCTTTTGTGCCTGCCATTTTAACAGCGTCAGCGTAATCCATACCAGCCGCTGCAAACATACCATCAGCAGCTTCAGCACTGATAAAGGCAGTGGCATAATCATCACCAGCAGGCTTTTCACCACCTTTTTCCATTAGGTTCATCTGTGCACCTGAAAAGTAACCATGGTAGTTTTTAAACATTGCTGCAGAATTATCAGATGGCGCTAATAAGCCAATAACGCCAGCTGCGCCTTGTTCTGCTTTATAATCTTGCAAACCTTTAGTGCCCTTAGGCGTACCAGTGAGACGAAGAATGATCTTACCCGTCACATCAACACCAGCAAAATCATCATGACCTTGCTCTGGGGCATGGATACCGTGCCCTACGAACACAACATCGCCGCTAGCCATGAGTTCAGCCATCTTAGCATTGCCAACAGAAACCCAATCATCACTTGTGAGCGTTTTGGTCTCGCCGCCAGCTGTGTAAGAAAGCCATGACGCTGTTTGATTACTGTGAAGACTAAAGAACGGAACTTCTTGATAGAAGGTGCCGTTTTCACCGGCTGGTGTTAGGCCAAGATCTTTATAGAAGTTAGCAATATACTCTGAAGCTTCGCGGTGCTCAGGCGTGCCAACATCGCGGCCCTTCATTCTGTCATCAGCGAAATAAGCCACATGGCCTTTTAGATTTTCAGCGGTCATCGCTGGTCCGTCATCCATCATCGCTTGGTCGCAGGCTGCTAGGCCAAACGCACCAACCGCAAACATTGCTGACGCGGTTAAAAGTTTATATTTATTCATTGTAATACCCTCTCTTTAAATTAGTTGACGCCACGCTATCCCTATCGCACTAAAGTTACAAGGCAGCTTGTCGCAATTTTCGCTCCACTTATCGCAGAGCTGGTTAATTTTTGAGGCATTTGGTTCTAAGCAGGGAAAACTGTGGGCTGATCACCCTCTCGCCACTGCGGATATTTGGCCATAATCGCCTTAAAACGCTCAGAATCGAGAAAACTTCCGAGCCATGCATGCAGTGCAGGCAAATCCTGCGCGTCAAACCACGCGCGGTCTGTGTTAGCAAACTGGCGCACAAAGGGCGCTACCACGGCGTCAGCCAGTCCAAAGGATGCCCCAGCCAAATAAGGCGTCTTGTTCAAGCGGGCTTCTATGTCATTAATGTAGACCATACCACCTGTGCGATGCTCGCTAGCCACAGCCCCCGCATAACGATTGGCATATTTATAACGATCTAGATGGGTTTTAAACGTACCATCATTATCCTTAAAAAGAGCATCACAGGCCACCTTGTCAGCATCAGTTTTTGGTGCCCAGCCATTCGGATCCTGCTTTGTTAGGGCCCAGTGGATAATATCTTCACTCTCGTCAATTACTGTACCGTCCGGTAGCACCAACACTGGCACCGTGCCTTTAGATGATTTTTCCAGCATATCAGCGGGCTTATCTCGCAACACCACTTCACGCAGGGCTACTTTTATCCCCGCCTCGCTCAGCACCAGTCGTGCCCGCATCGCATAGGGGCAACGCCGAAAACTATATAATATTGGTAGATCATCTATTGCTGTCATGGTGGCTACTCTAGCATTAAACCCGCGTCACTCAAGCCGTTTTAAAGTCTACTCTTGTAAAAAACTTGTGTTCTAACCATATAGAATTTACAGTACATACCGAAAGTTCAAATTTAAAGCGAGTGACCCTATGACCGATAATAATTCCGCCCTTTTCAGGCCATTTACCGTAAACTCATTAGAGCTAGAAAACCGTGTGGTAATGGCACCGATGACGCGCTCCTACTCCCCTGGAAACATCCCGAATGAATTTGTGATTGAATATTATAAAAACCGCGCCAAAGGCGGTGTCGGCCTTATCATTACCGAAGGTACTTGTGTGGGTCACAAAGCCGCGAACGGCTATCCAAACGTACCCTATATATACGGTGATGATGCCCTAGAAGGTTGGCGCAAAGTGGTAGATGCTGTTCACGCCGAAGGTGGCAAGATAGTTCCGCAGCTTTGGCATGTTGGCTCTGTGAGAAAAGCGGGTACCGAGCCTGATCCTGCAGTGCCTGGTTACGGTCCTTCTGGCATGGTTGTGCCCGGCAAAAAACGCTGTGAAGTTATGAGCGAAGACGACATCCAAGAGGTGATCGCAGCTTTCGCTAAGGCCGCTAAAGACGCGCAAGGCGTTGGTTTTGACGGTGTTGAAATTCACGGTGCTCATGGCTACTTAATTGATCAGTTCTTCTGGGCTGGCACTAACGAACGTGATGACGCATGGGGCGGTGATCTACAACGACGCAGCGCTTTCGCTGTAGCTATCATCAAAGCCATTCGCAAGGAGGTTGGACCTGACTTCCCTATTATTTTGCGCTGGTCACAGTGGAAACAGCAAGAATATACCGCCCGCCTGGTAGAAACACCCGAAGAACTAGAAGCCTTTATCATGCCACTAAGCGATGCGGGCGTGGACGTTTTCCATTGCAGCACGCGGCGTTTTTGGGAACCTGAGTTTGACGGCAGCGACCTAAACCTTGCGGGTTGGGTCAAAAAAATTACTGGCAAGCCAACCATCACGGTGGGCAGCGTTGGCCTTGACGGAGACTTTATTGACCCTGAAGCAGGCGGCTTCCGCGAAAGCGCACCAGCTAGCATTGAAAACCTGCTGGACCGTATCGAAAAAGATGAGTTTGACCTAGTAGCCGTCGGCCGTGCGCTTATTGCTAATCCAAACTGGGCTAATATGGTGAAGAATGGCGAAAGCGATCAGCTCAAGCCCTACACAAAAGAGCTATTGATGCGGCTTGATTAGACTCGTTTCAACGCACTAAAATCTTTTTATATGCCAATAATTAAGCAGGACAGAAATATGATGTTTTTGTCCCGTTTGCGCATGAAAATTATAAAAAAACTCAAAAAATACCGTTTGTGATACCAGTTTATTTAGCGCGTACGATTTTGCTTTTCACACAAGAAATAATGGCATATGCGCAATAAACAAGGTTTTTGCTGCTTTTGTATTTTTTGGAGGGTGCCATGACAGCGAACTTATTAGATTTACGCGCGGAAATGCGGTCAGCTTTTATCGCTGATGAGACCACAGTGGTGGAAGGCTTGATCAAAGACTTTCCCATTAGTGAAGGCGACCGCACAGCGGTTACGAAAAATGCTGAGGATATTGTTACGCAGTCTCGTGCCCTCAAAGCGGAGCAAGGCTCGCTTGATGCGTTTCTCGCTGAGTTTGGCCTGTCGAACCAAGAAGGGGTGGCGCTGATGTGCCTCGCAGAAGCACTGCTGCGTATCCCTGACATCGACACCCAAGACAAACTAATCGCGGAAAAGATGAAATCTGGTGATTGGGCCGCCCACAAAGGTAAGTCTGACAGCAGCTTTGTTAATGCTGGCACCTGGGCTTTGATGCTCACAGGTAATGTAATCGAGCTAGATCGTAGCATCACCAACCGCCCATCCCAGTGGATGAAGGCGCTGGTCTCCCGCTCAGGTGAGCCCGTTATTCGTAAAGCAGTGATGCAAGCCATGAAGATTATGGGTCGCCAGTTTGTATTTGGGCGCACCATTGATGAAGGCCTGAGCAGAAAAGCTAAGCAACCAGTCGAAGCCCGCATGATGAGCTTCGATATGCTGGGTGAAGGTGCGCGCACAATGGCCGATGCCACCCATTACTACGAGCTTTATAAACAAGCCTTCCACAAGGTGGGTTCTGCCTGCCTTGGGGACGGTAGCGACCCGCATGACCGTAGTTCTGTCTCGATCAAACTTTCAGCACTGCACCCACGCTATGAAGAGACCAATAAAGCCCGCGTTATGGCTGAGATGGTACCTTGGCTCATCGAGCTGGCAGGCATCGCAAAATCATACGACATGCAAATGACCATCGATGCGGAAGAAGCTGATCGCCTTAATCTTTCGTTGGAGATTTTTGAAGTCCTCGCCCGCGAAGAAAGCTTGGCTGATTGGGAAGGCCTTGGTCTTGCTGTGCAAGCTTACCAAGGCC
>Ga0209344_10001438_pt1 | contig 31067 bp, 30 predicted proteins | sample Cruoilmetagenom6_FD_187293 | JGI IMG/M metagenome (GOLD analysis project Ga0209344, IMG submission 187293) | Oil polluted marine microbial communities from Coal Oil Point, Santa Barbara, California, USA - Santa Barbara Oil Seep Sample 6 (SPAdes)... | ecosystem: Environmental > Aquatic > Marine... | reverse complement strand
AAATGGTCGCCGAGCTGCGCGCTGCCGGCATCCGCGCCGAAATGTATCTCGGCAATCCCAAAAATGTCGGCAGGCAATTCGCCTATGCCGATCAGCGCAATGCGCCCGCCGTGGTCATCGAAGGCACACAGGAACGCGAGGCCGGCATGGTGCAGATCAAGGATCTGATCGTCGGCAAGGAAAAATCCGCCGAGATTACCGACAATGAGCAATGGAAGGCCGAACGGCCCGGCCAGTTTGAATGCAAGCGCAGTGAACTGGTTGAAAAGATTGCCGAATTGCCGGCGGTCAAAGCCTGGCTGGATGCAAAGCAGAAATGAGCGACGCGGCAACACGGCGCCAGGCGCTGGCAGCACTGACGGATGGGCCGGGTGTAACCCCGGTTAATCCGCCCATCCTTTTGCCGGCCAATCCCTATTTTGATCTCGCAGGCGAGGATTTCGGCCGCCGCCTGCTGCTGACCAATGGCAGCGATGGCACCGAATATTGCTTGCGCCCCGATTTCACCCTGCCGATCACGACCGCCTATCTCGAAAGCGAGAGCGCGGGCCTGCCCGAAGCTTTTGGCTATCTCGGCCCGATTTTCCGCCAGCGCGTCACCGGCCCCACCGAATTCGATCAGGCCGGGCTCGAACTGTTCGCCCAAAAAGATCCAGATGCGGCCCTCGACCGGGTGCTGGTGTTCGCCCTTTCGGCGCTCGAAACCTATGGCATTAAACCCACGGTCCGCCTCGGCTCGGTCGCCTTGTTCGAGGCGCTGCTCGCCGCCGCCGACATGCCCGATGTATGGCGCAGCCGCATCCGTCACCGCTTCGGCCATCCCGAAGCCATGGCGCGCTTGCTGGAGCGTCTCGCCGATCCGCACACCGCAACCGCCGGGGCGCTGCCCTGGAAGCGGGAGGATTTGCTGGGGGTCGTCGCCGATCAGATGGTCAACGCTGGATTGAGCCTGACCGGCAGCCGTTCGCCTGAAGAGATTGCCGAACGCTATTTTGAAAAGCAGACGCTGGCCGCCGCACGCGTGCCCTCGGAGACGATCACGCTATTGCAGAACTATCTCTCCGTCGCCGCCGATGCACGCACCGCGCTGATCTCCATCGAGGGCCTGGCAGAAGATCAGGGAATTGATATTTCCGAACCGCTGGCCCGGCTGATGACGCATTTTGAAACGCTCGAAGCGGCGGAAAATGTTGGCGAGATCAGCTTTGAGGGCGGGTTCAGCCCAAGGCTCGATTACTATACCGGCATCGTCTTCGAGATGAAGAGCCACAATGGCACGCTCGTCTCGGGCGGCGAATATGATCGCTTGCTCGAACGGCTCGGCGCGGCCCGGCGCATCACCGCGTCCGGCTGCTCGGTCTGGGTCGACCGGCTGGAAGCGGAGACACGGCTATGAGAGACGTCATTCTCGCTGTGCCCTCAAAAGGGCGTCTGGAAGAATTGTCCCGCGCGGTATTTGCCGAGGCGGGCCTGTCGATCACCCGGCCGGGCGGCGCGCGCTCCTATGCCGGCGCGCTTGAGGGCATTGACGAGGTCTCCGTGCGCTTCATGCCGGCGGGAGAAATTGCCCGCGAGCTGGTGCGCGGCACGGTGGACCTTGGCATTACCGGCGTCGATCTGATCCACGAGACCGCCGAGAACGGCCCCGAAAGCGTGGTGCTGGCCTGCGATCTGGGGTTTGGTGAGGCCGATGTGGTGGTCGCCATTCCCGATGCGTGGATCGATGTCACCCATATGCGCGACCTCTCCGATGTCGCCTCGGATTTCCGCGCCCGGCATGGCCGCTGGCTGCGGGTTGCGACCAAATATGTCAACCTGACCCGGCGCTATTTCGCCGAGCACGGCATTGCCGAGTACCGCATCGTTGAAAGCGTTGGCGCGACGGAAGCGGCCCCCGCCTCGGGTGCGGCTGACCTGATTGTCGATATCACCTCGACCGGCTCGACCCTTAAGGCCAATGGGCTGCGCATTCTGGTGGATGGCACTATTTTGAAGAGTTCGGCGCATCTGATCGTGTCGCGCGGATCGCAATGGTCCCCGGCCCAGCGCCTGGTGCTGTCGCAATTGCTCGATGCCATCGGCGTCGTTGCCAACGAGGGCTGATCTTGCCGGACATTCTGACGCTGGTGCTGCTGGGCTTTGTCGGAGCGCTGGCCGGTTTTGTGGATGCCATTGCGGGCGGTGGCGGGCTGATCGCCTTGCCCGCCTTGCTCTCGGTCGGTGTGCCCCCGGTTGCAGCGCTCGCCACCAACAAGATGCAGGGTGCCATCGGCACCGGCATTGCCGCCATGACCTTCTGGCGCCGGGGCTTTGTCGCCCTGACGCCGATGATTCCCGCGATCCTGGCAACGTTTGCCGGTTCGTTCCTGGGCGCGGTTGCGGTCAAGAACATCGACACCTCGACCCTCAAGGTCGTCGTGCCCTTCGCCCTGATCGGCATTGCGCTTTATTTTCTGCTGGCCCCCAAAGTCACCGACGAAAGCCGCGCCGCGCGTCTGCAATTCGGGCTGTTCGTCCCGGTCTTCGGTTTTGGCATCGGCTTTTACGATGGCATTTTCGGGCCCGGCACCGGCTCGTTCTTCACCATTGCCTTCGTCACCCTGTTCGGCCTTGGCATTACGCGCGCCGCCGGCCATACCAAAGTGCTCAATTTCATCTCCAACCTGGCAGCGCTCGCCCTGTTCATCCCCGCAGGCGATGTGCTGTGGCCCGTTGCCCTGGTCATGGCGGCGGGGCAGGTGGTTGGCGGCTATTTAGGGGCGCTCACGGGCATCCGCTTCGGCGCCAGGCTGATCAAGCCATTGGTGGTCATCATCTCGATCATTCTGGCCGCGCGGTTGCTGTTTACCGCCTGACAACAAAAAGGGACGCTTTGAAGCGCCCCTTCGATTTGTGGCTCGCGGCTTTTGATCCGGCTCAGCGCAGCAATTGCCAGGTCTGATAGGCGGCAAGCGTCAGGATCAGCAGGCCCACCGCGAACATCAGCCCACGGGCCGGCACCAGCCGGACAATCGTGCCCGCCAATGGCGCGGCACAGACACCGCCCACAATCAGCCCGCCCACTGCAATCAAATGATCGGTAATGCCTTCGGCCTCGGACCAGTGTCCGGTCAGGAGCGCTGTAATGAACGCCACCGAGACAGCCAGGGTAAGAAAGAACTCCACCGTATTGACCGTGCCGATGACATGGCGCGGCGTGCCGCCCGCACCCACCAGCCCTGTGGTCACCACCGGGCCCCAGCCGCCACCGCCGGCTGCATCGACAAAGCCGCCGATCGCGCCCAACGGCACCACAAGGCTGATCTTGTGTTCATCAATAGTCACGGCGCGAAAGAAAGCGCGGTAAAGGATATAGAGCCCCATTACGGCCAGATAGGCGGTGACATAGGGGCGCAATACCTGCCCCTCGAACGAGGTCAGCACATAGGCGCCCAGCACCCCGCCGATAATGCCGGCGGGAGCGAGAATGGCAAACAGGCGCCAATTGACATTTTTATTGGCGATATGGGTGCCCGCAGATGTGGCGGTGGTGAAAACCTCGGCCGCATGCACGCTGGCCGATGCGGTGGCCGGGGGCACACCAAACGACAACAGCACCGACGAGGACACGACGCCATAGGCCATGCCGAGCGCCCCATCGACCAGCTGCGCCAGAAAACCAACGATAGCAAAGAGTACGAATTCCGGAACCATTTGACCCTCCTGTCAAAAGCAACGGGCCAGATTTTATCTAATTCATATTAAAAAGATAGGAATTATAGAGAATATATTTCCGGAACAGAAACCCAGTTGAGAATGGGCTCGGCCCTATCTAGCGACGACGCGAAAACTCTTGGCGGCAGCCGGGTTTAAAGGGGGGAGGCAGAAGGCGAGGGACTAAAGGAAGTTGCGGTGCTTGCCGGCTAGCGCGGCCGAAAGGGTGACGCCTTCGAGCAGGAGCGAGGTGGTGTCACGCACAGCCATCAGGATGGGGCGGATTTCACAGGTCTCGATCGATTTGCAATCCGGGCAGGGCCGGAAGGCGGTCTGGCTGGCACAGGGGGCGAGGGCGAGAGGGCCCTCAATGCAACGCAACACCTGGGCAAAATTGATCCGGTCCGCATCCCCCGCCAGCGCATAGCCGCCCTTGGGGCCGCGCCGGCTGGTGACGATGCCGCCAACTTTCATCGACGTCATGATCTGTTCGAGGAACTTGCGCGGAATATTGGCCTCTTGCGCAATTTCGGCCACGCTGGCGGGCGCGCCCTTGCGAGCGAGATAAAGAACGGCATGGAGCGCATAGCGGGCTTTTTGCGAGAGCATGGAATCTATCTATCAGCCCGCCCGTGAATGCGAAAGCCTTCAGGCAGGCGCGGATTTGACCAGGGACAAACAGACAGCAGATATAAAAAAAGCGCCGGTGTTGCCACCGGCGCTTTTCCTGTTCGTCCGTGACTGGGAAGTGACGGAACGAAACCTGGTAGACGGTTGGGGTTGAGCTTAGAAGCCCATACCGCCCATGCCACCCATACCGCCCATGTCGCCGCCGCCGGGCATAGCCGGAGCGTCATCCTTGGGCATATCGGCAATCATGGCTTCCGTCGTGATCAGCAGGGAGGCAACCGAAGCGGCATCCTGCAGCGCGGTACGCACAACCTTGACGGGATCAACGATACCCATCTTGATCATGTCGCCATATTCGCTGGTCTGAGCATTGTAGCCAAAGGTCTCGGAAGCATTCTCGAGGATCTTGCCAACGATGACAGAACCTTCGTCGCCAGAGTTGGCAGCGATCTGACGGATCGGAGCCTGCAGGGCACGACGCACGATGTCGATGCCAGCATTCTGGTCGCTATTCGCGCCCTTGACGGTGAGGGCAGAGGACGCGCGGAGGAGGGCAACGCCACCACCGGCAACAATGCCTTCTTCAACTGCAGCGCGGGTTGCATTGAGCGCGTCTTCAACGCGATCCTTGCGTTCCTTCACTTCAACTTCAGTCGCGCCGCCAACCTTGATCACGGCAACGCCGCCAGCAAGTTTAGCAAGACGTTCCTGCAGCTTCTCTTTGTCGTAATCGGAAGTGGTGTCTTCGATCTGAGCCTTGATCTGGCCAACGCGGGCTTCGATGTCGGACTTCTGACCAGCACCATCAACGATGGTGGTGTTTTCCTTGGTGATGTCGACCTTCTTGGCAGTGCCGAGCATGTCCATGGTGACATTCTCAAGCTTGATGCCGAGATCATCGGAGATAACCTGACCACCGGTAAGGATGGCGATATCTTCGAGCATGGCCTTGCGGCGATCGCCGAAACCAGGTGCCTTGACGGCAGCAACCTTGAGGCCGCCACGCAGACGGTTGACCACGAGGGTCGCCAGGGCTTCGCCTTCGATGTCTTCTGCAATGATCAGCAGCGGACGCGAGGACTGAACCACGGATTCAAGGATCGGCAGCAGCGACTGCAGGTTCGAAAGCTTCTTCTCATGCAGAAGGATCAGCGGATCTTCGAGGTTCGCAACCATCTTTTCGGTATTGGTCACGAAGTAAGGGCTGAGGTAACCGCGGTCGAACTGCATGCCCTCAACAACGTCAACAGTCGTCTCGGAAGTCTTGGCTTCTTCAACGGTGATGACGCCTTCGTTACCGACTTTTTCCATCGCGCGAGCGATTTCTTCACCGATAAAGCTTTCGCCATTGGCGGAAATGGTGCCGACCTGTGCAACTTCAGCACTGGTGGAGATTTCCTTCTTCGCCTTGGTCAGATTGGCGACGACTTCAGTGACAGCGAGGTCGATGCCGCGCTTCAGATCCATCGGGTTCATGCCGGCAGCAACCAGCTTGACGCCTTCGGTCACGATGGCCTGGGCCAGAACCGTTGCAGTCGTGGTGCCGTCGCCGGCTGTGTCATTGGTCTTGGAGGCAACGGAACGCACCATCTGTGCGCCCATGTTCTCGAACTTGTCTTCAAGTTCGATTTCCTTGGCAACCGAAACGCCGTCCTTGGTGATGCGCGGTGCGCCAAAGGACTTGTCGATAACAACGTTACGGCCTTTGGGGCCGAGGGTCACCTTCACCGCATTGGCGAGGATGTTGACGCCGCGCAGCATCTTTTCGCGGGCGTCGGTCGAGAATTTTACTTCCTTAGCAGCCATTATATAGCTCCTTGAAACTTGAAATTGCGGGAGGGGTGAGAGGTTTTACGCCTCGATCACGCCCATGATGTCGCTTTCTTTCATGATCAGCAGGTCTTCGCCGCCAACCTTGACTTCGGTGCCGGACCATTTGCCGAACAGCACGCGGTCGCCAGCCTTGACGTCCGGTGCAATATGCTTGCCGGCTTCGTCGCGGGCGCCCGGGCCAACAGAGACGATAACGCCTTCAGAAGGCTTTTCTTTTGCGGTGTCGGGGATGATGATCCCACCAGCAGTCTTCTCTTCGCCATCAACACGCCGAACAACGACGCGATCATGTAGGGGACGGAAGCTCATGTTCGCTCCTTACGTTTCTTTAAATGAAATCCAAAATGGACAGTGAAACTGGGACTGTTAGCACTCGTTAACGAGGAGTGCTAACAGCTCCCGGGGATATATGAATACTGGAGCGCTGAGTCAAGGTCGGTGAGATTGCGGAACCGAATTTTTGACGTCGCCATCCCCGGTCGCCTCTTGCGGCGAGGCATCATTTTTATGTGACGAAACAAGGGCGGGTCGCTCCCCTTGCCGGGATGGTGCGCTGAAGGGGGGCTGGAAAATAATTCTTCGCAATTTTGGCGAAGGCGGCACCCCCGGGGTTGTTATCCGGCCCATGCTCTATAAATAGGACATGTCTTTCCCATCCCGGCCCCGCGGAAAGACTGTCTGGTATCAGTCCGTCAGGACCCGTAATAAGGAATGGGCCATTTATGAACATCATGGTGATATGCGCTGCCCCCAATAAGGAGGGCCGGAGCCGCAACTTGGCCTTGCGCTGTCAAACCAGCCTCGAGACGCTCGGTGCAGAGACCACTTTTGTCGATCTGCATGACCTCAACCTGCCCAATTTCGACAATAACGAGATTTTCGACAGCCCCGTCTTTCAAAAACTGCATGCCGATGTCTTGGCCTCTGACGGGTTGGTGTTGTGCAGCCCGGTCTATAATTGGGGCATCAGCTCCGAGTTGAAGAAATTCATCGAATATATCGGCGCCACCAGCCCCGACCGGGCGCAACAGGGCGCGCTGTTCGACAAGGTGGTCTCTTTCGTCAATATCGGCGGGCTGCCCCACAGCTATACCGCGTTCCGCGAGATCGCCACCGCGCTGATGCTCGATTTCAAATGCATCATCAACCCCTACAACGTCTATGCCCATAACCGGCACTGGACAGAGGAAGGGGAGCTTGATGACAAGGTCAGCGCCCGGATCGACAAAAGCATGCATGTCGCGAAGGAACTGTGCGACCGCCTGGCTGGCCGCAGCTATAGTTCAACCTGGGAAATCTGATCGCGCTATAAGTATTGTGTGCGTCAGGCGGCCCCGGCCAGCCGGTGTTCCATTTGTTCCCATGCCTGCCGCTTGCGATAGATCGTTGAGGGGCTGATCTCGAGCGCTGCTGCGGCCTGGGCGATATTGCCGGAAAAATGCGCCACGGTATCCTCGATAATACGCTGTTCCTGCTGCCACATTGGCAGGATTTCCAGCGCTGGTTTTGACGCGGCAAGAAGCGGCCGTGTGCTGGCATGCCCCTCGATATCGGCGGCGGCGATCATTTCGGGGGTGATTTCACGCCCGTCAAACATCACCACCATGCGCCGGATCAGGTTTTGTACCTGACGCACATTGCCCGGCCATTCGCGCGAGACCAGAAGGTCGGCCGCCTGGGCGCCAATGCAGGAGAAATGCTTGTTTTCCTCGCGGGCGAAATGCCCAAGGAAATGCCGGGCCAGCGGCAGAATGTCAGCGGGCCTTTGGCGCAGTGGCGGCAAATGGATCGGCAGCACATGCAGGCGATAAAACAGGTCCTCGCGGAACCGCCGCTCGGCAATCAATTGCATGGGATTGCGATTGGTGGCGCAGATCACCCGCACATCCACCGGCCGCGCCACGCCTTCGCCCACCCGTGTGATCGTGCCGGTCTGCAGGAACCGCAGCAATTTGGTCTGCAGGCTGAGATCCATCTCGCCGATTTCATCGAGAAACAGCGTGCCGCCATCGGCCAGTTCCGCCGCGCCCTGCCGGTCGCGCACAGCGCCGGTAAAGGCACCGCGCACCGCGCCGAATAATTCGGTTTCCATCAGATCGCGCGGAATGGCCCCGCAATTGATCGCAATCAGCGGCTTGTCGGCGCGCGGCCCGCAGCGATGCAGCGCCTCGGCGCAGACTTCCTTGCCCGTCCCGCTTTCGCCGGTGATGAAGACTGGTGCTGAGGAGGGGGCGATCCGCTTGATCTGTTCATAGACCACGCGCATCTGGCTGGAGAGCCCGACGAAATTTTCAAAGTCCGCTTCAAGCCCTTGCGCCGAGGTGTCGATCTGCATGGCGCCAGCTTTGCCGTGCCGCTGCGCCAGTTCTTCAACGCGGGCGGCAAAGGCGGGGCCGCATAATGGCTTGGGAATATAATCGTGTGCGCCGGCTCGCATGGCCGCGACCGCGGTTGAAACCGAGGTGCCATTGGAAAGGGCGATGATCAGCCCGCCATCGACCAGCCGGCAGAGCCGGTTAATGGCGATTTCGGGTTGCGGAGAAATATCGCCCAGACTGTCGAGATCGACCACGAGAATGTCGAATTTGCGCTCACGCAGCAAGGCGCAGGCCGCATGACCCGAATCAGCAGCGACGATTTCGGTATGCGCACCAAGGCACGCATTGAGGTCGCGCAGAGCCGTGCGGCACCCCTCAGGGTCCCGTTCGAGCAGCAAAAGGCGCGTCGGGGCGTCGGTTCCCCGTTCGGATTGCATCAAGGCAGGCTCCCTCTTCTGGGGCATTGGGCTTATTTCTGAATTCAATTGTTGATGAACAGGGTAAATAAAGGGTTTTGAAACAAGAAGAACCCTCGCGAGCTTTTGACATTGAGTTGAGGGTGCTAAGAGGGGTGATCGATTCCGTCAACGGAGGCGGAAAGCCACTCGTGCAGGCTTTGGTTTACATATTTATCTCCCTGGCAGGCCTTGCGATTGCAGCGGCTGCCTATTTTGGGCTGATGTTCACGCCGATAGAGGCGATACTGACCGGACTGGTCGGTGTCGTGCTGGCTATCGTTATGCTTGAACGCAACCTGCGCCGCCGGGCCGAATCCCGGCTGGAACGCGGGATCGAGGACCTGTCGCGTCTGCTCTCGACCGATGCCCAGGCCGGGCAGGTTTTAAGCCAGCGCATCAATGAAATGGCCAATGTCGATGCCGGGCAACGCCTTGAGGCGCTCGAGGCAGATGTCTCCGTCATCGGCACCGTGGTGCAACAGGTGGCCGAGGCGGTGGCTGACCTGGAACAGGGCCATTCCGACATCGTCACGCGGCTGGAAAAGCCCAAACGCGATGTGGCACCCGAAGATGACCGTTTTTTCGACGAGCCGGCCAAATCGGCGCAGCTATCCACCAGCGAAGTGCAACTGACCGCGGAAGCGGTGCAGCAGGCCTTGCGTGATGAGCGTCTCGTTTTCCATGTGCAGCCGGTCGTGACCCTGCCGCACCGGCGCACCAATGGCTATGACCTGTTGCCGCTCATCCAGCTCGATGATGGCGCCTATGCCGATGCCTGCAATTTCACCCCCCGCCGGGGTGGGGATGCCCTGATACAACAAATCGAGCAGATTGCCTGGGAAAAGGCCTTCACATTGGCCCGTCAGGCCCGCGCTGCCGGTGAATCCATCTCGATTTTCGCGCCCCTCTCGCGGGCAACCCTTGCCGATCCCGATGCGGTGGAGCGGGCAGCGGCCAAGCTCGACAGCTCCCGCGCCATGGCCAAGGATATCAGCTTTGCCATTAGCGAACGGCAATGGAGCGGGCTGAACGCCATGGAAAAGCACGCGCTGGCAACTCTGGTGGAAAAGGGCGTCGGGGTTTCCGTGGTGGATGCCAAATCCCTGCGGATGAATTTTGCCGAGCTGGAAGAAAGCGGCGTCAGCTCGGTGCGGGCCGATGCCACGCGCTTCATCAACCAGCCCGAAACCTTCACCGATTTCCATAGCTCGGATGTGGCCGCCTATGTGAACCGCTATGGCATCGATTTGATCATGACCGGGGTGCATAGCGAGCAGCAGATATTATCCCTGCTTGAAGATGGCGTGCGTTTCGTGCAAGGCAATTACATATCCGCACCGGGGCCGGTACCGGCCCATATGCTGGGCGGAACTGTCCGTAGTCAGGCAAAACGGGAACGTATCCGCACCTGACCCCAAACCAAGGAATGATCGTGCCAGAAACCGCCGGCGCCCTGCCGCGCCTCTCCGACCTGTCCGGCCAGTATGATGGTGTGCTCTCCGATGTCTGGGGCGTGGTCCATAATGGCCTGACGCCTTATCCGTCCGCTGTTGCCGCGCTGATGGAATTTCGCCGGGCGGGCGGCCATGTGGTCCTCATCACCAATGCGGCCCGCACCACCCCGTTTGTCGTTAAAATGCTCGATGACATGGGCGTTCCGCGCGAAGCCTATGACGCGATGGTCACCTCCGGCGATGTCACCCGGGCGCTGATCGCAACCTATAAGGGACAGGCGATCCATCATGTGGGGCCGGGCACCGACCACCCGATCCTTGAAGGGCTCGGCGTCACCGAAGCCCCGGCAGAGACGGCGGCGGCGATTGTGGTGACCGGGCTCGATAGCCCCGCCCAAACCCCCGCCGATTATGAAACACGCATGAGCGAATGGCTTGAGCTGGGTCTCCCCATGATCTGCGCCAATCCCGACAAGATCGTCGAAGTCGGCGATAAAATGGTCTATTGCGCCGGCGCGCTGGCCGATGTTTACGAAGAGCGCGGCGGCACGGTGGTGCTGGCGGGCAAGCCCTATCCCCCCATCTACAAGGAATCGCTGTTGGCGCTCGAAAAGGCCGCCGGCAAGGCAATCGATCCGCGCCGGGTGGTGGCCATTGGCGACAGCGTGCGCACCGATGCGACCGGTGCGGCGGCGGCGGATCTGGATTTCCTCTTCATTACCGGCTCGATCCATGCCGATGAAATCGACGCTTTCGGCAATCCCGATCCCGATGCGATCAAGGCCCTGATCGCCCCGACCGGCGCACGGCTGGCCGGGTTCCAGTCCCGGCTGACCTGATCCCCATATTGGGGCCGGTATATTGCAAATGGCGCGCGAACAGGGCAGGGTCGCGCCGCATTTTCCAGGCATCGCGCGTCACGGGTAACCGGGGCGTAACACATGCCATGACAAAACTGGGATTCTCTCCCGCGCCGGTGGCGTTCCTGCACGAGGTCTAGCTTGGCGGAGTTTAAAATTCTGAACGGATTGGGCAATGTCCCCTCCGAACTGCACAATGGCGTTGTCGCTATCGGTAATTTCGATGGCTGCCATCGCGGGCACCAGCGCGTCTTTGCCAGTGCCACCAGTCTGGCCCAGTCCAAAGGCCTGCCCTCGGTTGTGCTGACTTTCGAGCCGCATCCGCGCGATGTGTTTGCTCCCGAACCCTTCATGTTCCGCCTGACCGATGGCATCCAGAAGGCGCGTCTGGCCAAGGCGTTCGGCTTTGATGGCATTGTCATCATGCCGTTCAACCGCGATCTGGCCGGGGTGGAAGCTGAGGATTTTGTCGGCCGCTTCATCATCGATGCGCTCAATGCCAAGGCCGTCGTCGTCGGCGAGGATTTCCATTTCGGCAAGGGCCGCGGCGGCACGCCCGAATTTCTCGCTCATGCCGGCACGCGGCACGGCTTTGAAGTGCATCAGCTCAATCTCCTGGAAGAGGGGGCCGAGCCGGTCTCCTCGTCGCGCATCCGCGATGCCCTCAATACCGGCGAACTCGACACGGCCAACCGGCTGCTCGGCTATCACTGGATTGTCGAGGGGACGGTGATCGTTGGCGATCAGCGCGGGCGCGAACTGGGCTATCCCACCGCCAATTTTGCACTGCCGGATAATTCACGGCTCACCCAAGGCATTTATGCCGTCCGTTTGCGGCTCGGGGATCGTCTGCTGGATGGCGTTGCCAGCTTTGGCAAGCCGATGTTCGACAATACGCAGCCCCCGTTTGAAGTCCATATTTTCGACTTTGATGAAGATATTTATGGAGAAAAGGTCGAAGTGGCGCTAATAAGCCATATCCGCGGGCAGATGACCTTTGACGGACTGGAAGGCTTGATCAGGCAAATGGATATGGATAGCGCCAAGGCACGGGACGTATTGCGAAACGTCCAGCCGCTATCGGACCTCGACAGGGAACTGGGGTTCATTATCTAGGGATAGCGGCAAACGGCACTCCGTTTGCTTCTGTCCCGGTAACAAAACTGGCACCATCCGGCCGCACTTGCTAGAACGCAGGCTGGATTTGATCTCAAAATCAAAAATTCCCGAAGGCTATTATGACCGATACCGCTGAAGGCGCGACAACACGCGACTATTCCAAAACCCTGTTCCTGCCGGAAACCGAATTTCCGATGCGCGGCGGTTTGCCCAAGCGCGAGCCCGAATGGCTGCAGCGCTGGGCCGACATGGACCTTTATGAAACCCTGCGCACCCAATCCAAGGGCCGCGAGAAATTCATCCTGCATGATGGCCCCCCTTACGCCAACGGCAATATCCATATCGGGCATGCGCTGAACAAGACCCTCAAGGATCTGGTTGCCCGCTCCATGCAGATGCTGGGCTATGACAGCCCCTATGTGCCGGGCTGGGATTGCCACGGCCTGCCGATCGAGTGGAAGATCGAGGAAGACAATTACCGCAAGAAGGGCAAGCAAAAGCCTGACCTGTCCGATCCCGAAGCCATGATCGCCTTCCGCCGCGAATGCCGTTCCTATGCGGCCCACTGGCTGGACGTGCAGCGCGAGGAATTCAAGCGGCTCGGCATCGTCGGCGAATGGGACAATCCCTATATCACCATGGATTATCAGGCCGAGGCGACCATTGCCGGCGAGCTGATGAAATTCGCCAAGTCGGACCAGCTCTATCGCGGTTCGAAGCCGGTGATGTGGTCGGTTGTTGAACGCACGGCCTTGGCCGAAGCCGAGATCGAATATCACGACCATGAATCCGACGTGATCTGGGTGAAATTCCCGGTGAAGCTTGCGATCAATAGTGGTTCGCAGTTGAGCAACCTTCGCGATGCGTCCGTGGTCATCTGGACCACGACCCCCTGGACCATCCCCGGCAACCGGGCCATCTCGTTCTCGTCGCGCATTGCCTATGGTCTTTATGAGGTCACCGGTGCTGAGAATGATTTTGGCCCGCAGCCCGGCGAAAAGCTGATCTTTGGCGACAAGCTGGCCGGCGAAAGCGCCGACAAGGCCAAGCTGACCCTCAACCGTCTGGCTGACGTTTCGGCGGAAGAACTCGGCGCGATCACCTGCGCCCATCCGCTCGCCGATCTCGGCTATACATTCGATATTCCCCTGCTCGATGGCGACCATGTCACCGACGATACCGGCACCGGCTTTGTCCATACGGCCCCCGGCCATGGTGCTGACGATTTCGAAATCTGGATGAACAGCGCCCGCCTGCTCGGCACCCGCGGCATCTCCGCCGATATCCCTTTCACCGTTGACGATGCCGGTTATTATACCTCGGATGTGCCCGGTTTCGGCCCCGATGCCGAAGGCGGCCCCGCCCGCGTTATCGACGACAAGGGCAATAAGGGCGATGCCAACAAGCGCATCATTGCGGCGCTGATCGCAGCGAACAATCTCTTCGCCCGTGGCCGCCTCAAGCATCAATATCCGCATTCATGGCGTTCGAAAAAGCCGATCATCTTCCGCAACACGCCGCAATGGTTTGTCTATATGGACAAGGACCTTACCTCTCCCTCCGGGGGAGAGGTGGCCTCGCCTGATACGCTGCGTTCACGCGCCCTCAATGCCATCGAAGCAACCCGGTTTGTCCCTCCCGCCGGGCAGAATCGCCTCCGCGCCATGATTGCTGACCGGCCTGATTGGGTGCTCTCGCGCCAGCGCGCCTGGGGCGTGCCGATCACGGTGTTTGTCAACAAAAAAACCGGCGAAGTGCTGAAAGACGATGCGGTCAATGCCCGTATTATCGAGGCTTTCGCCGCCGAAAGCGCCGATTGCTGGTATGCCGCAGGTTCCGCCGAACGGTTCCTTGGCAATGAGTACAACGCCAGTGAATGGGAACAGGTCAAGGACATCCTCGATGTCTGGTTCGATTCCGGTTCAACCCATGCCTTCGTGCTGCGCAATCGCGAGAAATGGCCGCATCTGCAATTCCCCGCCTCGATGTATCTTGAAGGCTCGGATCAGCATCGCGGCTGGTTCCATTCCTCCCTGCTTGAAAGCTGCGGCACCAATGGTTTCGCGCCCTATGAGCAGGTGCTGACCCACGGTTTCACCATGGACCAGAACGGCATGAAAATGTCGAAATCCGTCGGCAATACCGTGGCCCCGCAGGACATCATCAAGCAATATGGTGCCGATATCCTGCGCCTCTGGGCCGCCTCCATCGACTATTCCGAGGATCACCGCATCGGCGATGAAATCCTTAAAAACAATGTCGAGAGCTATCGCAAGATGCGCAATACCTTGCGCTGGATGCTCGGTAATCTCGCCCATTATGAGCCGGAAAAAAGCGTGGCCCCGGCGGACATGCCCGAACTCGAACGGCTGATCCTCAACCGCTTGCATGAACTCGATCAGGACCTGCGCAAGGCCTACTTTGCCTATGACTACAAGCGCGTCGTCTCGCTGGTCTCGAACTTCATGAATATCGAATTGTCGGCGTTTTATTTCGACGTGCGCAAGGACGCGCTTTATTGCGATCCGATCTCGAGCACCAAGCGCCTCGCGGCGCTGACCGTGCTCAACGAACTTTATAATTGCCTGACCGCCTGGCTGGCCCCGATCCTCGTCTTCACCATGGAAGAGGTCTGGCTGGAACGGAACCCGGGCGAGGGCTCGTCTGTCCATTTGCGCACCTTCCCCGAAATCCCCGCCGGTTGGGCCGATGCAGCGCTATCGGAGAAGTGGAAGAAAATCCGCACTGTCCGCCGCGTCGTCACCGGCGCGCTCGAAGTGCAACGCCGCGACAAGAATATCGGCTCCTCACTGGAAGCCGCCCCCAAGGTCTATATCGCCGATACAGATTTGTACGTGGCGCTGCATGGTCAGGATTTTGCCGAAATCGCCATCACCTCCGGCATTGAGATCATCCAGGGTGAAGGCCCGGCAGAAGCCTTCCGACTTGATGACGTGCCCGGTGTCTCGGTGGTCTTTGCAAGGGCTGAGGGCACACGCTGCGCCCGCTCGTGGAAAATCCTGACCGATGTGGGAACCGATAGCGAATATCCTGATCTCAGTCCGCGCGATGCCGACGCCATGCGCGAACGCGCCGCTTCGGGTCTATAAAAATGGACCTGATGGGCAAAAAAGCGCTCGGGCTCAGCCTCTGGCTGGGTGCGCTCGCCTTTGCGCTGGATCGCGGGCATAAATTCTATCAGGTCGAAATGGCCGGCTGGCGCGGCGGTGAATTCACCAATGTCACCAGCTTTTTCGACTATGTGCTGGTCTGGAACCCCGGCATTTCCTATGGATTGCTCGATTTCCTGCCATCCGAGGCCCTGCTGGTCATCATGATAGCCGCCATGGTTCTCTTGACCGTCTGGTGGGTGAAGGCGGAAACAGCATTGGTGCGCTGTGGGCTGGCCATCTGCCTTGGCGGGGCGGCATCCCACGTCATTGACCGCTTCATGTATGGTGCCGTACCGGACTTTTTCCATTTTCATTGGGGAACATGGTCGTTTTATATATTCAATATCTCTGATGCTGCGATAACACTCGGCGTTGGACTATTGCTTGTTGATATGGTCTGGCCGGACAAGAAATCGGGCACGCAACCGCAATGATGCCAAATTCTGGTCTTACACGCGGCAATCGGGTATAACGCTGCATCGGGTCGCGGCGGCAGTGATTTAAAGGGCAGTAACGTATGAGTTTCCTCAGCTATGGGCGCGCCGGTTTTGCAGCAGCAGTGCTGTTTGCATCATTCGCGTTGAGCGCCTGTACCACCGTTGAGGGCACCAATGCCCTTGTCGATCCCTCGACCTTTGAGCGCGAAGTGGCCAACCAGACCCTGCAGGGGCTGGGCATGATGCCCAAGGATAAAAAGCCGATGATCGAGACGCCGCGCGCGCCGCTGGTCCTGCCCAAGGACGAAAGCGTGCTGCCCGTTCCGACCAAACAAACAGCCGATTTGCTGCCTGAAGATTCAGACAAGGTGCAGATCGATGCCTCCAATCTGACCGAAGACGAGCTGCGCCGCCTGCGCAATGCCCGCGTGGTTGACTTGCGCGCCCTGTCCGGCCGCCCGTTGACCGAAGCTGAATCCAAACAGCTGACCGCCCGCATGACAGCCGCCCGCCTCAAGGCCAAAACCAGCAGCCGGCCATTGTTTTTGCCACCCGATGAATATTTTACCACGGTTGGCGGCCAGGATTTGGTATGTCTGGCCAATAATGGCGACCTCGTGACGCTCGAAGACCCGGCCTGCCCGCCAGAACTTCGCGCCGCGCTGCAATAAATTCAATCAACGCAGCGGCCAGGCATTGCGGGACCCCCCGCTTTGCCGCTACTGCATAAACAAATATTTGGGCCGCATCCCTGTTTTGAAGAAACGGGGGTGGGGTCCGGCGCTTTGCGCCGCCCCAAAGGAGTTACGGCATGCCCGATGCCAAGGAAAAACCCGCAGAAGGTAACCGGCTGGCCAAGGTCATGGCCCGCGCCGGCCTCTGCTCGCGCCGCGATGCCGAGGTCTGGATCGCCGAAGGCCGCGTCAGCGTCAATGGCAAGCAGATCCGCACCCCGGCTTTTAATGTCAACGAAACCGACAAGATTGTCGTCGATGGCAAGCCGCTGGTCGCCCGCGCCGGCACCCGCCTCTGGCTCTATCACAAGCCCGCCGGCCTCGTGGTCACCGAAAAGGACCCCGAAGGCCGCAAGACGATTTTCGAGGCTTTGGCCCAGAACGGCCTGCCCCGGTTCGTGACCATTGGCCGGCTCGATATCAATACCGAAGGCCTGTTGCTGCTGACCAATGATGGCGGCCTGAAACGCGTGCTCGAATTGCCCGCCACCGGCTGGCTGCGCCGCTATCGCGTGCGCGCCCATGGCACGATAACCCAGGCAAAGCTCGATACGCTGAAAAACGGTATCACCATTGATGGCGTTAAATACGGCCCGATCGAAGCCGAACTGGAACGCGAGCAGGGGGCCAATGTCTGGATCACCGTGGCCTTGCGCGAAGGCAAGAACCGCGAAGTCAAGAATGTGCTGTCCGAACTCGGCCTGCAAGTGAACCGCCTGATCCGCACCTCTTACGGACCTTTCCAATTGGGCGATGTGCCCGTCGGCGGCGTTCTGGTTGTCCGCGCCCGCGTGCTGCGCGACCAGTTGGGCCATAAGCTGGCCAAGGAAGCCGGGGTCGATTTCGACAGTCCCTTGCCTGATGATGCGCCCCCGGAAATGGCGGCCCGCGACCCCAATCAGCGCATGCGCAAAAAGCCCGAGGGCGAGCTGATCCGTCAGCCCAAACCCCGTGGCCGCACCGGCGCGCCAAAACCGGCCCCTGTTCCGGGCGGCAAGCCGCGCAAGAACGCGCCGGAGCGTAAAGGCAATTTCGAATTCAAGCCCCGCGCCCCGCGCGAGGAAAAGCCGATTGAAAAACGCATCGTCCATTTCACCGATGGGCGCGATCCCGTTGAGTTCGAACTGAAGGCCAAGCGCCCGAGAACCGATGACGACGAGCGCGGTGGTGGCAATTTCAAGCGCGAAGGCGCGCAGCGCCGCGTCGGTGGTGATGATAAATCGCGTTCTGCCCGTCCGGCCTCCCGCGGTGATGGCGACAAGCCACGTGGCGCACGGCCCGGGGGCGAACGGTCCTTTGGCGACAAGCCACGTTCACCCCGTTCCGAAGGCGAACGCTCTTTTGGGGACCGGCCCCGGTCGCCGCGCCCTCCAAGGGGCAAGGATGATCGCGCCCCCAGCGGCGGTGACCGCCGTCCGGGCGGCTTTGGCGACAAGCCGCGCAGCGCCCGCCCGGCTGGCAACGACACCAACCGCCCCGCACGCCCGCCAAGGCGCGATGGTGACAGTGCCAGACCATCTGTCCGTCCGTCCGCCGCGCCACGTGGCGGCAAGCCGGGTGGCAAACCTGCTGGCCGTCCGGCGGGCCCGCGTCCCACAGGCCCACGCCCCTCGGGCCCGTCTGCTGGCCCGCGCAAAGGCCCGCCCCGTGGCCGCACGCCCCGTTAGGCGCCAATGCGCATAGTCGCCGGCCGGTTCAAGGGCAAGCAGCTGAAATCCCCCTCGGGCGAAGACATTCGCCCGACAGCGGACCGTGTCCGCGAATCCCTGTTCAATATTCTCTCGAGCCGCATCGGCCCCGTTTTCGATGGCGTGCGGGTGCTGGATATTTTCGCCGGCACCGGCGCGCTCGGGCTCGAAGCCATGTCGCGCGGGGCCAGCTTTGTCGCCTTTGTCGATAGCGGCGTTGAGGCCCGCGGCCTGATCCGCGATCATGTCGACGCGTTTGGCATTGGCGGGCAAAGCAAATTATTGAAGCGTGATGCCACCGATCTCGGCCCGATCGAAAAATTCGCGCCCTTCGATCTGGTGTTCCTCGACCCGCCCTATGGCAAGGGTCTGGGCGAAAACGCCCTGATTAGCGCCAGCACTGGCGGCTGGATCGTTCCCGAAGCGACCATTGTGCTCGAGGAACGCAAGGACGTGGTGCTCGACCTGCCGCCCGGATTTACCCTCGAAGACCGCCGCGACTATGGCGACACGGCGATCCATATCCTGCGGTATCGCTGAGGCGCTACGCCGTCATTGCGAGCGCCAAAGGCGCGCGGCAATCCAGAGCCAAGAACACCAGCGCTTGCGGCTCTGGATCACCAAAGCACCATGCGCCTCGCGATAACGGGAAGGGTTTTGTCCCGCCCCAACCTCATCCTGAGCCTGTCGAAGGATGGGCGGCAGGCGCGGTGTTAAAACCCTCGTCCTTCGACAAGCTCAGGATGAGGGTTTCGGGCATCGTATGGACCCTCGGGTCAAGCCCGAGGGAGAAGGAAGGGGACGAGGGAGAAGGAAGGGGGGCGTTATGTTACCCGTCATTCCCGCAAAGTCGGGAATCCAGTGCGGGCAGTCTTGCCCGCGAAATAAATCTTATGCGCCGCCGCGTCCCACCGTGGCGCGCAACAATGCCTCTTCACTCCACTGGTTCAGGCTCTTTCCCTCGGCTTCCGCTGCAAGAGACGCTTTGGCGTGTACGGCTGGATCAATGCGCAGCATCAGATTGCCGGAAAACACCTTTTCGGGGACCTTGCCCAGCTTGCGGCAGGTGGCGAGATAATCATCGACCGCCTCGGCAAATGCCTGCTTCAATGTGTGCACATCATCTGCATGAAACCCGACGACATCATTGATGCCGAGCACGCGGCCGACGAAAATATCATCCTCTGCATCAAACTCGACGCTGGCTTGATAGCCTTGATAGCTCAGGTTCTTCTTCATGGTATTAGTCCAATTTTTATCAGGAAATCCCGCGCGTCCCGCACTTGATAACGCTTGGCTTCCTTTTCCGGATGCGGGCGGTGGAAGGTGGCGATAACGCCGTTTTTCTCAAATCGAACACGCGATCCGCTGCCCTCAATCACTGTGCACCCGCCCGCCACAAGCAGGTTTTCAATCGATGCCCATGCAATTGTGCCCGATACAGGATCGGTAAAGATCACCTTCAGCACTTTTGCATGCTTGCTGTTCATGATTGCATATGAGCATTGTTGTGGCAATTTGCAATCAAAAAGTGATTGCAGAAATAAAAAGCCCCGGCCTAGCGCCGCCCGAACAAGCGCTCGATATCGCTTTTCTTCAGTTCCACATAGGTCGGCCGCCCATGGATGCATTGGCCCGAATGCGGGGTGGCTTCCATATCGCGCAATAGCGCGTTCATTTCATCAACCCGTAATTGCCGCCCCGAGCGCACCGAGCCATGGCAGGCCATGCGCGCGATAATCGCATCGAGCCGTTCCGAGAGCACAGCGGTTGTGTCCCATTCGGCCAGACCATCGGCCAGATCCTTGATCAACCCGGTCACGTCGGCTTGGCCGAGCAGGGCCGGGGTCTCGTTGACCGCAATCGCCCCCGGCCCGAACCGGTCGAGATAAAGCCCGAGCTTTTCCAGCACGGGTGCTGCTTCTTCGAGCCGGTCGCAATCCTCTTCGGGCAATTCGATGACAATCGGGATCAATTGCGCCTGGCTCGCCACCGGCCCGGCGGCCAGCTGCGCCTTGAACCGTTCATAGACCAGCCGCTCATGCGCCGCGTGCTGATCGATCAGCACCAGCGCATCGCCGTTTTGCGCGACGATGAAATTCTCAAACATCTGCGCCCGCGCCGCGCCGAGCGGGTAGTCGGTTTCGGCCACGGCAGGCTGATAGTTTTCAAACCGCGCGCTGGGTTCATCCAACCCGCCAAAGGCGGGCGTCATTGGAGGCCGAAAGCCTTGCGGTGCAGACGGAGGCGCAAAACCGCTGGAGGCGGACGGGTAAGTAGCACCGGGCCCTGAGGGGCTTTGCATTTCAGGGGCCTGAAACGCCGGGGCCGTAAAGGCATTTAGCGTCACGTCGGCAACCGTCGATGAGGCTTTGTAGCCGGCGGCGGCCAGCGCTTCCTGAATGGCGCGATAAACGGCGCTGCGCACCGCGCCCTGATCGCGAAAGCGCAATTCAGCCTTGGCCGGATGCACATTGACGTCGACTTCATGCGGATCAATGGCCACAAACAGCGCAATGGCCGGAAACCGGTCGCGGAAAATGAAATCGGCATAGGCACCGCGCACGGCCCCCAGCAAAACCTTGTCGCGCACTGAGCGGCCATTGACGAAATAGAACTGGCTGAGGGAATTGGCGCGGGTAAAGGTGGGCAGGCCCGCAAGTCCTGCCACCACAATCCCGTGCCGTGAACCGCCCAAAGTCACCGCATTATCGGCAAAATCTGCGCCCACCACCTGCGCCACCCGGGCCTGCAAGGCCCCGGCACCGCTTTGCGCCGGCCAGTTGGCGGGCGTGCGGTCGCTGCCATCGAGCACGAAATGCACTTCCGGGTTGGCCATGGCCAGCCGCTTGATCACATCGGTGATCGCCCCGGTCTCGGCCCGGTCGGACTTGAGAAATTTCAGCCGCGCCGGCACCGCAGCAAACAGGTTCTTCACCTCGACAATCGTGCCTTGGTTCATCGAGAGCGGCTGCGGACCGTGCGCCACACCGCGTTTCAGCTCCAGCCGCAACCCGCTTTCCGCCTCTGCCGGGCGGGAGGAAAGCGAAAGGTCGGAGACCGAACCGATCGAGGCCAGCGCTTCGCCGCGAAACCCGAGCGAACGGATATCCTCGAGATCATCGGATTGCAGTTTCGAGGTCGCATGCCGCTCGACAGACAGCACCAGATCGGCTTCATCCATGCCGCAGCCATCATCCTCGATCCGGATCAGGCTTTTGCCGCCCCCCGATGTGGTGATGATAATGCGCGATGCTCCGGCATCGAGCGCATTTTCCACCAGTTCCTTGACCACGCTTGCGGGCCGCTCCACCACCTCGCCGGCAGCAATGCGGTTCACCAGATCGTCGGGCAATTGCCTAATGGTCATTGGGGGTGATTCTCCTGTCGGGAGGAGAATAAAGCGAGGCGGGCCCCAATGCACCCCCGCTCCACAGGACAATCCAAAGCTGCTATGGCTGACGCATGAAACAAAATACCTCCCCCATGGACCACGCCATTGCTCTGGCTGAAGCAGCGGCTGCCGCCGGCGAAGTGCCGGTGGGCGCCGTCATCATGCGCAATGGCGAGGTTGTGGCGGCAGAACGCAACCGCATGCGTGAACTGGGCGACCCGACGGCCCATGCCGAACTGATGGCCATCCGGGCGGCCTTGGCGGCTATCGGGGCGCAACGGCTGGCCGATTGTGATCTCTATGTGACGCTCGAACCCTGCACCATGTGCGCCGGGGCCATTGCCCATGCCAAAATCCGCAGGCTTTATTATGCGGCAGATGACCCGAAGGGCGGGGCGGTGGAAAGCGGTGTCAGGTTTTTCGCGCAACCCACCTGCCACCATGCGCCCGAGGTAATTTCAGGCCTCGACGAACGGCGGGCCGCCGACATGCTCAAAGCATTTTTTGCTGTCCGACGATAAACGCCTCAACCTTTTCGCCCAGCAGGCGCTTGAAGCGTTCCTTGTCGCGCGCCCCCGCCTCGACAATTTCGCGCACCCGCCAATACTCATAGGCGCCAAAAGCGCTGAGATGCGGCCGGATATAAATATCGGGCGGATAGGCGGCGATATAATGGGCGATCAGGGAATGCATCATGATCTGCGCCGAGCCAAGGGTCAGGTCAATCGCCGAGGGAACACGGCTGCCCGGATTGGCCGCCGGGTCACCATTGACGTCAATGCCGATCAGAATATCGGTATCCGCCGCTACCGCATCGAGCGGCATCGGGTTGACCACACCGCCATCCACCAATAGCCGCCCGTCAAACTCGACGGGTTTAAAGAGGCTCGGGATGGCGATGGAACCGGCAATGGCGGGAATAATCGGCCCGGAATGGAACACCGCCTGATGCCAGGAGCGGAAATCGGTAGCGATGATGTAAAGCGGGGTGCGAAGGTCGCTGAAATTATCCGTAAAGCCGGGGGGCAAAAACGCGCGGGTGATCTGCAAGGCGTCGAGCTGCATGGAAATGCCGCTGCGAAACACATTGCGCAGGCCTTTCATCTGGGTTTGCCACAACCGCCCGGTAATCGAGCGCATATCGCCCAGAACGTCGAATGAATGTTCGCGAATGGCCTCGCCGGTCATCCCGGCGGCCCAGCCCGCACCGATCAGCGAGCCGATCGAGGTGCCCGCAATCACAGCCGGACGCAACCCCAGCTCGTCCATGGCCTCAATGAAGGAGATATGCGCCAGGCCGCGCGCTGAACCGCCGCCAAGGGCGATGCCGATACGCGGCCCCGAAATCGTGGTCACCTGATGTCCCTTCAGTTTCCCGCGCGCAACGGCGCAAACTGAAGCCTAGAATAGCAAATATGGCTTTGAAAGAGGTTAAACGCTTTTGTTTTCACGAGCGATGGCGCGCCAACCGATATCCCGGCGGCAGAACCCGTCTGCCCACTCGATCCGGTCGAGCGCGGCATAGGCATTGGCCTGCGCCTCGGCGGTGGTTTTCCCCATTGCCGTGACATTCAGCACCCGCCCGCCATTGGCGACAAGCGCGTCACCTTCGCGTGCCGTGCCCGCGTGAAAAACCTGCACGTTTGCACTGTTCTGTACATCGGCATCATTAATCGGCGTGCCCTTGGCATAGCTGCCGGGATAGCCCTTGGCGGCCATCACCACCGTCAGCGCCACCTCGTCATGCCATTCGGGCACAATCCCGTTCATGTCACCCTTGGCCGAGGCCTCGAGAATGTCGATGACATCGGATTTCAAGCGCAGCATCAGCACCTGACATTCCGGATCGCCGAACCGGGCATTATATTCGATCAGCTTCGGCCCTTCTGCCGTCAGTATCAGCCCGGCATAGAGCACACCCTGAAACGGCGTGCCGCGGGCGACCATGCCCTTGACCGTCGGGGCGATGATATCGCGCTCGACTTCGGCCAGCAGCGCCGGGGTTACGGCAGATGCCGGTGAATAAGCCCCCATGCCGCCGGTATTCGGGCCCTGATCATTGTCATAGGCGCGCTTGTGGTCCTGGGCGCTGGCAAGGGTGACAAAACTTGTCCCATCACAAATGGCAAAGATGGAAACTTCCTCGCCCGTCAGAAATTCCTCGATCACCACTTCGGCACCAGCCGCACCAAAACTGCCGGCAAAACAATCTTCAAGCGCCGCTTCCGCTTCCTCGAGCGTCATCGCGACAGTCACGCCCTTGCCGGCGGCCAGCCCGTCCGCCTTGATCACAATCGGCGCGCCCTCTGCCCGCACATAGGCAAGGGCGGGGTCCAGCGCATCAAAGCGGCCATAACCGGCGGTGGGGATATTCATCTCGTCACACAGCACTTTGGTGAAGGCTTTCGACCCCTCCAGCTGCGCGGCGGCCTTGCTCGGCCCAAAAACATCAAAGCCCGCGGCGCGCAAATCATCGGCTAGTCCGGCGACCAAGGGGGCCTCGGGGCCAATAACCACAAGATCAATTTCATGGCTCTGGCAAAAGCTGATCACAGCGGCATGATCGGTCACGTCGAGCGCGGTATTTTCCGCCACCAGAGCGGTGCCGCCATTGCCTGGGGCGACATAGAGCTTTTCCAGCCGGGGCGATTGCGCCATCTTCCAGGCCAGAGCGTGTTCGCGTCCGCCCGATCCGATCAGCAAAACCTTCATTCCCCGGTCCCCTATTCTGTGTCTGGCGACCCTCTATCATGTGGTCCCGCTGCCCGCCACCCTTGACGTGGCCATTATGGACAGGGCACTGCTAGTCCATGAGTGATGCACCGACAAATGCCCATGAATTTACCGTCTCGGAAATTTCCGCCGCGGTCAAAAACACCATTGAAGACCAGTTCGGCCATGTGCGCGTGCGCGGCGAGGTCGGGCGGCTGTCACGGCCCGGCTCCGGCCATCTCTATTTCGATCTGAAAGACGAGAACGCCGTCATGTCCGCCGTGGCGTGGAAGGGCGTGGTTGCCCGCTGGCGCATTCAGCCCGAACAGGGCATGGAAGTGATTGTCACCGGCAAGCTCACCACCTTTCCCGGCCAGTCGAAATACCAGATCATCGTTGAAAATGTCGAACCCGCCGGTGTCGGCGCGCTGATGGCCCTGCTCGAAGAGCGGCGCAAAAAGCTGCTGGCCGAAGGCCTGTTCGACAAGGAACGCAAAAAAGAGCTGCCCTATCTGCCCCAGGTGATCGGTGTGGTGACCTCGCCAACCGGCGCGGTAATCCGCGATATCCTCCACCGGCTCGATGACCGGTTCCCGACCCATGTGATTGTCTGGCCCGTCCGTGTGCAGGGCGATAGCTGCGCGCCCGAAGTCGCGGCTGCCGTACGCGGTTTCAATGCGCTTGAAAAAGGCGGCCCGATTGCCCGGCCTGACCTGATTATCGTTGCGCGCGGTGGTGGTTCGGTCGAGGATCTTTGGGGCTTTAACGAGGAAGCGGTGGTCCGCGCCGTTGCCGAAAGCGATATTCCGGTGATCTCGGCGGTCGGGCACGAAACCGATATCACACTTGTCGACTATGCCGCCGACCGGCGCGCGCCCACCCCGACGGGTGCCGCCGAAATGGCCGTCCCCGTCCGCGCAGAGCTGATCGCCTATGTCGAGGACCTCGGCACCCGCCAGCGCGCCGCCACAAGGCGTGTTGCCGCCTCCTATCGCGACCGTTTGCGCGCCGCGACTGCCGGGCTGCCGCGTCCGCTCGATCTGGTCGCCAATGCCCGCCAGCGCCTCGATTTCGCCGGCGAGCGCCTCTCCGGTGGCCTGCGTGCCGCGCGGCAGAAAAAGGCCCTGCATCTGGCCAATATCGCCCCGCGCCTTTCCGCGACCCTGTTGCGCCAGCGCACCGGCGACGCGCATCGCCATCTCGATCAATTAACCGGGCGCATCCCCAATGCGGTGACCCGCTCGCTGGCCGACCGGCAACGCCACCTCAACGGCATTGCCAAACTGCTCGACAGTCTCAGCCACAAATCGGCCCTGCGGCGCGGCTTCGCGCTGGTCACCAATACCGAGGGGGCTCTGGTGCGGGCGGCGGAAGGCTTGCAGGCAGGCGACGGGCTGACGCTTGAATTTGCCGATGGCAAGATCGGCGTCATGGTGGGCGATACCAGCGGCGCACCGGCCAAACCAAAACCGGCCAAATCGACGCCGCCGAAACCAAATCCGGACGATAGTCAGACGACGCTCTTTTGATTGGTGGCCAAACTGGCTATAGGTGGGGCGTTGTTAAACTGCGGGCAGAAGTTAAGATAGGCTCATGAACATTCTCGATCCCAATTTTGCACCCAACGAGGCGAAGCTCCGCTATCTTGATGCCGATTACGACATCATCCAGCCGGGCAGCTTCGTGCGCTGCGCCATTACCGGCAAGCCGATCCTGATCGACGACCTGAAATACTGGAATGTCGACCGGCAGGAAGCCTATATCGATGTCGATGCCGCCTACGAAGCCTATATGCGCTACGCCGACAGATAGTCGGTGGCGATGTCAGGCGGCCCCCAACGCATCTTGTTTATCGCCAATGGCAATGGCGAGGATTCCATAGCCGCCGCGATCATCGCGAAGCTGCCGGAAAATATTTTGGCTGAGGCCTATCCTGTGGTCGGTGCGGGCAATGCCTACACTAATTTTTGCCCCATAGTCGGCCCGCGGTCCTTCATGCCGAGCGAAGGCTGGCGCCATACATCGGGCTCGGTTGCCCGCGATGTGAAGGGCGGCATGCTGGCCAGCATCTGGCCGGCGATCCGGTTTTTGCGGCAGGCGCGCGGGCGCTATGACAAGGTGGTGGCCGTCGGCGACGCGGTAACGCCCTTGCTCTGCAAGCTGGCGGGTCTCCCCATCGATATTTATCTCGATGTGTTCAAATCCGGCTATGCCCATCGCTATTCCGCGCCCGAGCGCTGGCTGATCGGTGCCATCGCCAAAAAAACCTATTGCCGCGACACCATGCTCGCAAAAAGCCTGAGTGCCCGGGGCATTCTGGCCATGAGCGCGGGCAATATCATGCTCGATACGGTGCCTTATGGCAGCTATGACATGGCCAAAAAACGCAAACGCGATCTGGCCGTCACCCTGTTGCCCGGCAGCCGGGTCTGGACGGCGGAAAGCCTGAAATTGCAGGTCGCAGCCTTAAGATTATTGCCAGCCGAATTGGTGCCCGATGTATTTGTGGCGATTGCCGGGGGCATTGATGTTGTTGATCTCGCCCATGCCACGGGGCTGGTGCACAAACCATCCCGGTCCAAAAACCCCGCCGATCTCGGCCAGTTGGCCGGGGAGGGTCTGGTGCTCCATCTGGCGACCGGGGCAATTGGCAATCTGATTGCGGGCAGTGACATTGTGCTGTCGCAGGCCGGAACCGCGACGCAGCAGGCGCTGGGCCTCGGCAAACCGGTCATCACCTTCAACCGCGCCGATAACCGCCCCAAACGCATGGCCGATGAACAGGCCCTGATGGGCGAGGCGCGCATCCTGACCGCCCCGGATGCGGCGGCGCTGGCGACCGCGCTGCAAGGCCTGCTTGCGGATTCGGACGAAAGAACCCGCCTCGGCACTATTGGTCGTGCGCGTCTCGGTGGACCGGGCACATTGCAGGCAGTAATCGCGGATTTGAGTGGCTAAGTGCCCCGGGGCTCTGGATTGCCGCGCGGCGCTGCCGCTCGCAATGACGGCGGAAAGTGTTGCGCCTGCCACATACACCACCTCATCCTGAGCCTGTCGAAGGATAGGCGGCGCACTCGGTGTTGAAACCCTCGTGGTTCGACAAGCTCACCATGAGGGTTTGGGGGAAGTACTTGCCCAACCGCGCTCCACCTTCTTGCCCGGACGTGATCCGGGCATCCATCTTGTTTGGCCGCTATCGCATGGACCCTCGGGTCAAGCCCGAGGGAGAAGGAGAGAGGATGCCTTCTTTCTTCTCCCTCGCCCCTTGGAGGAGAGGGTTGGGGTGAGGGGGCCTTTGCCCGTGAGCGCCGGGCAACCCCTCATCCGGCCCGCCATGCGGGCCACCTTCTCCCCAAAGGGGCGAAGGGAGGTCGTGCCGGATTTGATGCACCCCGCTCCGCCTAGCTTTCGTCAGGGTCCATCAAGCGGTGCAGATGCACGATGAAATAGCGCATATGCGCATTGTCGACACTCATCTGCGCCTTGGTCTTCCACACATCATAGGCCGATTTGTAATTCGGGAAGACACCCACAATGTCCACAGCCGACAGGTCGGTGAACTGGATATTCTCGAGATCGGAGAGTTCTCCGCCGATCACCAGATGCAGGAGTTGTTTTTCGGGGGCGGTCGTCATTGGCTTCGCTGCTCCAGATTGAGTTCATCGGTACACGTGTCGGGGCATCCATACACCCGCAACAAGGCACCATGTACCAGGGGTTTTAGCGTTTCGTCGGCCATGGCCGCAAGGGCGCTGTGCCTTGTGTCGACGCGATTATAGAGCGGTGTGCCGCAACACACATCCTCGAAATTGATCCCGCATTCGGAAAGAATGATCGCGGCCCCGGCAATGTCCCAGTCCTGCGCACCGCGCCGGGCCACGGCCGCATCCACACGGCCTGTCGCCACCTGCACCAGCCGGTAGGCGAGGGAGGGGTAATGATCGCCGCGTACATAATCGAGACCATCGGCCTTCAATTCCGTATGCACGGCACCGGGGGCGGGAATAATCGCCGGACGGTTGAGGGTAAGGTCCGGGGTCAGCTTCTGCCCGTTCAAAAACGCGCCGCCGCCTTTTGAGGCGTGGTAAAGTTCGTCGCGCGCCGGGGCATAGACCACACCGGCAATCGGGTGGCCGTTTTCCACCACCGCCAGCGAGATCGACCAGCAATCATCGCCACGGATAAAGGCGCGCGTGCCGTCAATCGGATCGACGATAAATACGCGTTCGGCCTCGAGCCGGGCCGGGTTGTCTTCGCTTTCTTCGCTCAGCCAGCCATAGTCCGGCCGGGCCCCGAGCAGCGAATGCATTAAGAACTTGTCGACGAGAAAATCGGCCTCGGTCACCGGGGAGGCATTGTCCTTGGTCCAGGTCTTGAGCTCGCGCCGGAAATAGCCGGCTGCAATGATCCCCGCCGCCACAGCGTTTGAGCGTAGCAGTTCCAGATCGGCCGCAATGTCATGAACAGTGTTTTCAGCCATGGGCGCTCGGGGAGTCTCCTTATAGGGGCTTCCTATGCGAGCCCCCGCCAATGCGCAAGCTGGACTGGTTCGGTTAATTGGCTCTTACACCAATTGAGGTCCTGCTAACCCTTTTCAAAACAACAAAAACTTAACCCCGTTTTTTAAGTGGAACGACAAGGGATGGGGGTAGGTTGAGGTCAATAAGAGAGCAGCAGATAAAAAAAGCTCTCGGAAGTTGACAGGAAGGTTGAAACAATGGTTCGGGGCGTGGGGATGCAAAGTTCATCCGGCGTAGTATTGTTCGGGTCGGCGCGCGTACAAAGCGCGCAGTTTTCGGCTGCTAACGACAATCTAAACAAACCGCCGGTAATGACCGTGACGGTGCGGCGCAAGCTTGAAAAAAGCGGCGTTGCCATCAAGATCAAGGTGCCGGTAAGCGAATATATCGGCGTGGCCGTATCCACCAGCATCACCGAAGAGGGTGTGCTGACGAGTGCCATTGAACTGGTGCACGAGGATGCGGACCTGCATTATCGCGTGTTTCAGGAAATCGGCAATTCCGACGTGGTGGCCGAATGGCAGAACTGGGGCCGCAAGCTCCGCCTGCCGCTTTATATCAAGGCTGGCGATGGCGGCTTGATGCCCTATAGCCAACAGGTTGATGGCGTTGTTGTCGGTAACGAGACCAGCCGCCGCCAGACCGTTAATCAGGCCAACCGCCGTCCGCGCTTTTTGAACCGCCGCAAGCCCGGCAGCGAAAGCGCCTAAAACGTCCAGGCAAGCCATAATGCCAAGGTGAAGGCCAGCCCCGTATAGTGGTTGGCCTTGAACCTTTTCAGGCAATTGTCCCCATTCTTGAGATCGAGCGTGATCACCTGCCACCCCAGAACTGCGGCGGGCAGGATCATCGCCATCAAAAATACAGGGCCGGCATTGGCCGCAAGACCCGCCCAGAGCCACAGCGCAAACCCGGCAGCATAAAACACCGCCACCATCACCCGTGCCCGGTCGCCAAACAGCCTTGCCGTGGATTTGACCCCGATCAGGGCGTCATCTTCCACATCCTGCAGTGCATAGATCGTGTCATAGCCGATCACCCAGCAAATGCAGCCGAGATAAAGCAGGACCGGCGGCAGCGACAGCGCCCCGAATGCCGAGGCCCAGCCCATCAGGGCACCATAGGAAAAGGCGAGGCCCAAAAAGAATTGCGGCCAATAGGTGACCCGTTTCATGAACGGGTAAATCGCAACGAGGACCAGCGAGGCAACACCGAGCCAGATGGTGAAGAGGTTGAATTGCACCAGCACCGCCAGCCCGATCAGCGCTTGCAGCACCAAAAAGGCAATCGCCTGTTTGGTGGAAACCTGACCGCTGGGGATGGGTCTTAACCGGGTGCGGGCAACCTTGTCGTCAATATCCTGGTCGACAATGTCATTAAAGGTGCAGCCGGCACCGCGCATGACGACGGCACCAATCAGGAACAGGGCGATGGAAAGCCAGTTAAAGCCGATTTCGGGTTGGGCGACCGCCGCCAGCCCCACCGAATAGGCGCAGGGCCAGAACAAAAGCTGAAAGCCGATCGGCCGGTCGAGCCGGGCCAGCCGGAAATAGGGTTTCGTCCAGTCCGGCGCAAACCGGTCCACCCAATTGTCTTTCGCCGCATCGGCGACAATACCCGATTTTTGATCTTCAGTTTGCATGCGGCCCCACTCCTATTATATGCCGGGGACGCTAGCCCGTTGAGGAGTGAAGTCAAGTCACCATGCCGCGCACCCACAAAACTTTGAAACGGCTGTTTGTTGAACTGGATCTGACCGCCGGGGCGGTTCTGGTGCTCGACAAGGACCAGAGCAATTATCTGCTCAATGTGTTGCGCAGCCGGGCAGGGGGTCAGCTTGTCGTCTTTAATGGCCGCGATGGTGCCTGGCTGGCCGAAATCGGCATGCAGGGCAAAAAGACTGCCGCCCTGAACCTGATCGAGCAAACGGTGGCGCAAACCCCGCCATCCGACCTCTGGTATGGCTTTGCCCCGCTCAAATCAGCCCGGCTCGACTATATGATTCAAAAGGCGACCGAAATGGGCGCCGGGATCATCCAGCCGG
>Ga0209344_10001437_pt1 | contig 31079 bp, 17 predicted proteins | sample Cruoilmetagenom6_FD_187293 | JGI IMG/M metagenome (GOLD analysis project Ga0209344, IMG submission 187293) | Oil polluted marine microbial communities from Coal Oil Point, Santa Barbara, California, USA - Santa Barbara Oil Seep Sample 6 (SPAdes)... | ecosystem: Environmental > Aquatic > Marine... | reverse complement strand
TGATCTCGTATTTCTCGTGATAGCGGTGGCAGTATTCGAGAGCGAGTTCGGTTTTGCCGATTCCTCCTGGTCCGGTGAGGGCTTGGGTTCGGAGAACTGCTGCCTGTCCTGTTCCTGTCAGGGCTTTTCGTAGTTTTTCGAGTTCGTTTTCTCGTCCGGTGAAATACGGGTTTTTATCGCGTGGGATGTTCCAGGCTCGGGCGGGTGCGGAGGACCGTTCGGTTTTTGGTTCTGGCAGGCGCTCAAGAATCTGTTCGGTCGTGTGTTTGGTCTGTTCGGTTGTGTGTTTGACTTTTTTGACATCGGTGCCGGTCTGTTCGGTGGTATTTTCGATCCGTTCGGTTCTGTTGTCGATCTGTTTACCGACAGTAGAGACCCATATTTCGTGCGGGGTCTCGCCCAGTGAATTTTCGAGGAATTTCTCAATGAAGATCTTCGCAGCTTGGGTTGGGTCGATACCGATGCCGGAAAGGTCTATTCCGTCTGGGGCTTTTCCGGTTTCGAGGAGTTCGGCGACGACTTCTGGGCGGGAGAAGGCTGTTTCCAGCTGTTTTCTGGCGCGTTTTCGTTTCCAGGGGGAGGGGTTTGACTCGAGTTGGTTGACGGTCTTGGAGATTGCGTCTTTGCAGATCTTCTCCAGGGCTTTTTCCCACTGGTCTTTCCCTACCTGACGCTGTAATCCGCTCAAGAACTCAGATAGAGCATGGGCTGCTGCTACGTCTAGACCCCAGCGTACTGCAGGGTTCTTCGCTATTTCTATGAGACTGTTAAAGACACTGCCCCATTCCGGCATTTGCTCGTTCCCACCTGTGCTTGCCTGTGGCAAATGGAACGATAGCGGTTTTTTGCTTGGTATGTGAGTGCTTTTAGGTTGGTTATGGGCGGTGTTTGTGCTGGTTTACTGGCTCGGGTGTTTCTTCTTGGTGTGGGGTGTCTTGTTGGGAGAAGTTTGGTGAGAAACCTTGGGCGGGAACAGAGTGCTTTTTGCTGTTTTAGGGCTTGTTTCTGACTTGGCAGGTTGTGTGGGAGGTGGGTGTGGATCGTCGCGTGTATGGGGTGGGGCAGGGAAGTGTCGGAGCAACGGGGTTATTGCTCCTTTAATTGGGGTTTGTGGTGCTATGAAGCCATTCCGACCTGCGATTGTTTCATATGAAACAATGAGATCCGGCATTGGATATAGCGTACAGGTTAATGCGAGAGGGTGTTGCGGGAGAAGGTGAGGTGCTATTTCGGAGTAGGGGGACTGGAGTGTTTCTGTTGTTTGGTATGGGGGGCGGTTCTTCTCAGACGAAACGGGGATTCGCTGGTCTGACGAAAAACCGCGGACTTGCCCAGGTTGGCGGAGAGCCTTTTTGGGCTGTGGGAGTTACTCCCTGAGCTGGGGAATGACGTGATCGCCCAGGGTTTGGATGAGGGGAGCAGGGTTCTCGACTGCAAGACCGAGGATGGCTTCGTCGATGCCGAGTTCTACATAGGGCTGGAGGTTTTCGATGAACTCTTCTGCTTGTTTTTTGTCTGTAGGGATTGGGGCCATGTGGAGAATGGTTTTCTTGATTGCGTCGTATGAGGTGCCTTCAGTGTCGCAATGTTCTTGGAGAACTTCGAGCTTGTGGCGCACTTCGGTGGGGTTTGTGGAGAAGAGGTTGCAGCCGTTGGCGTAGCGCGCGACGAAGCGGAGGGTTTTCTTTTCGCCGCTTCCGCCGATCAGGATGGGGGGGTGTGGCGCGGAGGTGGGCGGGGGGCTGCACAATGTCTCTTCGAGTTGATAGTGGGTGCCCTCGTAGCGGGACACATTACTGCTCCACATTTGTTGGGCAATTTGTAGGGTCTCTTCGAGCCGTTCGAAGCGTTCTTTGAGTGAGGGGAAGGGGAATCCTAAACCGGCGTGTTCTCGCTCAAACCAGGCTGCGCCGATGCCGAGGATGGCGCGTCCTCCTGAGAGCACATCGAGAGTAGTGACTTCTTTTACAAGAAGCCCGGGGTTCCGATACGTGACGCCAGTGACCATTGTGCCGAGTTGCACGCGTGAGGTGCGGCCTGCGAGATACCCAAGCGTGGTATACGCTTCCAGGACTGGGTTCTCTGCTGGGCCGACTTGGGGTATTTGAAAGAAATGATCCATTACCCAGAGGGAGTTGATTCCGGCTTCTTCTGATTCGCCGGCGATGGTGTTGAGTTTTCCCGGGATTGCAGCCGGGCCATCAGCGAAGTTGAAACCGCAGATTGAAAAACCAATATGCACCTGAGTTACTCCGTTTCCAGGCAGATTCCGGTTGCGTACCGTGTATGAGATGAAGAGACATGCTCGCGAGAGTTGTTTCTCATCTTTTTTGTATGTTACCTACCATTTTGTTAATACATTCTTGTATGTTATGTGGTTGTTGCGATAATCCATACGGCATTGAAGTGGGAGGGGAATCTGCTGTTTGTTTTTTTGCAGGAGCACTTCTTCAGAGGAGTTTTTCGAGAAGAGTTTCTTGGGGCAACGAAGCGCATGCGATGTGTGGTGAACTGCCCTGAAGTGATTGTTCCTGCCTTGAGGGAAGTTCCTTTTCTGCATGTATCCAGCGGGAATAGTGAGGAGAGTCAAAGAGGGTGCACATTCCGGTGTTTTCCCCTGTGAGCAGCTGGAATACATGAGAAAAAGCTAGCAGATCCTGGAAGGTGCCCGGGGCTGGTCGAAGAAAAATCTTGCAAAGGTCTTGTTTGGCATGATGCGGGAGGTGAGGGGCGGTCATACTGTGGGATGGGTTGTGGAAAGTGCTCGAAGGTGAGAATGAAGCGGCATCAAAAGTGAATGATCGACTTCTGCTGTGTGCGTGTGGAAGTGCCTGCGCAATGCCTATTTCTCGCGAGTTGATCGTTTGTTCTGCTCCTTCTTCCTGTGTTTGCGTGCACTCGTCTTTTTCTCCGAAGCCGCTTTCCCGGGTGTCTCGTTGGCGGGCGCTTGAGGCAGCATATGCGTCACGCGGTTATGCCGGAGCTGGACCTCCTTGGAGTGCGGTGTTGCGCACTGGTTCGCTTCCTCTCCTTTGGTCTGCGCCGCACGCGGTGCGTCATATGCGGCATGGGCGTGTCAAACGCGCCGAGAGAGGAACCGGGGGCCTCGCTGAACTTCTTGCGCTTGAAACGGGCGCAATTGCGGTGTGTGCTGCTGGACACGTGGGAAACTGGGAAATCTGGAAAGAGCGAGAAGATGCTTTTGCGGCTTCTTTGCGTTCCTTTTCTCAGGGCAGGCTTGTGATTGATTTGCATGGCATGACGGATCACCATCAGGCTGATCTGTGTATTGGCCTCGGTCCTTCTCCCTCGCTTCTCTCCCGGTCTTTTGCCGCGCTTCTTCTGTATCGTTTCTCTGCTGCGAAAGTTCTCGTGAATGCCCCCTTTGACGCGACGCCTGCGTATACAGTCACAAGTTTCGTGCAGCAGCATCTGCACGGAGACGCGCTGCAGTTGGAGATCCGCGCGGGATGGCGCGAGCTCGACGAGCTGTGTACCTGGGTGAGAGGTCTCGTCGATGTGGCAGAAAACTGGCAAGGTGAGCATTATTAGGGGTCCAGCTGCTGGGTCTGGAGCACTCCATGAGGCCGGCTTGTGTGGCGCATTCTTCGAGCGAGAGTTTCATGTGCCTGGGAAACTCAGGAGAAGACTCGGGAAGTGTGGGCCCGGCGAGATGAAGAGTGCCCCAGCGCAGATCTTTGGGTTTGGGCGTGATCGACCTGATGGGATGCCGGGCTTGCTGTCGGGTCTGGCTGCCCAAACCAGTGTTTCCTTCGGGTCAAGGACCTGTGCGATGGGAACTACAATCGGCCCGACGCGCCGACAGTCTGATTTTAGGGATAGGCCTTCGCGAGTGAGCTTGAAAAAAGACAAGTCCCAAGAAGATCGGGCTGTTTTTGCCGAGTGGATCGATCGTTTGCCGGGAAGTCGACGTTCGCTCTCGCGTGCCTGTCTTTTCGCAGAAAAAGCAGGCGTCTTGGGCATGTCATTACCCCAGGTCACTGTGGTGGGGTCCAAAGGGAAAGGGACTGCTGCAATCTATGCGAGTGCTGTTTTGCAGGCAGCAGGGTTGCGCACGGGGACCATTACCAGCCCGGGTCTTCGTTCAAACCGCGAGCGCATCCGGTTCGAAGGCGAAGCAATCCCCGCACCAGACTGGGAAGCCCTGTTGGATTTTCTGGAAAACATCCGCAAAAAACTTCCTCGGCATGCTTCGCATGAGTATCTCTCTCCCAGCGGGCTTTTTCTTATGGGTGGGCTGCGCTGGCTTCTCGACAAAGGTGTTGAAGCGGTTGTTGTGGAAGCGGGTCGTGGGGGACGCAGCGATGAAGTAGCGCTTTTTCCTGCCCCAGTTGTTGCGGCCACTTCCATTTTCGAAGAACATTTAGGAGAACTTGGCGCGAATCTCCGCGAGATTGCCGAAGAGAAGGCCGGAATTCTCGGATCGAGCACAAGGGTTCTTGCCACTCTCCCCCAATGTCGGGTTGTCACTCAGGTGCTGCACCGAGCGGCCAAACAGCATAATGTTGCAATCCGAGGCCCTGAACTCGACGACTTTTCCACCTTTTCCGACCTGCTTCCTCCTGGCCTGTCTCGTGACAACGCTTTACTGGGTATGACCGCAGGAGCATCCTTGCTCCGTCAGGAAAAAATTGCTTTTCCCGCTCCTGATGTTTTGTCGGGGTTTCTGCAGGGCGTCCTGCTTCCCGGCCGTCTTTCCGTGCATTCGACAGAGACCGCGACATTCGTCACGGACGCTGCGATCAATGGTGCGGGTGCCATTGCCGCGCGAGCCTGGACGCGTTCCCATTTTGGGAGAGATCCGGACCGTGTGCTCGTGTGTCAACCGGATGGCAAAGATATGAGGGGCTTACTTAAGGGAGTGGAAGGTCTTGCTCTGCAACTTGTCACGCTTCCTTTCTCTCATTTCTCTTGGGAGACGGCAGCAAAACACGGAGCTGCCGTTCCTTTTTCTGCCGACCTTGTGCAGCAGGCTTCTGGGCTCATTTTGGTATTGGGGACTGTGTACTTTGTGGGAGAAGTGCTTGACGTTCTCAATGTAAACTGCGACCGTCTTTTCTTCGCCGGGCAGAGTGCCTCTTTGGCTGCGCAGTCCCCCTGACCTGGCCGATTTTTCTCTGACCTTGTGTGCCGGCCTTGCGTCCCGACCTTGTGTGCACTTTATTTGCGGTAATCATGTAAATATAATTTGTGAAGACCATAAGAAGCCCGGGAAAATACGCCAAGTCCGCGCAGGGGTGTGAGAGCGTGACAACAGGGCGTGTGTGGCGTGTGTAAAGAAAGACCGTAGGATCTTTGCTGCCTCTCCCCTCGTTCTCTTCCAGAGAATAATGCTGCCTTTTTATGCTTCTCTTCTGCCGAGAGTGTTGCCCTTTTCCGTGAACAGGTCCGTGAAAACAAGATCAGGGAAGGCATCTTCCCAGGCTTTGATCATGCGTTGTTCGTCTTCTCGTCCTGTGTCGTCAAGAAAGATGTGTGCAGTAGGAGAGAGCTTGTGATGGAGGAGAGAAAGGGCCGGCATTCGTGCATCTGTGCAAGTGTCGTGCGGTGGACCGTCCACAACAAGCAGATCGATATCACTGATGTCGGTAAATGCCGAGAGGTCATACCAGATTCTCTCCTGCTCGTTTTCTGTCTGACTTTCTGTCCGGAGGAGGTGTCTTCCCTGACGAGAAAGCTCTGCAATATCATCCTCTCCAGCTATGTCAAGGGATGGAGTTGCAGCTGAGAGGGGAAGAGGAAGCAGCGACGCATAACGTACTTCTGCAAAGTGAGAAAGGCCGGCCTCTGCCAAACGTTCTTTGGTGCGCTCCGTAAATACCGGGTCATGCTCAATCGAGATGAGATGGCCAGTGCCAAACATGCGAAGCAGACTCGCAAGCAAAATAGTCGAAGCACCACTGCCAAGTTCGAGGATTCTTTTAGGTTGCTGTGAGAGTGCGAGCGTTGTCATGGCAGACGCTGCATCAGGAGAGAGTGCCCAATGGCGCAAAGGAGGCAGCGTAAAACGTTGGTCCACCATCCGGTAAGTCGTTGTGAGCGTTTCTGCCTGGAAATAAATATTATCAGCGTACCCTCGTAGTGTTTGTTCGAGATGTGCAACTTGTTTGGCTTGTGCGCGACTGCCTTCTTCTTGGGCATAGAGGCAAAGAGCTGTCGCGAAAGTGATCGTTGCGATACTCGAGAGAGGACCGAACAATGCCCAACCAAGACTGCCCATTGTGGCGACAGCGACGAGTGAGAGAAAAGAGCGCGCAGAAATGCGGAGCCGCAGAGCGTAAACGCGAAGAGCAGCGTCGCGTCGTCGAGTATTTATCGAAGTGTTCCCTTTTGCTGGGGCAGAGGCGGTTTTCTTCGTGAAATGTTTCATAATTGCCCTGTGAACTGGGGTGGAATAGAAGAAAGAGAAGACTCCTCACGGGAGACCGGAGCGTGGAGCTCTCCTTCGAGCAGGTTTTTCTCTCAATTTTGCAAGGAACTCGGTTCCTTCTTCGAGACGTGTCGGCTAGATTTCAGATTCCGAGTAGGAGGGTTCGCCTAGTCCGGTCTATGGCGCGGGATTGCTAATCCCGTTGGGTTTCGGCCCTCGGGGGTTCGAATCCCCCACCCTCCGCCCTTTGCGCTACAATGAAAAAGCATGTTCTTGCATGCGCTGCATTTCATATGAGCGCCGCTAGCTCAATTTGGATAGAGCATCTGACTACGGATCAGAAGGTTGGGGGTTCGAATCCCTCGCGGCGTACCACCCTCATCAGGGAAAACCCCTGCGAAAGCCCCGCAAAACCCCGCCCTCCCAGCCATTTGACGCAAATCTTGACCCAAACCCGGAGACAAGTTGGCAGCGGTTTTGATCCCTGAGTGAAGTGTTCCTTGTCTTAGGGCGCAGTGATCTTGTCGAGAAGGCTGTTCATTTTGTCGGCCGCGTCATGTTTTGCTTTTCACATGAGGTGGGGAGAGAAATCTGACGTGACCGGCACCTGGGAGTGGCCAAGAGTTTCCATGATTCTCGCTGGGGAAACATCTTTGGCGCAGAAAGAGGCGAAGAGAAAACTCGCCGCGCTATGGCGCAAGTCATGAAAGCGCACCTCTCACATTTTGGCTTCTCGGGGAAGTTGTGTGAAGCGGCGCTCCAAACCCGCAGGCGTAGCTTGGTTTGCCTGTTGGAGAGAGAAATACCTGGAAATGCCTCAATCCCTGTCTTCCCTGTCGGGACAGGCTGGTTGTGCGGTGTCCTGGCGCGTGCGGTGCGCGTCAACCATTGAGGCACATGAGGCACATCTCGGCGAGCGAGAACTGTTCACGAGATTTTTGGCTTTCGCGATGCTGCAAAAAGCTTTGCACGAGAAGACGCACTCTGTTTCAGCGGGAATTGTTGCTTATTGGGTATTTGCGGGCTTGGGGTGTTTATTCCGGGGAGAGGAGGGTCTGTGAGATTTTTAGGATGATGCAGAAATTTGCAGAGATGGGCGAGATGTCTCTTGTGAGTTTTGACAGAAACTTGAAATTCCTCGTATTCTTACCTCTTTCCAGTAGTGTGGAATGGCGAGTTTGCTACTGGTCGTAACTGCCTCTCCAGGGGAGGAGCCTTGCGAAGGCCTGTGACTTTTTTTACCCGCATGCGGCATGAGATTTTCTTCTACGAAGGAAATAAAAAGTTCGGTAAGTACTGAGGCTCTTCTTCTGCTTTCTTGCTGAGAGGGTGGTTTTGGAGTTGGGCAGTCTTTTTCAGGGAAAAATGGGGGAAAAGATTTTTCTCTTCCTGTATTTTTTATTGTGTTGATTGTTGTGATTGTCAAGAGGAATAAGTCCTTAGATTTTTTTAGTGTGTTTGAAAATCCTGTCTGAACTTACTGGGCCTTTCTTCCTATAATTTTTTTGTTACAAGTATGAATTATCTCTATGTGATTTCGGTGTGTTCTTTTTTGTTGTCTTCGGTATTGTGTGAATTGTTGGATATCAAAAATGGATAGGTGGGGCCAAGGAGGAAGGACCTCTTGCGGAGTAGCTGTTTCCAATGCTTGTGTTGATATTTGTTTGTTTTTTGTAGTTGTAATTGAGTACTGTTTTTTTTCTTGGTGTGAGTAGTGTGCGTATTGTTTTTGGTGTTTGTTCGGAGGGTGTGTGTGGTCTTTTTGGTTGGTATTTTTGTGTGGAGATAGCCTTGTGAACTGGGTTTATGAGAGAATTTTCCTGTGCGGTGAGAGGTTCTGCCGGGGGCGATTCTGGGGTTGGTTTTTCGGTCAGGTGTTCCTGGGAGTCTTTTCTATGCCGGGAGTGGTTTTGCGCACTTGTATATTTTGACGGCGGGAGTGGAGAGGGTCCTGGGTCCCATTTTTGAGACTGGTCGGGATATGTCTTTCTAATAGTGTTTATCCTGATAAGATGCTATTTCTGATTGATGTGCTTATTGCGATTTTAATCCTGGTTTGTATTGATTGTTTGTTAGTAGTAGATTTTCTCTCTAAATGGTGCGATTGTCTGCATTCGCTTTTAATGAGTGATTAAAGGCTTTTCAGAATCGTTCTCCTCCGCAAAAATTGTATTTAGGGAAGGGATGGTTATTGTGGGTAACTTTTTTGCTGCTTCTCGTGTTGTGAAAAGATCTGCAGTGACGGGTCTTGCTTTCGCAATGACAGCCGCTTTTACGCTTACTGGAGCAGGGCAGGCTCTCGCCGGGACTGCTTCTACGCAAGACATGGCCTCGTCTTCAATAGTTGCTTTGCCAACTCTTGCTTTCGACCCCTGCGTCGGTGGCCCTGTGGATGCTGTTGATGTTGGCCCAGACTTTGAGCTGGTAGAAGTTGATCCCATTGATGTTGGTCCAGATGTGGAGCCTGGTATTGACTGGGTTGACTTTGGTCCGGACTTCGAGCTGGTGCAGATTGACTGGTTCGATGTTGGTCCCGAGTTCCACCTTTTCCCGTGGCCAACGCTTGAGCTTTTCGATGTTGGTCCGGACATTGAGCCTGGTATTGACTGGTTTGACTTTGGTCCGGACTTCGAGCTAGTGCAGATGGACTGGTTCGACATCGGTCCGGACATTGAGCCTGGTATCGACTGGGTTGATGTGGGCCCGGACTTCGAACCCCGTCCTGCGGTCTGCCTCTGAGATATTTTCCGCAAGCAATTTAAAAAGAAGAGCCGGTCAAGTTTGACCGGCTCTTCTTTTTTTGTTTCAGGGCAGATATTTCTAGGATTTTTTAGGTCTTTTGAGTTATTTGTAGTAATTATTGATATTGCTGTCTTGATATTTCATAAAACCTGCGGTAGAGTTATGGGGTGCTCAAAAAACGAGCGTGCTTCGTTTTCACCTCCTGAAGCCCTTGTGCACACCGCAACGATTTACGAAGACTGCCTGCTTTTGCGGCGGTCTTTTTTCTTTTTTACCCATTTGACCAGCCACGACGCGTCGAAATTCCTGTCGTCTCCTCGGCGCAATAAAACAGGACACGCTGCTTCTTCCTGCTTTTTTCGAGCTTTTTTCTTATGTAACAGGAAAATTATAAGATATTGTTTTTTGCAAGAGAAAGCTCTTTCTTCTCTGGCCTGTTTCTGGCTTACGGGGTCCTATTTTTTTGCTGTATCTCCAGTATTTTCTTGAAAATGTCGATTTCTCCAGCGGGGCTGTTGCGGATTGAGAGGCTGTCTCCCCTTTCCCCGTTGAGAAAGCATGGAAGCGTGATAGTGATGAAACACATCCTCTTCGTTGAGGAGGACGCAGCGGCTCGAGAAGGTCTTCGCGAACTCGTCAGACCCCATCGGAGTGAATGGGACATTGTTTTTGTTCGAGATGGTGAGGCGGGTCTTACGGCTTTGGCCGCTATTTCTTTTGATGTTGTTGTTGCCGATGCCGACTTGCCTGATATGAGCGGTATTGCGTTTCTTACCCGGGTAAAAAGCGATTTTCCGGCTGTCGTGCGTATTATTTTGACTGGCCACGTTGCACTCCAAAAACAGATGTCCACGCTTCCTGTTGTGCACCAGTCCCTATTGCACGATTGTGAGCCTGCGGTTTTCAAGGAAACAGTGGACCGTGTATTGCGTATACAGAACCTTGTGACTGATAAATGTTTACGCAACCTGGTCGGCGAAATCGATACGTTGCCGAGCTTGCCGGAGATTTATCTGGAACTCACCGAGATTTTGCAACAGGATGCCTCTGCGCGAAAGATCGCGGCACTTGTTGAACGAGATATGGCAATCTCGGCAAAAATTCTGCAGCTTGTGAATTCTGCTTTTTTTGGTGCACCAAAGCGGATCACGAATATCGGTGAGGCAGTGGTCTATCTCGGTGCTTCTCTTGTGAAAAACCTGGTTTTTTCGCTTTCCATCTACAGTGCACTCAGCCCGAATGTTCATCTTCCCGGTTTCTCCTTGGAAAAAATTGAGCGTCATGGCTGGATGAGTGCTGTGGTGGCCGAGAATCTCTGGAATGAGCGTGAAGGCGTTGACGACGCGTTCATGGCTGCCATGCTGCAAGATGTGGGGAAACTTATTTTCGCGAAGAGCTTGCCGGAGCGGTTTGGCGAGGCGATCCGTGTGTCACGGGAAAAAGATGTTCCTTTGCATCATGTGGAGTTCGCCGAGCTTGGGGCATCCCACTCTGGAGCAGGCGCGTATCTACTAGGAATTTGGGGACTCCCCGCGACTGTTGTCGAGGGTGTCGCCTATCACCATGATGTGCGAGAAGTGCCGCACGCCGAACCAGGTATTTTGGATGCGGTGCACATTTCTCATGCTCTCGTCCAGATGAATATGGCCGATATGAGAGATCCCGATGATGTCTCAGAGGTGTTGCTTGATGAGGCTTATCTCATGAAAATGGGCGTCAATCATCATGTACAAGATTGGCAGCGGCTCATGGGGCGGTCGTCTGCTGGAGGGAAAATGGGATCGAAAGGCGGCAAGCGTGGGTGAAAACGGGAAGAAAATCTGGTCTGTCCCGTGCCCTGGGACAGACCGGATTCGTGTGGGATCAAGAAGAATTACTGTGCCCGAGTCCTGCTAGATGGCTTTTTCCCAGAGCAGGCGTTCCTCGCTATTCGGGTCGTTCACCAGCTTGGTGTGCTCTTCGAGAAACTCCATTGTGGCTCGGGTTTTTTCGTTGTATGCAGGCCAGGCCGGCAAAAGGTCATTTGTGGGATTTCCGGTGCGGGCAAATTCTGTCCAGGCTTTTCTGACTTGTTTTCCGAGGGATTTTGGTGCTTCGGGACCCGCAAGCATCGCCAGCATGCCCTCTGCTGTGTCGAAGAGAAAGGCGAGTTCCATGCCGTGGCAGGCGCCGAGCCGTCCTCCCATCATGGGGGATCGCCAGCTAAATCGATACATGTAGGTTTTTTCTTGGTGTCGGGCGTGTGCCTCGGCAAGACGTATCGCAGGCAACCAGAAGACGCGGTCTGTGGCGATCGCCGCGCTCACTTGCCGTAAGGAATCGTTTTCCCGGTTCGAGATATAGATCTTGGCTGCAGCGGCGGCTTTTTCTGTGGGGTCTTCAGTGTCTGTTGCGAGACCTGCGAGTTGTCCGGCGATTGCCTCTTCTGTGAGGTCTTCAGTGTCTGTGGCGAGACCTGCGAGTTGTCCGGCGATTGCCTCTTCTGTGTCTGGTGTCGGCATTCCCGGCATTTCGGAGAAGAGTCGCCACTCGTCGAGGCAGGTTCCGGTCAGGAGCGCAATATCAGGAGATGTTCCGTTTGCGATGGCGTCGACGGGGCGTTCTTTCAGCACAATTCCATCGACTACAGGCTGGAACATCATTTCAACGTCGACAACCATGCCGTCTTGGGCGCCGGCCATTGCGGACATGGTTTGCATTTGGGCCTGCAGGATTTTTTCCACAGGAAGAGCGCAAAGCGCCTCTTTGTCGTCCGGTGATATCCCTGCTGCGGCGAAGAACTGATCGGCTACTTCTGTGGCACGTGCGGCGGTGAGGGCGTTATGACCCGCGCCACTTTGGGCGATTGCCTTGTGGAAAAGCCCTGTGGCTTTGGGTGAAGCCATGAGTGTCGCGACGCTTATGCCTCCTGCTGATTCCCCAAAAATTGTGACGTTGTCGGGATCTCCCCCGAAAGTCGCAATGTTCTCTTGTACCCATTGCAGTGCCGCGATTTGGTCGAGGATGCCGTTGTTTCCAGAAGTGGCGTATTCGTCGCCGAATTGGGAGGCGAGATGCAAGAATCCCAAGGCGCCATGCCGGTATTCTACGCTCACCATGACGATGTCGTTCTCTTCTGCAAGGACTTGTCCGTGCCAAGATGGGTCTGACGCGGCTTCTATGAGGAAGGCCCCCCCATGTATCCAGACCATTACGGGGCGTTTTGCATTATCGAGGGCGGGAGTCCAGAGAGAGAGTGCCAGGCAGTCCTCGTCTTGGGGAGGAAGCGTTGGTGTGATAGGTGATGCCATTTGGGGTGGAGTGGGTCCAAAGGTCTGTGTGTCCCGTACGCCATCCCAGGTTGGAGGGGGCTGGGGCGGAAGAAAGCGCAGTGCTCCCGTTGGTGGGGCAGCAAAGGGAATGCCTTTAAACGCGATGGTGCCCCCCTCGGCGACTCCCCGCACATTTCCTTGTGCAATGGTCGCGACCGTCATGTGTCCCCCTTTTTTTACGGTTTGTCGCACTGTGGTGGGCACGGGTCTCCCGTATGCCAACCGCGAGTGCTAGCCCATAGGGTACCGCTGAGAGGGATGCCTCCGGGAGTTTCTTGCGGGATGGTCTTTGTGTGTGAAGGCTCTGTGGGGGGTTGTGCGGGCGGTGGATTTGTTGGTTTTGGGGGCTGTGTGAAGGCAAAGTGTGGCGCGAGAAAACAGCTTTTACCAGGAAAGCCCTTTTCCAGGAGAAGGGCTTTCCCGGAAAATCTTGCCATATGGGATGGTTACCCTGAGAGGTCGACGCGTGCCACCGTCTCTTCTCGTAGTGCCACCCAAACCACGCCGTCGACTGCGCTCACTCCCCGTGGTTTCGGACCGATGTTTCGTGCTTTTGTCGGGGTCAGGATAGTGGTATCGATCGCGATGAGTTGCCCGGTTTCCCCAAGCGTGACCCAGAGCCAGCCGTGTGCATAGGCGGTTGCGAAAGGGGAGCTGGGCAGGGGAATTGTGGTGTCGATGTGGAGTTGTGTGGTGCGATCTTTTTTTCTTGCTGCGGAGAGCAGGCGATGTACAGCTCCTGTGGTGTCGAGAGCCCACAGGGCTTTATTACCGTAGGCAATGCTGCGAGGGGGGCCGGCCAGTTCTGTTTCTCCTGTGATTTTTGCTTCGTTTGGATCGATGCGGTAGACCCGTTTTCGCAGCATACTGGCTGCCCAGATGGCTCCTTCTCCGGCGGTGATGGACAGGGCGTTTCCGCCGATGCGAAGGCGGGCAGTTTCTTGGAAATCGTAAAGGTCGATGCGTACCACAGTTGAGATGTCGCTGTCTGGTGTTTGGTTGACTGTCCACAACGCGTCAAAGGCCATGATGAGTTCATGTGGTCCGTCGCCGTCTGTAAGTTCAATGCGGCCGACTGTCCGGTTGGTTCTGGGGTCGATTTGGGTGACCGAGTCGTCGTCATGGCTTGCGACCCAAATGTGTCCTCTGCCGGCCACGACTCCGACCGGGCCTTCGCCTACCGGGATAGAAGTTTTGATTTGGAGACTGACGGGATCAAGCCGGTGCACTGTGGATTCTTTGTAGTTTGTGACCCAGAGGTCACCGGCACCCAGGGCAGTGCGTACAGGGCCTCCCAAAGGACGGCTTGTTGTGACTGAGGCTGTGGGGAGGTGCTCGTTGACGTTGATAACCGATAAGACATTGCTGGTTTTTGCGCTGTCTGCTGAGAAGACCGTGCTTCTCTTTTTCTCTGTGCGTAGGAGGAAAAAGGTGCCGAGAATACTGGCACCTCCTGCTGTTTTTAGCGCGTGGAGGAGGGAACGGCGAGGGAAGCCGATGAGAGAATCGCTGTGGTCTCCGGGATGTGCGGACGTTTCTCCAATTTGTTGCAGGCTTTCTTGATCGTGCAAGGTTTTTTGCGGGTGGCTTGCCTGGAGTGTGTTCTTTGTGAGTGCAGGATAATTGAGTGAGAGGAGCGTGCTGTCGGTGTTTCTCACTTCTTCTGGCCAGGGAAGATTGGTGCTGGAGAAGTTGGTTTGGGAGACAAGGTCCTTTGCTGAGGTTTGATCTGGGCCGGTAGGAAGGTCAGGAGGGCCGGTAGGAAGGTCAGTGTCGAGGGATGGAGTTTCTCGCGTAGAGAGTGTCGGGAGATTGGTCGAGAGGTCGGGTGAAAGATCGCTTAGGTCCGCGAGGAGGATTTCTCCCGCTTCTTTTTGTTGGGGGAGGAAGTCAGTCGCCCACACTCCTTCATGTTCTTGTACTTGTCGGAGTGCTTCATGAAAGGCCTCGGCAGAAGTGTGACGGTCTGCCGGGTTTTTTGCCATTGCCTGATGGAGCACATTTGCGAGAGATTTTGGAGTTTCCTTTGGGAGGAGTCTGGGTGATTCGATTGCGATACGCCGCATCAGGCTGAAAGGTGTTTCTTCGGTGGCTTGTTCGTAAGGGGGTCGCCCGCAGAGTGCGGTGTAGAGGGTTGCGGCAAGCGAATAGATGTCGGATGCGGGTGAAGCGGATTCGTCAGCAATGATCTCTGGTGCTGCATAGGCAATGGTTTTTGGCAGGTTGTGGGTGGTTTCTCCTTGGTTGTGGAAGCGTGCGATGCCAAAATCGGCAAGGTGGGGCTGTCCGAAACATGAGAAGAGGACGTTTGCTGGTTTTATGTCGCGGTGCAGCACATTGAGCGCGTGTGACGCGGTGAGTGCTCCGGCGAGTTGGGTGCCAATTGAAAGGGTGTTTTTCCAGGGGAGTGCTCCCCTTTTGGCGATGACGTCGGCGAGAGATCCTCCGGTGAGGAGGGGCATCAGGAAGTAGGGCTGTCCTGAGGGGGTTTCGCCGGCGTCGATCACGTTAATGATGTTTGGATGTTCTTGCAGGGCTGCGAGCACACGACGTTCTCGTGCGAACCATTCGACCGCTTTGTCTGCAGAGTGGTGCGGAGTGAGAACTTTGACGGCGACATTGCGGTCGAGTTCGGGTTGGTATGCCCGGTAGACGGTGCCGAAACCCCCTTGGCCGATAAGGCACGCGTGAAGCAGGCCAGGAATGCCAAGTGCGGTGTGTGGCGCCTGCGCGATGTTCTGCGCTGACAAGTTGTCCTGGGTCATATAGGATCGGAATTTTTCGGGATATGGGTGGGTCAGGTGAGAGAAATGAAAAGATGCAAAGAAGTCGCGGCCTTGAGGTAGTGGAGTGTATTGTGGCCATGACCTGGGGTGTAGGAACCTGTGTCAGTGGTGCCATCATGTGGCAGGTATGACACAGGGATGGGAGAGAGTCAGTGGTGATGAAAGATATCGGAGTCTGACAGGAAAATGTGACGTGCAGAGAGGTGCGTGTGGTGAGTGGTGGTGCGCGATGCCTGTTCTGAAGTTTGTTGTGTAACCTGTCCTGCAGTCTATTGCGAGGTTTCTGTAAGTCCTACAGTACCGGCAGAGAACGCAGTTGTGAATGTTGATGTAGGAATTGTCGGGGAATTAGCGGTTCTCGAATTTGGGAGGCCGTTTTTCTGTGAAAGACCGCAATGCTTCGACCATATCAGCAGTTTGTGCGGAGAGAATTTGGGTGCGGTTTTCCATGTCGATTGCGGCATGTAAACTTGAGACTTCGAGATTGGACCACATCACCTCTTTTGTCATCCATACGCCGAATGGGCTATTCGCGGTGATGAGGGAGGCTGTTTCGAGGGCACTGTCGAGGAGTTCTTCTTCTGGGACGATCCTACTGACAAGGCCGATTTTTTCTGCTTCTTCTGCCTGAACCATGCGTCCCGTCAGCATGAGTTCAAAAGCGCGAGACGCGCCGATCAGACGAGGCAGTAAATAGCTCACGCCGACGTCGCAGCCGGACAGACCTATTTTGACAAAGGCCACATTGAATTTTGCTTTGGGTGAGGCGATGCGGATGTCGGACGCGAGGGCAAGGGCGAGACCGCCACCGGAGGCAGCACCGTTTACGGCAGCAATGATAGGTTGAGAGAGGCCGCGCATTTTTGTGATGAGCGACGCGATACGTTGCTGCCAACGCATCCCGCCTTGCACCCGGCCCAGTCCTTCATCTGCAACAAGCCCACCGCCTTTGATGTCGAGCCCAGCACAAAAGCCCCGTCCTGCGCCTGTAAGAAGAACTACTCGGCACGTGCTGTCTGCTTGAATGGTGTCGAAGGCGTCGTGCAGGTCATCGACGAGGGTGCGGTCCATCGCGTTCAGGCGTTCTGGCCGGTTGAGCGTGATACGACAAATTTCGGGTGTTGGTTGGTCGATCAGCACAGTGCGCATTTCTTCTCTTTTCTCTTTTTCCCAAGGGCTGTCTGTTGATGCTCGCTTCGATGCTTGCGTCAACGTTTGATCCGGCGCTTGCTACGGATGAGTCCCTATTGAAATGGGAACATGGTCTTTGAGGAATTCTTCCGGGACAGAGAGGTTTCTGCCGAATTCTTGTGAGAGAGTGCCGGAGGAGAGAGACAGGTGATCGGAGAAGGAAGCTGTTTTTTCGGAAAAGAGCGGGGCTGAGAAGAAGGCTTGGCAGAGATTGAGAATGGCAGAGTAAACTCCAGCCAGGAGTTTGTGGTTCCGTCGAGACGCCTATGTAATATGGCAGCTTGGGGCAGTCTTTTTGATTTGCTCTGGGGTGTTGTGATGCAGGGTTTTTCGTGTAGTGTGCACGTGCTTGTTTTTTCCAGATACTGGAGGATTTCCGGTTTTTATCGGTTTTTTCGGTAGCTTCTCTTTTCTTTGAGAAGTACTGGAGCACGGTGTACGAGAAGGCGAACCGATGGCTACAGTTCTGTCGTGCAAAGGATGTAGGTTGCGTTTCTGCTTCTTTTTTACAGAGTGGCGATTTTGGTATCCGGGTAAAAAACCGGGGCCGTTCTGCCGCGCTGGAGACTGAAGCAGGGTCTCCTGGTTAAGGTGAGAAGCCTCGGGCAAGAAGTGTCCGGGGTTTTTTTATGCCTCCGTTCACACTTCAGGTCTGTGGATTACTGTGCTCTGGCAAGGCCGCCATGATGCGGAATCAACAATGGAACGACAGAAAACGATCGAGGTGAAACATTGTCATGTCGGAGATGATTGAGAATGCGAATTTGCGCGAGTTTTCTACATTGATTGCTCCAGCTGTTGTGAAAGAACGCATGCCTTTGCCCGCAGAAGTTGCGACATTGGTGTTGCATACGCGTCACGCCATTCGAGATGTGTTGTGTGGTGATGATGACCATCGTTTAGTTCTGATTATTGGGCCGTGTTCCATCCATGACCCGGATGCGGCATATGACTATGCTGCTCGTTTGCGGAAAGTTTCCCAGCGTACCAGTGATGCGCTTGTGGTTGTGATGCGGACCTATTTTGAAAAACCGCGTACGACAGTTGGCTGGAAAGGACTCATCAATGACCCCCGTCTTGACGGGAGTTGTGATATCGAAACAGGTTTACTCCTCGCCCGTGAGATCCTGATTGAAATTAACAAGGCAGGAATGCCGTGTGCGTCTGAGCTGCTTGATCCAATTACCCCTCAGTTCACTGCTGATCTCATCAGCTGGGCGAGTATTGGGGCGAGAACAACAGAGAGCCAGACCCATCGAGAGATGGCGAGTGGTCTTTCGATGCCGGTCGGTTTCAAAAACGGCACGGATGGCAGCCTTGATGTGGCATGTAACGCCCTGATTTCGGCTGGTCATTCGCATAGTTTTCTGGGAATCGGCGCGAACGGCATGATGTCGGTGGTCTCCACAATGGGGAATCCTGATCGTCACATTGTGTTGCGGGGTGGAAAAGAGCCGAATTACGGGCCGGAAAACGTGCAGCGTGCCGTGGAGATGGTGCATGCTGCAGAGTCTCGTCTCCGCCGTTCGGTCATGGTGGATACTTCACATGGCAATTCGAGTAAGGACTACACCCGGCAAGGGTCTGTTGCGCGTGAGGTGCTGAGGCAGTATGTCGCAGGTCAGAACGAAATTATGGGCATGCTTATCGAGAGCAACATTGCTCCGGGGAAACAGAAGTGGAGTGGGACAGAGACGCTGTCCTATGGCATGTCAATCACTGATGCATGTATCGGCTGGGAAGAGACCGAGTCCCTGATTGAGGAGATTGCAGCGGGTGTGCGGGAGGTGAGTTCGGTGCGGACCTGAGCTTTCTTTCGGCGTTGTCCTGCGGTTCAGCACACAGAACTGAAGTATGGGGGGAATGTCTCAAGGAGAAACTCTGTTACCTTTGTGGATGTTTTCCTGCGGTTATTTTCCCAGAATGAAAGTGCCTGGGTGACGTTTCGCAGGCTTTGCTTTTCCAGATGACCTGTATTTTTGCAGGGAATGGTGAAAAGCCGAGTCTTGCCAAGGTGACGTACGGTCTGGGAACGGCTTTGCTGCGTGTTGATTTTGGCACGCAAGCTTATGCCGGTTGACCTGGGAAATCGGGTGGTAGTGGAAAGTACCGTCAGGTCTTGTAGAGCGATGTCCTTCCCGGGCAAAAATGCAAGATACGAACGGAGAAAAAAGAGGGACGTGGAGAATGCCGAAAGCCGTATGGAATGGGACAATTCTTGCTCAATCAGAAGAGACAGTCCTGATCGAAGGCAATCATTACTTTCCTCCTGATTCCATTAACTCTGATTGTTTAGAGCCTTCCCCTCAACAGACGGTATGTTCATGGAAAGGAACTGCCAACTATTACGATGTACATGTTGGTGACAAAGTGAATGCCGGCGCCGCTTGGTATTATTCCGACCCCAAAGAGGCTGCGCAGCAGATTGCGGGATATATCGCATTCTGGAAAGGCGTTGAAGTTATCTGATGGGTCGAACAACAGCAGGCCAGGTCTTCTTTTCCCTGGTGTGCAGGGCACGAAGACCAGTGCCGGAGGAGAGCCTGTTCTCTTGCGCGATATTCCGAGGAAGGGACGTCGCCTCTTCGGTTAGAAACTCCTGGTAGGGCGTGTTGGCCGGCCAATGAAGTGCAGCTCAGAACCAGAGAGTATGAGAGTGCCGGTCGGTAAGGAAATAACCTGGCGCGAGGTGCTGTCAGTGCTTGTTTTTGCAGGTGACGGCCTTTGAAGCTGGGCCCGAGCTGGTGTGCGCGCGCGTGTGCGCTGCATCAAAGGGGGATGGACGCGTGGATGTTCGCTCTCTCGGTCAGAACCGTATTTTGGACCGCGCGCAAGCCGATGTTGCCGCTCAGCGTGAGCTGAACCGGCGTCGCCGTTTGCGTCGTGTCATGTTCTGGCTGTCGTTTCCCGCTATTTGGTTGTGGGCACGTCTTTTGAGTGGAGACCCGGTGAGCCCGGGATGGCCGAGTTTTCCGGAGGGCGCCGAGTTATGGCTCCCGGCTGTGATTCTGGCTGTGATGATTGGTGTCCTGATCATAGGACAGACATTTGGTCTTGGTCGTTCGCCACATACGGTGTTCCGAAGCAGTGAACTCGATGTGACGTTGGCTGATGTGCGCGGTATGGGCGAAGTGCTCGAAGAAGTAGTGCGCACTATGAATCTTTTTCTTGGGCACCGTACCTTTGCTGAGCGTATGGGAGGTACGGCGCGGCGGGCTGTGCTTTTTGAAGGCCCACCGGGAACAGGGAAAACCTACGCAGCCAAAGCAATGGCCCGTGAAGCAGGTGTTCCCTTCCTCTACGTTTCTGCGACTTCTTTTCAGTCTCCTTACCTGGGGGCAAGCGCCCGCAAAATCCGCCGCTTCTTCCGCACGCTTCGCAAAATAGCACGTGAAGAGGGTGGAGCGATTGGCTTCATTGAGGAGTTTGACGCTATCGGGATGTCCCGTAGCGGGGTGAGTTCTCGCATGTCGTCCCAGAGCATGCAATCTTCTTCTCTTCCAGGTCTTTCCGGGACTTCTTCGGGTGCTCTGCCGAACATGGGGCGCACGATGGACAAGGACGAGCCGGGTTCGGTTGGTGTTGCCAGTTTTGTGAACGAGCTGCTTGTGCAGCTTCAGTCTTTTGACGAGCCGCCTTTCAACGCGAAAGTGCTTGGCTGGTTTATCGATCGTGTGAACCGATGGCTTCCTGATGAGAAGCAATTGCGCAAACCTGGGGCTGTCGCCGCGAATATCCTGGTGATTGGAGCGACGAACCGGGCTGCTGACTTGGATTCTGCGCTCTTGCGTCCTGGCCGGTTTGACAAGGTGATTCATTTTGGGGCGCCGGGTCGTGCCGGGCGTCGCGAAATCATTGACTACTACCTCGAGAAGAAGAACCACACAAGTGAACTCGATGATGGTGCATATCGAGATACCTTGGCGGCCATTACGCAGCATTACACTCCCGCGATGCTTGAGCATATTCTCGACGAGGCTCTCGTCTGCGCCCTACGTGACGGACGCGAGTTTATGACCTGGTCAGATGTCACAACTGCGAAATTGACGGAAGAGGCCGGACTGCGTAGCCCAAAGGAGATGACTCCCGAAGAGCGTTTCTTGGTGGCGACGCATGAAGCAGGACACGCGACGATTGCCTATGTGGCAGGAAAAACACGCAAGCTGGAACTTTTGTCAATCATCGCTCGTCAAGACTCCCTTGGAATGCTGATGCATACCGATGTGGATGAGAAGTTCAACAGCTCGCGAGAAGAGCTGTATGCGAGAATTCTCATAGCTTTTGGGGGTATGTGCTCTGAGGAGCGCTACTTTGTGCAGGCAGGCACGGGTACTGCAGGTGATTTGCAGACCGCAACAGAAACAGCTGCTGCCATGGTGGGCGCGTATGGCATGTCGGACACCTTGATTTCTTATATGCCAATGGACAGCGGTCCGATCAAAACTGGGCTTGTTGCGCATGTGCTTCAAGACGAACAAGGTCGGGCAATGGTCGAATCTCTCCTCGAAAAGGCAAAAGCTGAGGCCGCACGTGTGGTCGTGACGCACGCTCATGTGCTTGAGGCGCTACGCGATGCGTTGCTTGAGAGGGAAGAGCTTGTGGGACAGGACATCCTTGACGTGATCGAGGAAGCCGAAAAAATGGTCTTGGACATTAGCAAGGAAGTGGCTGCTCACGCGTGTGATTGAGACAAGTCACTTCGTGCCAGGGTGCAACAAGAGTGCGATGTTGACACGACGTTGACGTGACGTTGACACGATACGAGATGGCAGACTTTCTGCAGGGGCCAAGGAGAGGAAACTCGCTTGGCCCTTTTTTTGTGCGCTTGCCTTTTCTGCGGTTTCTCTTTTTGAGACGACTGCGTAGTTTTTACAGGGGAAACTCCACGATGGCGTTGGTGTTGCCGGTGAGCTCTGGCGATACTGGTTTGCGTACCGCTGTTTCCACTGGAGACAGGGTCTCGAGGTTGTGCTCCTCTGCCACACCAATCTCCACAAATTTCCGCGCCGTGACCAGGACGCGGTTTTCCAAGGAACCGAGTGCCCGGTTGTACGAATCCACGGTGCGCTCCAGGTTTTTCCCCATGCCGCGCATGTGTTCACCAATTTTTGTGAGGCGGTCGTAGAGTTCGCGTCCAAGCTGGGCGACATGGGCAGCATTTTCGGCGATTGCCTCTTGTCGCCAACCGTATGAAATCGTACGAAGGAGGGCGATGAGTGTGGTTGGCGTGGCGAGGATGACTTTTTTGGCGATTCCCTTTTCGATCAGGGAAGGGTCGTGTTCAAGTGCCGCAGAAAAGAAGGACTCTCCAGGGAGGAACATCACGACAAAGTCGGGCGAAGGCTCAAAATGTGCCCAGTATTCTTTCGCGGAAAGACGATTAATGTGATCTTGTACTGATTTCGCGTGGGTGTGTAAGTGTTGTTGTTTCTGTTTCGTGTCCGTGGTATTGATCGCCTCATAGTACGCATCGAAGGGAGTTTTAGCGTCGACGACCACATGGGTATTGCCAGGGAGCTTGACGATAAGGTCAGGCCTTTGCCGGCCCCCTTCTGTTTCGATTGTCGCCTGTTCCACGAAGTCGCAATGGGCGAGCATGCCTGCCATTTCCACGACTCGGCGAAGCTGTACTTCTCCCCAACGGCCGCGTGCTGTTGGTGTGTGCAGGGCGCTGACGAGCTTGCTTGTTTCGGCTTGTAGGTCTCGATGCGTCGCTCCCAGGGCTTTTATCTGGCCATTCAGTTCCCCATACGCTTGTTTACGGGCCTGCTCAAGCTCTCGCACTTGGGCATCTACTTTTTTCAGTCCTTCCTGGACGGGGAGTACAAGGCGGGAGACTGCATCGTGACGCTGGAACAGGTCGTCTTTTGCCTGTTCTTGAAAGCGTTCCAATGAGGTGCGTGCCAGGTCTAAAAAATTTTGGTTGTTTTGTTCTAATGCCTGGGCAGCAAGGGCTTTGAATGCGTCGCTGAGCTGGGTTTGTGCCTCGTCAAGCAGCGCTATTTTTTCTTCTGTGCGCATTCGTTCGTGCGTGATGGTGGCTGTTGCATGGGCAAGGTTTCTTTCGACGGCAGCAAGAGCATTCGCTTTTTCTTCAGTATTAAGACGTTCTTTGTTGCGTTCTGTTTCCGTTTTGTTCAGGTGCTCCTCAAGCTGGCATGCTTTCGCGCGCCACTGTGTAATGTCTCCTCTGGCATGGAGACGTGTGACAGCTGCTCCAAGGAGCGCTCCGAGCAACAAAATAAATGTCGTGAGCAATGGGCTCATGTACGGTCTCCGTTGAAATGCCAGGGTGGTGGAGGCACTGGCGGAGAGATCATCGTCTCTGACCGCGTGGACTGAACTTCAAAAGAGTGGGCGTGCCGAAAACAACATTCATGTAACGATACGGTTCTCACATGATGCGGTGCATATTCTGGTGTGGTTTTCTGAGCAGAGAGCAGTAGCGCACACTGTGCTTCAAGCTTTTTCTGCGGGAAATTACTGCTCGTGAGGCATTGTGGTGTGCATGAGGGGCATGTCCTTTTTGTTGGAGATCTTGCGTGGTGGCAAAGCCCTGTCCTGAGGACCCGATGAGGGTGGTCTTCTTTTGAGGCTGGAATAATTTGGGAGAGTAGATTTGAAAAGACAAACGATGTCCGTTGCGCTGGCTCTGCTATTGATGACGGCAGGGTGCGGAGACGATTCCACAGAAACAGTGTCCTCTGAGGCAATATCGGCAAGTGTCGAGAAAATGGAGTCAGGGGAAGTCCGTTACTCTCTGGAGCTGGACGGAGGTACAATCCGTCCTTTTATGGACGGGAAGTTTGAGGGAGTGATCGACGCGAGCAACGATGCTTTCTCGATTTCTCTTGATGTCGGGGCCGCTTTGAGCACCCTGGTGCGAGACGAAGAAAAGCGTCAGGAGCTGTTGGGGAAGGACGAGAAAAGAATAGAGGCGCGATTCCTCGGGACAAAAGCATATGTCTTTGTTCCAGAGGGAGAGAAGAGCTGGGTTCTTTTTGACCTTGAGAAAGAAGAGATAGATGCAGCAACTTTCCTGCGACGGCAGTTGGGTACGCAAGTAGATCCTCTTGCTCTTCTTGAGAACTTGCGAGGGATTTCCGGGGAATTTGAGCAGGTCGGGGAGGAAAATCTGCACGGGGTTTCCACGACAAAGTATCAAACAAAGATCCTGGCGGCGGAGGCAGTGCAACAGTTTCCCACCGCGACGGAATTCCTCACAGAAGAAGACCTTCTGAGATTGACAGATTTCGAGGTGCCGGTATTTGTATGGCTCGACGAGAGTGAGCGTCTGCACAAATATCAGGTTGTCGTCGACATGGACGCCATTATGGAAGCGGCAGGCGAAAAGGTCGAAGGGCAGTCCTTGGGGAAGATCCAGCTCGATCTGGAAATCTTTGACTATGACAAGGACATCAAGTTTGAGGCACCACCAGAAGAGGATGTCACGGATTTCAGGTCCTTTTTGAAAAGCTTTAGCCAAGAGAATCAGAGCCGTGTGGGCAATGTTGCGGGTGACGGAGACAGATAAGGACAAAAAACACTGGAGAGAAAAGTTTCGCTCCGTCGGCTTCCGGTCCAGGCAAAACTGGGCCGGAAGTGCTGATTTTGTTTGGGCGCGTGCTGCTTCCGGTGTCTTTTTGCTTTTCTCCGAGACAGGGGATGTTGCCGGGAAAGCCGGGCATGTCCCCTGATCCCGGCATGTGTTAGGCGAAAGGGTCAACGGGAGGTGTCCACCCATGCCGGTGGATGTCCGCGGAAATTGTCTGTTCCACAAGAAAAGGCAGTTGATCCCGATCTGTCGCAGTGAGTGGGTCGGTACACATCCATGTCCAGGAAGATGCAGCCGCTGTCTGGAGGCGAGGGTGTGGCGAAGAACCACAACAAACGATACGTGCGATCTGTGAGAGACGAGCAATGATGTTTTCTACAGGTTCTTCGTTCCAGAGGGAGACCTGGACGTCGCACGAAGCTGTTGCTGCTGCTTGCTGCCGTGCGGTAAGGATTGCCGGATCGTCACCTTCTTCGAGCCTGAGAACCACATCTTTTGCGGGAAGAAATCTTCGTATATTGCGTTGACCAGGGAGGTGCACCGCTTCCAAAGGGGGAGAGAAAGTGCCGCCCCCGGTCCCTTTTGTGGTGTGTGTTTTTTGCTTCTCGTCGCGCGCAAGTACATGGACGAGCTGGGCTGCGTATTGTGGTCCTCCCGCTTGCGCCCCGGGCCCAAAACACGACTTTCCCCATCCTCCGAACGGCTGGCGCATCACGACAGCGCCAACTGTCGGACGATTGATGTAGAGGTTGCCTGCTTGCAGGTGGTTTCGCCAGTGTCGCCATTCTGTGGGATCAAGACTTTCAAGCCCGGACGTGAGGCCAAACGGCTGATCGTGAAATTTTCTTGCGTGCACAAGCCCAATGGCCTGGTCGAGGTCCGTCGCGCGCGCGACCCCTATAACGGGGCCGAAGAGCTCTTGCGTGTGGGTGGGAGATCCCTCTTGTACGTCCCAGACGATGCCGGGAGCCCAGTGATTCTCTCCCACCTTTTCCGGTTGGACGAGCCAGCGTTCGCCGTCGGGAAGAGCCCGAAGGGTCGCCTCGAGAAAAGGGTTTGGTGGGGGCACAAGAGGTGGAATGTCTGTAGCCGGGTCTGTGGCAGGCCCAGTGCGCAAGGTGCGGACTGCCGCAGCAAATCTGCGCTGGAAACTCAGGTCATCGTAGATCTCTTTTTCGAGCACGATGAGAGATGTGGCGGAGCATTTTTGGCCGGCATGGCCAAAACACGAGCGCAACAGGTTTTGAATGGCCAAGTCCCGGTCTGCAGTGGCAGTCACAATCGTGGCGTTTTTTCCGCCTGTTTCGGCAAACAAAGCAGTCGTGGGTGAGGAGAGCAGAATCTTTTCGGCTGTGCTCGTACTTCCGGTAAACACAATAGCGTCGACATTTTCGTCTTGGGCGAGCGCCGCGGATGATGCCGCATCACAGTGCACAAAAGCGAGGGCTTCTTTTGGCACCCCTGCCTTCCACAGCGTCTCGACTGCCGTGCGCGCAACCGCCGGCGTGAAAGGAGACGGCTTCACAATCACACGGTTTCCTCCGACCAGCGCCGCACAGATGCCTCCTATGGGAATGGCGAGCGGGAAGTTCCAAGGCGGAAACACCGCAACAACTCCTCTCGGTGCCAGGCGGATTCGGTCGTCTTCCACAAGACTGTCGAGCGCACGCGCATAGTATTCCGCAAAATCGATCGCCTCGGAGATCTCCGGATCAGCTTCGGAGAACGTCTTTTTTGCTTCCACGGCCATCACTGCAAGCAGCGTTGCGCGCTGTCGCCGCAGTCCGGCAGCAGCGCGTTGCAGGATGTTCTTTCGTTCTTCGTGCGGACGGTCCGCCCAGCCGGAAGGATCTTGCTGGAGCAGCGCGAGTTTTTCTGCAATGTCCTCCCAAGAAGCCTCGGGAGAAGGTGTGACAGCGGAAGTGGGCGTGGAGGAGAAGGTCGCGAGTGCGTTGTGCGCCCATTTTCGGTTGGTTTCTGATGCCCAGTCGGTGTCGGGAGCATTCGTAAAAGGTGCTGTTGCGGGTGGATCCCGCGGTTCTGCTGTGCGGTTGATGCCGCGGCGTGGTGCGTGCGAAATCTGCGAGACCCTCTCGCACGAGGTGCGGAAGCGGTCTTCTTGTGCTTGCCACGCGTGGTCGCCGACACGAAAGGAAAAAGCATGCCGGAGGAAGTTCTCTTCTTGTGTGTTTTCATCAAACCGGCGGGTCAAGTAGGCGATCGCTGAAAGGAAATCTTCGGACCGCGCTATAGGCGCGTAAACAAGGACTTTTGGGGCGATTTCTCCGATGGCGCGACGGAGAGGGTTCGCCATGCCCTCGAGCATTTCGATGGTGAGGGTATGCAGTGTGCCGTTTTCTTGCGCGAGCGTGAGAGCGTACGCGATGTCGAAGACATTATGACTGCCCGCTCCCACATGGAGAGACGGTGCTGTGCTTTCTTCCAAACAGGTATGCAGCAGGATTTTCATATTGGCGTCCACGTCTGCTTTTGTGGGAAAAGGAGCCTGTGACCAGCCATGTTGCGCGGCTTTCAATGCCTCTGTCGCGAGATTTGCCCCTTTCACGAGGCGGAGACGGAGCGGTGCGCCGCCCGCAGCAGTACGCTGCGCGCCCAGATCCGCGAGGCGATGCACGATCGCGAGAGAATCAGGCAGATAGGCTTGCAGTGCAATGCCATGTGTGCAGTGCAGAAACTCATCTTCAAGGAGAACTCTGCTGTATATCTCAACGGTTGGGTCGAGATCGTCGTACTCCTCCATGTCCAACGTCACAAGCTTGTCTTTCGCGGCCCGGTAGAGACGACGCAAGGCCTGCATGCCTTTGTCGACAACCGTGTCAGAGGCAAGCGGATGGGTCTGTGCCACGATGGAGGAGAGTTTCACCGCAACTGCTTCCACATGGGGCTCGCCCAGTGCTCTTTCGTAGCGTTGGATGAGGTTTTCTGCTTCTGTGGCAGAAAGCACTGCTTCTCCTACCAGGTTCAGGTTTACCTGCACCCCTTCCGCACGCCGTGTCGCGAGATATCGCTGCAATGGGCGGGATTCTCCCTTGAGAATGAGGTGTTGGGTTTCCCGGCGTAGTTGGGAAACGAAAAGTTGTACCGCGAGAGACGGGGCGATTTTCCATGTGCGCTGAAAGGCTCGTAGGAGAAAACGCTGCGCAGGGGAGAGAAAAGAGGGAAGCGGGTCGAGTGTTCTCGTGACGAGCGCACCTGCCCGGCGAGGATCGCGTGGACGGAATGCCCGGTCAAGCAGGCGGATGCTGAAGAACACTCCTTCAGGGTCGCACACGAGTGCGTTGAGCTGTTCTCTCGCTTTGCGTTCTTGTTTTGTTTCAAGCTCTCGTGACCGCAGCATTAATTTTTCGGCAAGTATCACGCTCTTGTTCACGAGTGCTGTATTTGTCGTTTCCACCCTATCGATCATGAGGTTTCATCGACCGTTTTGCCAGTCTTTCTTTGCCCGGCGCTGTATTCCATTGCTTGTGCAGTCGAGTGTGTATCAACAAAGACGCGGAAAAACCTGGCAAAGACGACAAAAAGACGGCGTGCAGTGCGGTGCAGGTCCCCTGCGTGCTGGGCGTGCGCTTGCTTCCCCATGTGTAGAACAGTGGCGTTTTATTTGTTTTCCAAGTGTTTGGTGATCTTTTGCCGGACACCGGACAGTCGAAGGGCGGGACAAAAAGGCAGTGCAACGCTCACACTCAGTCCGCGGGTGCTTGTACCAAGACTTTTTCATTGAGGAAAGGCTGCAAGGGAAGCAGGACCGACACACCGTTGATCACCAGGCTGTCAGTGGGCACAATGGTCCCGTCCCCGCTGCGGCCCTGCGCAAAGGACAGCCTGATTTCTGCTTCGGCTGCGTTTTCGGGGGAGAGGGGCTGTGCGAGCGTCAAAATAACGGTGTTGTTTCGTGTCAAGTGCACAGCCGAGAGAGCGAGAGAAACTCCATCGACGGTCACATTCCATGGCGCTGTGCTGAGGGTGTCTCCGGCCCGTAACGCGCCGGAGTCGTTTGCCAATGACACCACGACTTGCCCATTTGCCGGGTGCATTTTGGCTGAAGCAAATTGGGGTCCCTGGCCGTCGTGGCCGCCTTGATAGATCTGCCCGTCGAGAGCTGCCCACCAGCGCAAGGCCGAAAGACGCAGGTCAGCGCTTCCGTCTGGGTCGGTATCAGACCCAATGTGCAGGCCATCACCCCCGGCATTGTCATATGAAATGTCATAGTGATCCGGGCCGACCAGAATGTTGTCTGCTTCGTTGTCTGCTTCGTTGTGTGCGTGCAATTGCGCGTGACGTATGGAGTCAATGCTCTCTGGCATGCTGCGCGGGAGGTTGCCAATTCTCGCGACGAGCAGAGGTGCGGCAAAGTCTTGCTGTATGTGTGTTGCGAGGTCTTGCAGGCGGGAACGATAGTCTGCCTCGCTTGTGTTGTGGAGGGCGTCGTCTTCTCCTTGCCACCAAAGGACTGCCCTGATCTTGCCTTTTGTCGCACCGTGGCCAAGTGTTTGTACCCGTTGCTTCATGTTTCCGTACAAACTTTGCGGATTGTTGGAAGGTGCCCATTGCCTGATCAGGGTGGCGCTTTTTGCGACGGGCACAAAACCGACAGGACACTGCTGGTCTGCCAAAAGGAAGGTCGCGAGCGGCAAAGCCCAGTGTCCTCCTGCCGTGTCGCGGCTGATCCGGTCGATTTGGCCGACCGAAGAATCGAGCGGGTCAGCGAGAGACTTCCAGGTATTGTCGTTGCCAAAAAGGGAGGCTTCTGTGCCTTGGTGTGGGGAATACTGCTGCAGGCTTGCTCCATACCCGGACGCATTGGATTGACCTGCGATCACAAAGATGTCCCCGATGCCCACCTGCCGGGCACTATCGGTGATGGCATGGTTCGCCGCGAAACGAACTTCGAGCCTGCCTTGTCCTTGCAGCTGGTCGCGCAGGACCCCTTTGAATTTTCCTTCTGCTGGAGCCGGGTCCAGTATCTGCCAGGCTCCTCCTGCCCATCGGGCTTCTATCGTGCCACCTGCAGGCATCCCTTGATAACGTCCTGTAACAGGGATGTTTGCTTTGCCTTTTCCCCGTTTTCCTGTAGCCCGGGGGATGGACCGCTGGATGATTTCCCGGTTCACAGGCGTTGCAATCTGGATGGCCGCGCTGCTTGCCGGTGTGGAACGGAGCGCAAAATAGTGGTACTGGGAGCGTCGCGTGTTCAGGTTTTTTCCCACGATGAACCCGTTCATCGTGGAATCGCGAATCCAGCCGGCTTGCAGGCCTGTTCCCCCCTGAAAACCCCCTTCCGGGATGTTGCCCATGTTTTGGGAAGCGTGCGCCGGATAGCTTTCGAGGCGGTCGAAACGATGATGCCCGGGGTCACCGTAGGAGCGATTGACCCACACATATTCAGGACGAAACCCTTCACCGGAAAGCTGTACTGTGTGCGTCGCGTCGGGTCTTTGTGACCAGTCTCGATGATTCCCCTGATAGCGGCCTTGGGTAAAGACGCCCGGAAGCGACCGTAGGGCAAACCAGTGGTAGCGCATGTCCGCCTGGTTCACAGAGCTGTCGCTTCCTACCTGGAATCCCCCTGCAACGAGGCGTGTGATGGCGTTTGTGCGGGCAGGAACGGGAGCAAAAGTATGAGATGTATTGGTGAGGGGACCCATCGAGGCTGTGTGATACACCGCAGGTGCCACAGATTCACCGGTCACAACGACGAGATCGGGTTGCCAAGAGGCAAGAGAGTTTTCCTCTTTTCCTCCCCCCTCGGCACCGCCTGTTGGCGGTGCCCCCTGCAACCAGATCTCGCGCGCTGTGTCTTTGCCGTTATAGGTGCCGTATGCGAAATAGTCATCAAAAGACTTGGTGTTGCCCGTGCGCACCGCAATGAAGTTGTAAGTGACATTGGGCTGGTGAAGGCGGGAACTGACCGTGAAAGAGTCAGACCCCAGGCTCGTAATCGCGTGGGGAACGAGAGCTTGCCTGTCCCAAAGGTCCCCGGACATGCCCTCGGGCATTGTGCGAGTGCGCAGGTGGGCGTGGGAACTTCCCTGTGCGCTGTCTGCTTCGGCGCCGGCTTGAACGAGCACAAGATCAGGAATTCCCCAACCGGCAGGAAGGCGGACTGTGCGTTGTCCTGCTTTTCTGGGGGCGTAAGAATACTCCCCTATCATGACTTCAGGCGTGAGAAGAGAAACCGGCCCTGTTGGACTGCCGAACTGGTTTGGTTTTTCCTGGCTTGGTGTTTCGAACAGGCGATGCCTGAAAACCGCTTGGTCTTGTGTTGTACGCGCAAGAGCGTCAGTGTGCGCGATTGCAGGACTGCTCCCTGTTTGCAGAAAAAGCGCGAGGAGTAAAAAGAGGGAGACGCGAAAAAAACGGGGAAAATTCTGCGGGATATGGGTGTTCTTATTTTTTACGTATTGTGTACAGGCTGAACTACTTATCCCTGTGATCATTCTCTTCGGTGTTTGATGGCAAGCAAGCCAGATGTTTGCAAAATGCCGTTCCCCTCTGCTGTTTCTTTCTTTCCCTTCTTTTTTGTGTTTGTGAGTACATCTTCCGAAAGCAGATTTGTCAGTGTGTTGTGCCGCGTTTCTTTCTGGCGCCAGTTTCATTTTTGCAAGCCATCCCCTGCGGTTTCTGCTCATTCCTGTTCCGCGGAGGCGCCTTGTCAGATCTTTCTCGGAGACCTTTTTCGACAATGCGCTGAGGATAACATTCGACACGAAGACGAGAAAGCCCGCTGCAGAGGAGCAATGAGAGAAAAATAAGAACAGAAGATTTTTTGTTTTCTCTTCTTGTATAGGAAATATGTATAGGAAATATGCACTGATAATATGCAGGGAGTTGACAGAACGGAAATATCTGAAATAGCGGGAACAACGCGCACAACAGTGGGCCGGGAAAAGGAGAATGTGCTCCAGGACCCAGAATGTGAAATGGTATTTCGACATCCTTCAGTTTGAAATCAGAGGCACTGCTTCTGTTTGGGGGTGCTTCCCCCCAGGGTACCGAGGCGAGGAGTATTCGATATTGCTTGAAGCCCTTTGGTGGGGATTCTTTCACCCTCTCCTTCCCCGGAATGAGTCGTGGTAGATGCA
>Ga0209344_10001436_pt1 | contig 31080 bp, 25 predicted proteins | sample Cruoilmetagenom6_FD_187293 | JGI IMG/M metagenome (GOLD analysis project Ga0209344, IMG submission 187293) | Oil polluted marine microbial communities from Coal Oil Point, Santa Barbara, California, USA - Santa Barbara Oil Seep Sample 6 (SPAdes)... | ecosystem: Environmental > Aquatic > Marine... | reverse complement strand
CTCGTGCATCACGGCGACGGCATCTACCGATGCCATGGGTTCGATATCTATGGAGCTGTCATCCAGCGGCAGCACCGAAATGCCGACATCGAATTGCTCGCGGCCGAGCCAGATGTCGATGTCGATACGGGTCCGGCTGTCAATCGTGGCGGTGAACTGAGGGTCTTCTTTTGTGAAGGTCGCGATGGCCTCTGCGACGAGGGCATTGGTCACGTGAGGTGCGGTCAGGATGCGCACATGGCTGCGTTGATGGGCCTTGATACGCCGCGCCTCGTTCTCGACTTCGTCAAGAGACGACAGCGCGCGTTCGACCTGTGAGTAGAGTTCGCGCGCTTCGCGGGTCGGATTGAGGCGCCGACCCTTGCGCACGAAAAGGGTGAAGCCGACCTCGTCCTCGAGCATGGACAGAAGCCTGCTGACCTGTGGCTGGGTCCGATGCAGCCTTTCCGCCGCGTCGTTTACCGACCCGCCCTCCATGAAGGCACGGAAGGCCAGAAGACTCTTGTGGTTCACTGCAGCGCCCCCAATCAACACATGCAATTTTCGCATGTATTCGTACGAAAACCGAATTTGACTTATATGATAGGCCTGCGGCAGGTTCGTGCAAAGCATAAAATGCAGCCGGGTCGCCGGCGCGGAAACAGGGTGGTTGATGTCAGACTTCGACGGAAATGGTGCGGCCTGGGTCATGTCCCCGTCGCAATACTTGGAGAAGCGTCCGGCAACATACGCGCTGCCGGAACGGCCCCTCTCGCAGTATGTCGAAATGCAGGACGGATGCAGATTGGCGGTCGATACATACCTGCCGCAATCGGACGACCCAAGTTCCGGCCGCTTTCCGACGATCTTGATCCTGACTCCCTATTACCGCCGGTTCGCGCTTCGGGATGGATACAGCCCGGCGACAGAGCCCAGCCCTAACATTGCGCTCTACCGTGACTTCTTCGTGCCGCGAGGCTACGCATTGGTGGTCGTGGATGTCCGTGGCACCGGGGCGAGTTTCGGCACAAGGGACAGCTTTCGCTCGCCGACGGAGCGGGAGGACTTTCACACTATCGCGGATTGGATCGTCGATCAGGATTTTTCGGACGGGACGATCGGTTCCACCGGTATCTCGTATCTCGGGGCCGCGGCGTGTTTCCTTGCAAGTACGGGGCATCCGGCAGTCAAGGCCATCGCGCCGCTTTTCGCGGTCTGGAACACATATGCGGATCATTTCTATCCCGGTGGTGTGTTGCTGAACCAGCTTGCGACGACATACGATGATATCATGGTCGGGCTCGACCACGACCGCCCGGATGTGCTGCAGGCGTTTTCGTATTTCAACAACCCGGATTATGCCGGCCCGCAGCCCGTGGATGAAGACCCCGACGGGGCGCTGAAACGCGCAGCTGTGAAGGAGCATCTGGGCAACTTCCACATGCCGGATTTCATCACCGAATTCAGGTTCACCGATGATCGTCTGCCGTATGATCCGGATTTCGGCAGCCACTCCTTCAGCCCATACCATTATGCCGACACGATCTCGGAAGATGTGGCGATTCTGTCCGTGTCAGGCTGGATGGACGGCGCGGGCTTTGCAAACGGGTCAATTGCCCGGTTCCTGTCCCTGCCAAATCCCGACCAGCATGTGCTGCTGGGGCCTTGGGATCATGGCGCACGCAGCAACGTATCGCCCTGGCGCAAAGAGGCGGGCAGTCAATTTCCCATGATGGGCGCAGTTCTGCGTTTCTTCGACCAATACCTGATGGGGCTTGATACACAGCTGAAAGAGGAAGCGCCCATCCACTATTTCTCGCTGCACGCCGAGGAGTGGCGCGCGGCACAGCAATGGCCCCCGCTCTCGGAGACACGGCGCCTCTTCGCTGACAATGACAACACCTTGTCTGCCGATCCGGGTGAGGGGGGTGTGGATCGTTTCCGTGCCGATTTCACCTGGGGAACCGGTTTTGGCACCCGCCACGAGCGTTTGTCGGCGCAGCCGGTCACGGACTACTACACCGACTGGGCGCAAAAGGAGAGCAGTCTGCTGTCGTGGACATCGCCACCGCTGGAATCCGCGTCCGAAATTGCCGGTCATCCGGTCGTGAACCTGTCGATAACGTCAAGCGAGGCCGATGCGGTCCTGCATGTCTACCTGTCGGAGCTGGAAGCGGACGGCAGCCTGCGATACGTCACCGAAGGTGTGTTGCGCGCGTTGCATCGCAAGGTCGTTCCTGCGCCCGCGGATCAGAACTGGTCATGGCCGTACCGCGACTACAGTCGCAAGAACAGCGCGCCGCTCGTGCCCGGCGAGCCGGTCGAGCTCAGGTTCGCTCTGTTGCCGACCGCGTGGCGCTTTGAGCGCGGCAGCCGGATCCGCGTCTCCGTCGCGGCCGCGGATGCTGACCATTACGTGCAGTTGCCTTACGGACGCCCGCCCGAGATCGAGATCCTGCGCGGCGCGGATGACGCGACATGGCTCGAGTTGCCGTGGCGCGAAATCGGATAGTCGAACAACAACACCATTAACAAGGAGGAATACCAACCTATGTTACTTTCGAGAACCATATTGGCGAGCGGGATACTTGCGATCACCGCGGCGTCCGCTCAGGCGGGCAAGGAGAACGACACGTTCGTCTGGTCCACATCCACGGAAATGGACACGGCGGACATCTACTATGGCAACCAGCGCGAGGCGCTGATCAATGCCTACGCCATGTGTGACGGCCTGCTGCACCGGGACCCGATCACCAACGAATTCCAGGCTCTGCTGGCGACCAGCTGGGAATGGACCGACGATACCACGCTCGAACTGGAACTGCGTGAAGGTGTCAAGTTCCACGATGGCACCGACTTCGATGCGGAAGACGTGGCCTATACGCTCAACCACGTGGCCGACCCCGACAGCGACATGAAGATCCGCGTCCTGGTGGACTGGATCGACAATGTCGAGGCGGTGGATACCTACAAGGTCCGCATCAACGCCAAGCGGCCGACACCGGCGGCGCTTCAATACCTGACAGGCACCTCGCCGATCTATCCGTCCGGCCACTATGCGGATGCGCCTGTCGTCCCCGGAGCCGATGGCGCGGAGCGTCGTGACTGGGGCGCTGTTCAACCGGTCTGCACCGGACCCTACAAGCTGGCAGAGTACGTCGCCGGCGAGTCCCTGACGCTGGAGGCCAACCCCGACTATTTCGAGGACAGCCCCAAGGGCAAACCGTCGATCGGAACCCTTGTCTACAAGACGATCAAGGATCCCGAAACTCAGATCGCCGAAGTCGTGACCGGTGGTGTCGACTGGATCTGGGGTGTTCCGCCCGAGAACGCGGAAATGCTTTCGTCCATGGGCAATCTGACCGTTGTTTCCGCGCCTACCATGCGAATGTCGTTCCTGTCTCTGGATGCGGCGGGCCGGACGGGCGATACGCCGATGACTGACCTGAAGGTTCGCCAGGCAATCGCCCATGCCATCAACCGCGAGGCGATCGCCGAGAACCTGGTCGGCGACGGCGCCGAGGTTCAGAAATCCATGTGTGCGCCGGTCCAGTTCGGCTGCGAAACGGATGTGAAGCAATATCCCTACGATCCGGAAAAGGCCAAGGCGCTGCTGGCAGAGGCCGGCTATCCCGATGGCTTCAGTGTCCCGTTCCATGCGTATCGTGACCGCGCATATAGCGAGGCGGTTCTGAACGATCTGCGCGCGGTGGGCATCGAGACCGATCTTCAGTTTCTGCAATGGCGTGCTTTGCGCCCGAAGATCGTCGATGACGAGGTGCAGATCGGCCATCTGACCTTTGGCTCGAACGGGATTCTCGATGTGTCCGCTTCGACAAGCTACTACTTCACGGGCGGCCCCGACGACTATGCGCGTGATGAAGAGGTCAAGGCCTGGCTGGAAGAGGCGGATCGCACCACCGACCAGGAAGAGCGCAAGGCACTGTATTCGAAAGCTCTGAACAAGATCGCGAACCAGGCCTACTACATCCCGCTGTTCATGTACGGCCGGACCTACGCGTTCAACAAGGATCTGGACTATCCGGTAACGCCGGACGAGATGGCACATTTCTACTTGGCCAAGTGGAAGTAACCCAGCCCGATCCAGCAGGAATGCATGTGGAGGGCCAAGTGCCCTCCACATGTTTCGTCAGGAGACCCACATGCTCGTATACCTATCCAAGCGGCTCTTGATGACGTTCCTCGTCATCGCCGTGACATCGGTGATCGCTTTTCTACTCGTCCATCTTTCTGGTGATCCGGCAGCAGCGATGGCGGGCGAGGGTGCCAGCCAAGCCGATATCGAGACTGTTCGGGAGACCTACGGTTTCGATCGACCGCTCTACGTCCAGTACCTGGACTGGGTGAGCCGTGTCGTGACCGGCGATCTTGGCCGATCCACCTATCTGCGTGCCGACGTGACCGACGTTCTGGCACGACACCTGCCGGTCACGGCCACGCTTGGCGTCTGCGCGTTGGGTTTCGCACTGGCTTTGTCGATCCCGCTGGGGGTTCTTGCCGCTCTGCGGCCCAACACGATGATCGACCGGTTTTCACTCTGGTTGGCCGTCGCGGGGCAGGCCCTGCCATCGTTCCTGTTCGCTTTGGGTTTGATGTATCTTTTCGGTGTCTACCTGCGCGTGCTGCCAATTTCGGGTAGCGAGACCTGGTGGCATTTCATCATGCCTTCGGTCGCGCTGGGCTATTACGCGACACCGGCGATCATGCGCCTTACGCGTTCGGGCATGCTGGACGTGATGCTGTCCGATCATGTGCGCACCGCGCGCGCCTATGGCCTGTCGCCTTGGCGTGTGGTTGTCCGGCACGGGTTGCGCCATGCGATCATTCCCGTCGTTTCGCTGGCTGCCGTGCAGCTTGGTTTCATGCTCGGCGGATCGATCGTCATCGAAACGATTTTTTCACTCAAGGGGATCGGGCACCTCGCGTGGGAGTCTATCCAGCGCGCCGATATCGAGGTGATCCAGGCGATACTCCTCGTCATCGCGGTGGCGTACGCCGTTCTCACCCTTCTTGCCGACCTTCTCAATGCGGCACTTGACCCTCGGATTCGGATCTCATGACTGATTTGACTACGTCCACTCAAGACACGAGCCCCGTCTCGATGTCACCGGGCCGGGTCGCGCTGCGTCGCGCCATTCGCCACGGCGGCTTCTGGATTGGCGGCACGATCATTTTCGTGATCGTCCTGATGGCGATCTTCGCGCCGCTCCTGACACCCTACGATCCTTCGGTTCAAAGCCTGTCAGAAGGCTTCGTGCCACCCGTCTGGGCCGAAGCCGGGAGCTGGGAACACCCCCTGGGGACCGACAATCTTGGCCGGGATTACTTTGCGCGTCTCTTGTACGGCGCAAGGATTTCGCTTGGGCTCGGTCTGCTGACGGTCATCATCTCGGGAACGATCGGAACCGCGATGGGCATCACCGCCGGCTATTGGGGCGGTTGGCCGGACATGATCATCAACTTCTTCATCACGGTGCGGCTGACGCTGCCGGTCGTTCTGGTGGCGCTCGTCGTGGTTGCCCTGATCGGCAGCTCTCTCTGGCTGCTGATCCTTGTGATCGGTCTGTTGCTGTGGGACCGCTTCGCGATCGTGGTGCGAAGCGCGACGCAACAGCTGGCGCAGCGCGAATATATTACGTCAGCGCGTGCAATCGGCAGTTCGACGCCGCGGATCCTGTTCCGGGAAATACTGCCGAATATCACCGGACCGCTGGTGGTGGTGACCTCCATCGAAATCGCACATGCCATTCTGCTGGAAGCTGCGCTGTCCTTCCTGGGACTGGGCGTGCAGCCGCCCGACGTATCGTGGGGGCTGATGGTGGCGGAGGCGAAGGCGCAGCTTCTGTTCCGCCCCTGGATGATCGCGATCCCGGGGGCCGCGCTGGTTTTGCTGATCTTCGCGATCAACCTTGTCGGCGATGCGCTGCGCGACGTTACAACGCCAGAAGGGAAGGCCTGACATGTCCGATGACACGCGAATCCTGAGCGTCCGGGGACTCAATGTGCAGATCCCGATCCCTGGATCGACCTTGTGGCCGGTGCGCGATGTAAACATTGATGTCGGACGTGGCGAGACGGTTGCCGTGGTCGGTGAATCGGGCTGTGGCAAAAGCCTGACGGCCCTGGCCATCATGGGTCTTTTGCCGCGCCAGGCAAAGGTGCAATCCGAAGCCTTGCGCCTGAATGCGGAGTCGCTTGCCGAAGCCAGTCCAAAGCGTTGGCGGCAGCTGCGTGGCGATCGGATCGCCATGATCTTTCAGGACCCGATGACAGCTTTGGACCCCTGTTATCGCATCGGGGACCAGATGTGCGAGATATTGCAGCAGCACCGCAAGATCTCGCGATCCGCCGCAATGAAGCGGTCGCTGGACCTGCTGGGCAAGGTGGGCATTCCCGCGCCAGAGGAGCGGTTGAAGCAATATCCGCACCAGTTGTCGGGCGGGTTGCGCCAGCGTGTCATGATCGCGATGGCGCTGCTGTGTGAGCCCGAACTGATTATCGCGGACGAACCGACGACCGCCCTGGACGTCACGATCCAGGCGCAGATCCTGCGGCTGTTGCGGGACATTCAGCGCGAGACGAATATCGGCCTTTTGCTGATTACCCACGACCTTGGCGTTGTGGCTGGCATGGCTGACCGGATCGTCGTGATGTATGGCGGCGAGGTCGTTGAGGTTGGCACCTGCGACCAGGTGCTGGCCCAGCCGCTGCACCCTTATACCGAAGGGCTGGTGCGTTCGATCCCGGTGCCCGGCGAGACCGAGCAGGGTGAGGCGCTTGGGTATATTCCCGGAATCGTGCCGCGACAGGTGGGCGAGCGCACGGCCTGTGGCTTCGTGGATCGCTGTCCCTATGCGACAAGCGCATGCCGCGAGGAACCGATCGCGATGCGAGACGCCGGCGACGGGCGGCTCATGCGGTGCATTCTGCCTACGGATGGCAGCGCGCGCGATCCGGACGTCTGGATCCTGCCCGATGAAACATCCGCGCAAGGCGCAACCAACAGCGGGAGCCTGTGATGCCCGAAGTTCTGACGATGCGGGGCGTCACCCGCGATTACAGCGTTGGCAGCGGGTTCGCGCGCAAACAGACGTTGCGTGCTTTGCGGGGTGTCGATCTGGGTGTTGAACGCGGCAAGACCCTTGGCCTGGTAGGCGAATCCGGCTGCGGGAAAAGCACGCTCGCCAAGATCCTGCTGGGAGTCGAGGAGCCAACGAGCGGTGAAGTTCTGGTCGGCGGCAAACCAATCCAGAGTTATGATCGGATTGAACGCGCGCGCTTGATCCAGCCGGTATTCCAGGATCCGTATTCATCTCTCAACCCGCGCATGACCGTCGAGGCGATCATAGCCGCGCCGATGCGCGTGCGCGGCGAGGGCGGGCGTTCGCTGCAGGCGAAGGTGCACGAACTGGCCGGTGAGGTCGGTTTGCCCAGGCACCTTGTCGAGGCCTATCCCAGCCAGCTGTCGGGCGGACAAAGACAGCGGGTGGCCATCGCGCGGGCGCTGATCGGTGAGCCCGAGATCCTGATCTGCGACGAGCCGACTTCGGCGCTGGATGTCTCGGTGCAGTCGCAGATCCTGAACCTGCTTCACAATCTAAAGCGTCAGTTGAACCTGACGATGATTCTGATCAGCCACAACCTTGCCGTCGTCCACCACCTCGCAGACGACGTTGCCGTCATGTATCTTGGTCAGATTGTCGAGCGCGGACCGAGCCGCGATATCTTCGAGGCGGCGCGGCATCCGTATTCCGACGCCTTGTTGAAGGCTGTGCTGCCGCCGAGAGCCGGCGTGCGCCTGCCCGAAATGGGGCTCGAGGCGGAGTTCCCCAGCCCGGTCAATCCGCCGAGCGGCTGCACCTTTCATCCCCGGTGCCAGAAGGCGCGCGCCCTTTGCGCAGAACAGGCCCCGTGTCGCACCGACGCGGATGCCGAACACAGCTATCGCTGCCACTTCCCAAACAATCTGAAAGATGAAGAATGTCCGCAAGTTTGATCGACTATCGGGTCACCGACTTCCGCGCCTTTGCCGCTGGCAAGCGTTTTGGTGAAACAGGCGCGTATGAGCGTCTGAAGGGCAGGGTGACCTTTCGTGTCGATCCTGCGGCGCCGGGCGTTCGGGATGTGACCGATATAGAGCTGGCCCCCCGTGACGAAACGGGGCGGGTCAGATTTGAGGCGGACTTCTGCATTCTGCGCCCCGTGGACCCGGACAAGGGAAACGGCCGACTTTTTTACGATTACGGTAACAGAGGCGACAAGCGGGCGTTGCAGTTTTTCAACGTAGCCACGGGCAGCAATGACCCGCTGGACGAAGCCCATGCCGGCGATGGATACCTCATGAAGCGGGGATACACGGTTGTCTGGATGGGATGGCAGGGCGACCTGCTGCCCGGTGATGGTCGCCTGTTGCTGGACGTTCCGGTGGCCACGCATGAGGGCGCGCCCGTCACTGGAACGATCTGCACCGAATTCATCGCGTCGGAGCATGGACGTCATGAGATTCCGCTCAGTACGCAGGCGTCGACGCGAAGCTATCCGACGGTTTCGCTTGATACGACACGCGCGACGTTGAGCCGGCGCGCCTATGCCACTGCGCAAAGGGAGGAAATCGCGCCGGACGCGTGGGCATTTGCGCGGCTGGAACGGGGTGGAAGTGTCGACAGCAAGAAGACGGACACGGCCCTGATCCCGTCGGACAGCAACATCTATCTGCGCGATGGTTTCGAGTCTGGCTGGATTTACGAGCTGATATACGAGGCACGCGATCCGCTGGTGCTGGGGCTTGGGCATGTCGCAGTGCAGCAGTTCATAAGCTACCTGAAAAAGGGTGATGCCAAGGCAGAAGGGCAGCCGGCGCTTGCGCTCTGCCCATATGAAAAAGCCTATGCATGGGGGCGCTCGCAGACGGGGCGGTGCATTCGCGATTTCATCTATCTGGGGTTCAACGATGACGGCCAGGGAAACCGGGTTTTCGATGGCGTGATGCCGCACGTGGCTGGCGCAGGCAAGATGTGGATGAACCACCGCTTTGCGAATCTCACACTGCTGCCCGGTCAGGAGCATGAGAACCACTTTTCGCCCGTGGACAGTTTTCCGTTTTCGTATGCCCGTAGCAGGGATCACCTGACGGGGGCCGAGGACGCCATTCTGAAGCGGCCCGAGACGGACCCGCTTGTCATCCACACCGATACATCTGCTGAATATTGGCATCGGCGTGCGTCCCTGGTGCATACCGACACGCAGGGCGAAGACCTGGAGCAACCCGACGGCGTGCGGATCTACCTTTGGGCAAGCTCGCAGCATTTCGCGGATCCGCTGATGACTGCGCCTGTTGCCGGGCTTGCTCAGACCATGTGCAACGTGGTCGCGACGCATTACTTCTTTCGTGCCGCGCTCGACCGGCTTGACGCGTGGGCAACCGATGGTGTCGCGCCGCCGCCGAGCCTGTATCCGAAGCGCGCAGAGAAGACGCTGGTGACGGCGGAGGAATGGCGCGCGGCCTTCCCCGCGATCCCGGGCGTGGCCCTGCCGCGGGGGCCAAGCAAGTTGGAACAACTGGATTTCGGCGCCGATTTTGCCGAGACGGGCGCCATTGGCGCGCCTGCGCGCATCGTGTCGGAGCAGGGATACGCGGTTCTCGTGCCTGCCGTGGACGAAGATGGAAATGACCTTGGCGGGCTGCGCGCGCCGATGGCCGCAGCACCCCTGGGAACCTATACCGGGTGGAGCCTGCGTCGGCGTGACATGGGACATGGCGCGATGGTCGGGATCACCGGCAGCTACATACCATTGCCCGACACCGACGAAGAACGCAGTCAGACCGGTGATCCGCGCGCATCCATTCTGTCGCGCTTTGCAGATTCGACCGCCTACGAAAAGGCAATCCGTGAAGCGGCGGAGGCGTTGTGCAAGCAGGGCTACATTCTGGAAAGTGATATCGCCGCCTGTGTCGCACTTGCGCAGGATTGGGGGCGCCCGAGACATCTGACACGCCTGCCGGTCGCAGCTGCACGAAATCGTTCGGGCTTCGGAGGCACCAATAAATGACACGCGATGCGATGATCGTCTGTCCGCAGCCCGAGGCCGCCGAGGCGGGTGCGGATATCCTTCGGATGGGAGGCAATGCCATCGACGCCGCCGTGGCCTGCGCCTTTGCGCAAGGGGTTGTCGACCCGTTGATGTGCGGGATCGCGGGCTTTGGTAGCATGGCCGTCCACCGCCCCGAAACCGGAAAGACGGAGTATCTGGATTTCCACGCCCGCGCGCCGCTCGCTGCACATGCCGACATGTGGGCCGATCTGGTCGAGGGCGAAACCCGTGACGGGTTCGGTTTCGTCTTGAAGGGTCGGATAAATGACCTCGGCTATCAGTCCATCTGCGCACCCCCGGCATTGCGGGCCTATGCAGAGGCTCATGGGAAGTATGGCAGACTGCCCTGGGAAACCGTGCTGGCGCCGGCCATCGAATGGGCAGAAGAGGGATATTTCGTACGCCCTGCCATGCAGACCTTCTTTGCCGAAGGATCCGGCATGGGGCGTGCCGCTACCGCCGAGAGACTGGCCTTCAGTGCCGAAGGTCGCGCGCTTTACTGCCGGGAGGATGGCCAGCCCAAGGCGACCGGAGCAGGGATCCGCAATCCGGATCTTGCCAAGACGCTGCGCATCATTGCCAGCGAAGGCGCAGACACGTTCTATAGCGGCCTGATCGCACAACAGATACTTGCGGATATGGAGGCCAATGACGGCTTGCTGACCGCAGCGGACTTAGAGGGTTGCGCAGCCGAATGGAGCGCGCCGCTCGAAGGCAGCTATCGCGGTAGAAGGATCGTGACGAACCCGCCACCGGGTGGCGGGGTGATGCTGCTGGAGATGCTGAACATTCTCGAGAGTTTCGATCTGGCCGATCTGGGGCATAACAGCCCCGCCTATATCGCCCTCGTGTCGGAAGCGATGAAACGCGCCACGATCGACAAGGACAGCTTTGTGGGCGACCCGCGTTTCGTGGATGTGCCGCTCGAGCGCCTCACGGACAAGGATTACGCCGCAGGCCTTGCCGCCGAGATACGTCGTGGCGAACGCGCGACGGTGCAACGCCTGCAGGCGACGGATGTGGTGCCGCGCGACACGACGCATATCTCGGTGACGGATGGCGACGGCAATTGCGTATCCATGACCCATTCGCTCGGGATGCCGTCCGGCGTCATCACGCCCGGTCTCGGCTTCATGTATAACGGATGCATGGGCGTGTTCGATCCGCGCCCGGGCCGGACTGGATCCATTGCCCCCGGCAAGTCGCGTTTCAGCGCGATGTGTCCCACCATCATGTTCGACGATCAGGATCCGACACTGGTGCTCGGCGCGCCCGGCGGGACACAGATCGTGATGGGGGTCCTTCAGACGATCCTGAACAGTGTGGATTTCGGCATGCCGGTTTCCGAAGCTGTCTCGGCTCCGCGTTTTTCATCGACCGGTAATGCGATCGATGTGTCCAACAGGATTCCGCGGTCCGTGACCAGGGCACTGGAGGCCGATGGCCGGGATGTTATCCGAAATCCCTACGGCCATACGATTGGGTGGGTTCACGCGATCAGCCTTGCGGACCGGCGGATCGACGGCATGGCGGATCCGGGCCGTGACGGGGTGGCATACCGTGTGACACCTGCGGAAGTCATGTCGAAATGACCACCGAAGGATCGCTGCGTTGCGCAGAGCGATCGATGGAGATGTATCTATGAACTATGGCGCCACACGGCCCGATTGCCTTGATTTCAACCCGTTCAAAGCGATCGTCTCACCGCGACCCATCGGCTGGATCGGCACGCTGGATGACGGTGGTTGTGCGAATCTGGCTCCCTATTCCTTTTTCAACGGATTGGGCGCCTATCCAGAGCAGGTTTACTTTGCCAGCGATGGCGCCAAGCACAGCTTTGTCAATGCCAGGGACCGCGGCGAATTTACATTTTCCCTGGCGACAGAAGAGCTGGCCCAGGCGATGAACATTTCCGCCGAGAGTTTGCCGTACGGGACGAGCGAGTTCGATGCCGCGGGTCTCGAACGGGGTAATCCGGTTGAGATTGCGACGCCTTTTGTTGCAGCAAGCCCTGCAGCCTTCGAATGCGTTACGATCCAGACCCTGCAGTTGGAGGACCGGAACGGGAAGCTGATCGATCGTTACATGGTCATTGGCGAGGTGGTCCGTACCCATATCCGCGATGAATTTATCCGCGATGGCCGTTTCGATACATTGAAAGCCCGTCCGATAGCGCGGATGGGTTATCGCGATTACACGACCGTCAACGAAGCCTGGGAACTGATGCGTCCCGATGATTGAAGGCAGATGACGCCCCAACGCAGCTGAAATGCGGTCACGATTCCCGACTGCTGGCGCTGTCAGGCGAATTCGAGCCAGTCTCAGTCGGGGCAGTAGACCTGCCCTTCATGTCATGCAAGGGGCGCGCCACTGGCCGAGAGCGGCGGTGCGGTTCAGATTGAAATCTGACCTTCCGCAGAGGTTGCGCTCCGGGTCTGACATTGTGCCTCGCTCGTGAAACCGGGGCGCAACGTACCGCAGTGAAAGCGGAAACCGGACATAAAGCCACGCGATCAGACGGACGATTTCCTGGGAGCGATGGCCTGCTCACCTGCTCAAATCGTTCGCGATGAATTGTTCCTGATCGCGGTGACGAGTCCCGGCGGCGGGTGCAGCCTCAATCTGCTTCCAGAACCGGAAAGGAGGATGCGCCACGCATCGGACAACACGATCAGTCCCGCAGAATGCGCCGCATGGAAGTGGGCGCGGGCGAAGTTTACGAAAACCGTAAAAAAATCAATGCATTATGATTCATGTGGTAGGCCCGGAGGGACTCGAACCCCCAACCAAAGCGTTATGAGCGCTCTGCTCTAACCAATTGAGCTACAGGCCCGACCTGGGGCTTTTGCTAAGCTGGCAGAGCAGGGGCGTCAAGGCTTTCAGATTGCGCCGGGGAGGGGGATCGTCTAACGGAGAGCCAGGATTTTCTGGAGGGCCGAGAATGAGCGAACGCAGGAATGGTCTGACCTATGCGGATGCGGGCGTGGACATCGATGCGGGCAATGCCCTGGTCGACCGGATCAAGCCCGCCGCCAAGCGCACCGACCGCCCCGGCGTGATGGCGGGGCTGGGTGGTTTCGGGGCGCTGTTCGACCTCAAGGCGGCCGGATATAGCGACCCGATCCTGGTGGGGGCGACCGACGGCGTGGGCACCAAGCTGCGCATTGCCATCGATACGGGCAACGTGGACGGCGTGGGTATCGACCTGGTGGCCATGTGCGTCAACGACCTGGTGTGCCAGGGCGCAGAGCCACTGTTTTTCCTCGATTATTTCGCCACCGGCAAGCTTGAGACCGACAAGGCCGCGCGGATTGTCGAAGGGATCGCCGAGGGTTGTGTGCGTGCCGGTTGCGCGCTGATCGGCGGCGAGACGGCCGAGATGCCGGGCATGTATCCAGCGGGCGATTTCGACCTTGCGGGTTTTGCCGTGGGCGCGATGGAGCGAGGTGCGGAGCTGCCCGCAGGTGTGGCCGAGGGTGATATCCTGCTGGGGCTGGAGAGCGACGGCGTGCATTCCAATGGCTACAGCCTCGTGCGCAAGCTGGTCGAGATCTCGGGGCTGGACTGGCAGGATGACTGCCCCTGGGCGACGGGTACGCTGGGCGAGACGCTGCTGACGCCCACGCGGCTTTATGTGAAACAGGCGCTGGCGGCGGTGCGCGCGGGAGGCGTGCATGCGCTGGCGCATATCACCGGCGGGGGCCTCAGCGAGAACATCCCGCGCGTCTTGCCCGAGGGGCTGGGCGTGGCGGTCGACCTTGACGCATGGGATCTGCCAGCGGTCTTTGGCTGGCTCAATGAACAGGGCGGCATGGAGCAGAGCGAGCTGCTCAAGACCTTCAATTGCGGAATCGGCATGGTGCTGGCGGTCGCGCCTGACAGGGCCGCGGCGCTGGAGGCGCTGTTGAGCGAGGCGGGCGAGCGGGTTTGCCGCATGGGCCATGTGATTGCGGGCGAGGGCGTCAGCTATAGCGGACGGCTTAAGTGACGCATGAACGGGTCGCCATCCTGATTTCGGGCAGCGGGTCGAACATGGTCACGCTGGCCGACAGCATGGTGGGCGATCATCCCGCGCGCCCGGTGCTGGTTCTGTCCAACCGCCCGGATGCGGGGGGCCTTGAAAAGGCGGCGGCGCGGGGCATTCCCACGGCTGTGGTCGATCACCGGCCCTTCAAGGGTGATCGCGCCGGTTTCGAGGCCGCCTTGCAGGCGGTGCTGGACGCGGCCCGGCCCGATATCATCTGCCTTGCCGGCTTCATGCGGGTTCTGAGCGCGGATTTCGTGCAGCATTGGCAGGGCAGGATCCTGAATATCCACCCGTCGTTATTGCCGAAGTATCGCGGGCTCGACACCCATGCGCGCGCGCTTGCCGCCGGTGAGAGTGAGGCGGGTTGCACCGTTCACGAGGTGACACCGGCGCTGGATGACGGCCCGGTTCTGGGACAGGCAACGGTGCCGGTCAGGCCCGGTGACACGCCCGAAACGCTGGCCGCGCGGGTGCTGGAGCAGGAACACAGGCTTTACCCCGAGGTGCTGCGCCGCTTTGCGGCGGGTGACCGGCGCCCGGTGATGCTGAACTGAGCGGGCGAGCCCATTTTCATTCCGCCGCGCTTTGCCTTATACCGGGTGGAAAGTGCCGCGCGGACGCATTTGCAGGAGCATACACCCTTTGATGAAGACACTGACCACCACCGAGGAGCTTGCCGAATTCTGCACCCGCGCACGGGGCTTCGATTATGTCACCGTCGATACCGAGTTCCTGCGCGAGCGCACCTATTATTCCAAGCTCTGCCTTGTGCAACTGGCCGTGCCGGGCGACACCCGCGACGATGCGGTGCTGGTCGATCCGCTCGAAGGCGGCCTGTCGCTTGAGCCGCTTTACGAGCTGTTCCGCGATCCGTCTGTGGTCAAGGTATTTCATGCCGCGCGCCAGGATCTGGAGATATTCTATGTCGATGCGGGCGTCATTCCCGAGCCGATGTTCGACACGCAGGTGGCGGCGATGGTCTGTGGCTTTGGCGAGCAGGTGGGTTACGAGACATTGGTGCGGCGCATCGCCAAGCAGCAACTGGACAAGACCTCGCGTTTTACCGACTGGTCGCGCCGCCCGCTGACCGAGGCGCAGAAGAAGTACGCGCTGGCCGATGTGACGCATCTGCGCGACATCTACGAGTTTCTTGCACGCAAGCTGGAGCAGACAGGACGCGATAAATGGGTCGCCGAGGAGTTGCGTACGCTGACCAACCCCGAGACCTATGTCGTCAAGCCCGAGGATGCCTGGAAACGCATCAAGACGCGCAACGGGTCGGGGCGGTTCCTGGCGGTCCTTCGCGAGCTGGCGCGGTTTCGCGAAGGCTATGCGCAGTCGCGCGACGTGCCGCGCAGCCGGGTCTACAAGGACGATGCGATGGTCGAGCTGGCCTCGACCAAGCCGGCGACGTTGCAGGACCTGTCGCGCTCGCGCCTGTTGTTGCGCGAGGCGCGCAAGGGCGAGATCGCCGAAGGTATCCTGAAGGCCGTGGAGGAGGGGCTGAAATGCCCGCCCGAAGATATGCCCAAGCTCGACACTGCGCGCAGCAAGCTGCAGGTGAATCCGGCGCTGGCTGATCTTCTGCGGGTGCTTCTGAAGGCCAAGAGCGAGGAGTTCGGGGTGGCCTCGAAACTGATCGCCAGCGCCTCGGATCTTGACGAGCTGTCGGCGGGCGCACGCGATCTGCCGGCGTTGAGCGGCTGGCGGCGCGACGTGTTCGGGGGCGATGCCCTGCGGCTGTGCGATGGCGAGATCGCATTGGCGGCACGCGGCAAGGATATCTGCACGGTCGAGCTTTAGCCGCGCGGCGAAGGAAAGCGCGAGGCGTGGCCCATATGGCGCGCCGGGTCTAGCGGCTGCTGGTCTGGCTGTTGCGCAGGCCGACGACGCGAATCGCGGAAATCCGGGACAGGTCCTGATTCGACACGAAACGTCCGGCATGGACGCGGCGCGTGGCCTCGGGGCCCTGGGGCGTGTCGTCGGGCTGCATCGCCCTGAGCTCCAGCGTCAGAAGCCCATCGACCGGCGTGCCATCGTTGGCGGCGACGAGCCGCACGTCATAGGCGCCCTGGCGCAGGGTCCGGCCGGTGACCCGGATGATCGCGCCGCCACCCGAGGGTTCGACCGAAAGCGCGGTGATCTGATCGACGGGGCTGCCCAGATAGGGTGCCTCCTGGTTGCGGCGCTTGAAGATGCTGCTGCTGCGATCGGGGATCAGCGGATTCGTCTGACCGGGATCCTGTGCCGGAACCGGTGCGGAACGGCTGTTGCCGAACCAATTGACCGGATTGATCCGCGAGTCGCGCCAACCGCACGCCGAAAGCGCCATCGAAAGGATCACCAGAACTGCAATAGATTTCCGCATCACGACCGCCCCTTTGCCTTTCCCCTCGGTTACCCTATCCGGGCCGAGTTGAAAAGGTGCAAGCTGGGTCTGGACCTTCGCTTCTTGGCGACTTAGGTCTGAGACAGGCAGATCGGAGCGCTACCATGGCCAGCGAGGCATTCGAGCAGATTGTCGCGGATTTCGAGTTTCTCGAGGATTGGGAAGACCGATACCGCTATGTGATCGACAAGGGCAGGGCGATGGACCCGCTTGAGGATGCGTTGAAGGTGCCGGCCACCAAGGTCGAGGGCTGCGCCAGCCAGGTCTGGCTGCATCCGCGCATCGAGGCGGGGCGGTTTTCGTTCGATGGCGACAGCGACGCGATGATCGTGCGCGGGCTGATCGCCGTGTTGCGCGCGCTTTACAACGGGCTCGCGGTCAGCGAGGTGCCGAAGGTGGATGCGGCGGGTGAGCTGGCACGGTTGGGACTCAACGAACATCTTTCGGCGCAACGCTCGAACGGGTTGCGGGCGATGATCGAGCGAATCCGTGGGGTCGCCGCCGAGGCGGCATGAGCGGTGCACCGGTGTGAAAAGGCAGGAATGAGGAGCGCTGCCCCTCATGCTCCCCGGGATATTTTCAAACAGAAGAAGATCAGGTTTTTTCGGCCTCTGCGCGCAATGCGTGCGCAAGATCGCCATAGCCCGTGAAGCGATATTCAAAGGCGAGCCCGAGCCGGTCGGCGCAGTCGCGCGCCTTGGCCAGCAGCGCGGGGTCTTCTGTCTGGGCCTGGTAGACCAGCTTCGTGTAGTTGCCGAACAGCATGTCGCGCAGTTCGGGGTGGCGGTCGAGCCCCATCGGTTTCCAGACGAAGGCGTCGAACTGTTTGACCAGGAAATCGGTAAGATAAAAGGCGGTGATTTCATCCTCGGCGCGGGCGGCGAAGGCGTCGTTGCCCTCGAAGAAGGCATAGCAATGTGGACCCGCCACCATGTTGACGCCGAGTTCGGTGCATTTCGCCTGTAGTTGCCCGCCGGTGCCGCAATCGGCATAAACCACGAAAATGTCGTCATAGGTGGCGCGGTTGCGCGCCACGGCCTCTTCGACGGCGGTGACGATCCGGTCGGGATAGAGGTGCAGCTTCGCAGGCAGGCATTGCAGGTCCATGTGGTCCCAGCCATTGAGGCGGATGAGCGCGAGGATCTCGCGCGCCAGCGCGCCGCAGGCGATCAGCAGGATGCGCCCTTTGCCTGCGCGCAGATCGAGCCCGGATTCGGTGAGAATGTTGTCATCGGGCAGATCGGTCATGATGTCCTTGCCTTGCAACGCCAAGCGGCCCGCGAGGGCGGGCCGCTGATCGGTTGCGCCGGGTGGCGAAAACTCAGGCGGTCGCGCCCTGGTTATGCTTGCGCTTGACGAAATCCTTGGCGGTTTCCACCGCCACGGCCGCGTCGCGGCAATAGGCGTCGGCGCCGATGGCCTTGCCGAATTCCTCGTTGAGAGGGGCGCCGCCGACCAGCACGATATAGTCGTCGCGCAGTCCCTGTTCGATCATCGTGTCGATCACGACTTTCATGTAGGGCATGGTGGTGGTCAGCAGGGCCGACATGCCGAGAATGTCCGGCTTGTGCTCGGCCAGGGCCTCGAGATAACTTTCGACCGGGTTGTTGATGCCCAGATCCACGACCTCGAACCCGGCGCCTTCCATCATCATCGACACGAGGTTCTTGCCGATGTCGTGGATGTCGCCCTTGACGGTGCCGATCACCATCGAGCCCATGCGCGGTGCGCCGGTTTCGGCCAGCAGGGGCTTGAGGATGAACATGCCGCCCTTCATGGCGTTGGCAGCGAGCAGCACTTCGGGGACGAAGAGGATGCCGTCGCGGAAGTCCTTGCCGACGATGGTCATGCCGCCGACCAGTGCCTCGGTCAGGATGCGATAGGGCGCCCAGCCGCGCTCGAGCAGGATGTTGACGCTTTCCTCGATCTCTTCCTTGAGGCCGTCGTAAAGGTCGTCCCACATCTGTTCGACGAGTTCCTCGTCGCTGAGATCCGCCAGGATGATGTCGTCTTGGTCTTCCGACATGGCCGGGTTCCTTGCTGTGGTGGCGCTGACACGCGCGGTTGTCTGGCGCAGCTTTCGTCAATTTGTCGCAATCGGACTTTCCGAATTGCGACACTGGCCGCACTTGTACCGACCTATACCCCGGAATTGCAGGGGGTGTTGCTGAAAACTAATCATGAACTATATGGCCTTATTGCAAGTGTTCCCTATATGTTCCATTCTAGGGCCATGACGCGCGACGATAGCACAGATCCCGGACTGCGCCTTGCGGGGCGGGGTGCGAACAGCAATGAGGCTGGGCGCTATGAGCGGCATGGACGCGCCTATGAGAGCGACGGCTGGGCCGGAGAGGACAGCGGAACGCGGGTGTTGCGCACCGAGGTCAGTCTGGAGCGGCCGCGCAGCGTGATCACTTATAACCGCTCGCCCGACCTGCCGTTTGACCGTTCGATCAACCCTTACAGGGGCTGCGAGCATGGGTGCATCTATTGTTTCGCGCGCCCGACCCATGCCTGGCTGGGCCTGTCGGCGGGGCTTGATTTCGAGACGAGGCTGATCGCGCGGCCCGAAGCGCCCGAGGTGCTGGCGCGGGAGTTGCGCAGACCGCGCTACAGGGTGGCGCCGATCGCTATCGGGACCAACACCGACCCCTATCAGCCGATCGAACAGCGCCACGGCGTGACGCGCGCCTGTCTGGAGGTGCTGAGCGATTTCAACCATCCGGTCGCTATCGTGACCAAGGGAACGCTGATAGAGCGCGATCTGGATATCCTGTCGGACATGGCGCGGCGCGGTCTGGTCAGGGTGGGGATTTCGATCACGACGCTCGAGGCAGGATTGGCGCGGCGCCTTGAGCCGCGCGCGCCTTCTCCGGGTCGGCGGTTGGCGGTGATCGCGGCCTTGGCCGGGGCCGGGGTGCCGGTCCGGATCATGGTCTCGCCGGTGATGCCGGGTTTGAGCGACCATGAGACCGAGGCGATCCTGACGGCGGGCCGGGATGCGGGGGCGCAGGCGGCGAGCTGGATCATGCTGCGTCTGCCGCGCGAGGTGGCGCCACTGTTCCGGGATTGGCTGGAGGCGCATTATCCGGAGCGCGCGTCGCGGGTGATGGGATTGGTGCGCGCCATGCAGGGCGGGCGCGATTATGACCCGGAATGGGGGCGCAGGATGCGCGGCACGGGCGCATATGCGCAGATGCAGGCGCGGCGTTTCGATATCGCGGCGCGGCGGTTGGGACTGGATCACGCGCAGCCGCCGCTGCGCTGCGACCTTTTTGCGCCGCCCGCCAGGGCGGGCGAGCAGATGGAGCTGTTTTAGCGAGGCGCGTGTCAGCGCCGTTCAGCCTCCGCGGCGGCGGTTCCGGCGCTTGGGCGTGGCGCCTTCGTCTTCGCCAGTGCCATCGGCGGCCGAGGAGAACGGGCCGAGCGCGTCGGTGATCTGATCGAGGGTCGGGCGTTCGCCGCGGGGACGGGTGCTGAGCGCTTCATGCATCTTTTCAAGATGTTCGGCGGTGGTGCCGCAGCAGCCGCCGATGATCGTGGCGCCGCAATCGCGTGCCAGCACGGCGTAGTCGGCCATCAGTTCGGGCGTACCGTCATAATGGATATGGCCGTCATGGTATTTCGGAATCCCGGCATTGCCCTTGGCGATGATCGGGCGTTCGGTGCCTTGCGCGGCAAAGCCCAGAACGGTGCGCAGGAGGTCCGATGCGCCGACGCCGCAATTGGCGCCAAAGGCCAGCGGAGGATAGCGCAGCCCGTCGACGAGGCTGACCATATCCGCCGAGGTGAGGCCCATCATCGTGCGTCCGGCGGTGTCGAAGCTCATGGTGCCGCACCAGGGCATCCCGGCCAGTTTGAAGGCTTCGGCGGCGGCCTTGTATTCCTCGGGAGCCGAGATCGTCTCGAGCCAGAGGACGTCGGCGCCGCCTTCCTTGAGGCCGTCGGCCTGTTCATGGAAGATTTCAACCGCGAGATCATGGGTGAGGGCGCCCATCGGGGCCATGATTTCGCCGGTGGGGCCGACGGAACCTGCCACGACGACGGGGCGGTCGCGCTTGTCGGCGACCTCGCGTCCGATCTCGGCGGAGATGCGCGAGAGGGCGCGGGCGCGCTTCTCCTCGCCATGCAGTTTGAGGCGCGCGGCGTTGCCGCCGAAGGAATTGGTGAGGAAGATGTCGCTGCCCGCATCCACGGCCATCGTGTAGAGCCGGGTGATCCGGTCGGGATGGGTCTCGTTCCAGAGTTCGGGCGCATCTCCCGATTCCAGCCCCATGTTGAAGAGGTTGGTTCCCGTCGCGCCATCGGCCAGGAGCCAGTCGCGAGAGGCGAGGAGTTTGGACAGGGCGTTGGTCATGGCAGGAATCCTTGGTGATTTCGTGCGCGCGTCACAGGGCACGGATGTGTCATGTTTGGCGTGACTGCGCAATTTCATTCTGCTCACGCAGATGATGAGGCGGACTCAGGCTGAGAACGGGAAAGCCCAATGAAAGCAAGGCCGCCCGGTTGTCCGGACGGCCCTTGTCCGCGTGCCGCAGAGAGGCGGAATCAGGCTTCCTTGACCAGCTGCGCCTTGGCGACGCGCAGCAGTTCGGCCATCTTGCCGCGGATCGTGTCGGCATCGGCCAGATCGCCCAGGTCGGCTGCGACCTTGCGCACGACATCCTCGTGACCGGCTTCCTCGAAATCGGAGAGCACCACTTCCTTGGCGTAGGCGTCGGCATCGTCGCCGGTCTTGCCCAGAAGCTCGGCGGCCCAGAGGCCAAGCAGCTTGTTGCAGCGTGCCTGAGCGCGGAATTTCATTTCCTCGTCATATGCGTATTTGTTTTCGAAGGCGTTCTCGCGATCGTCGAATGTGGTCATGGCTAACCCCTTTGGTGTTCCCGTCGTCAACAGGTATGCGCGGCGTTGATAGAAAAACAGTCCCGAAAAGTATAGTCGCAAATCGGGCCGGATGGTGGCGAAACCACAGACCCGCCCCTAGCCAGCCGACGACCCATTGCCGCAGTTCGGTCGCGTTTCCCTTTTTGCAGGTGTTTCGGGACCATCCTGAGGGACGAGTAGCGCGCAAGGGTTACGATCTTCTTTATGTCCGGCAATTCCGGCCGGTCTGGTCGCGAAGGCCCGGATGTCGCGTGCTTGGGGGCGGCGCGCCCATATCGGTGGCTTTAGCGCAACGCGAACAAACTCCACTAAAAACGGTCACAATTAAGCCGTTTTAAACCCAAGATGGCGATTTATTCGGGGACTCGCGTTAGTTGGTCGTCGTGTTCGAGAGTTAAATGTCCTTTACCTTCAGTATCATCGAGTGGTCGTCCGTCAACGATCCCGATTCCCTGTTCAGGACAACAGGGACGCACGAGGGCGATAGCGACTCGGGTGGCATCCCGGGTGTCACGCAGGTCAGTTTCGACGCCACCTCCACGCAGCACGTCACCACCGCCACCACGTCGGGCGACCCGGACTATCCCGATGACGGCGGCGCGCGGCTGGATCAGAGTGTCACTCTGAACGGTGTGACCTATCCGGCAGGGTCGGATGTGGAGGCGGATTTCGAGGTTATCCTGCTCGACCCGAACACGGGCTATTATTTTCGCGCCACATGGCTCGCGATCCACAACCAGCCGGTCGGAATCTCGCTGTCGCGCGCCTGGGACGCCTCGACAGGGGAGTTCGTGTCCGGTGCGGCGGGAAACTACGTGCCGGGCACGCAGTTGACGCTGATCGACGGTGACGATCTGGATGGCACGCCGAACATTTCGGCCTTTGCGACCGACAGCAACTATGTCTCGAATGGTGTCGGTAACGATGCGGTTCTGAATGACTCCAACGGCGGTGCCATATGTTTCGCTGGTGGCACCCTGATCAAGACGCGGCGCGGCGAGGTGCGGGTCGAGGATCTGCATGTCGGGGCCGACGAGGTGCTGACGCTGGATCAGGGCTACAAGCACCTGCGATGGATCGGATCGCGGCATCTGTCGCAGAGCGATCTTGCGCGCTATCCCAAGCTGCGCCCGGTGAGGATCTGCAGTGGGGCGCTTGGGGTGAACCTGCCCGAGCATGACCTTGTGGTGTCGCCCCAGCACCGGATCATGCTGCGCTCGAAGGTGGCAGCGCGGATGTTCGGGGTGAACGAGATCCTGGTCCCGGCCAAGGACCTGCTGGCGCTGGACGGGATCGAGACCGCCAGCGACCTGAGTGAGGTCACATATTGGCACTTCATGTGCGACGACCATCAGGTGGTGTTCGCAAACGGGGCCATCGCCGAAAGCCTTTATGCCGGGCCGGAGGCGCTCAGTTCGCTCGATCCCGAGGTGCGAGAGGAGATTCTGGCGATCTTTCCCGAACTGGCGCAGAGCGAAAGCCAGAGACCGGTGCCGGCACGCATGATCGCCAGGGGGCGGCGCGTGCGCCACATGGCGGAGCGGATCGCGCGCAATCGCAAGCCGCTGGTGGCATGATCGCCCCGCACCCGCAGGCCGATTTCCCAAGAGCCCAGCTTGCAGCGTCGTCGGCGTTGCTCTAAGACAGCGCTGTAATCCCCGAGGCACGCCCAAAGGGCGTAACGCTGGAGTGGCCATGGCACGGCGCACAAAGATCTACGAAGGCAAGGCGAAAACTCTGTATGAAGGCCCCGAGCCCGGGACCCTTGTGCAGTATTTCAAGGATGACGCGACCGCTTTCAATGCTCAGAAGAAGGACGTGATCGAGGGCAAGGGCGTTCTCAATAACCTCCTGTCCGAGTATTTCATGACCGGGCTGACCAATGTCGGCATCCCCAATCATTTTCTGAAGCGACTCAACATGCGCGAACAACTGGTGCGCGCCTGCGAGATCGTGCCGCTGGAAGTGATCGTGCGCAACTACGCCGCCGGAACGATGGCGACGCGGCTGGGTATCGACGAGGGCACGCAATTGCCGCGCCCGGTGGTGGAATATTGCCTGAAGGATGACAAGCTGGGCGATCCGCTGGTCACCGAAGAGCATATCGCCGCCTTCGGCTGGGCCAGCCAGCAGGACATGGACGACATCCTGAGCCTGGCGCTGCGGGTCAATGACTTCCTGTCGGGCGTGATGTATGGCGTCGGCATCAGGCTGGTCGATTTCAAGATCGAGATCGGCCGCGTCTATGACGGCGATTTCCAGCGCCTGATCGTGGCCGACGAGATCAGCCCCGACAGCTGCCGTTTGTGGGATATCGAGACCGGTCAGAAACTGGACAAGGACGTGTTCCGCCGCGATCTGGGCAGCCTGACGGATGCCTATACCGAAGTAGCCAACCGCCTGGGCGTGATGCCCAAGGGCGCCACGCCGATGAACCGGCCGACCCTGATCAACTGACGGGTGGCCAAAAGGGGCGGCGCGCGGCGCCGCGCGACAAAAACGGGAAGACAGACATGAAGGCACGCGTTCACGTCATGCTGAAAAACGGCGTTCTTGACCCGCAGGGCGAGGCCGTGCGCCATGCGCTTGGCCAGCTGGGGTTCGAGGGGGTCGAAGGGGTCCGCCAAGGCAAGGTGATCGAACTGGACCTGGCCGAGACCGATGCCGACAAGGCTCGCGAGACCGTGACCGAGATGTGCGAGAAGCTGCTGGCGAACACGGTGATCGAAAGCTACGCGGTGGAGATCGCCTGATGCATGCTGCGATCATCGTCTTTCCCGGATCGAACTGCGACCGTGACCTGGCCGTCGCCTTCGAGAGGGCAGGCGCCAAGGTGTCGATGGTCTGGCACAAGGACACGGCGCTGCCCGCGGATGTCGATATCATCGGCGTGCCGGGCGGTTTCTCGTTCGGGGACTACCTGCGCTGTGGCGCGATCGCGGCGAATTCGCCGATCTGCCGGTCGGTGGTGCAACATGCAGAAAAAGGCGGGTACGTGTTGGGCATCTGCAACGGGTTCCAGGTGTTGACCGAAACAGGTCTGCTGCCGGGCGTTCTGCTGCGCAACGCCAATCTGAAATATATCTGCAAGCCGGTCGACCTGAAGGTCGAGACCGCCGATAGCCCGTTCACGGCGGGGTATGAGGCCGGGCAGGTGGTGACGGTGCCGATCGCGCATCACGACGGCAATTACTTTGCCGACAGCGAGACGCTCAAGCGGCTGCATGGTGAGGCACGGGTGGCATTCACATATTGCGACAATCCCAACGGATCGCAGGACGATATCGCCGGGGTACTGTCGCAGAACCGCCGGGTCATGGGCATGATGCCCCATCCCGAGCGCATGTCGGAGCCGTTGCAGGGCGGCACCGATGGCGCGGCGATGTTCGAGAGCCTCGTTGGCCAGCTGACCGAAGCGTGACGCTTGAGCGGCGCCGCGCACCGGCGTAGATTGTCAGGATGAGAAACCCGACCTCGCCCGCATCGTTGCAGGGGCCGCGCACGACTTCGTGGCGGATGCGGCTGGTATTCATCATGCTGGTGGCAGTGGCGGTTGCGGTGGTGTTCGTCACCAACCGCCTGCTGACCGACCGCTTTACCGAATCCACCCGCAACCGGGCCGAGCTGCGGCTGGTGCTCTATTCCGGCAACCTGCTGAGCGAGCTGCGCCAGAACGCGGTAGTTCCGCAGCTTCTCGCCCGCGACCCGACGCTGATTTCGGCGCTCAATACCGGCGATTACGCGCAGTCGACGCAGCGGCTGATTTCCTTTCTCGAAGAGATCGGCGCGGCATCGCTGACGATGTTGGACAGGGACGGGCGCACGGTGGCGGCGACGGATCGCAGCCTGTTGGGGCAAAGCCATCGGCAGGCGCCGTATTACGTAGATGCGCTGCGCTCGAAGGATACTGTTTTCAAGGTGCTCGAAAGCGAAACCGGGCAGTATCGCTTTACCTATTCGCGCCGCGTCGAAAGCCAGAACCAGGTGGTTGGCGTGATCGTCGTGGATGTGGACCTAGCCAAATACGAGCGGGCCTGGGCGGGCATTTCGGATGCGGTTCTGGTGGCCGACAGCGAGGGGCGCATCATCCTCGCGACCGAGCCGCGCTGGCGCGGGCTGAGCGAGGCCGAGGCGCTGGCGAGAGAGCCGGTGGACAGCGCCATCGAGCGCGCCATCCAGGCGACCCAGAGCTGGACCGCGCTGCCGGCGGATGCCTATGTGCGCGGCGAGGCCGTGATGCGGGTCGAGGGGCGGGTAGCGTTTCGCGGCTGGCGCATCGCCAGCTTCACCACCTATGCCAGCGTGCGCGAAAAGGTGAACGGCTTTTTGGCGCTCGAGATCATGGGCTTCGCGATTCTTCTGGCGCTGGCATTCTGGGTGATGAACCGCAAGACGGTGGTGCGGATGGCGGTCTTTCAGCGTGAATCGGCAGAGCTTCGCGCATTGAACGCCCGCCTGCAGCGGGAAATCGCCGAGCGCGAACGCGTCCAGGAGAACCTTGCGGTGGCCGAACAGACCCTTGCGCAGAGCTCGAAACTGGCGGCCTTGGGCGAGATGTCGGCGGCGGTCAGCCATGAGCTCAACCAGCCGCTGGCGGCGATGAAAACCTACCTTGCGGGGGCGCGGCTGCTGATGAGCCGGAACCGCCCCGACGAGGCGTTGTCGTCCTTTCAGAGGATCGACGACCTGTTGGAGCGGATGGGGTCGATTACGCGCCAGCTGAAGTCTTATGCGCGCCAGAGCGGGGACACGTTCGAGCCCGTGAATCTTGGCGATGCGCTGTCGTCGGCCCTGTCGATGATGGAGCCGCAACTGCGCCAGCGAAAGGTGAATATCACCCGCACGCTGCCCGAGGAGCCGGTGCGGGTGATGGCCGACCGGGTGCGCGTCGAGCAGGTGATGATCAACCTCCTGCGCAACGCGATGGACGCCACCGAAGGGGTCGACGAGCCCACCATCGAGATCCTGCTGGCGGCGGGCGAAACGGCGGTGTTGACGGTGCGCGACAACGGCCACGGGATCGACAATTTCGACAACCTGTTCGAGCCGTTCTACACCACCAAGCAGCCCGGCGACGGTGTCGGACTGGGGCTTGCCATTTCTTCGGGGATCGTCAACGACCTTGGTGGCCGCCTGACTGCAAGAAATGCGTCGGCGGGGGGGGCTGTATTCGAGGTGCAGCTTCCTATCTTGACTGAAGAAACCCGTGCAGCGGAGTAACCTGCCATGCCGAGTGCCATGAAAATCGCGATTGTCGACGACGAAAAGGATATGCGCCAGTCGATCAGCCAGTGGCTTGCCTTGTCCGGCTACGACACCGAGGCCTTCCCGAGCGCCGAAGAGGCGCTGAAGGTTCTGGGGCCGGATTATCCCGGTATAGTCGTCACCGACATCAAGATGCCCGGCATGGACGGGATGCAGTTCCTCAAGAAGCTGATGGGCTCGGATTCGAGCCTGCCGGTGATCATGATCACCGGTCATGGCGATGTGCCGATGGCAGTCGAGGCGATGCGCATGGGGGCCTATGATTTTCTGGAAAAGCCGTTCAACCCCGACCGGATGAGCGAGCTGGCCAAGAAGGCGACCAATGCGCGCCGCATGACGCTGGACAGCCGGGCCTTGCGGCGCGAGCTGTCGGATGGCGGGCAGCTGATGAAGAAGCTGATCGGCGCGAGCCCGGTGATGGAGCGCCTGAAAGAGGATATTCTGGACCTCGGGCAGGCGGATGGCCATGTGCTGATCGAAGGCGAGACCGGCACCGGCAAGACGCTGGTGGCGCATGCGCTGCATGCGGTGGGGTCGCGCGCGGGGCGCAAGTTCGTGCTGGTCTCCTGTTCCGCCTACGAAGAAGAGGCGCTGGCCAAGCGGCTGTTCGGCCCCGTCCAGCCCGAGGACAGTCAGCTTCCGGCGGTCGAGGAGGCCCGCGGCGGGACGCTGGTGCTGGAGGATGTGGAGACGCTGAGCGACACGCTGCAAGCGCGCTTGCTGACCTTCATCAATGACGAGGGCACGCCGCCCGAAACCCGCATTGTGGCGATTTCCAACATGCAGGAGCAGGACCGCACCAGCGAGGATGCCTTGCGCGCCGATCTTTTCTACCGCCTGGCCAGCCTGCGCATAACGGTACCGCCCCTTCGCCAGCGCGGCGAGGATATCCTGACGCTGTTCACCCGCTTCGGCGAGCAGTTCGCCGATGATTACGGCTGTGAGGCGCCGCAGGTTTCCGCGCAGGAGGCCGCGCAGCTGTTGCAGGCCCCTTGGCCGGGTAATGTGCGCCAGCTCTTCAATGTCGCCGAGCGCGCCGTGCTGCAGGCGCGGCGGGGCAGCGGCACGATCGCGTCGCTGTTGATGTCGGATCATCAGGACATGCAGCCGGTGATGACGACCGAGGGCAAGCCCCTCAAGGAATATGTGGAAGCCTTCGAGCGGATGCTGATCGACAACACGATGCGCCGCCACAAGGGCTCGATCGCGGCGGTGATGGACGAGCTGTGCCTGCCACGCCGGACGCTGAACGAGAAGATGGCGAAATACGCACTGCAGCGATCGGACTATCTGGACTAGGCGATGAGGCGGGCCGGGGCGCTTTTTGCGAGCTCCGGCAACGCGATAGTTGGCCCGTGCGCCGCATTTTGCGAGACCCGCCGGGCCCACATGACAGATTTGCCATTGTCAGCCGGGTGCAAATGCCTCTATCAAGGGGAACGGTTGCCCGCGTATTCGCGCCGGGCCCGTACCAAAAAGTTTCGCTGTTTCGGGCCGCGCGGGTCGATCAAGATCCGCAGCCTTTGACAGACCGATCAGGCCTCGCTTCGAGGGGCCGCATATATGCCTGCCCCGGCGAAATCCCGGTCCTGCAGGCCAGAGTAGGCCCCGACAAGGGCCGGAGACCAAGAACCGCGATGCAACGCGCACAACTGACATACCACAGAGCAGGGCCCTTAACAGGCGCTCTTGGCTGTGCGACCGTCATCGCCCCCAACTTATACCCGCCGCAGACAGCCGCCCCGCCGGGGTGCGCCGCCTTGCCGCGGAGCAAACGGACATCATGGCCAAGAAAATGCTTATCGATGCCACCCACGCGGAGGAAACCCGCGTCGTGGTGGTGGATGGAAACAAGGTCGAGGAATTCGACTTCGAATCCGAAAACAAACGGCAGATCGCCGGAAATATCTATCTTGCAAAGGTAACACGGGTCGAACCGTCGCTTCAGGCGGCGTTTGTCGATTACGGCGGAAACCGACACGGGTTTCTCGCCTTCTCGGAAATCCACCCGGATTATTACCAGATTCCGGTCGCCGACCGCGAAAAGCTGATGGAAGAAGAGCGCGCCTATGCCGAGGCGATGCGTGCGCGTGACGACGAGGACGAAAAGCCCAAATCCAAGCCGCGCCGCTCGCGTTCGCGCAGCAAGGCCGAGAAGGTCACCGACAAGGATGCCGTTCTCAAGGATGAGAATGGCATCGCGGGGATGGAAACCATCGACCTCGACGAAGATGTGCCCGAGGGCACCTCGCCGATGGAAACCGTCGGTGAAACACCTGTCGAGGAGCCCGACGAGCAGGGCAGCCACAATGGCAATGGCGACCACGACAGCCATGACGCGGATCGCGATGAGCGCCGCTCGGATGCCGCGGCGAAGGACGATTCGATTGAATCCGTCGCCGATGACGACGATCACGATGATATCCGCCCGGTGCACAAGACGCGGCCGCGCAAATACAAGATCCAGGAAGTCATCAAGGTCCGCCAGATCCTGCTGGTTCAGGTCGTGAAGGAAGAGCGCGGCAACAAGGGTGCCGCGCTGACGACCTATCTGTCGCTGGCCGGGCGTTATTGCGTGCTGATGCCCAACACCGCACGCGGTGGCGGGATTTCACGCAAGATCACCAATGCCGTGGACCGCAAGAAGCTCAAGGAAATCGCTGCCGAGATCGACGTGCCCCAGGGCGCGGGCCTGATCGTGCGCACGGCGGGTGCCAAGCGCACCAAGTCGGAAATCAAGCGCGATTACGAGTATCTTCAGCGCCTCTGGGAGCAGATTCGCGAACTGACGCTGAAATCCATCGCCCCGGCGAAGATTTACGAAGAAGGCGACCTGATAAAACGCTCGATCCGCGATCTCTATAACCGTGAGATCGACGAAGTTCTGGTCGAAGGCGAAGGCGGGTACCGCATCGCCAAGGACTTCATGAAGATGATCATGCCGTCCCACGCGAAGAACGTGAAGCATTACGCCGACGCGATGCCGCTGTTTGCGCGCTATCAGGTGGAAAGCTACCTGAGTTCGATGTTCAATCCGACCGTGCAGTTGCGGTCCGGCGGTTACATCGTGATCGGCGTGACCGAGGCGCTTGTCGCCATCGACGTCAACTCGGGGCGGGCCACGAAGGAAGGCTCGATCGAGGAAACCGCGCTCAAGACCAACCTTGAGGCCGCCGAGGAGGTGGCCCGCCAGCTGCGCCTGCGCGACCTGGCCGGTCTGATCGTGATCGACTTCATCGACATGGACGAGCGGCGCAACAACGCATCGGTCGAGAAGCGGTTCAAGGACAAGCTGAAATCGGATCGTGCGCGGATTCAGGTGGGCCGCATCTCGGGCTTCGGCCTGATGGAGATGTCGCGTCAGCGCCTGCGCCCCGGCATGATCGAGGCCACCACCCAGCCTTGCCCGGCCTGCCACGGCACCGGGCTGATCCGCTCGGACGACAACCTTGCGCTGTCGATCCTGCGCCAGATCGAGGAAGAGGGCGTGCGCCGTCGCTCGCGCGAGGTCTTGGTGAAGTGCCCGGTCGCGATCGCGAATTTCCTGATGAACCAGAAGCGCGAGCATGTCGCGCAGATCGAGGCGCGGTACGGCTTGTCGGTGCGCATCGAGGGCGATCCGATGTTGATCAGCCCCGATTTCTCCATCGAGAAGTTCAAGACCGCCACCCGCAGCGTGCCCGAAGCGACCGCGCCTGTCGTGTCGGTAGACAGTTCGCTTATGGATGATGTCGACGACGACAGCGAGACTGAGGCAGAGACCGAGGCCGATAACGCGCCCGAGGAACAATCTGCGTCCGAGAACGGCCAGCCGGAGAATGGCGAGGGTCGTCCCAAGAAGCGCCGTCGCCGTCGCCGCCGCTCGAAATCCAAAGGCAACGGAGGCGAGTCGCAATCCAGCGATGCCAATGGCGACCAGCAGGGTGGCCAAGCCCAGCAGGAGCGACAGCCCGAGTCCGAGCCCGAAGCGGCAACGGCTGAGGCGGCAGCGGATGCCCCGGCAGCAGAGTCCGAGGCCGAGAAGCCGAAATCGCGGAGCAAATCGGGTTCGACCAGCCGAAAGCGCCCCGCCGTGTCGCGCAAGAAGAAGAGCGATGCGGATGAGCCTGTGGCCGATGCCGTGGCAGAGCCTGTGAACGAGGCCGCGAATGCGGATGCGGGCGAAGCTGCCGAGGCTGCGCCCGAAGCCGAGCCCAAGCCCAAGCGCAAGTCACGCGCCCGTAAGGCCCCGGCGGCCAAGGCAGCCGAAGCGGCGCCGGAGGCCGAAGCAGGCGCCGAGGCGCAGGCGCAGGATGACGCGACCAGTGCAGAACCAACTTCGGCTCCCGAACCGGTTGCCAAGAAGCCGCGCAGCCGCAAGAAGCCTGCTGCGGAACCTGCCAAGGCCGAAGAGGTCGACGAACCCCAAAAGGCGCCCGCC
>Ga0209344_10001435_pt1 | contig 31096 bp, 30 predicted proteins | sample Cruoilmetagenom6_FD_187293 | JGI IMG/M metagenome (GOLD analysis project Ga0209344, IMG submission 187293) | Oil polluted marine microbial communities from Coal Oil Point, Santa Barbara, California, USA - Santa Barbara Oil Seep Sample 6 (SPAdes)... | ecosystem: Environmental > Aquatic > Marine... | reverse complement strand
GGACAAAGTTGTTTTGCGATTTTCATTGCCATCCCCGAACGGACACCATATTTTCTGGTTTCATAACTACAGGCAGCTACCACTCCTCTACTGCCCGTACCCCCTACCAATACAGGCTTTTTTAGCAATTCGCTATTTAGCAAGCGCTCTACCGACACAAAGAAAGTGTCCAAATCTAGATGGAGAATTGATTTTTTCATCAATACAAAACTATGGAATATTTCCATTTGTTTGGAATTATTCCAGTAGGAATTTTATAAACAATATCAATCTGGGTGAAGAAGGACGGAGAGAGACAGGAGGTAAATGAAATGTAGTGAAGAAAATTTTATAAAAAAACCTCCATCATAAATGATGGAGGCCAACTTGACTAGGCAATCATATTACCTACTCTTCTTCTTGATTCCAATCATCCCCTTGTTTTCTTGTGGGATCTTGGTTTCTGTCATTCTGGGAAGGGTTGTTTCCAGCAAATTGTGGATTTTGATCCTTGGCTGTTTGATTTCTTTCATTTTTCATAGCAATTCATTTTAATTAAACTTTTTTTATTAAAAGTAGCATCAAATTTCTAATAGTAAATAGCTTATAACATTCCATTGGCACCTATTTTTAAAATAATTAACTAAAAGCGTACGTACGGAGATCTTTTTTATCTTTTTAAGTTTATGACACCTTCGTTAAAACAATTTTAAATTATCTACATTATAGCTAAATGTTTAATAATTTTAAAAATAAAAAACACACTATGGAAAAAGAGAAATCCAAACCAAAGAAATTTCCTTCCCAAACGCAATCTCAGCCGGGGGAGGAAAATAAAATGAAACCACAACCGGAGATTATTCGAGAAAATTATAAAGGCAGTGGTAAATTAAAAGGCAAAGTAGCATTTATTACCGGGGGAGACAGTGGGATTGGAAGAAGTGTAGCCGTTCACTTTGCCAGGGAGGGCGCTTCTGTGGCCCTTGTATATTTAGAGGAAAACAAAGATGCCAAGGAAACCAAAAGGATGGTTGAAAAGGAAGGGGGCAAATGCTTAATATTGGAAGGAGATTTAAAGGATGCTAAGTTTTGTAAAAAGAGTATCGCTGAGTGTATAAAGCAATACGGGAAATTGAATATTTTAGTCAATAATGCGGCCGTACAATTTCCGAAGGATGAGCTGGAACAGATTTCGGAGCAACAATTAACGGAAACTTTTCAAACTAACATATTTGCATATTTTTATATAGCCAAGGCGGCGCTTCCTCATTTAAAAAAGGGGGACGTTATAATAAATACCAGTTCCGTAACTGCCTATAGGGGTAGTGATCATTTAATGGATTACGCCAGTACAAAGGGAGCTATTGTAAGTTTTACGCGCTCACTGTCCAGCAATCTTGCATCTAAAGGCATACGGGTAAACGGAGTAGCACCAGGACCAATATGGACGCCCCTTATTCCCGCTACATTTGATGATGTGACCGATTTTGGTCAAGATACCCCGATGGGAAGAGCGGGACAACCCAGTGAGGTGGGTCCTGCCTATGTTTTTTTAGCCAGCGAGGACAGCAGTTATATAACGGGGCAATTTATTCATATCAACGGGGGCGAACTTATAGGGGGATAACTCCTTTTCTAAAAAAATGTGGGCAGCACCTTCGGAAATGTCCACCGAAAATTATGGAATAGATTGGATGGTCAATTTTAAGGATTAAATTTCCATTTGGAAATAATCCTTATGAAATTTTATCCCATTATTGAAGAAGTTTCTATATTTAACTTATGTGTATTGAAGTCTCCTTAAATAAAACGGATTTAGAGATTGAGGATTTTTTTGATGCCTATTTTAGGGTGATGTGTGAGTATGAACCCTATTCTTATAGAGCTGCGCTTGGTTTTCCAAATCTATATATCATACCACAGCACGATCCCGATGGCATTTGGCCCGCACATTGGGGATTTATTCCCGCAAATGAAAGTGATAATATTCTTTCCTTTCGGCAACAATATAATCTGCATGCAATTTCTATCGACCAGTTTTTAAACTTAAAATACAATAAGCCTTCCCTAAATTTTGGTCGGTGTTTAATTTTGGCAGATGGATTTTATTTAAGTGAGCTAAGAGCCGGAAATAAAAATAGAAAAATTTGGAAGGTTACAAATGGTGATGGGGTAAAGGGCAAACTGTTTGCATTTGCAGGTATTTATTCCTTAATTGACGAAGAACTTTTTTCCTGCTGCATAATTACCAATCCTGCAAATAAAAATGTGATTCCCCTTGAAAGAGAAATTCCATTTATACTTGATGATACTTTTAGGAAAGAATGGTTACTGGAAGACTTTACAGAAGCTGCCCTTAAATCCCTACTCCAATTTGGATTTACAAAGGACCGATTAAAAGTAAAATCCTATAAAGGAACAGCAATGTACCGGGAGGAAATTCATTCCTATAAAAAGATAGTTGCAACCCAATTAAAACGCAAAATGTAATTATTTATATAGCTTTAGCTGTTAATGTAACTTCGTAAGGTAACTGAAAATTTTCCAAAGCGCCTCCTTCTAGCCAATCCCTTCTATTTTCCTTCTTTAATATAATGGGCATTCTTTTTTTATTGTTGTGTATCTCTGCCATAAGTTCATTGGCCTCAGTAGTAGCTATGGTGTAGGTTGTGAGTTGCTCTCCATTTGCAGGGTTTGTCCATTCGCTATAAAACCCTGCAAAGCCAAAGATTTCCTGATCGGTGGGCCTGATAATATATTTTTGTTTTTCCTTTCCTTTCGCATCGAGCCACTGCCATTCATAAAAGGCATCGGCAATCACAAGACAACGGTTTTTTACGGAATTCCGAAAAGCGGGTTTTGATGCGGCCGTTTCAATTCGGGAATTCAATGTCATCTTTCTTATGGAATCATCCTTTGCCCAAAAAGGTATCAAGCCCCAGTTTGCCATGCTGATATGCCCCTTATCCTCGTCGAGAACAATAGGATTTTTCGCAAAAGCAAAACCATTGATAGCCTCTTTGGGAACATACAGTTCCGGTTCGTAAAATTCGGCATCAAATTCTGCTTCAATCAACCTTTTATCAGCAGTTAGTTTGGTGTGGTAGCACATAATTTATAATTGTAATTTAAAAATACAAAAAAAATGGAAGTAGTGATTGTGAATAGCTATCTATAAAAAACGCTCCTCCAGGCTTTCGAAAAATAGCCTGTACTACGCAGCCAGTTCTTAGTTAGTTTAACCTCAACGGAAATGAAAGGAAGGAAAGGGTAGAAAATGAATGTATATAGAAAGAAGCAAAATCACAATCAAAAAAATCAAACTACCAGATCCACACACTCACCTATTCACTAATTTACAAGACGCTACCCCAACAATCAAACCCATTCTATTAACAAAATTTTAATATATTGCACTTCTAAAAAAATAATATGAAATCAAATCTTTTCTTAACATTAGTCCTCTCCTCTTTTAATCTTTTATTGGCTCAGACCACTTTTGAAGAAAAGATCATAACAGATAATAGTTATGTTATTAGACCCAGTGATGCTTTTTTTGGTGATATTGACGGAGATGGTGATTTGGACATTATGACTGCTGGAAATAGCAATGTAGTTTGGTATGAAAATACCGATGGTCAAGGGTCATATGGAATAAGAAAGTTAATAAAAAACTATCCTTTTACTCATTATGTAGCTGCTCCATTTTTAGCCGATATAGATGGAGATGGGGATTTGGACGCCATAGTGAGTAATAATTACGCTAATAGAATTGTTTGGTTCAAAAATGTGGATGGACTTGGAAATTTTGGAGTAGAGCGTAATATTTCAGATTTTCAGGGATCAGTTTATTTTGATGATATTGATTCTGATGGCGATTTAGATTTATTGTCGTCATACAACTTTAATGGAAATAGAGTAGTATGGCTTGAAAATTTAAATGGGTTGGGCCAATTTGGAAATCAGACTATTGTTGATGGCGATGTTGCAGAAGCACGGTCATTAAAAACAGCTGATTTGGATGGCGATGGGGACAAAGACATATTATTAGCTACTTATTATGATAACTCACTAATCTGGTATGAAAATTTAGATGGCAATGGAACATTTGGTCCAAAAAGAATAATTAGTTCTGGAGTAAGTGAACCCACCTCAGTATTTGCAGCGGATATTGACAATGATGGTGATCTCGATATAATTTCATCCAGTAATATTAATGATTTTGTTGCATGGCAGGAAAATATTGATGGCGCTGGTAATTTCGGTCCTTTACAATACATTGGTTCTAATATAGATGGAGCAATTGGCATAAATGTGGAAGATATTGATAGCGATGGTGATAATGATGTATTCTTTGCAGCCAAAAACGACAATTATTTTGGCTTCTTTGAAAACCTGAACGCTCAAGGGTCTTTTTCCTCAGCCAGAATAGTATCTGATAAGGTTAGCTTACCAACGGGTATCAAAATCGCAGACGTTGATAATGACGGAAATTTGGATGTGATGTGCATAGCAGCGAAAAGCGCTAAAATTAGTTGGTATAAAAATGAAGATGGGATGGGTAATTTTGGAAACCAAAATATAATAGTTGAAGACGTTGACTATATAGAAAAAATAACTTCGGCTGATTTGGATGGTGATGGGGATCTGGATTTAATATCTGCATCAAATAACGACTATGCATCTGGGAATAGTTTAATTGCGTGGTTCGAAAATATGGATGGGCACGGGAATTTTGGAAAACCAAAAGGGATAGATTATCCTAATCATGCGGTCTATATACGGGCTGCAGACGTTGATGGTGATAATGATATAGACCTCATTGCTGGCACACATTCTCCAAATATAAAAAAAATTGTCTGGTACGAAAATCTTGATGGTTTGGGGAATTTTGGACCTGTAAATGATATCTCAAATAGCGTTGTAAATATTTTAACTGCTTTGGAGGTAGCAGATATAGATGGGGATAATGACATTGACATTTTGTTTAGAAGTAGTTCTTCATTTGGATGGATGGAAAACACGGATGGACTAGGAAATTTTAACGTACAACACGACCTTCCGTCATTCGCCGGAACTTATTCCGATACTTTTCCAGCAGACTTAGATAATGATGGCGATATTGACATATTAAGCTTACGTTTTTCAGGTACCGGACAGGCAACTTGGCTTAAGAATTTAGATGGCATGGGCAACTTTAGTGATGAAATCTTAATTTATCAATTAGCAGGCGGTAGCGTTCGTTTATTAAATGCTGTAGATATGGATATGGATGGAGACATGGATGTAGTAATTGGCGCAACAGATTCAGATGAAAATCTTATTTGGGTTGAAAATACTGATGGTAATGGAAGTTTTGGAAATGTAACTGTAATTACGCAAGAAGGATTACCAAATGAAGTTGCCTTTGGAGATTTAGATAATGATAATGATATGGATGTCGCCTTTACCCACTATTACCAAAATAAAATTGGTTGGATTGAAAATATTGACGGGCAGGGAAATTTCGGAGCTGAAATAATTTTAACTGATAATGTTTATGAAGCAAATGACGTTATAATAACTGATTTGGATGGGGATCTGGATATGGATATTGTTGCTTCATCATATATAGATTGTCAAATTATATGGTATAAAAACACGTTTATACTATCCCTTCTACAAAACAGCACATTTTCTTTTTCAATATATCCAAATCCAACAACCCAAATAGTGAATATTGAAAGTGCGACCAAAATAGTAGGTGCAAAAATATACAACCACCTTGGTCAACTTCTCCTGAGTGTATCAGACCCAAATGGAATCAATTTTCTCAATATCGAGAATCTATCTACCGGCATTTATTTTTTAAAAGTGACGGATACTACTCAAAAAAGTAGTACCAAGAAGTTTATAAAGCAAAATTGAATTATCAGATTAGGGTAGTTTGAATATGTGGTGTAGGCTTTAAACTGTAGCAGCGGGAGTGCATACCATAAACACTAATTTTCTCGATTTCAAACCCCGTGAAGGGCATTACAAATGCCGAAATAAATAGGCACGCTTTTCAAAATCGCGCCAATGGGTGGCCTGAACTGCGCATGCTACTTCTTTCCCCCACCCCTTAATCCCACATTACTAATTTAAAATTATCGAGTACGAAAGGCATATCTACCAGCTCAAGGAAAATGAAATTTTCATTTCGATCAAGAGTAAGGTAAATATCATTGATCCGCCGGCCAACAAATTTTTCACCCCAGAGATCCAAGAACATACTATTAATATATTCCAAGATTGCAGCTTCGGGTTTATCCTGAAAAGACGGAGGCAACAGTAGCAGGACGTCATAATGTTTTTTAACCAAATCGAAATCATAAATGGCAAATTTGATTGAAGATGGAATAACATTCCAATTGAATAGTCTATATGGCCTTTGAAACGAAACGAAACTGTAAGGTTGTGATTGTATACAAGATAATATTTTCCATTTCGCTATTTTTGGTGCAGCTGCCGCCAAGGCCTCCACAATCCGGGAGTCGTCAGCAGGGGACCCGAAACTGGAAATGGTAATGATGAAATGTTTTTTCATTTTAGTCCATCCCAATTCACAAGTTAAGCTAGGAGTAAAAGATTCCAAATGCTGGTACAAATTCAGTAGTATACCTTCATTTTGCCCATCTCCAAGGACGAGAGCGTTGCGAATTTCTAATTCATTTTGTTGGAACCATGTCCAAAATGCTGTTGTTTCCATAGGGTCTAACTTTAATATTTATAATAGCGATGCGCACGAGAAAAGAGAATAAAGAATAGAGAGTAAAAACCATTCTTCCCCTCCTTACCCATCGGCTTCCGCAATCCGTTTTTGTAAATTAATTTTCAATTGATTCAAAAATTTTATTGGCTGCACCTTCCGTTCCCTTATCTCCAAAAAAGTTCGGTAATAATCGCCCAAAGAGGTGTGGAATGTGGCTTCAAAGGCTTCGGCTATTTCCTTTAAATCTGCACGGCCATTATTAAAGCTACCGTTACTGTGCAGTGCATATACCAGTTCCACCAGATCCACCTTGTTACCGGTCCATTTTAAGTTGGTCCCTTTACTACCCTCGCGGAACGGTTTCTTTTTTTTTCGCGAAACCTTCCGCCTTAGGTAGTTAATGGTTCGCTTGTTTCCAATTATCTGTGCTATTACCATGTCCTTTGGGGTAGAAAACTGGCCATCAATCAGTGAAGTCAGGGAATCGGAATACCAGGCGGTGGAATTGGAATTTCGGGTAAAATACTCCATATCCAAATGGGAACCCTTTCCAATATGATATTTATAAATTTCACGATACTCCACAAAATAGTTTCCCAAAGTGGAAATGTAATCCATATAAAAGCTATATTTTTCCTTCCTTGAAACCATCGGCCGGTGCAATGCTATTTGAATAATGTTTATATAAAATATAAGATGCCCGACCACCTCAGGTTTAATGGTCTTAAAAAATGCACATTCCTCCTGCAGGCTTTTAAACCCTTTTTTTATAACGCGCGCTCTCATAGTTAACAGTGCGTCCCTACACAATTGTATGCCTTTTTCCGCGCTGTCGTAGTCTAATGGAGCTTGTATTTCTAGTTGCTCCAGTTCCCTTTCCAAAAGGGAAAGTATTTCTCTATAGGCTTTCATATTGGGGCAGTATTGTTTATAGCAGGAAAGATATTTAAATAAAAATAGAAAAATGTGCGGTTCAGCAACCGAAGGTTTACGGTTGAACCTTACCATTTTCAAATTTGATATTATTAATATGCATTTCTTAATTATTGATATGCGGCACTATCTTATTATGGATAAGAGTAAGGCACGAGCTACTGAAATTCAAGAGGTTTTGGAAGGGCTTGAGAATTTTCGTTGTTTAGCAATTATTAGCTCCTTAAAAGAAACCTTTAAAAATTTGATTCCTTATACACCAGATGTGTTAATTATCAATCTTGATAATTTTGCACCTAATGTTTCCACTATCGTAATTAAAATAAAAAAGAGCTTCGGCCTTATGCCACAGTTAATTGGGATAACTACATCATATGAGATTGGTTTCAAGGCTTATAGTTATGGATTTACGAATGTGATTGGTCCCAACATAGAGTTGAGGGAAATTAAATCCATGCTACGCAATTATGAGGAGGAAGATTCGCGAAAATTATTCTGCATCTATTCTTACCAAGATTTCCGATATATAGCTTTAAAAAATTTGATATTAATCCGCGCCGATAATAGAACCACAGATTTTATATTAAAGAATGGAAGTCAAATTAGTGGACTCAATTATATAAAACATTATACACGACAGCTTCCAGATTATTTTATTAGAGTTAATCGTAGTTACATTATTAACGCTTATGCAGTACAGCGAATTAATTTTTTAAAAAAGCAAATACAACTATCCGGAACTGCGGATTTAATTCCCTTTACCAGGCATTATTTAGATAATGTGGATAGGCTAAAAACGATTTTGGCAAAGTGTTAAAATGCTAAAAACGTATAATATATGGCCATCTCACAACTCCACATAGCAATCTCACAACTTCGACCATGATTTGCTTTGGGCTTTTAATAAACCCAATTACTTTAGATTCCAGGAAGTTGCTCTCCTCCTGGCCCATCCGCCAGTTCATTGTGCACAATGAAGCCCTCTCTTACCAGAGGGTATAACTTAATTGTTTAACAAAAAAACATGTACAATGAAAACACTATTTATATACCTCAGCCTCTCCCTAATAAGCTTACTAGCTTCCTGCACTCCAACGTCTGTGCAAAATGAAAACAGTGAATATAAAGCCCCTCCCAGTTATGGCACTGGTGGCGAACACAGTTCCGAACCCGACAATGAAAAGGATTGACATCCATAACCGTCCGCTTATGAGAAAAGCCTTTTATAATAGAAAGGCTTTTCTTACATTTGTTTACTCCCCAAATCCAAATACTATGAGCACCTACTTTCCTTCTCGTGGGCGGGAGTTTCATTATGGGGTAATCTTTTTCCTCTTCTTACTTCCCTTTCCCCACATCGCACAGGAGCAACACGACTCCTCCATTTTTAAAAAATATTTAAAACAGGCCCGGGAAGATACCCTTTCAATACAGGCCCGAAAAAAGGCGTTAATGATTGCCTACAGTGATCTCAAACCAACCCCTGCCGATAGCATTAAGTACGCTCATCTTAGCAAACTGGTGGAAGTGGCCGCTCACTTAAAGGATTCCATCCTTTTCCTTCAGGTAGCCAAGGAAGGATATAACCTTGCAAAACAATTGAATAGGCCAGCGCATCTAGGGGACGCCCATTGGAACTACGGCTCCTATTATGAAAGGCAAAAGAACTACGATAGCAGCTATGTGCATTACAATAAGGCCTATAAGTATTTTCTAGCCGCCAAAAACGAGTATTATGCAGGGAAAATGCTATACAATATGGCATATATTTCAGGGCAAACAAATGACTATACAGGTGCCGAAATTCTCTTGTTTCGCTGTATCATAATCTTTGAAAAATTTAACAAACACCTGCAACTTTACCGATGCTATAACCTCTTGGGAAACCATGCGGATGACATGGAGGAATTTGACAAGTCGTTCAAGTACTACCAAGAAGCTTCCTCATTTATCCCCAATTTAGAGAATAAGGCATATTACCGATTGGAGCACTGGAACAATCTTGGGGTACGCCTTTATAAGATGCAATTGTTTTCGGAAGCCATTCCCTATTTTAAAAAAGCACTAGCCCAAAGCGACATATTAAAAACAAAACCTGGGCTGTATGCCAAAATACTGGACAATCTCGCCTATTGCGAAGTATCCTTAGGGAAAAATACAAATGTTCTGCAGCCGATGAAACTTGCCCTTTCCATTCGTGATAGTATAGGAGATAGCGCGGGTGTGGTAATCAGTAGATTGCGTTTTGCCAATTACTATGCAAAAGTTGGAGATTCGCTAAACGCTATCCGGCACGCAACAGAAGGTTTTGAAAAAGCAAAGGAAAATCATTTTACGCCAATGGTTCTACATGCATTGGAAACACTGGCAAGTTTGGATACAAAAAATGCCGTTCAGTATTTACAACACCATGTCCAACAAAACAAAAAACTCAATTCCAGGGACAGAAACCTCAGAAACAAATTCACCGCCGTACAATACGAAACTGAAAAATACATTGCGGAAAACGAAAAGCTTTTCCAACACCGGTTATGGATAAGCATAGGCGCTATTACGACCACTTTGATTCTACTTCTTATTTATCGAAATACAAGACAAAGTGCAAAAAATAAGGCGTTGGTTTTTGAACGTGAACAGCAGCAGCTAAATGAAGATTTAATACTCATGGCCCTGGAACAAAAAAATAATCTCGAAAAAGGAAGAAAAATTGAAAGGTTACGCATATCAAGAGATTTGCACGATTCGGTAATATCAAAAATATTGTCTATTCGCCTAAGACTGGAAGAAGTGTTCTATTCCCGAGAAAAAACCCAACCCAATATTGAAGAAAGACATATCAAACAAATGGAAGAGGTGGAAACGGAAATCCGAAATATTTCGCACGATCTTCGCAGTAAAAGTCTGTGGCAAGATCACGACTTTCTTGAAATCCTAGAAGAAACCATAAAGGCCAAGAGTGAAATAGCAGCTTTTGAATATGCCATCCATAAACAAAATTCGGAAGTTTGGGAGGATTTGGACGACCTCTCAAAAATGCATATTGCAAGAATGCTCGAGGAAATTTTGCAGAATATCTATAAACATGCGCACGCAAGATTGGTGACAGCTTCCTTTGAAACTTCGAACGGCAATCTGTTTATTACCATTAATGATAACGGCAAAGGCTTTCACCCTAAAAAAGGCAAAAAGGGTATTGGGCTTAAAAATTTACGCTATAGAACAGATCAGTTAAACGGCACCCTAAACATCAGTTCCTCCCCGGGGCAAGGCACCTCAGTACAAATAACCATTCCTTTTAATACTTAAAACTATGGAAATAAGAACTATTAATATACTAATGGTAGACGATCACCCGATGATTCTGGAAGGGTATATAACTACCCTCAAGCAAATAGCACAGCGATTCCAGAAATACCATTTTAATATAGAATGTGCCGGAAATTTTACACAGGCGGTTGAGATTCTGGACACGGTCATTGCATTCCGCTCCCTAGATCTTCTGTTATTGGATATCGGCTTACCCACAACGGGGGATGCAATTAACCAATCTGGGGTAGAACTTGGCCAGTATATACGAAAAAGGATGCCAGGAGCTAGAATCATGATCATGACAGGTTATGAGAATTATACACTGATAAGAAACATATTAGATACTATTAATCCGGAAGGGATTATGGTGAAAGGGGATATAAACACACTTTCTTTAACTGATGCTATCATTGATGTGCTGGCAGATCCACCTTACTACAGTAAAACTATTGGAAAAATGTTAGCCAAGCAAAAAACAAAGCCCTATACCATAGACCATAAGGATAAATTAATGCTATACTATATTTCGCGAGGAAAGGCAACCAGTGACCTCCCGAATTTTCTGCACCTATCGATGTCGGCAATCGAAAAAAGGAAAAAGAGGCTCAAGGAAGTCTTTAAGGTTACTGAGGGAAATGATATCGATCTTATAAACAAAGCAAAGGAAGAAGGCTATTTATAAGATGGCAATACGTAATAATTTTATGTTATACCATGGTGGAAATACAAACCCTGAAATATCTTTTAATAGAACATCTCCCTGTGCTACAGGAAGGTTTCCACCATGGGATAACAATGATAGCAGAAAACAATTCCCACATCGACCTTAGTGGGATAGAAATAAATAACAGGGAGGCGTATGACAATTTTTTATCACTATTAAAGGATGATACTGTTATTGATATTATTTGGATAAATATTGATTTTCCCATGCCTACAATACAAAAACAATCCCCGTTTACGCTACTTGAAACCCTACAAAACAATAACCCAGAAGTGCAAATTTTGGTTATCCTACAACAGGCGACCGTCTATTCCCTGCGAAATATCTTTCAAAAAATAAATCCCCACGGTATTTTGGAGCTTGTAGATTGCGACCAAAAAACAATTACAACAGCACTAAATACCCTTCTCCAGAAAGAAATATTTTACAGTAAAAGTATATTGCTTTTGTTACATAAATTTTTACAGACTTTTGAAAAAATGGACAATGCCGATTTTGCCATTTTACAGGAACTTGATAAGGGAACGCCGGTTAGAAAAATATCCAAAAAGGTTTTTCTCTCCGATTCCACAATTCTCATAAGGAGAACCAAACTTAAAGCCTTATTTAATCTTTCCCGGCAAACGGATGCAGATTTGATAAGAGAGGTCAAAAGGCACCGCTATATTTAAATAGTACTGCACATTTCCATCTTGATGCTAAATATGCTTTACAAACTAAGCACGATGTATTGATTTATAGGCGTAATGCTTTTATTTTCAAGCCATTTAATAACCCCCTTTCCCTTATTGTCTACTATTTTTAACTAGCTAAAAAACAAAACGCAAACCAATGTGCCCACTAGTGAAAAAATCATATCTTAAAAAAACTACTATACTCGTTGGCAGCTATCTATTTGTATTCCTTTTCCTCTACGCCGCAATAAGCAAGCTCCTTGATTTTGAAACCTTTACCGTCCAACTGGCGCAGTCGCCCCTGCTCAGCGCCTATGCAGGTTTTATTGCTTGGGCCGTTCCTGGAATTGAGATAGGGATTGCCTTATTGTTGATATTCGAGAGATTTAGACTTTTCGCGCTAAACGCTGCCATTACCCTTATGGTGATGTTTACGGCCTATATCTATATCATTCTTAATTTCTCTGATTTTGTGCCCTGCTCCTGCGGTGGGGTGCTCGAAAAACTGAGCTGGACACAGCATCTTATCTTTAATATTTTTTTCATACTTCTGGCAGGGGTGGCGGTCTTTTTTGCGGACGGGTATAGAACAAAAAAGACCCTGCTTTTGCTGGCTGCCCTTACGATAATTGGGATTAGTATCGTGGCCTTACTATTTGCATTTTCAGAAAAGAAAATGCATCGGAATAATGCCTTTTTACGACGTTATTCACATCATCCTATTGTTCCCAAGGATACTATTGATCTCGGATATAACTCTTATTATTTTGCTGGAGGAAATGACAAACAATTCTATCTAGGGAATTTCACCGCGCCTAAACATGTATTGGAAGTTTCATACAACTTTACGGATACTACCTATTCGTATATCCAATTACCAAAAAGCAATATAGACTATAAATATCCACGCCTACGTATCATAGACAGTACCTTCTTTCTGTTTGATGGTACCGTGCCCATCGTTCATACTGGCAGTATAAAAAATTGGGTGGTTCAAAAAACCTTCCACCCAAAAGCCTACTTTACTTTTGCCGAACCCATTGACTTTAGAACACTCATCATCCGTTCGGTAAGTAGTGATACGGGCAATAATATTTTAGGAATAATTGAATTGGATTCCATCCCTAAAGTAAAGTTGCAGCCCGACATTCTTCATGGCAATTTAGACGGTTATTTTGATAGGGATGGACAGTTATTATTTAATAAACAACTTCATAAAATGATTTATGTGTATTACTATAAAAATCAATTTCTGGTTGGCAGTCCTAAGTTAACAGATATACAGACCTACAATACCATTGATACTATTAAGGAACCTCAGATTGACGTTAAAGAATTACAATCTTCCCAACAAAAGCAATTGGGTGGAAAATCGGTACGAGTAAACGGGCTAGTAGCTACCTATGGCAATTATTTATTTATCAATTCTGATCGTTTGGGTAGGTATGAAACTGATGATATATTAAAAAATGCATCAATCATAGATGTTTATAATATAAGGGAGCAAACTTATGATTTTAGTTTCTATCTGTATCACGACCCAACTGAAAAGCTACTTTCATTTTGGCTGATGAAAAGACAACTTTATGCCTTAATGGGGAACAGATTGTATCAATTTAGACTAAAAGATGAGTTTCTGTATTATCCTAACTAAAAAATACTTCGCGCGAAGCCAGGGATGAAGCCGAAAACCTGCAGAAAAGAGTAGGCATTAATAATAATTTAAATTTATATATCATGAAAACGATGAGAAAAAAATGGCTACTACCCATAGCGGTATTTGCCATTGCTATTGCCAGTGCTTTTGCCAGCAATACAACGACAGTTGAGGATGCACCTGTTCTAGGTTACCTCGACAATCCACAACCCTGCCAAATCTCAGTGCAGTGTTCCACAAATGGAACTATCGCCTGTAAGAGTGGGGCACAGACAGCCTTTAGAATGAACAGTTCAGGAACACGTTGTGACGTGCCTGCCTTTAAACTATAGGCTGTATGGAGAAAAGGCTGGATATTCCAGCCTTTTATTTTATTTAAATTCCTGCATCCACGGTTTTTTGGGTGTGCCCTTTAGATAATGATCAAACCAATCCCACATTTTATTGGTGAAATCAATTTGTGATTCATTACTAAAAAGATCATGTCCCTCATTAGGATAAAGGAGCATTATATGTTCCTTACCCAAAACCCTAAGGGCGTTGTACATTTTTATAGATTGTTGCCAATTGATATTTGTATCTTGATCTCCTGTATAGGTTAATAGGGGTATCTTAATATTTTCTACAAACTCCATTGGTGAATTAGCTTTATACAATTCAGGGGTTTCAAAATACGTTTTTTCAAATCTTTGTTGGTCATTTAAAAATCTTCCCGCCTGCGGCTTATCCCACAGCCAAGCCACTGATAAATAAAAACTAGGAGTATCGTGATAACCCGCACCACTGATGGCAGTTGCGAAGAGATTGGTCTGTGTAATAATGAAAGAGGTTTCGTAGCCGCCAAAAGAATGTCCGAAGAGTCCCAAGCGTTTTTTATCTACCTTTTCTGTTTCCACCACCTTCTTTACCCCTGCCGTTACGCAACGGAGGGCAGAAATACCTGGTTCGTTTAATTCATATACAATATCTGGACAGAAAACAAAATATCCCCTTTGGCTTAGATTAGTGATATTGACATTGGCTCCATTATAAAGAGATGGGTTTTCATATTTATGGAGTTTGTTGCTCAACTTTTCATAGATGTAAACCACCATTGGGTATTTGGTATTTGCAGTATAGTTGGCCGGGTAAAACAAAGCACCTTGTAGCATATCGCCATTTTCTATTTTATAATCAATCAATTTTGACTTGCCCCATTTATAATTGAAATGTTGGGGATTACTCTGGAAGATCAATTCACTCTTTTTACTCTTAGTATTGCAAGCCATTATTCCTGGGGGTACATCATATCGTTCCTGTGTATATATAACCGTGTTATTTACAGCATCCGTTACTAAATTTGAAATATAAAAGTTTCCATATATTAGCTGCTGTAAGTTGCCATTGGTAGATAATAAGCTTATGCCCATTTGGTGGGTAGTGGGGTATTCCACTTTTAATATTAGGCCGTGCTCCATAGCTATTGATTTTGCCAAATATCCATTGAACTTATTAACTACAGCTTTGGGATTATAGACCCTGTACTCTATTTTGCTTATATTTCCATTTGTAAGCCTTCTAAATTTTTCACCATTTGGTGCAAACGCCCATATATCATAACGATCATAGAGCAAGACCTCAGCATCGTTTTCGGTCCATCCTGCCAAACCATAAGGCGGTACAACTCCAGAATAATCATATTCACTATTTCTGAAAGTGGCAGGAATATTTCTAGTTATGTTTTTATGACTATCCATTACCGCATCGTAAATCCACCAATAATTTTCATCAAAATAGCTTAAGTATCTCCCAGTTGGCGAAACTTGAACAGGCATATAAGGGGTTCGAGATACTACAAATTTGCTTTCTCCGGTTCGGGTATTATATACCATGATAGGCCTTTCCTCCCAAGGGTCATCACTGCCTGATTGGTCATCCAAAAAGCTATAGGTAAATACAAAGGCACCCTCGCTTCCCCAGGCCGTTTTGGAACTTTCTTCATTGCCTAAAGAATACAGCGTATCCTCTTCCCTATTCCAGACTACCATTATGGGAGGGTTGTCAAAAAAACCAAGGCTTTCTTCCCGAACAGGAGCTATTAAAACATCCTTGCTGTTCCACACTTGGACTTTAGACCCATGGTCTTGTGGTAGCGTTACTTCCATGTCTTTTTTAATATGGAAAAATAGTTTAGTGGCGTCGGGGGAGAAATGAAGGGTAGTACTTAAATTATCCACAAGTGTTATGGGGAAATCAAAATACTTTTGCTTGGCGGTATCAAAGATGTATTTTTCCTTGTTAAGTACTGATGGGAGCCAGTGGACTATTTTATGTTTACCCTCTTTTACCTCCTCAAAAAATGCAAGGGCTCCATTAGCTCCCCAGATAAGTTTGTTACAAGGATTTTTACTGGAGTATATAATCTTTGGGATTATAGTAGCTGATTGGAGGTCCAAATAACCAAGCTGATAGGTATCGGCAATTTTCTGTGAAAAAGCGAGGTAGCTATTGGATTCATCAAAGGTATATTCATAAACATCGGGAATGGTAATTTGAACTGCTCCCCCACTCTTTATAAGTAAAAGTTCTTGTTTTTTATTATCAGCATTGTCTTTCCTTAAGGCAGCAAAATAAACTCCATTTGATGCGGTCTTATAGTCCCATACTTGTTCAAAGTGTGTTGGAGCTTCGTTCTTGAGGTTGAAGTATATAAGTCCCGTCTTATCTAGCAATAGAAATCCGTTGTTGTCTTTTAAGAATTGTTCCCTCGCACCCTCGGGAAAGAGATATTGGGTTTTGGTAATTGTATTTTGAAGGACTAAGGTATCTGCGCCACTATCATAGTTTTTATGATAGGATATCCACGCTCCATTGGCAGCAATGGAAGGAGCGGTAAGCGAATGCCATAAAGCAAAGTCTTTTTCCTTAAGGTCTTTTTTGTTGACCTGCCCCCATAGAGGGCAAGCCAAACAAAAAGAAATAATAAAAACTAGTTTGTGAACGCTAATCCAAGGTATTATAGTTTTCATCAATATCCGGGGTTTTGAGGGTTTAATTTAGGGTTCAGCATTAGTTCCTTTTCGGGGATGGGAAACAGGCGGTCTGTAGTTTTCCAATTGGGTTTGGAGTTTACTAGAATACCATCCAAATTTGCTGTACGTTTTAAATCGAAAAACCGATGTCCGTGTTCGGTAAAGAGCTCTACCCGCCTTTCCTTTAAAATGGTATTCAAAAGTGTTTCTTGGTCAGTTGCGGTAGTTGGTGACAAGCCTGCGCGTTCCCTAATTTTATTAATATCTGAAGCTGCGGCTGAGAGGTTACCCAAGTTTGCATTGGCCTCCGCTCTTATTAGATAGAGTTCGGCAAGCCTTAGCACTACTGAATATTCAGCATTAAATGGTTCACCTGCCCGATGTTGGTATTTATAGGGATAATAAAATGTTTGTGAACCATCGGTAACGGCGCCTGTCCATAAGTCCTTTCTTAAATCGCCCGGCTCAAAGGCATCCATCAAGGTAGTCGTTAATGCCCTAGCAGGAGGTGGAGCAGTTTCAAATATAAAGGTTTGTGCCTCAAAAGTATTTTGGCCTTCAAATTCCGGTTGAAACTGCCATAAAATTGAAGGGCTTTCCTTTAGAAAAACGTTAGTAGGGTTTGATTCCCAAGGTGTTTCATCTATTACAAGCGTTGCCAATTGTGATGCCTGCTCCCAATTTTCGGCATATAATTGCACCCTTGCCAATAATGCAGTGGCAACGGCTTGGTATGGCCTTACCTTTTCCCCACTTAGATCTGTAGCGGGTAGCAATTGCCTAGCTTCCTCTAGGTCGAAAATAATTTTAGCATAAATTATTTCAGTGGCTTCCCGTTCCACGTTTTTGTTAATGTGATAATTGGTAGTTGTTATGTATGGGATATCTCCATAGATATTCACCAAATAAAAGTGAATAAGTGCTCTTATAAATAGCGCCTCGCCTTTAAAAGAAGCGATTTCATCGGGCGTGAAATAAATGGAGTCCTCTACCCCCTCCAAAATGGCATTTGCCGCATATATTTGATTGTAGCAGCCATTCCACACTTCAGCAACCGTAGGGTTTGTAGCCAACAATGTATTTTTATTGAAGGGCTCTTCCGGTAAAGGATATGGACTGTAATAATCCAATTCGTCTGTATAGGTACCCAGCAGGACACTCAAACCTTGCGGATTTCCCGTTAATAATACATTATTTCGCAACTGTGCATAGATACCGACCATAGCCGCCTCAACGGTATTGGTATCGGTAAAAATTGTTTCCCCACTTAAGAGGTAATTGGGGGTATCCACTTCCAAAAAATCCTCACAGGAGTTTGAAAGAAAAATAAAGAGTCCCCAGAGTAAAACTGTGGCATATCGTTTTATAGTTATTGTTTTCATCTTTAGATTTTTAAGCGTTAAATATTGATTTCTAGACCTGCACTTATTACACGTAAGGGCGGAAGTTGGTCGAGGGATTGGGTTTCGGGATCCATACCCAGAAAATCGGTAATTGTAAATAGGTTTTGGGCTAGGACATATAGGCGGCATTTAGCGCCTAAGGTGACCTGGATGGGGAGGTTATACGAGAGGGAAATATTTCTTAATCGAAGGTAAGAGGCGTCGCTTACCACCGCATCACTATTTAGGAGGTTGCCGTAGGCCGTATAGGCGGCATCGCTATAGCCTGCGGAGTACATTTGGGTAAAACCCCCACCGCCGGGTTGCTCCCAATGGTCAAGGACAGCGGTAGGCTGATTTGCCAAAGTTCCAGCGAGGGCTGAGGTATATAAATAATTATAGCCCGTTTGCTTTACATACTGCAGGAGGAAGTCCAAACAAAAGTTCTTGTAAGAAACTGAATTTGTTATCCCCCCATAATAATCCACGCCCACTTTTGTGGCCTGTTTTGCATCGTTGGGACTGGTGATGTTGCCATCGCCATCAAAATCCTGAAAGGTGTACAAGCCTGTTTGCGGATCAACCCCGGTATAATGGTACAACAATGCTATATCCAATGGTTGACCTATCACAAAGCGGTTTGAGTAGGTAGAAGACTCCAGATTTGGAAAGGAGATAAGCTCGTTACGGGGGATGGTCAACTGCGCTTTTGCAGTCCAATTAAGGTTATCATTGTTTAGCAATTTGGCATCGAATTCAAACTCCCAACCTGTATTTTGAACCGTTGCATCGAGGTTTCCCGTAAGCGTGGGAAAGCCAGTTGTGCCCGGCAGGGGAATACCCACCAATTGGCTGGACGAGCGGTTGCGGTAATAAGCTCCTGAAATATTGAAAATGTTTTTTAACAGGCCGATTTCTACGGCCAATTCCATTTTTTTATTGGTTTCCCATCCAAAATTTGGGTTGTAGAGCTGTGTTGGTTGTAGGGTTGGGATGCCTTGGTAGAAAAAGCCAGAGCCAACGTAAGTATCGAGATAACCATAATTGCCTATTTGGTCGTTGCCACTTGTACCGTAACTGCCCCGTATTTTCCCAAAGCTTAGAAAGGTTACATTCTCCTTGATGAACTTTTCCTCGCCAAAAAGCCAAGCTGCTCCCACTGCCCCGAAGTTTGCAAATCGGGTGTCGGCGCCAAAGCGACTGGAACCATCGCGCCGACCTGTGAGATTAAGTATGTATTTCTTATTCCAATTAAAATTAAGCCTTCCATATACTGCATTGTATCTATAAACATCGTCCGTACTAGCGAGCACTTCACGTTCCGCAGCCGAAGCCAGGTTATAAATAAGGGCATTGCTGGTAAAATTTCCCGCATACTGGAGTAAACCGTTGCTGTTTTCATTTTGGAAAGTTGTACCTACCAGAGCAGCTATTTCCAAATCGCCAATTTGGGTGTTGTATTCTATTTGTGGTTCTACGATCCAGGACTTTCGGGAGGATGTGTTTACGGATATGGAGGAATAACTGCTATCCAAGCCATAGGCTGGATTGTAAATGGTGTTGGGGGAAGTACGGCTTTCTTCCAAATGGATTTCATTATAGCCAAGATTTGCCTTTAAGTTGAAACCTTTAAAGAGCTTATAGGAAATTGTGGAGCTCCCCAATAAGGTGGAGGAGTTTGACAGGTATTTTGCTTTTAGTTGGGCGATGGGATTGAAAAAGGTACCATCTTCCCAGTTTACCTCTCCATTTTCATCGTAAAGCGCAGGGGCATTTGGGGCAAGATTTAGTGCAGGGGTAATAAAGGCTGTAGTGGGCAGATCATTTTTATCGGCCACATAATTTGCTGTAAAAGATACAAACAACCTATCATCGGCTGCATTATGGGTGACAGTGGCCAGGGCCCCATACTTTTTGTAATTGAAATTGCCCGGGAAAACAGTCGTTTGTTTTTGGTGGCTTGCACGTATAAGGTAACGCGTGTTTTCACTGCCTCCTGTAAGGGAAAGTCCATAGTCATTAAAATAGGCCGTATGCCCCATGAGCTCTTCCTGCCAATCGGTATAGCGGGATTGGTCCCAAGTACCGTTAATGTCATATTCGTTAAAGGGGTATTCGGTGATGCCATCGTTTGCAAAGGCTTCCCTTCGCATAGCTAGATACTCTTGGGTATTTAGCAAATCCATGCGGCGAGTCAATTGGCCTACCCCTGAACTGGCATTTAGGCCTAAAGTAGTTTTACCACTAGTACCTTGTTTGGTTGTTATTAGCACTACCCCATTTGCCCCACGGGAACCGTAAATAGCCGTAGCATCTGCATCCTTGAGTACCTCAATACTGGCAATGTTGTCTGGGTTGATACCGTTGAGCGGACTTTGGGGCGCACCGAGGACGGTTGAAACAAAGGAACTACCCAATGACTGGGAGGGATATGGCACCCCATCCACAATATAGAGCGGTTCACTCCCATCGGCACGGATGCTGTTTCGGCCTCGGATGCGGACTGTAAAACCACCCCCGGGGACACCCGTATTCTGAATTATATTGACCCCTGGTAATCTGCCCTGCATAGCGGCAAGTGGATTGGAAATGGGCTGGTTTTCTATTTCCTTTGCCGTTATTCTAGCAATGCTACTTGTTTTCTCCTTATCGGAGACTTTATAGTATCCTGCATTTATCACAACTTGATCCAAAGCCGTGGCATCCAGTTGCATCAGTACATTTATAGTACTCCTATTGCCCACTGCAATTTCGTGCGATTTATAGCCAAGATACATAAAAACAAGTGTGTCCTGAGCGGTTGCGCTTAGGGCATACCTCCCTTCCAGATCGCTTATGCTCCCCCGGGCGCTGTTCTTTACCAATACATTGACCCCACTAAGTGGGCCTTCAGCATCGGTAATGGTTCCACTAATCGTTTTTAGTGGAAGGTTCTGTGATAAAAGTGGGGAGCTGTAAGTAAAGAAGAGTGCAAAAATACCTGCAAGCGCAAGCCTATGCCTGTAATTATTTTTCATAATTTTGCATTGGTTAAATTGTTATACATTATTTTAACTACTGGCCTGCTCCAACGGTCGTCGAAAACTCCGGAGCGGGTCATTTTTTTAGGGAAACGAATGTCAGGTTGAGCGCAGTCGAAACCTCATTAGGAGGCAAATCCAATAGACTACCTCAAAAGTTGCCACTAGCAACTAACGCGAACGCTTCACGATTCACTATTCACGATTCACTAACAAAACGCCTTGAAAGAAAGTTGAGGGAAGAAATAACGACCAAGCCCAATACAAAAGGGCGCGGTGCTCAACCTATTGCATTAGAGGTACTGGTATACCTTGTGTACTGATAGGCAAGCGACTCACGCCCCGGGTCGTGAGCACTCTGCTTATCGTCTCGTACACGTTAAAAATTACCAGTTTTCTAATGCGAGATCCAAAGCGAATGCTTCTAATATTTTTCTGTTAGAAGAATCACAAATTTATATATGTGGTGCAATATAATAAAATAATTATACAATACAAATATGTATCGAATAAAAAAATAACTTATTCCAACTTTTACTAAATGGATTTGTATGGTAAAAAGTATATTGAAATATTAAATATTCAGATTGGCTGTATTTTAAAACTACACCGTTTGAGACAAGATTTATCTCAGCAAGAAGTTGCCGTTGCAATTGATTCTAATTCAACTACAATTGGTAGAATTGAGCGAGCTGAAGTTGTTGGAGGATGGGACAAAATATATATGATATGTCATACTCTTAATATTGAGTATGATCATTTATTTATTCTCCTACCCCTAAAGAAGTTATTAAGTCTAGTTGACGAAATTTATAGTCTCGATCAGAAATTAAGTAATGAAAAAAGAGAATATTATTTAAAATTAAAAGAAAGTATAAAGCTTAAATTTCAGGCTTTACAAAAATAGAATCGTTATGATTCCGTAAGTATCCAATATCTATCTAATAACTTTCCTTCTTCAAAAGCAATTATGTTTGAAATTTTATTTTTCGAAACATTGTATTCTACCTCAACAAAGAATTTAAATAAACCGTAGAGGACATATCGTATTTCTCCTTTTAAATAATAGTTAATAAAATCTCCTTGTGTAAATACTAAATCATATTGCTCCTGTTGAGGCAGATTCTTAAAGTCATGAAATGATATCTTCACGTCCATTTTAAAATTCTATTACACCAAATAACCACAAAAAGAAAACAATAATTCCAATTATCACAGCCATTAGAAGTGAAAATTTAAAATGTTCTTGATAGAATTTTTCGTAGTTATCCATACTACAAACATTTTATATTTATTCTGATTAATCTTCCCACCCGCAAAGTGTACGGCCTAGTTTTTTAGCCTCACTTAAAGTTACCATATAGGTATCCGTAGAGCAGCTAGATAAACCTCTACATTCTTTCTCATAATGGTATCTTTTACTTTGAGGTCCTTTGCAAATATAAACCTCTGAAACATCGTAAGAAAATGAGGTAAGAAATAGAAATACCAATCCCCCTAAAAATAAAGTTTTACTTTTTTTCATTGTTTTAATTTTAAAAACTGGGGAGAATATTCAAATATAAGATATTGTTTTTTATTACCCTAAAAGTTAAATAGTTAAATAACTTATATAAATAAAAATGTATATTTGGGTTCTCCCCTATTAAAATGCTCTCTTTTACGGTTTTCCGTAATTGATGAATTTTTGATTACCCTATACTCGCGTTAAATAAAAAATTCTATAATACCTTGTGTATAGCTGAACGTTTTGTTGGGCTAAACCCCATTAAGTTGGGAGTATAAATAAGGTAGGCACAAGCTAAAAAAGAATATCGTAAATGATTATAAATGACAAGTCAATAGAGAAACTCAGAGACCTGATAAATGAAGAAACTGAATATCGGTCAGGTCCGAAACTCATCGAGTTTTTTAAAGACTTGGGCTTCAATGACACTTATGGTCAAGGATTTCCTTCTCGCTGGAAATATACTGATGATCGCCTTCGCAAAATTAACGGGAAACCAGAATTAGATAAGTGCATTAGAAAACTATTCAATCCAGTTAATTTCATTGGCAAAACTTCTGAACTTGATAACCACATTAAAAATCTGAATCAATATTTAGCTTTTGACAAATGGCAGGTAGTTCGAAATGGTACAGAAATAACTTTCAAAAAGACAGATAAGGTTGAACTGCATGATGATAATATAGAACTGAAAGCTGATGAATTTTTAGATAAAGAATTTGATGATATTTCAATAGATGCTTTAGGTCTTGATTCTACAGTTTCAGAAGTTCTCAAAATTCGTTTTGGAGAAATAAAGAATTGTTTTGCAGCAAAAGCACATTTGTCGGTCATTTTTCTTTCAGGCAGTAGTCTTGAAGGAGTCCTACTAGGAATTGCTTTGAAGTCACCCAAGGAATTCAACCAAGCTAAATCTGCGCCTAAAGACAAGGAAGGTAAAGTCAAACAATTTCCTGATTGGACATTGAGCCAACTAATTGACGTTTCGTTTGAAGTTGGTCTTATCAAGGATGATGTGAAAAAATTTAGTCATGCTCTTCGAGATTTCAGAAACTACATTCACCCATATCAGCAAGTAAGCTCGGGATTCAATCCTGATCACCACACAGCAAAAATTTGCTTTCAAGTATTGAAGGCAGGAGTATTTCAATTATCAAAAAACAAATAAATGGAGACAACACAATTTAAAAACGGCTACTTCATTGAGAGAGTTTATCAACCAATCTCAGAAACTGAATTCAAGTGTCGACTAATGGTTAAATCAAAGGCGAATAATCAAGAAATTACAGGAATAGAGACTAAAATTAATACCGTTGAGATTGGTCAAGGATTAGCAGACTCACAATTTAGCGTTAATCCAATAAGTTGGGAAAGATTTTTGAACCAGACAATTACAATATTATTCAATATGTTGATGCTTCGACTGAATATTACCGACTTGTATAAAGTTGACGGAGAAGATAAAATTTCTGAATTCTTTAACGAAAATCCGTTTCACCAAAATTGAAAAAAGCCAGTGCCTAAGTCGGCTATAGCAAATGTGGGTTAAAATGTTAAAATGAAAGGAATTACACAAAATAAACAAACTGCTAAACGGACAAGTAAGTGTCTTGAAATCCCGCACTTGTCATAGCCGAGAACCGTGAGCGCCAATCTTGACGCATTAAATGGCTCTCTTGGAACAGAAAGAGGAAATTGAAACTCCCCTACTCCAGCAAATATCGCAGGTGCTACATATACCTGTGGAGGTCTTTAAGAATTTTGATGAGGAGCAGGCGGTGAATGTTATATCAAATACTTTTTCCACCCATGATACTTCATTAGATGTTATAAACCCTTATTGTAATTTTAATCCAACAGATAGGATTGTTCAACTCTATGATGAAAAGATTGCGCTCTATGAGCGAATGCTGAAAGAGAAAGATGAAATGATAGGGCGTTTGGAGAGGTTGATTGGGGAGATGTAAAAATCTTCTAAGTTATACCTTCTAATTTTACTTTTTCCAATATAAATCTGTGAGCATATTGCTTATAAACTTTATTTATGTGATATACTTAAAAACGTTTTTGAATCATATTATAGCGATCATGACGAAATGTGATGAAATTGTGCACCAACTGCGGGATTTATTCATAAATACTTATAGCTTTCTAGACATAAACCCAATATACATTATTATCTTTAATTTATAAAGTTAAAGTAAGTTTATGATTTACATTTTTGAGGGTATGGATAACTGTTTGAAAGACACCTTAATTCAGATGCTTCGATCACATCTGTCTCCCCAGACTCAAGTTTTAAAGTTCAGTAATCCACCAAAATATATTTATACACCAGAAGATTGGCAAAAAGCTCATTTTAAAGATATGTTTGATTTGATATCATTAAGCCTGTCTAATAGTTCACGTAATATAATTCTTAATCGCGCACATCTTGGAGAATATGTTTATTCTCCTATATATAGAGGATATGACGGCGATTGGATTTTTGATTTAGAAGAATCATTTTTTAATGGATCAAAAGATTATTTAAGAAAACTTAAATTATTTGTTTTATATGATTCAGACAATTCTCAACTTAAAGCAAGAGAAGACGGTAAGAGTTTAAGTGAGAGTGATTTTCAAAAAATGGATTTGGAGAGAAAAAAATTTATTAAAGCCTTTGAAAAAAGTAAAATTCCTAATAAAAAGATATTTAACCTTTCTGATTACGTTGTAGATGGAAATAATAAGCAAAGGCAAATTGACACACAATTGATGCTTAAATTGATGCTTACCCTATAAATATAAATCTATCAAAGTGTGTTGTGTAGTAGTATTTTCTCAAGTTCAAAATCCTTAAGCCACAAACCTGGTGTACTTTTTTTAAGTTACGTATCACATAAAGAGACTATCTTATCTTTATCACTAAATTTCACGTTTTGTCGCTCTACCTTTGTTAAACGTTCGACTGCATCTATTGATACTCCATAGGTTGATAAAAATAATCCTCCTGTTCTTTTTTCAGTTGCAATAATTTTAACGAAATTACTAATAGAGGTTTTGCCAACCTTTTGCATAAACCTCCAGTGCTTTATTTCAACTATATAAGAGATTTTTTTGTCATTTTTTTTTAATTCGAGTATTATGTCCTTTCCTCCATCATTGGCTGGGGGAGTTAATTCTACATTAAACCCTAATCCGCGAAAAAGCTCCGCGACCATTCTTTCCATATCACGCCATTCCAAATCTTTTAATGCATCAGAATTGTTTAAAATTGCTTTAATAATATTTTGTGTACATTCTCTTAAAATTTTGATAATCTCCCTTTCTGAAAGTCTATTTTCAAGTTGTTGAACCCAGTCATATAATCTATCAAATCCAAAATGCTGAAACTTTACTGGAAATAGACTTTTGTCATATTCATCAGCATTCAATTCTATTGTTGAATTAGATATAAATAATAAAGAATCAATTCCATCAATTTTGCAACTAGCTACCAAATCTTCTATTTCATCTTTTGTAGTAATTTTTCCTTCTTTGTTGAACGATACTCCTATTGTTTGTCTGTATTTCCCTCTACCCTTTGAAGCGATATATTCAAGATAGCCTTGTCTTCGCATACTATCCCTATTAATCTTGAATCCATCTCGTTCAAGAATCGGTATAAATATTTTTTTATTTATTTTTTTAATTGATTTATAGGGAAGATCTTAAGAACCATTTGTAAGGGTTTCAAACATACTTTTGTAATTTTCATCAATTTTATTCATCTGAGATTTTTAATTTATATTAAAAGATTAATATGTGAAATAAGATTACATTTTTCAATGAGTTGATTTTGAATATATTTTAATTAATTTTAAAGCAATTAATTAATTCTTTAACTAATATCCTAATGTTAAACAGACCAACTGAATATTTTTCTTTGGATGATTTATTGTACGCTACTTACAGTAATATATTTGAATATGGTCATGAGATTAAAAGTAAACGAAGCGGAAATAAAAAGTTAAAAGAGTTTATTAATTATTCTGCTACACTAATTAATCCTAGAGTCCGCACTTCTATGTCTTTACATCGAAAGCTTGTTCAAAGTAAATTTGCTGAATTCGCTTGGTATTTATCAAAAGGTGATGATAAGAATTATATTAATCCCTACATTTCAGCATATGACCGTGAAGAACAGGAAAACAATAAAATTTTAGGAGCTTATGGGCCAAAAATTTTTGAAAGCGAAAATGGGCAAATTTCTCAATATGAAAGAATTATTGAACAAATATTAAAACGAAAAAACACAAAGCAAGCATATTTAAGTATTAGTGAAAAAGAAGACTATAAATTTCGAGATGAAAAATACAAAAGCCCTCCTTGTACAATTGGTTTACATTTCTATGTAAGAGAATCTAAATTGAATCTTACGTGCTATATGAGAAGTAACGATGCTTATTATGGTTTACCTCACGATTTATTTTGCTTCACTATGTTACAAGAAATGATTGCTTTTAGAACAAATATTGCTTTGGGAATTTATACACACTACGCTACGTCTATGCATATTTATAATCAACATTTTGATAATATTAAAAATTATCTTTCCGAAGGCAAGCTAGAGCCGATTGAAATGCCTAAGATTAAAGAATGTAGTAACAAAACATTAAATTTGGTGTCGGAAGAATTTGATATGAATAAATTGAAATCAAGTATTGATGATTTAGATGATTATTGGAAGGACTACGTACTATTTTCAAATAGGCATAAAAATGATAATATTGATAACGAATCATGGTTGAAAAAATTTAATAATAAGGGAATGAAAAATATAGCACTAAACAGTATAAGTAAATAATGACAATTAAGGAATTAGAAAAATTGTGGGGTCAAGCAATCAACGAGATTCTAGGTAAGAATATTGATGGTAATAAATTAAATATTTTAGCTAATCAAACATTTGACAGTATTAGAAGAATTCAAATTTATGAAATATATGAAATTCGCGCGAGAGAAGCTGTAAAAGAAAAGAAATCCTTTAAATATACATCCAACCCCTTTGTTTTAGCACAAAGATCAGATTTAAGTAATCAGGATAAGGTATGGTATATATATTTGGCCACATATTTTGGGAAGAGTAATAAATCTAAATGGGAATTGTTTAACAGAGCAACCTTTCATAGAGATGGATCAATTATAAAATTTAACCAAATTCAAGCAGATTTAGACAAATATTTTAAATACTTAGTTAGCTTTGATTTTTTCTTAAATTGTAATTATTCCAACCACAGAAAATTTACTGCTAAGACTTTAACTGGAGGTAATGGAGTATTTAAAAGTATGGAATATTTTGTGAAAAATGTCGGATTGTATACACCACAATACGAAATAGACTTTCATGATATGTACTTGCTATCTCAAAAAATACCTAGTTTTGGGAGATTGGCAGGATTTGATTTTACAAGTTCGCTAACAAAGTGTGGACTAAATGTTAAGGAGCCTACCTCAATCTATGCAAACCACAGTACAGGACCGCTTGAGGCCCTAGAGTTACTTCTCAAATTGACTAATAATGATGTCTCCAAAGCGTCACAAAAGAAATTGGGTATTGATTTGATGGATTGGTTCCTAAAGAACAGTAAAATCTATATGACTGCTCAGGTACTTGAAGATGCGATATGTAATTGGCAAAAAGATACTGTAAAATATATTAGATATACAGGTTAAATTATGTAAACTCAACCTTCCTATAAACTTTTCTATACCAACTATATGGAGCTAATTTCTCCCGATGTATTTGCGCAACGATTAGTGCAGCAGAGATATCATACTTTACAGCAAGAGTTAGAATATCATCATAAGAATTACATTGTCTAATTTTAAATTTTATATCTTCTGGAAATAAAAGAGATTCAACATAACCATTAGCTTCTTCTTCTTCGTAAATATTATTTGTTTTCAGTGAAGCTAATTGAAATTCATCATCAGAATAATGTATCAAAGGAAATCTTAAATCATGTAAAATACAATGAGATAGTTCATGTAGAAAAGTAAACCAAAAAGCTGCGTTATTTTTATATCTATCTGTAACAACAATCAATCGATAATCCTTAAGAAGTCTTTTAGTAAAACCTGATACACCGTAACCGGACTGGCTAGATTTAAATAAGACTACTACTCCAGTATTATAACATATTTCCTGAATCTTATCCAAAATGTTTTGAACTCTGTTAACTTTGGTATAGGATATAATGGTTGGTAATAATTCATATAATAATTCGGCTGAAAAAGTTTTCAGTTTGCCCTCATATATAAGTTTTTCAGCTTCTTTCTCACATTCTCTAATCCAATTTGCAATTTTAACAGGCGATGGTTCAAATCTTTGAGTTTTACTATATAATATAATAGGATTTTCAAAATAATCCAGAACAAGATGTTCTAAAGACGAATATTGAAAATCATTAAGTAAATTATTAATATCAGTTTTTCTTGAACGGCATAGTTCATCAAGTGTTAATTTATATTCTAAATAAACCTTTTGATTGGATTTAGATAAATCTTCATTATAGTTTTTATATCGATTTACCCAAAACACTTCGCTACCACCCAAAATTTTAGAAAACTGATAGACAAGTTTTTCACTCAATTGTAACTGGTCATGAATTAATTTACCAAATTCTTCCACTGTTAGCTCTAATATTTCTCTAAACTTTTTTAAATCTATATTTAAATCTGATACTCTTCTGAGTATAGTTGCACTCGGAGGTGATATAATTTCGTAATCGTAAGTCATTTAATTACTTATTAAAATTATGTTTATTCGTAGATTCGGATTGTAATCCAACATTTATTATTTGGATAATTTTTAATCTTTCAATCTGGTCATCAGTCGGATTTGCGTATGTACTAATAATTTCACTTACCATTTTAAAATTTCCGTATTCGATATTTACTAGCCATAAATTTTTATCAATATTATATTTAATAGGAGAATCAATTAATTTAGGCGCAGCTTTTAATTCAGCTATGAAAGCCCGTATATCTTTTATTTCATCAGGAGTAAAACTTGAGTTCACAGAATCTGGCCTCAATAAAAGGCAACAATCTCTAATTTTGTCATTTTTGTATGAAATAAACATTTTACAAAATTAAGACTTTTGAACAAAATAGCTATACTTATGTTGAAGTGTAAATATATCTTTTTATTCTTCAAGTGTTCATAAAGTTGTACTTATAATAAATTCGAAAGCATGAAACCAAGTTAATCATATTTATATAATTGTGATATTGATTTTTCCTGAGGATCGATACAATTACGAATGTCATGATACTTTAAAACAATTTAATATACATATTAATTTTTCTGCCATTCAAAAATATTGAATTTAGGGTCTACTTTTCTTTTTTCATTTATAAAATCTTTGAAATGTACTAATGGATGTTCAATCTCTTTTGGAATATGATTGTAAAGAGGAATATTATGTCTAAGTCCATATTCTCTAAAAAAAGGATACTTATGCTCACCAAGTTTATCCCAGTTTTTACCAAAACCAATGCGATAATTATAGTACAACAATAATACTTCCTCATTTGTAAACTGGGCTCTTAATGTATTCAGAATATTTTCCAATTCTAATTTTGTAATTAGTCCGTCCTCGTAACTAAAATGTATAAATTTAACAAGCTGATATAAATGACGATAATAATGTGCAAGTCTCGATACATGTCCAGAAAAAGGTATAAACCTTAAAGAAGCTGATTTTATTCCTTCGTGTGTATTATAACTAAAATTATATTTAGCTCCTTTATTATTTCGAAATGTATTTCGTATTAATGAAAGGTATTTTCTTATGCAATTGTAAGCTTCCCTTAAAACCGAACTGTTTAAAAGTAGAATAATTATCTTAATTTTAAACAGTATTATGAGACGAAGTAAATTTTCACCGCAACAGATTGCAAAGATTTTAAAGGAATTCGACAACGGAAAGAGTGTTGATGAGATCAGCCGTGAGCACGGCGTTAGCCCCGCCACTTTTTATAAGTGGCGTTCAAGGTATGCCGGAATGAACTCCAAGGAGCTCAAGCGCCTCAAGGAGCTGGAAGAAGAGAACGCCAGGCTCAAGCAGATGTATGCCACCCTGGCCCTTGACCACCAGATGGCCAAGGAGATCATCGAAAAAAAGCTCTAAAGCCCTGC
>Ga0209344_10001434_pt1 | contig 31131 bp, 26 predicted proteins | sample Cruoilmetagenom6_FD_187293 | JGI IMG/M metagenome (GOLD analysis project Ga0209344, IMG submission 187293) | Oil polluted marine microbial communities from Coal Oil Point, Santa Barbara, California, USA - Santa Barbara Oil Seep Sample 6 (SPAdes)... | ecosystem: Environmental > Aquatic > Marine... | reverse complement strand
CGCTGGTGAGCTGCTTATATTTCTTCATCTGTGCTCCTTTTACTTGGTCGTTTAAGTGGCTCCGATATTAACGCAGCTCGCCACCTAAATTCGCTTACAAAAGTTGCACTTCAGAGTTGAATCCGCCGCACCATTATTTGTCCGAGATTGTTTTAACAGCTCTAGCAGTTCATCTGAGCCCCATTCATGGCTTGCGGTGCTGGCATAAGTCAGTCTAATCATTACGTTCTCCTCAGTTGAGTCGCTTTCATGATGCTAGTCTTAGTGACCACACTTACATTGCCGTTGAATACCAGATAAGAATGCAATTTCGACTTGGTTTTTTTGAAATAAACAACTAATCGTTACTGCCATATATCAATTTGCTCGTGTCAAACCCTAGTGCTGCAGCTTTTGCGATGAGAGCATTTTTCATGCTCTCATCTATTTGTGGCTTTCTTGCCAGAATCCATAAATAAGATTTTTCCGGGCCGCTTCGCAGCTTGACTGCTTACCCCGTTGCGTCACAATACGGCATTACCATAAGTAAATATCGCTTACATATCAACCATATGCAGCGCTCAATTTTTTTACTCGCGCCTTGACTTGCTTAGAAACTTGAATTTTTAGAGGTGCCCATTAGCTCAAAAGCTCAAACGTTTTTATTTCAATACTTCGTTCAGTGGGATGCCTAGAGCGATGGCAATTCCTTCGCCATATGCCGGATCAGCTTTCCAGCAATTACCAATATGGCGAATTTGAATCTCGCGTGGCGCAGCGCCTATTGAACGCGCGGTGTTCTCGAACAACACCTGTTGTTGCGCCGGCGTCATCAGACGAAAAAGTGCGCTGGGCTGAGAGTAGTAATTGGTATCTTCGCGATGGTTCCAGTGGTCAGCCGCGCCTTCCAAGCTTAGCGGCGGCTCGGCAAAATTCGGCTGCTCCTGCCACTCGCCGTAACCGTTCGGTTCGTAGCCCAGCGTGCTGCCATGGTTGCCGTCGACACGCATGGCACCATCACGATGCGAGCTGTGAACCGGGCAGCGGGCGGCGTTGACCGGAATCAGTTGGTGGTTGACGCCCAGGCGATAACGCTGTGCATCCCCATAGGAGAAAATTCGCCCTTGCAGCATCTTGTCCGGCGAAAAACTGATGCCGGGCGGCACATTGGCAGGATTGAGGGCAACCTGCTCTACTTCGGCGAAGTAGTTTTCAGGATTGCGGTTGAGTTCCAGCATGCCGACCTCAATAAGCGGATAATCCTTGTGCGGCCAGATTTTGGTTAGATCGAAAGGATGATAAAGCACCTTCGCTGCATCAGCTTCCGGCATGACCTGTACACACATCTTCCATTTCGGGAAATCACCACTCTCAATGGATTCATACAGGTCGCGCTGATGGCTTTCACGATCCTTGCCGATCAGGGCCTCGGCCTCGGCATCAGTGAGATTCTTTATTCCCTGCTGCGTTTGAAGGTGGAATTTGACCCAGAAACGCTCGTTATTCGCGTTGATAAAACTGAAAGTGTGGCTCCCAAAGCCGTGCATATGACGGTAAGTGGCGGGAATGCCACGATCGCTCATTACCACGGTGATTTGGTGCAACGCCTCCGGCAACAGTGTCCAGAAGTCCCAGTTATTCTTTGCGCTGCGCATATTGGTGCGCGGGTCGCGTTTTACGGCATGGTTCAGATCAGGAAATTTCAGTGGATCACGTAGAAAAAATACCGGTGTGTTGTTACCAACCAAATCCCAGTTTCCTTCCTCGGTGTAGAACTTGATGGCAAAGCCGCGAATGTCGCGCTCGGCATCTGCCGCGCCACGTTCACCAGCCACGGTGGAGAAACGGACGAACAAATCGGTCTTCTTGCCCACTTGAGAGAAGATTTTCGCCCGTGTGAAATTAGTGATATCACCGGTGACGGTAAAGGTGCCATAGGCACCAGAACCTTTTGCATGCATGCGACGTTCGGGGATAACTTCGCGATCAAAGTGGGCAAGCTTCTCCAAGAACCAGACATCCTGCATAAGCTGTGGTCCCCGCGGACCTGCGGTCATGACATTCTGGTTATCGACTACTGGACATCCGGCGTTGGTGGTTAGCTTCTTTATGTCATTCATCGCACTATCCTTTTATGTATACAATCAGTTTGTTACGAAGACCAGGCTGTCAAATATTTTTACTGCCTGTTTTTCCCACCCACCGACGTTTTGCATAAACATCACACCATCAGCGCTCGATGGAATTGCTTATCTCTATCTATTAAAATGGTTCAGGTTTCGACGTCGCTAAATCAGATGATGAATGAAGCGATCAAAACGTCACATTGCGATCACGTTCAGCCACGGCCTTGATGTAATCCGGCATCCCTTTTATTGATGCACCGGTCACTAGATCCTCCTCCATGATCTGCCTAGCCACGGCACAGGCGCCGCAGACCCAAATCTGCACACCCGCTTCTTGTACCACAGCCATCAGCTCTTTCAATGGAGTCAGATTAACGCCATGGATATGATCGGCCGTTCCTTTACGACCGAGCGTCACGGCTTCGTTCCAGAGCCAGAGCACCACATCGTGCCCTTGCTCCTTTGCCGTCTTCGCGGCCATGAAGGGCAACGTGGCCATCGTTGGATCGTCTGTGCCTCGACTACCGGATATTATGAAAGTTGTCATCGTTTATCTCCTCTCTCATTCATACGTAAGAACTACAGATTAAGCATCATGAGTCACTCATGATGCTGTCATGCCATTCTTTCCTTGCCTCACTTTTTAAGAATGACTCCACATGCAATCCTGGGGCCACCTGGAGCGTCTTTTGTCGGAGGATCTGGAAGGAATTGGTCTTCAAGTCCATGAATAATAAACGCAGTACCATCCGCATCGAAAAGGGTCGTCAAACCGGGGGACAAGGTTACCCGGCTAGTCGTCGTATACATCGTGCCTTTACCGTTCTCATCAACCACGAGATTGGGTAGGTCGCCTAAATGATAGGGGTGATTGCCAAGACCTGGACTGACATTCGCCTCCGGGTTGGCCGACGGATCGATGTTGCCATCATAATGACCTTTCGCAGCCCCAAACGTTGGTTCGCATGCTCCTGTTTCATGGAAATGAACCGCATGCCGTCCGGTCGTTAACTTGCTGCCAGGCTCTCCTTGAAGCGTCATCTTGACTTTGACGAGCCCTTCATATTTCTGATACAGATGAGCCTCACCGGTAATGCCCGGGCCGGAGATTATCGCCTTTGCCTGAAGCTTTTTATCCAGCTTCCCAGCGTGATGTCCATGTTTTTTTCCAGTATGGTGTCCATCTTTTTTTTCTGAATGATGGTCATCTTCGGCAAAGACTGGACTCGTCACGCTACCCACGATCAACGCCATTGCCAGTGGTAATTTAGTAACAAATTTCATGTGTATCTCCTAATTAAGTAGTTGAAAAACACTTTTTGTTGTCGTAAATCTACATATGTGGCTTTGACGCCGATGCTCTGCGTCCTCAGATCAACGTGCCAGTGATCTGATGTAATGAATGAGTTGCCACACCTGCTCATCCGATAGGCTGGCAAACGACATCATGCCGGTTCCCGGTGAACCATTCTTGATGATCCAGAATAGCTGGCCATCGGAAATCTCTTTCATCATCGCGTTGCAGGTAAAGTTTCTCGGTGGAGGAGACAGAGCTGCGCCCATGGCGCCTTTGCCGTCGCCTTTAACTCCATGGCACATCGCGCATTTGACGGGTGTGGCCGTTTTCAAAAAGAGCCTCATTCCGGCCTGAGTTGCTTCTACGGACGCAGGAACAGGGTTCTTCTTGGCCATGAACGCTGCTGGTGCTTTCGCCGTCTTGCGTGGCTGTGCACAGGCTGCCGACTGGCCTTCGTCCGCAGCGGCTGCTATCCCCGTTACACCTTTAAACGTCGCTTTCAAGTAGGCAATCACATCGGCCACGCCCTGTTGGCCAAGTGTCAGGTTCCAATAGGGCATATTCTCTGACTTCCCTACTGCCGGGCCGCCATGATTAATCACGTTGTACAGATATTCCATGGGCACTATATCAAATGGAATATTGGCATGAATTGCCGGCTTCGGATCCAAACCAGACGCCGCTGGCCCATCTCCTTTACCTGTCGCTCCATGACACTGCGAACAGTATTCTTTGTAGATGACTTTGCCGCGACCGACGCTGGCCATGCCGAATTCCGGGCTCGTCCAAGGCTCGAAATACTCAAAGTCATTGACACCCTGTGTCATTAAGTACCCGATCACCGCACGGAGTTGTGGCTCCGTCGCATCGGCCAGAAACTCGCCACTGTGCGGCGTAAAGTCTTGTGGATTCAGTCCGAACCGGAAAAGCCAATCTTGATTGTATCGTTGTCCGGATGCTTGCAGTGCGGTGCTCTGTGGTGCGCCAATGATTTTACCATCCTCATTAATCGTATGACAGCCGCGACAAGAATGAACCTTGAAAGCCATTCCGCCAAAATCGACCTCGAACTTTGTCACCTTCGACAGATCAAATGCGCCGACCTTAACTCGCGGATCCTTATTGTGCTTAGCAAAATAGTCAGCGATAGCATTGGCTTTGGATTCGGTGATAACCGGATGCTTGGTCGGACCCGCGGTCAAATCCCAGCGATAGCCCTTGGAGTAAAGCGGTGCTTCTTTACCGGTTAACCAACCAATCAACCAGGGTCGACGGTATTTACTCCCGGCCCAGATAAGATCGGGCGCCTTGAGATTAAAGCGGGAGTCGGGCTCGCCTTCCAAGCGGTGACATTGAACGCAGGTCTGCTGAAGGACTTGCTTTGCGAGCAATTGATCACTCGCGAACGATACTCCAGAGGACGACATCAATCCTACCAAGGCAGTGAGCGCACTTCCTACAGCCATAACTCTTCTCAAATTCACGATGCAATCCCTTTCATGTTTAGCAGGTAAGCTCATTTCTCGCTGTGCCCCGAAAATTCAATCCGTTTGAACTGATGATCGAGTTCGCGCAACATAGGCATCGATGCGCTACTGATTCAGTCTACACGACTGTAAACGAAAATCCGAACCTGAACAAATAATAAGCACGTTTTCATGACTTTGTCAAACGCAACAGAATATTACGTCAAAGATTTTTTTCATATGGGGAAAAGCGTAGTGGAAAATGCGGGTTATTTAATCTATTACAATAACTTACATGATGTCTGACTTAAAAAGTCGTAGCGAAAATTGAGCTGACTGAGGGGTGATTTTGTGAACTTTCATCTTGCGGCGAAATAGTCACCGCTCTGCTCAATTTGCAGCCAATTTACTTTATGTCCGACAGGCTGGCAAACGGGCGATACGGAGTGGCGCAAGGAGAATTTTATTTTCAATCACAAGGTTTAAACCACCGGCTTTAGCCGGTCAGCTTTAGCCTTGCAAATTCAGCAAGAGAGGAACAACTACATCACGTTCCTCCCTGCTGGTGTTGCGCGTTTAGCTTGGCGCGTGCAAGAGGACTTTAGTCCTCTGCGACGGGCTGCGCTAACCCACCTGCTTTAGTAGGTGGTAGTTAAGTTTTTAGTGGATTCAGTTAGTTGGTGAGAGGAGGGCGGCAATACCGCGCCACGTAGCGACAAGTGCATATTTTATCAGAGTAAAAGAATGCCAGATACCTATGTTATACCCACTGCATTGGTACTACATATAGGTAAGTATGCTTGCAAAAAGTTGAGCGCATCATTGCTATCCTTAGAACCTGCAATTAACCATTAACTGGTGATGGGAATAAAAGAGATAATACGTTCATTCTGCGAGATGGATCATTCGCCGCACTTCATATATGTAGCATTGATCTCTTTTAGTTCTGTTATAAGGATGAGAATTAGCAAATACCCTAAATATTTGATCCGCAAAAGCTTGACCCACTTCAGCTACATCAGTGAAATTCAGCAGGACTGATTTAAATTCCTTGAATCGTGCGACAAGACGCTTTGCTTGTGAAATGAATTTGTGTGCTGGGAAGATGAAATTTTGTCAGCAGAAAGTTTCAAGATCACTCTAAAATTGGTTTTAGTGTCTTGACCGGAGAAAGAGAATATTGAATAGATCTTTAACTCCGGTTGTGAGTCGGAACTACTACTTCGTATTTAGAATACGTACTTCGCATAATGTATATTATGTTAAATCGTAAATGCGAACAGTATTTTCAAATACGGCAGACCATACTGGATAGCGGTAAAAATCATTCCTCATGTATCTCAAAAATTTCCTTAAAGCGGCTGCTCGAATAATTGGATTGTTAGAGGTGCCCTTAAGTAGCTTACAAGTTAACCGACATATAAAGTTTGACGATTTAAACCACGAGAAATCAATATGCTTATACTTTCTTCTAAATTACAGTCTGTAGCGATTTTAGCTTTTCTGGTATTTGCTACATCTGCTTATCCAACTGCATTTACTCCACACACATATCGACCTGATTTGCAACGTAAACCTGACTATGGCTGTAAAGCTCAATATGGAAAATTAGCATGCAGATGGGAGGGAGAATGTGCAGACTTAGGTGGAACTTGTGCAAGCTGTAAAAAAGAATATCGTTATAGCCGTGCACTCAAAGAATGCTATTCATGCCCAAGCGGATACTCATTGAGAAGACAAGCTGATGGTCAACATATGTGTTCTTGATTGATTTCATAGAAGTATAGAAATAGAGAGGGAAACTAAAAAGCGATCTGCCATCGCTCAGCTCAATTTTCGCTACGAATCTTTAAGTCTGACAGGCTGCTAGTTTTTCTCAACCGCCTGGAACGTAACCTCCTCTGTCCTACCCAGGCATACTAGAAGAAGCTGTCGACCTTAATGGTTTCCAAAATCTGCTATTATTAAATTGTAATAACAACAATAACAGACCTAAGTTTGCAATTTAAAAATGAAAATTTATATATAAAGTGCTGTCCAGTCTTTATATGGTTTATTTCACGGCTAACCGCAGGGTTGCTATTGGGAAGCACACTATTGCTGTTTGGTTGTACTAATGTAGGGCCTGATTTTAAGCGCCCTGCCCCACCCGCTGTAACAAATTACACAACACAAAAATTACCGATGCAAACTGCAACGGCACCTGGAAATTTTGGTGAAGCGCAGCGTTTCGTGCCTGGAAAAGATGTGCCGGTAAATTGGTGGGAAAGTTTTGGCTCGACTAAACTAAATGCTCTCATCGACCAAGCCTTAAGCGCCAGCCCCACGTTAGATGCAGCGCAAGCGACTCTAATTCAAGCACAACAAACCTATGCTGCACAAAGTGGATCCTCGTTATATCCTCAGGTGGATGCCAATCTGAGTGCGCAGCGTCAAAAGTTCAGCCAGTCCCTTTTCGGCCAAGGGACTGGCAGCAGAATATTCAATTTGTATAACGCGGGCGTATCAGTCAGTTATAACTTCGATCTTTTCGGGGGAAATCGCCGCGAGCTCGAATCTTTTGCTGCACAGGCTGATTATGAACTTTACCAGTTTGAAGGTGCGCGACTGACACTCGCTGCCAACATCGCGACTACTGCAATGTCACAGGCGCAATTTGCCGCACAGACTACAGCCACTATGGCCATTTTGGAAGCGCAGAAAAAACAGCTCAATATTGCGAAGGAACGCTTCAAACTGGGCGCAATCCCCCGCAATGAAGAATACACGTTACTCACGCAGGTAGAGCAAACCCGCGCCAGCATTCCAGTCCTGCGTAATAATCTTGAGAAAACAAATAACTTGCTTGCTGTGTTGGTGGGTCAACTACCGGGAGAGGCGAAAATACCAAATTTTGCTTTAACCGATTTTAGTCTGCCGACTGACCTTCCCCTTGTCATACCTTCTGAACTGGTGCGTCAGCGACCTGATATTCAGGCGTCTGAGGCTTTGTTGCACGTAGCAAATGCACAATATGGGGTAGTTTTGTCCAATAGCTATCCGCAAATTAATTTATCTTCTGGTCTTAACTCACAGGCGCTTGCTGCATCCAGCTTATTCGGCGTTGGCTCAATGGTTTGGAATTTGGCCGGTCAAGTGGCGCAGCCATTATTCAATTTTGGCCTCAAAGCTGGGAAGCAAGCAGCAGAAGCGAGTTTAAATGCTGCAAATGCTAACTATCGCGAAACCGTGCTGCAAGCTTTACGCAATGTTGCGGACGTTCTGCGTACACTAGACAATGACGCACAGATATTGCAAGCGCAAGCCGCTGCCAATGCTTCAGCGCAAGCCTCTCTTAATCTTATCCAACAGCAATATTTATTGGGAGGCGTGAGTTATTTGGAGCTACTTTCCGCGCAACAACAGGCTCAACAAACTCAGATTAACTTAATTTCTGCTCAGGTTCAGCGTTTGACGGATACCGCAGCGCTTTACCAGGCTATGGGTGGAGGCTGGGTTGCCGCGTCAAAACAAGAAGCGAGGCTGCAACCACAATACACTCAATCAGCAGTACAGATTACCGAGCACTAAGGTTTTGTGCGGCATCTTTTAAATTTAAACCGGAATTGAGCATGGAGTATTTGCATGACTAAAGGTACGACCAAACGCATGATTATCATGCTGTTGTTAGCCGCAATAGTGTTTGGCGGAATTTTTGCTATTCAGCAATTTCGCAACAAAATGATGCAGCAGGGTATCAGAGGACAGGCTAACCCACCGCAAAGCGTTTCTACCACCGTGGCGCAAATGTCCACTTGGCAACCTTCAGTTGAAGCGGTAGGCAATCTGCGTGCTTCTAATGGCACCAGCCTGGCAGCCGAAGTCAGCGGCATCGTTAAAGCCATACACTTTGACTCTGGAGAAATGGTAAAAACGGGGCAGTTGCTATTAGAGCTGAATGCCGATCCGCTTAAAGCTCAGCTCAAACAGCTGTATGCTGCCGTCGGACTTGCCAAACAGAATTTCAAACGCGACTTTGCTCAACATAAAGTGCAGGCAGTCAGCCAAGCTACGGTGGACAATTCTGCCGCTAATTTGAAAAGTGCCTTAGCTGAGGTGACGATGCAAAAAGCGATCATTGCACAGAAAAGCATCCGCGCTCCCTTTGCTGGTCGGCTGGGTATACGCCAGGTAGATCTTGGCCAATATCTGGCACCAGGCACTGCCCTTGTTAATCTGCAAAAACTTGACCCCATGTATCTGGACTTTACGGTTCCACAGGCCCAGATTGACATGATTCATGTTGGTGAGAACGTTGATGTGCAAACTAGTGCATTTCCGAATAAAGTTTTCATTGGCACCATTTCCGCAATTGAGCCACAGGTGGACATCGCTACGCGTAATCTCAAAGCACGAGCAAGCATACCTAATCCTGATGGTGAATTGCTACCCGGACTATTTGCAACGGCGCGGGTGAATAAAGGAGAAGAAAAACAGTACGTCACCCTGCCAAACTCAGCCATTGCTTATAACCCCTATGGCAGCACAGTGTTTGTAGTGAAAAACAAGGGAAATGAGGCAGATGGCAAGCCTAAGTTGGAGGTCGAGCAGCGTTTTGTCACTACCGGGCTTGTACGTGGCGATCAAGTGGCAGTGCTTAGCGGCCTGCAAGCAAATGAGGTTGTTGTCACTTCGGGTCAACTCAAGCTACGCAATGGCACGCCGGTAAATGTAAATAATAGCGTGCAACCGTCTAATAATCCCAATCCTGAGGTGAAAGACGAATGAATATTACTGCTGGCGCTGCAGCGAGAAAATTTACTGACATTTTCGTCGAACGCCCAGTTCTGGCAGCAGTCATTAGCCTGGTAATACTGGTTCTGGGCTTACGCTCGCTTAGTTCATTGCCGGTATTACAATATCCTTACACCCAAAATGCGGTGGTAACAATCAGTACAATTTATCCAGGCGCCGATGCCAACTTGGTGGCTAGCTTTATCACCACAGCTCTGGAAAATGCCGTAGCTCAGGCCAACGGTATTGATTATATGACCTCCAACAGCACTCAGGGAATGAGCAATATTAGTGCCAACCTTCAATTAAATTATGATCCAAGCAAAGCCTTAACCGAAATTAATACCAAGGTTAATGCAGTGCTCAATCAATTGCCGCCACAGGCGCAAAAACCAACACTCTCAGTCAGTATCGGCCAAACCATTGATGCGATGTACATCGGTTTTTACAGTGATGTTCTCAAACCGAACCAAGTCACTGACTACCTCTTACGCTCTGTACAACCTAAGCTGCAAGCGATTGAAGGCGTGCAAGTTGCTGAATTACTGGGTGCAAAAAACTTCGCCCTGCGAGCATGGCTTGACCCACAAAAACTCGCCGCTGTGGGTCTCACCGCTGCCGATGTGTATGCTCTTTTGGCTGCCAATAATTTTCTCTCATCCAGTGGCCAATCCAAGGGACAAATGGTGCAGATCAACTTGAATTCATCTACCGCGCTGCATTCAGTAGAAGAATTCAAGCAGATGGTCCTCAAGCAACAAGATAACTCAGTTGTGCGCTTGGCTGATGTAGCGAATGTAACTTTAGGTGCTGATGACTATGACAGCAGCGTGTCCTTTGACGGTATAAAAGCGGTGTATGCGGGTATTCAAGTTGCCCCAGGTGCAAATCTGTTGGAGGTAATAGCTCGAGTACGCAAAGTTATGCCTGAAATTGAGGCACAGCTACCGCAAGGATTGAATAGCAATATCGTTTATGACTCGACCAAATTCGTCAATTCATCAATTAAGGAAGTTATTAAAACGCTTGTGGAAGCAGTCCTTATTGTTACTGCAGTGGTGTTTATTTTCTTGGGCTCGCTACGCTCGGTGCTTATTCCGGTTGTTGCGATACCACTTTCACTGGTAGGAACTTTCACCATCATGCTAGCCTTGGGCTATTCCATCAACCTGCTTACACTCCTGGCTCTCGTACTTGCCATTGGGCTAGTGGTAGACGATGCCATCATCGTAGTAGAAAACGTAAGCCGTCATCTGGAAGAAGGGCTGTCACCCTTTGATTCAGCTATAAAAGCAGCGCGTGAGCTGGCAAACCCTATTATTGCGATGACCATCGTGCTTATCGCGGTATATGTGCCGATAGGCTTTATGAGTGGCCTTACTGGGGCGCTGTTTACCGAGTTTGCTTTTACGTTGGTGGGCGCTGTGATTATATCCGCAGTGATCGCACTGACACTTTCACCGATGATGTGTTCGCGTCTATTGCGGGCACCTAAGCGCGAAGGGGGTAACTGGCAAGATCATTTGGGCGTATGGCTGGATAAACGATTTGAACGCTTACACGTTCGTTATGAAAAAATCCTGCAAGGCACACTCAACTTCGTTCCTGTCATAGTCGTATTCGCGTTGGTTGTGATGGGTGGAATTTATTTTCTGTATAGCACATCAATGTCGGAACTTGCGCCGCAGGAAGACCAAGGGGTGCTGATTGCAGCCTCATTTAACTCGCCGAATGCGACACTACAACAACGAGAAATGTTTGGTGAACAGATTCATAAAACTTTCAGATCACACCCGGAAACAGATCACATATTCCAGCTGAATATGCCGACACAGCTTATCTCTGGCATGGTACTCAAACCCTGGGATGAACGTATTAAAACCGCCTTTCAGTTAAAACCCGAAGTGCAAAATGAATTGCAGAAAATCGCAGGCACGCAAAGTGCCCTCTTCCAGCCTCCCCCGCTACCCGGTGCGCGCGGCTTGCCAATACAATTTGTGATTACTACCACAGAGCCATTTTCCAAACTCTATGATGTATCCCAAAAATTCTTGCAAGAAGCTGAGAAAACAGGCGAATTTATTTTCGTGCAGTCGGATTTACGCATTGATCTACCACTAACTACAGTCGTGATTGATCGCAACATGGCGTCACAACTCGGGCTAAACATGCAAGATATAGGCTCTGCCCTGTCCGCCATGCTAGGCGGTGGATATGTGAACTACTTCGAGCTAGATGGTCGTTCTTATAAAGTTATTCCTCAGGTAGCACAGCGTTTTCGCCTTAATGCAGACCAACTCAATAACTATTATCTGCGTACCGCAAGCGGACAGATGGTACCGCTATCCACAGTGGCTCATCTGGAAACCAGTACTGAACCAGAAACCATCAATCACTTTCAGCAACAAAATATGGCGGCCATACAGGGCGTGGCTTTTCCCACGATTTCGCAAGGTCAAGCACTGGAAAGTCTCAAAATTTTAGCGGAAGAAACTTTGCCTGCTGGATACGGCTATGACTATGCGGGACCTTCACGACAATTTATGCAAGAATCTGGCGGGCTAGTACTGACCTTTTTCTTTGCAATTGTTATTATTTTTCTGGCACTAGCGGCTCAATTTGAAAGCTTCCGCGACCCTGTTATTATTTTAGTAACTGTGCCTATGTCTATTGCAGGCGCATTGATTTTTATCAATCTTGGTATTGGACACGCCAAACTCAACATTTACACTGAAGTTGGCTTAGTAACACTCATTGCTCTTATCTCTAAACATGGCATTTTGATTGTGGAATTCGCTAATAATTTGCAACTAAAGGGATTGAGCAAGCGTGATGCCATAGTGAAAGCCGCTGGTTTACGACTGCGCGCGATACTAATGACAACTGCCTCTACGGTACTAGGTGTTTTACCGCTAATCACAGCCAGCGGCGCTGGCGCAGAAAGCCGCTTTAATATGGGCTTGGTAATCGCAAGTGGATTATCGATAGGCACATTGTTTACCCTGTTTGTTGTGCCGGGTATGTATATGTTCCTTGCTACTGACCGTAGTCATGAACCAATGGTAGCAGGCGCGAGTGTCAAAACTTAGAGCTATGCACACCACCACAAACCGATCGCCCTGAGCTTGTCGAAGGGCTATATGCCTATGACAGGTGGTTCGACAGGCTCACCACGAACGGTTAAGTGAACAGCATTGAAGTCTGTCACAAATGTCCTAAATTGTTCTATCACCCTCGCGCCCGGGTTGGGCGCGCATTTATTCAGTAAAGGTTCCGATGTACCCAATTCACGATGTTGATGTGATTCTTTTATTGTCCCTGTCTGTTGCGGCGAAGCGGCGGCCTGCCGACCTGGCCGAGATCATTACGGCGATCGATCTGACGCATCATGCGATCCCTTCCGGGAATATGTTATCAGACGCGTTTGACCGAATGTCGGCATGCGGCCTGGTTATCGAGATTGAAGGTGGCTATGCACTCTCGGCCGATGCGCAGGAAATGATGGCCAGCCAGCGCAAGAAAGACGACACTGAAAAGAAACTGTTTCGCCTCAAGGAGCATCTCGCCGACTACCAACTTAGGGGCGAGCACGCGACCATCCTGATCCATCCCAATCAGTTCCTTGCCGCTATTAAAGCGTTTCAGGCGGGCCAAAAAATTGCGGGCAAAAACTGGCGGATAGATAAACCCAAGACTGTCTGGATACCCACAAAAGAACTGATTAATTTCAAGGGGAAGCCGTTTCCATCCAAGCGGCGCAAGACCTGAACCGTGTGCGCCGACGAGGACGTCGGTGGGCACATTAAAACGTGATGCAATTGCGCTGGAAAATTCAGGATCAAAATATGACTACCCAACAAAGCAACACCTCACCAAATTCCGCAGACAGCACCAGCAACTCGTTCAACGGGTTGCCGCTGCCGCCCGCGATGCAGGCGACCCTGCAGCAGCTTGGCTACATGACGATGACACCAATACAGGCCGCCAGCCTGCCGATCACGCTAGCGGGACACGACCTGATTGCACAAGCGAAAACCGGCAGCGGCAAAACGGCGGCATTCGCTCTGGCCCTGCTCACCAAACTCAACCCGCGCCGCTTTGCAGTGCAAGCGATGGTGCTTTGCCCCACGCGCGAGTTGGCTGACCAAGTCACCCAGGAAATACGCCGGCTGGCGCGCTCTGCTGACAACATCAAAATACTAACGCTGTGCGGCGGCTCGACAATGCGCCCGCAGATTTCCAGCCTTGAACATGGCGCGCACATCGTCGTCGGAACGCCGGGACGCATCATGGACCATATGGAGCGCGGCACGCTGAACCTCGAAGCGCTCAGCACACTGGTGCTGGATGAAGCGGATCGCATGCTCGACATGGGTTTTTACGAAGACATCGCGTTCGTCGCGAAGCGTTGCCCGGCAGAGCGCCAGACGCTGCTGTTCTCGGCGACTTACCCCGACGGCATCACGCGGCTGGCGCGCCAGTTCATGTGCAAACCGAAGGAAGTGAAGCTGTTGGAGCAACACGAGAGCACCAAAATAAGCCAGCGATTCTATGAGGTTGAAGAGGAGCAGCGCCTGCAGGCAGTCGCGGTGCTGTTGAAACACTACCGCCCGATCAGCACTCTGGCTTTCTGCAACACCAAGCAGCAATGCCGCTCGCTGATCGAAACGCTGCATACCCGAGGTATCAAGGCCCTGACCCTGAACGGCGATATGGAACAGCGTGAGCGCGACCAAGTGCTGATCCAGTTCGCCAACCGCAGCTGTTCCGTATTGGTGGCGACCGATGTCGCGGCACGCGGCCTGGATATCGACAAGCTCGAAATGGTCATCAACGTTGATGTCACGCCTGACCCCGAAATCCACGTGCACCGCATCGGCCGCACCGGGCGAGCCGACCAGAACGGCTGTGCATTGACACTGTGCGGATCGGCGGATCGCAACCGCATCATCACCATCGCCAAATCGATGCGCATCGTACCGGAGTGGCACGAGCTGGACGAATTGAAAGAAGACGATCAATCCCCGCTTGTACCGCCAATGGTCACGCTGCGAATACTCGGCGGGCGCAAAGAGAAAATACGCGCCGGTGATGTGTTGGGCGCGCTCACCGGTGATGCAGGTTATACCCGCGAACAAGTCGGCAAGATCGCCGTCACCGAGTTCTCCACCTACGTCGCCGTGGATCGAAACATTGCCCACGAAGCGGTGCGCAAATTGGCGGCGGGCAAGGTGAAGGGCAAGACGGTTAAGGTGCACGCGCTGTAGGCAAGGTATTCGAAGCTGAGCCTTTGAAATAGCGCTGTGCGTGTAGCGCACCGTCAGCAGAAGATCATTCTGTAACAGCAATCCGTCACAGCAGTACCAATGTAATGCAGAGCTTGGCCTGGAAAACGCCGAGGAAAGGCTGGTCAAGGCGCAACTAGCAAGCAAGATCGACGACATTATCAAACGACGCAGACTGACCCAAGTAAAAGCTTTCGAATTGCTGGGCACCTCCTAACCAAAATTTCCGGCATGCTACGCGGCCAATTTCGCGGCATCTCCGAAACGAAGATGCTGGAATGCCTGACCTGTCTAGGGCGCGATATTCAAATCGTGGTTAAGGCAATATCCCGTTCACGCACTGAGGGGCATGTGTCGGTTGTTTTTACGTAAGGCATCAAAAACAACTCGGCACGACTCCTTATAATCTGGAAAGAAAGTCAAACTCAAACTGTCGGCGTGATACTGAAAGAAGTCCTCTACCACAATAAAACTGTGGTCTATCCCCAATGCTGTTATTTGAATTTTACATTTGACAAGTGTAATTGATAACATTACAGTGTATGCAATCATATTACACGCCACCATGATCCGGACATTCAAACATCGAGGGCTTGAGCGGTTTTTCAAGACGGGAGACCACAGGGGCATCATCGCCAAAAGCGAAGCTCGCATCGAACGCTTGCTCGATCGGCTGGACACTGCAGTGAAACCTGAAGACATGAGCATTCCCGGATTCAGGTTTCACTCGCTGACCGGAAACCGGAAAGGGAGCTATTCGGTAACGGTGACCGGCAACTGGCGCATTACTTTTCGATTCGACGGCGAAGATGCCATCGACCTTAACCTGGATGACTATCACTGATGAAGTCACTACGAAATCCCAACCGTCGCCCCACTCATCCGGGCGCGATCCTGCGCGAAGATGTGCTGCCCACGCTGGAAATGACACAGACCGAACTAGCCCAACGCCTCGGCGTGTCCCGGCTCACCGTGTCGGAACTGCTGCATGAGAAGCGCGGCATCACGCCGGAGATGGCGCTGCGTGTCGCCAAATTGCTCAACACGACACCCGAAAGCTGGTTACGCATGCAGCAGGCTGTTGATCTATGGGACGTGCAACAGCATCCGGAGAAGCTGGTTAACATCAAGCCGCTGAAGAAAGGATTGCTGACTGCGTAGCTTCATCAGCAAAAAAATTCTACTCCGGCACACTTCATCGTTCCGAAAGGCTATGTCGCAATTAGCTGTTGAAACTGTCTTGTTCTTCCAAGAGATGAGATAAAACAAGCTGTTGGTGTGATGTTTTGGCCGAGACGATCAATCATTCTGTGCCAGCCCAGATAGCTTTCCAGATACCGCGTTGCAACGCCATGAAATTTCGCCATCCATTGTTTGAGTCGGCTGTCATAGGCATTGACGTTTTGAATGTGATAGATGCCGCCTATTACCCGCTGGCCTGCGGCAACATTGACTGGACGGTGAACGACTCCCATATGTTTGGCGATGATCTTGTACGCGGCTGCGCCATCGGTACATAGCATCACATCCTTGTTCAGCAAGGGCTTGAGTACAGGTTCGATCTGCTGTGCATTCACGCCTGGTAAAACAAAATCAGCCGTTTCGCCGTGACGGTCACGTACCACCAACACCGGTATTTGTTCTGCCGAAGTCCCTCTTTTTGTTGCTTTGCCGCCCCGTTTTCGGGCAGTCCTGGACAAGTGACGTTTCCCCTTGAAGGATTCAAGAAAGAACGTCTCGTCCGCTTCGACGATACCACTCATTTGTGCTGGCTGTTGGGTTGCCGGCGCGCTCAAAAAACGATGCCGCCACTTGAAGCTGGTGTTCTTGGCGATCCCGCAACTGGCCGCCGCTTGGCGTATGCTTAATGCTTGAACCATCGCCCGCTCATAATTGAGCCACTTGTCTTTGTGGCGTAATCGCGCTAATGGCGTGTAGGTAAGCGCATTGAAGGTGCGCTGGCAATGACGGCAGCGGTAACGTTGTAGATCGCAGCTATTGCCCCAGCGATACAGTTCCGTACCGCCACAATGCGGGCACGCTGACACATCGGCCAAGCTTTTCTCAATCAGCTTCACACCTTCATCGCCTGTTACTTTACCTTGCAGTTGCTTGCGAAGCGTATCCCGCTGACCACGGCTCATACGATTAAACGATCCCATCCATGTTTTGAACTCAGTCGCTTTCATGATGTGCACCTCCGTAACCATACTTTATGCCGCTCAGACACTCAATTCAACAGTTAATTGCGACATAGCCTTCCGAAAAGGCTCGGAAAAGGCCTTACATTTGACATACATTTAAAATGTCAAATGTAAGGCCTGACCCTGAGCCTGATGAGGTTAGCCTGTTTTACTTGTGGAATACTTTACTTTACATAAGATATTGCATCTAATTGATTATATTTATACTTTAACAAATACAGCTCACTATTGCATCGCCTAAAACATTGGTGTATAAACACACAAACACCGATAAATGAGGATCACTATGAATATGACTCGCTGGAATGTTGCTGTCTCTGCCGACACAGATCAATCTCTTCGCATGTTTCTCGCTAGCCAAGGACGCGGCAAAAAAGGAGATTTATCACGCTTTATTGAGGAAGCAGTTCAGGCACATATTTTAGAGCTGACAGCCGAACAAACGAAAACCATCAACAATAACGTGAGCGAAGCTGACATAACATCAATGGTTGACGAGGCTTTAACCTGGGCGCGTAAACGCTGATGCGCGTCGTTCTGGACACAAACATTCTGTTCAGTGCGCTTATATCTCCTCATGGTGCTCCTGAAGCAATTTATCGTGCCTGGCGTGCGGCGCGATTTGAGGTGGTGACCTCACAAACACAATTGGAAGAAATTCGCCGAGCCAGCCACTATCCAAAATTTAAAGCCGTTTTACAGCCCTCAAAAGTTAACACTATGCTCAACAACTTGCGGCGTGCCGTCGTTCTGGAAAAACTGACCATCACCACTGAAGCCGAGGATCCCGACGATTCGTTTTTATTGGCGATGGCACTGCAGGGCGATGCAGATTATTTGGTGACAGGTGATCGCCGCGCTGGTTTATTGCAACGTGGTCATATTGAACGAACCAGAATTATCACCCCAGCCACCTTTTGTGATGTAGTGCTGAAGTGAGTAAATACGAAAGCGCGGACGATCATTGAGGAGCAAAAAAATGAGCAACATCACACGCGGCAGCACCAATGTATATGCAGACCTTGGCCTGGAAAACGCCGAGGAAAGGCTGGTCAAGGCGCAACTGGCAAGCAAGATCGGCGACATCATCAAACGGCGCAAACTGACCCAAGTACAAGCTTCCGAATTGCTGGGCATCTCCCAACCAAAACTTTCCGGCATGCTGCGCGGCCAATTTCGCGGCATCTCCGAAACGAAGATGCTGGAATGCCTGACCCGTCTGGGGCGCGATATTCAAATCGTGGTTAAGGCAAAATCCCGTTCACGCACTGAGGGCATGTGTCGGTTGTTTTTGCGTAAGCCGTGGAAACCAACTCGAATCTGGACCGTTAAACTCCTGAACAAACTCAATCCGCTAAGTGGCTGCGCGTCTGGTATGCACGCTGGATCACTGGAAAAACCAGCTCGCGCTAAAAAAACAGATGCAGGCTGCGTTGCAGAAAGTAGCAGCAGCCAAGAGTTTGTCGAAGGATCTGCAGGGATTTGTGTTTAAGACTTTGGGGTGAGGAGGTAAAGGGAGCTGGGGCAATATTTTTACAGCAGAATAATTTTGCCCTGACCCGAATGCCACTAAGTTAAGCCTTTTTAGCAAGGTTAGACTATTGTGGAACCCGCGCCAATCATGGCTTAAGCTATTGTTTTAGATATGCTTTATCTCCTTAACTTAGTGCCATTCTGCCCTGACCCTTAAATTACAAGCTAACATTAATGTCAACATTACGCTAAACATAGGAATTTCCATGGAATCGTCAACTGGCCATAGCTGTGGGACAGTATCACAATGTCAAGAATCCAGATAAAGCGCGCAGCGATAACAAGAGCAGGTTACGAGTACCAAGACCTCGCCGGCATCGAGGTGCTAATTCGCCTGTACCGTGACCCTGAGCTCTACGTGTGGGTGCAGATCGAAGCGGACGATTCCGAGTACCAAGCGCTCGATGACGTTGTGGCTGCACGCAAAGATGGCTCCTATGAATTAGTGCAGGTCAAGTTCACGGTTGACTCTGACCGTTACGAGCTGGATTGGAATTGGCTTCTCAAAAAAAAGGAAAAAGGAACCTCGATGCTCGAAAAATGGGCGAAGTCTTTCGCTCGCGTATCCGCGTTGGGGCCAATCCACTTTGCTGGACTTCAAACAAACCGTATACCCACCGCGGAGTTCGCCAAGTGCCTGAAGGGTACACGGGTCGACATTGCTCTCCTTCCCGACGAAAGTCGCGATGTAATTGAGAACGCGTGCGGAGGTGCCGACGGGGCTAATACATTCTTCCGTACATTCGACTTCTTGGGAGGTCTGCCTGACCTGGACGGATATGAAAATCATTTACGCGATCAGCTCGTGCCTACGGACACTGATTCGCAAGGCTGGCTCGTTTTACGCCACTACGTGCAGCGTTGGGCGACTCGCAAGAATCAGCCAGAGCCCGATGGTCGCATTCTACGTGAGCATGTTGTACAGCTCATCACGAAGCGCCGACCGCAGCCGATTCGGCAGGACTTTATCGTCCCCGATCACTACTGTCCGCCGAGCGAAGATTTTGACAAGCTCATTCACGGACGTACCTCGAATGATGACACTCCGGTTACGATCCTTTGGGGTACGCCTGGACGCGGTAAAAGTACCTACCTCAGCTATTTAACGCAAGAACTTCAAAAGGAAGGCGCGGCCATCGCGCGACACCACTATTTTCTATCGGCTGAGGACTCGAGTTCCAACCGCACCTCTTTCATCGATATTTCGACTTCGCTGATGGATCAACTCTATGTGCGCAATCCGGAAGCCATGGCCGGTGTCTCGAAAGATGTCGAGAAATTGCGATCTAACCTCAGAAACGCCGGTGTAAACCTAGCCGCCAAAGGACAGCGGCTCTATATCGTCGTCGATGGACTCGATCATGTATGGCGAGATACGCAACGCGTCGACCAACTCAATCACCTTTTCAATGAGCTTCTCCCGCTTCCGCCTAATGTCAGCCTTATCGTCGGGACGCAGCGTGTATCCGACGAGCAGCTCCCCGGCAAGCTGCTGACGATCGCTAATGATAATGATTGGATCGAGATACCACGCATGGATGAGATCTCAGTCCATCACTGGGTGGTGCGGCAGGACAAAGAGCGTCCACTCCTACTTCGGTTTGATCCGACTTCACAGCGGCGTGCCGCAATGATCGACGAGATTGCGGGAGCCTTTTTTAGAATCAGCCAAGGCCACCCGCTGCATTTGATTTACGTATATGAGGGGCTCATACGCGCAGGTCGCCCAACGTCTGCGGAGGAAATTGAGCTGCTTCCACCGTGTCCGGACGGCGATATCCGCGCCTACTATAAGGGATTTTGGGTTCACCTCAGCGCGAATGCCAAAAATGCACTCCACATGCTTGCCGGATCGGATTTCTTCTGGCCAAGCATTGGCATAAGGCAGGTGCTCGGAGACTTCAGCGAGATCGACCACCTTTTGGAACCGCGCAATGTCGGCATGGTCCCATTTCATCTGAGCATCTTTGCATGGGTTAGGGAGCACGCGAACCATGCGGAAATCTATCAGGTACTACTGCCGAAGATTATCAACTGGCTAGCGAATGATGCGCCTGAATATTGGCGGTGGGGATGGCTGTGGCTCGCCAGGGCGAAGGGCGGCGACTTCAGGGATATGCTTGCTGGCGCAACGCGGGACTGGGTAGTGGAATCCTTTGCGAAGGGCTGGTCCGATCAGCAAATTGGAAACATCCTTTCCGCCGTGGAAGCTAAGACTTTCGAGGACGGTGATTTGCCGCGAACCGTATCTTTTCGCAGCCTTAAGACGCGCGTCTCAAACGCACGCGAATTTCAATCGAGGAATTTTGCCTCATATCGCGCGACAGCACTTGCTGTCTCCCACAACCGCCAGCAGACGCTAAACCTTCTTGATGACATCCAAGACTTGACCGACAACGAAGTGACAGAACTAGCTCGTTGCGGACCTCATGAAATGTCCTCGCAAATATTACCGGCGTGTCTCAATGAACTAGCCCGTCGCGTAAACGCATGGATCGCGCTGCGTCACCGCCCCGAGCAGGAATTCACGAATCTTTCTGATCAGCTTCTCTCGGTCAGTGCGCTAATGGATAAAGTAACAGTACGGCGCACGCTAAACTATGCGCGAGGTTTCAAAAAGCCCGAGCCCCATGTCTTGAGGCTCATCAGTCTGCTTAGTGATGCGCAAAACATCGAAGGTCTTCAGCTTGTCCACAACACGCTGAGAGGAGCCAAGTGGAAGGATCAGCGGCGATTGATTAACGATGCGCTCATAAGGGCGGCTAGTTTCGTGGGAGCAGATGTCAGAGAACTTGTCCCCCTCAACAACGAGCATCTCTCAGTTTTTGCCGCATGCTGGTTTCTCATTTATGATCGCGATACTAAGTTAGAAGTGCATATCCCACCGGTACCCAGCGACCTCATCCGCGAGCGGTATTCTTTTGGTGAGAACGCGGATATCACTTCATTTTTCTACGATGCATTCTGGGCCGCGCTATATGTGGGGCTCCGCTCAAATGGCAATGATTACTCGATGATTTATCCGGGCCTCGGCAAGGACAATTTGGGGTGGCTGCCGAAGGGTCTGACAATGCTCGAGGAGGCTGCAAGATACTTCACGGATGGTAGGCTCACTCCCACATTCTCCACCATCTACACCAAAGCAGCTGATGTCGAGCAGGTCCAATGGGGTCCGTCTCTCGAAAAAGATTACCTGCAGTATCAGGGCAATCGGGCTTAAAAGCGCTTGAAAACAGAAACTAGATGAGGTATTAAGTCTATCATTTTGATTTCAAATGACAGACAAACCAACGCCCTCAATTATTCATCATTTTTCAAGCATTGAAGACCCAAGACTAGACAGACAAAAGAAACACAAACTACAGGATATATTTTTTATCACTCTCTGCGCCGTTATTTGTGGTGCGGACAATTGGGTGGCTATTGAAGAATTTGGCAAAGCCAAAGTAGACTGGTTCACTGAATTACTTAGTTTGCAGCATGGAATACCGGCACACGACACCTTTGGTGATGTTTTTGCTGCGATAGATAGCCAACAGTTCAGTGAGTGTTTTACCAACTGGGTATCTGATTTAGCCAGTCTGACCGAGGGAGAAGTTATTGCCATTGATGGTAAGTGCATAAGACGAAGTATTGACAGAGCATCAAAGAAATCTGCTATTCATATGGTTAGTGCGTGGGCACAACGCAATAGTCTGGTTTTGGGTCAGGTTAAAGTGGGTGATAAATCCAATGAAATCACAGCCATTCCAAAACTGCTTTCCCGTTTAGATATTGCAGGAACGGTGATTACAATTGATGCCATGGGTTGTCAGAAGAAAATCGCTCAACAAATTGTCCAGCAAGATGGAGATTATGTTTTGAGTCTGAAAGGCAACCAAGGCAAATTGCATGAAGATGTCGCCACGTATTTCACATCGTCGTTATCGACAGAAGCTGCCATAGTGACTGTCGATGGTGGGCATGGGCGCATTGAAACACGCGCTATTCGTGTGTCAGACGAGATAGCATGGTTAAAAGAGCGGCATGCTTGGGTAGGGTTGCAGAGTATTATTGCAGTCACTGCAACAAGAGAATCTGGAAATAAAGTAACCGATGAAACGCGTTATTTCATCAGTAGTTTGAGCGCAGATAATCCGGCTAAGCTGGCGCATGCAGTTCGCGCTCATTGGGCTATCGAAAACAATTTACATTGGGTGCTTGATATTGCTTTTGATGAAGATAGCAATCGAACACGTACAAGGCCATAGTGCAGCCAATCTTGCCATTATCAGGCATATTGCGTTAAACCTGATAAAGAAAGAGAAAACATCAAAAGTTGGCATGAAAACAAAACACTTAAAGGCCGGTTGGAAGAATGATTATTTACTTCGGATTATTGGCGTGATTTAAGCCCGATTGCCCTGGTTCATTCAGCAGCGAGTTTGACTCCATGAGCGGTCTAAAGTATATTTCAATTTAACACAAAAGGGCGTTTATTTTTCCTATCCACTACAATCTATATTAAATTGATTTAATAAACAATAGAGGAAGGTATTACAATGTTAACTCGACACAAGAGATTCTCCATAAAGCGAAGCGTTCTGTTAGCTCTCTTTGCCAGTTTGGTCGTCGCTATTTCTGGGTTTCCCCAGGAAATATCTGCCCAGACCGCCTCAGAATTTTGTGTGGATGGCCACTGGGAGGCCAATACCGAAATATTAAATGAAGAAAAGGTTATCGAAGACTCCCCGGGATGTACGTCAGGCAAACACTACGTACGCGTCATAGACGTTGAATCTACATACAATTGCATAAGCGGAACTGATGAGGGTCAAACATTTAGCGAAATAGACACGAGGAGAGAGCCTTCTAATTGTGTGGCAGAAGGGGATTCTAATTGAGAAACTGCATTAAAACTGATTAGGAACACTGGGAAACTCAATGATCTTAGCGTTTTGTTTGAAACTGATTGTGCCGTGATGTACAGAAAAGAATGGCTCCAACCCGATTCCAGTGGCACGAGGAATGTGACTTTGTGTAAACGCTTGGGATAACTTCAGGTCTGCCGATCAACTTGCAAATGCGAAATATTTGGTTACCAAGGGTTGCCTTGATATAGCTAGCCCCAATATTGCACGAGATGAGGTGGCAACTCCTTTGTAATCTTTTATAATTCAGTTATCTATGCTGTATAAAAGAAAGGAATTGCCAGTAACAAAGTGTACCCAAGAATCATTTGAATCTCCAGATGTAAAAAGACGTTCAGTTGAAGTAAATTTCCAGGGGGGCGATATCACTTCAGATTGAAATGCTTTGGGAAGTATCGGACAGTTCGACTGACCAGGTCAATACTGCACGATAAATAGAAACTGCCGATTAAGTTTGAACTAGTACAGATTACTTCAGGGGGAGCGCTGACCCTGCTGTTCTCCTCACTGTCGGTCTCGCCCCCCGTTTCAATTAGAGATGTCCATATCGGACACTCCATAAACAGACGCTTTCTTCTCCAGCCAATCCAAAAAAAGTCCTGACATTTTCTCACTGATTATCGCAAAAGCAGGATCCTCAGCAATGTCTCCTTGAATTAAATTGATTATTCCCCACAGTCGACTGAAGATGTGAATTTGATTTTTTACAGTGTTTGCTGCAGGCTGAGACCTAAGATCCGTCGCCCGGGTAAACTGGTAATCTTTCAAAAATAAAATGATAGAGCGCTTTCGCCGTTGATTGATCTTGGCATTGTATTCCACCGACGTTTGTGAACCATCACCGTACTGTCCAATCAGTAATTGCTCCAAGGAATCTATCGTGCTGTCGGAGTTGTCGACGAAGTCATGTGTTGCAGCCCAAGCATCGAGATCCCCCAACAAGTCGGACTCATGGGCTCTTGTATGGAAATAAAACTCAAAGCGATCTTCTTCTGTCACTTGGGTAAGTGACTCTGATTCCCAATCTTTAGACTTCCCAACTGCTAAATCCGCTGCTGCCGCGCCAACATCTCCAGCCCACGTCGCCACACTATAATTTTGACCGACTGGCAGATTCTGAAACGTTGCGTTTCCTGGACAATTCTCGATTTGGTTTCCTATACATATATCGATATGGTGATCATCATGCTTATGGCCAGATTGCAGGACGTCCAGACCGACAAAGAAGTGATACATGTCGACGATTTCGCCATTCGGCATCTCGCATGCCTGTGACTCGAGAAACATGCTCCAATTGGAAACCGCTATTTCCCGGTCGTCTCGATACACGGGGTTGGCTATATCAGCTCCAGACGTTATGACCTGGTCGAATGGCAAAAATTTCTTGTGCCCCATCTGCCGGGCGCGTGTGATCCTCTCGAGCAGGGATTTGTCAGCATATTGTTCGTCAAAAATGCGTACCTGTTGCAAGAAAATGTTCCATGGCACGATACACGTTGAACCTATAAATGCGTCCGACCGAACCCAACCTTCCGGACCATCCATTTCCATAAGGTCGACCGCCAAATCCAAACCGGGATCTAAGACTGCGTCAAAATCGGCATCGCTAAAGCGGATCCTAAACCAAATGTTTTCGCCGTCCTGAGTACCTCTCTCCTTTATCTGAACAACAACTTCCCGAAAACGTAGCCATCCAATCCGCTCACTATCAACACTGCCCGATCTTCTTATATTGTAGCCTGATGCAGGACTAATAACCGCCCAACCGTTGGGAATCGCAGGGTAAGGGTAGTAGACAATCGAATCCCCGTCGGGAGCTGCGACATTATCTGGAGAAGCGCTATCATTGAAATTAAGACGTCGCGCAGAGAGAAGCTCAATATCACCTATTGCAAGTTCCTGCTCAATCGCTTCCTCCATCCGTAGGCTGGTCACGTTGATCAGTGTCAGTATAACCTGACTTACATCATGCAATTCGAAGACATGCTCTCCGGCGTCATTGAGAAACGCGATACTATCGTTAAAGTTTCCTACCCACGGTTCTGGCTCAGGTGGATCACCACGGTCATTATCAATCCAGTCGTCGGTTGTCGAGATCCACCCCCCATCAATGTACCAATGACCACTAATCGAAGATCCCGTATCCTTATCAACTGCTGTCAGCCTAACTCGATCACCAACAACAATCGAATCGCCTGATGGTTTTATTCTTAGATCCATAGTTAGTCTCCGTAGAAAAAGAAAAGGTACCAGGTCTTGCAACACAGCATCATGTATAAACGATCACATATATTTGAAATATTCCCCGTTCAAGTAACACGGGGAGCTACGAATACATAAGTAACAAGTTAACAGATCGTTGATGTTTCTGCCGCCACAATAACCACCTGATAATTATTAACAGTATACTTGAAAGCATCTGCAAATAAGTTTAGACTGAAATACGCATAAAACTTTTCAAACACGCAATAATACTTAAGAATGACACGAAAATAACATAGGTGAATACTAAATGACTGATTCTACAGAAATGGACGCGGGTTCAATTCCCGCCGTCCCATTACTTTTTCAGTATCAATCGCTTACATGCCCAAGGATGACCATGCTTTTACATCTTTAGTCATATTTTGGCATAGTTTTGTCAGCATTTCAGGATGTTTTTTGCAGAAATTTCGGTGCATTTTCATACCACACTCGCGATGAAAAGCTAATCGGCACTCTCTGGTGCGAGTATCTTGATCAGGTTTGTTTTGAGAAATCTAAAGGGGCGCCCATTAGATTAAAATAATTTTTTGCAACGGAGCCATCATAGACTTAAACCTAAAGTAAGTTGATGCTGGAGTTTATTCGTAAGAAATAAAATCAAATTTTTACCGCCCAAAAACCTTTCAAGTGTTTTTTTAATATTTTTAAGGGGTTAGTAGTTACAGTTCGGAAACGATCTGTTATTTATATTTCATCGTTGGCAAGCAAACCTGAGGATATTAGAAATCGATAAAATCAAGACGATTCCTGGTGTCCCGACATCCCATCCATTTGTAGAGCGAAGTATCGGACTCTGTCGACAAGAATTCTTGGGTCACGTATTGTTTTAGAATGCCGAAGATCTGGCTAAAAATCTGGATCAACCAGAACTACCATAACGAAGCGAGAGCGCATTCGTCTTTGAATAAGAAAACGCCCAATCAAAAAGCAGCAAATGATGAGTTTTCGAATAAAGTGGCGCCCATGGAAAATATCCGCTGAAAATCTCACTGTCATGGTTTGTTTTATTTACCGGTGCAGCTTAGAGATAATAATTCGCACACTACAGGACGCCATTTTAGGCTCGTGGATACTTCAGTGTAACGTCAGGGGAACTGACAGAAAAAATGATCCAAAATTATTTGGATCATTATTTTGAGCCTAGAGGTGATGATAATTTCAGAATGGAGGACTAAACGGGTCTTAGGACCCCTATCCTGACTTTTGTCATTGTCTCTAACCCACCAGCTTTAGCTGGTGGTTATTTAGTTTATTTATTTCCCATCTTTAGCTCTTGCATCGCTAACAATTTTATTCGCGTCCGCACATTTTATTTTAGGTATCTTGCCATTCTCGGTTCTGGTTCTGCTTTTAACTGACTCGCCCGGCTTTTTATCTTAGCATAAAGGGGTCAGACCCATTATATAAACGACATCTTGACACTTTATGCAGATTGGTGCTATCTTGCACTTTCATCACCTTGCAAAGGAGAAATCATGCGTACTACATTGAATATAGATGAACAATTGCTTGTCTCCGCAAAGCACAGGGCCATCGAACAGCGTGTTTCACTGGCGTGCGTGATCGAGGATGCTTTACGTGATTCTCTGGCAAAATCGCAGCCAAAGCGCGATAACATACGCTTGGTCACTGTATCCGGGACTGGCGTGAAGCCTGGAGTCGATCTGGATAATGGACGTATGTTATCGGACATCATGGACTGACCATCATGATGTTGATGGATGTGAATGTGCTGGTGTATGCGCACCGGGAAGATACAAAGGATCATCTTGCATACCGCGATTGGCTAGAGGCCGTGATCAATTCCAATATTGCGTACGGTTTTTCGGAACTGGTTTTGAGCAGTTTTATCCGCGTAGCAACGCATCCGAAAGTTTTTGAAATGCCAAGCTCACTTGACGCGGCAATCGCTTTTGCCCAGCAACTCAGGTCAGCGGAGCATGCGGTTTGTTTTGCGCCAGGCAAGAATCACTGGGATTTATTTACACAATGTGTGCGACAGATTTCCGCGCAGGGCAACGCTGTTCCCGATGCTTACCATGCGGCATTGGCGCTGGAATGGGACTGCGATTGGGTTACGACCGATAAGGGGTTTCGCCGTTTCAAGGGATTGCGCGTGCGCCAACCACTCAAGTAGCTCATGCTTAGGTAACCTATGCCAAGAAAGCCGCGTTTTTATGTGCCCGGAGCGCCTGTCCATGCGGTACAGCGAGGTCATAACCGCTCTGCTGTTTTCTTTGACGATTTCGATTATCTGGAATATCTACGCTGCCTGAAGCAGGCCGCAGACAGTTGCGACTGCACGGTTCATGCCTATGTGCTGATGAACAATCATGTGCATTTGCTGCTGACGCCGGTTCGCGCCAATTCGGTAGGTTGTTTGTTTCAGAGTGTGGGGCGGCATTATGTACGGTATATCAACGAAACCTATCAACGCCACGGCAGTTTGTGGGAGGGGCGCTACAAATGCAATGTAGTCGAGTCACAGGCTTATCTGCTGTCGTGCATGCGATATATCGAGATGAACCCGGTCAGGGCAGGCATGGTGGAGCACCCTGCCGATTACCGCTGGTCGAGCTATGCATCCAATGCGCTCGGTGTCAATAATGCAATTTTGTCAATGCAGGCTGAGTATGCCGCTTTGGGCCGTATGCCCGAGGAGCGCCAATCTGTTTATCGTGCTCTGTTTGACCGCTTGCACGATGCCGACGAGCTGGCACTGTTAAGGTCTGCTTTGCAAACCGGAACACCGTTGGGCAACGATAAATTCAAGGCGGAAATTGAAGCTGCATTGAATCTGAAAGTGGGCTACTCGCGGCGAGGCAGGCCGCCGAAATAAGAAGGTCGCCGTGCTATGCCCTATGCGGCAAGGATCGCGGCAAGAATTACAAGAGCTGGGAAACAGAAGTGAAACTCAGGATACTGCCCATTGGCTGTGTTAGCGGCGGTGAAGTGGTTTATTGTTCTTTAACATGTAGAAATTAAGCAAAACAAAGTATTGCGTATAGGCAATAAATTTTGCGCTGCATGCTGATTTATATAAATAATTATATATATATAGCCATGTCTCTGGAGTTAAGAGGTGTGTTTGCAGTAACGTGCGCCGCCAAATGGTCTGCAACGCAAGGCGGGGCGGGGTATAGAATTGACAGGTATTTACTGACCGGATTTCATAACGGGATTAAAATCTACGAAATTTTGATACTAAGTGCATGTGTGCGACAAAGGCTTTCATTCGTCTGATAACCAGACCGTGTTGAAAGAACAATTGGAGCAGATCGTGTTGCCGAGGACAGGCAACCTATCGCAACTTTCGACGGGCGCGAAAAAGCGATAAGTTTTGTCGGATCATGAAATTCAAAGTAGCCGTATTATTGACGCCTATATGAAGGCGCTGTTCGAATGAATGAAATTTGGATTGTAGGTACAGGGACATTGGCGGTATAAGTTCAAACTCAAGCAAGGAGAACAAAATGAAATACCGAGTGATTATTGAACAAGACGAAGATGGTATATTTGTTGCGGAGGTTCCGGCCTTGCCGGGATGTGTATCGCAAGGTGAAACAAGAGCAGTGGCGCTGAAGAATATTCAAGAAGCCATAGAAGCTTATGTGGAAAGCTTGAAAGCGCACGATGAGCCTGTCCCGCCATCGATAAGCGAGGAAGTGGTCGAGGTAGCGATGTGAGTGTTCTGCCTCAAGTCTCTGGTCAGCAAGTTGTGTCAGCATTGGCCAAACTTGGCTATGCGAAGGATCGCCAAAAGGGCAGCCACATGCTGCTCCGGCAGGCAATCTATCCACACCGGCGCCTTGTAGTTCCGGACCATAAGGAAATCGCGAAAGGAACACTTCGTGCCATCATCAAACAAGCCGGGCTGACGGTTGAAGAATTCAACGCACTATTCAAATGAACTATCTCTACCACCTCATCTTGCCGAGTGGGCACAGAAGCGTGCCCGACGAAGGAGAAAAATTATGAACACACTTTTCTCGCGCATTCGATCCGATGAAACGCTGATTACCGCATGGAGCAAGGTTCAGTCAAATTGACATCGCTGATGATCGCCGCCGCAACAAAGTGGCGCGGCTGTTGCAAGGCTAGTGTAAACGCGTGCAGGAAAGTGTATTCGAATGACATATAACGGCGCGTCAGCAACGCCAGATTGTCAGCGATATTGGGCCCCTGATTGATACCGAACAAGATAAGGTGCGCTACTATGCACTGTGTGGCAAAGATCGCAGCAAGCTGCAAGTGCTGGGGAACGGAAGCGAAACTCAGGATATTGCCTATTGGCTGTGTTAGCGGCGGTGAAGAGGCTTATTGTTCTTTAATATGCAGAAATCAAGCAAAACAAAGGGTTGCGTTTATGACAATAAATTTTGCGCAGCATGATGATTTATATAAAGAATTCTATATAATAGCCATGTTGCTGAAGTTAAGAGGTGTATTTACTGTAACATGCGCCGCTAAATGGTCTGCAACGCAAGACAGGGCGGGGCATAGGAGTAGAAGAGGATTTACTGACCGGATTTCATAACGGGATTAAACTGATAGGGACGAGTTAGAGCGCCGATGCACGGTAACTGAAAAAGGGGCGCTAGTAATATTCGTCACTTTTTTTGCACTGGTTAGCATGCTAATCAGGCGGGACGTATCATCTACGTAATAATGAAGTGCGAAATGATTTTAGCTAGCGAACTAATGTTACCGTTCTTCTCACGAATGCCAGAGTTGGTAGTCAGATTTTTTGAGCAAGCTTGTACGAACGGATAGTCTATGCCCTGCCCTACCTTGATATCGACCATTAAGTCCATGGTCAATCGCCGACGCTTTTCTTCTTGATCTACCCAAACGGACCCGGATTACCTCGCTAATCTGTTCGTGGTGAGCCAGTCGAACCACCTGCACCCTCAAACAAGATCAGAGCGAACGGTTTGTGGTGGCTTATTAGTGGTGTTTCTTCTGAAATTGGAATGGATCGATAACGTCAACTGATGCATGTTGGCGACCAGGCATCTTTATAATCAGGTTTAATCAAGACAATTACATTTGACCCGGATAATCCATTAGGCAATTTAACCAGCCTCCCCCCTTGAAAAATGGGGATTGAGGGGGATTTTTGTGTCACTGCAATGCTTAAATCCCCCCTAGCCCCCCTTTTTTCAAGGCTATGTCGCAATTAGCTGTTGAAACTGTCTTGTTCTTCCAAGAGATGAGATAAAACAAGCTGTTGGTGTAATGTTTTGGCCGAGACGGTCAATCATTCTGTGCCAGCCCAGATAGCTTTCCAGAT
>Ga0209344_10001433_pt1 | contig 31144 bp, 51 predicted proteins | sample Cruoilmetagenom6_FD_187293 | JGI IMG/M metagenome (GOLD analysis project Ga0209344, IMG submission 187293) | Oil polluted marine microbial communities from Coal Oil Point, Santa Barbara, California, USA - Santa Barbara Oil Seep Sample 6 (SPAdes)... | ecosystem: Environmental > Aquatic > Marine... | reverse complement strand
GTCTCTCTATCGCCAATGAGGCGCTGGATATCGTTGCGGCGCACTCCCTGGCATTGAGTTTTTATCCGCCTTGGATCTCCCGCTTGCAGCAGGGCTTGGGCGAGCTGCCGACCCGCTTGGTGGCCATGAATGTGGGCGAGGCAATACATGTGCTGCGAGAGGGCAACTGCGATCTGATGCTCGCCTACTACGACCCTTTTGCGACGATGCAGCTGGACGCTGAGGTGTTTCCCTCTTTCTCAATTGGTAAGGTCAATATGCTGCCCGTTTCGTTACCCGACGAGCAGGGGAAAGCAAAATTTTCACTCCAGCACGACACTTCCATTCCCTATCTTTCGTACACCCAGGGGGCCTTTTTAGGGCGCAGTGTGCGCATGCTGCTGAAAAATGACCCGCTGCGCATGAAGCTGCGTACGGTATATGAAACGGCCATGGCTGAAGGCCTGAAGGGAATGGTACTACAAGGCGTTGGGGTGGCGTGGATTCCCGATTTTTGTATTCGTGAAGAGCTGAAAAGTGGCCGTTTGGTGAGGGCAGGCGACCCTAGCTGGGATATACCCCTGGAAATCCGCTTATATCGCTGCTCGATGGTGCATAAGCCCGGCGTAGAGCGTTTATGGCGGCAGATGATGAAGCTGCCGCGGGATTTCCTACAAGCCTAGGGCCTGTTGACGTTTAGCTACTGCCAAAATCGGCGGGTAGCCCTAAAAAGTTCTGAATGATGAAGAAGTGATCTTCAAATAGGCTGTCAGGCTCGAGATCGGCAAGCGCTACCCAGCGCGCATGATCACCGCCTTTAACGGGCTTTAGGCGTGGCAGCTGCTGATCGGGGCGTAGCGCAAAATAGAAAGCTTCCGCCAAGGTGCGCCCGCGCCAGCTGCGGTGGGGTTCATCAAACAGGCGTTGCCCACGCAGCGAGCCTTTGAGTACAGGCTCAGGAACCTTTAAGCGAATGCGTTCGCGAAGTTCACGCAAGCAAGCATCCAGCAGCCGTTCGTGGGGGTTAATAAACCCTCCCGGCAGGGCATAAAGGCCTTTGCCCGGTGCCGCCGTGCGTCGTACCAACAGCACATGGCCCGACTGCACGACCACCGCGTTGACCGTGACGAAAATAGGCGGGTAGGGCGCGTGAGCCCAGGCCTGGCGGTACTGATCCAATAACTGCTGCTCTTCGATCAGGCGCTGATAGGCGCCCTCATTGCAAAAGTGTTTGACGCTCTCCACCACCCCCGGCGGTAAATCGTGGTAAGCGCCGGTACTCAGGTAGTCATTCGTTGAGCTGGGCGAGCGAAACAGTCGCTCACGTATTTGACTGGCTGAAATTCCCTCCACCGATGGCACGCTGACAGACTCCCACTGAGGAAACAGTGAAAGGTAGTAGCTTGACTGGCCGCGGCTGGCTCCGATCAAGCCAATACGTGGTAGGCGAGCATTGGCAGGTGCAGCTAAATCGCGCACTTTGCGCTGCACATCGCGCACCCAAACATCGTCGTTATAGAGTGCGTCGAGTAGCGGGGTGATCTCCAAGCGTTGATTATCGGCGTCGTCAAATCCCGCGCGAAGCATGGCTTGTCGTTCGTCGAATCGCCAGGGGTTACGCAGTGAGCGAGCCTGCCAAGAAGAGCCTACCAACACAATGACCTGTCGTGCGCGTTTGAGCGCCTCACGAATGACCGCCAAGTGCCCCAGATGTGGCGGCTGAAAACGGCCAATAAACACCAAACAGTCAAAATCGCAGGCGGTTGCGGGGCGCGAAGTATCAGTGGCCATCCAAGCTTCCTTTTTCGTTTGGTGAACTCAGAGATGCAACCTACCAGAAAACTGCGCTAAACGCTGTGGTTAGGTATGCTAGAAAAATAGGATGTTGATAACGCTTATAAAAAGCCCCGATACCCAGAGCACAGGGAGTGAATATGATTAAACGCGCCGCTATCTTTTGGTGGAAAGTAGTCCAAGACGCCACGTCACTATGGCTGGAGCGTAATGCCTTTAGCTACGCAGGTTCGCTAGCGTTCTATACACTTTTCTCATTGGCACCGACGATTATTATCGCTGTCACAGTTATCGGTGTCGTGATGGGAGAAGAGGCGGCTCAGGGACAAATTGTAGCGCAACTGCAAGGTACCTTAGGGGTTGACGCTGCTGTCGCTATTCAAGACGCCGTCGCTCAATCCAGGATTGAGGAGTCGGGTATCCTGCCAACGCTATTGGGCGTAGGAGCCCTGGTGATTGGTGCGACGACCGTCTTCGCTCAGATGCAGTTTTCGCTCAATACTATTTGGGGCGTAACGGCAAAGCCCACTTCTAATAGCGCTTTACGCTTTCTTAAAAGTCGATTGCTATCGTTAACGGTGGTGCTCTCCATCGGATTTATACTGATGGTATCGCTGGTATTAGGTGTCGTTTTGCGCGGTATGCTCCAGGCCGCCGATAATTTGGTGCCTTATGCCAGTTTGCTGACAACGTCAGTTGAGTCGCTGGTCTCGCTGGCTGTCGTTACCTTACTATTTGCCACCATTTTTAAAGTACTTCCCGACGTTGTGTTGCGCTGGCAAGATGTGTTGATTGGTGCTGTCGTCACTGCCGTACTGTTTACTATTGGGCGTAGTGTAATCGCGATTTACCTGGCGTATACGGCTACAGCATCTACCTATGGTGCCGCCGGGTCGGTGGTCATGATTTTGCTCTGGGTTTACTACTCGTCCCTTATTCTTTTGTTTGGAGCGGCCTTTACAAGGAGCTTATTGATAGCCAGAGGAAGGCCAATAAAGCCAAGGAATTCAGCAGTTTTGGTGCGTAGAGAGATGATTCAATAAGTGCTAATTTGAGCTTTCGGAGAGGAGGCAAAAAAGAGGGTTTAAAAGCGCGCCATACACAGCGCCATACAAGAAGGGATGGGGTAGGAAAAATAAGCCCCCAAGGAAGGGGGCTGAAAAGGGTTGTTCAAATCGGTTATTCAGGACGGCTAGCGACCTGCTTTTTCATCCAATCTTCAATCTCAGACTGAACCCAGCGAATACAGCGCGGTTGATTGCCTGACTTGCTCAGCACCACCGGCTTGGGGAATGTAGGATCGCTTTCACGACGACGCTGCAGTGTGGTGCTTGCAAGGCCTGTCTTTGCAATGACATCGCGGGTAGTCAGAAAGACTAGCTCTACGGAAGTATCTTCGGCGGTAGCGACTGACATGCTTACTTCTCCTTAATTGGGCGCTCTTTAATGCTAATGGGTTGCCGTGGTTGCGATTGGTCGCCTTTTCCACTTGGCTTAGCGATAGGCCCTGCCCATTCCAGAGGCGCCCATCCGGGCAACATTTCGTGGTTTGTAAAGCGAGGACTGGTCGCGGGCTCGTCGATCGCCTGACCTCCTACCGTTACCACGTTGACGTAGTTTTCTAGCGGAACGGCGCGCGTTGCGACGGACACTTCAGCCATGACAGGCCGGTTAAAGTTCCAGCCACGCGCCCAATAGTGGGCGCTGCCTCCCGCGTCGATGACTTCCTGGAGGGTTGGCGGCTTTTGCCGCCATACATAGCTAGGCATCTTCACCTCTGCTTGGTTCGGGCATTTGATCGCACGCGCTGCCTGGATAGCCCTCTCTAACAACAATGGTGTGCGAGGACTTTTGAACCAGCGTCGAACCCTTGCCTGCAATGTCGCCTAGCAGGCTAAAGACTTCCCCCATTCGGCCTACGCCCATTTCATCAAAGCTGCCACCCTCTATAGTGAGCGTTAGGGTGGCTCGTTCTTCCGCGCTAGGCATCATTGCCTCTCCTTGAAGTTTCTAGCCATCCAATCAGGGTATATTGAATGTCTTTTTTTCTGGCTTAACTTCGTTTTCAGTGTGTCCCAAGCAATGTTTAGCCTCATTACCAACAATGCCAGCGCAATGCAGATCAAGCCCGACAGAAACACCGGCCACAGGATCAACAGCAAGGCAACCTTCATAAGGCGGCACATAGAAACGGTCATATCTGGATGCGCTTCATGTAGCTTGAAGACTTTTTCAGCCAGCAAGATCACAAAGCCCGATATAAATTTAATTGCGCTCATGATCTGAGCTCCTTAGGCGACTTGAAGCACAGTACGCTGGCCACTGGAATTCATCGGCGATATCAGCCCGTTTTGCTCCATGGTCTCTACCAGGCGCGCTGCGCGGTTGTAGCCAATTTTGAACTGCCGCTGGATTGCTGACATGGAGGCTTTGCGGGTTTCGGTCACAAAGGCCACTGCTTGCGGATAGAGGGCATCTTCGTCCTCGTTCGGAGAGGACTGCGGTTCTGACGCTTCCGTTCTAACTGTTTCGCCTCCAAGCCACTCAATGATTCGGTCTACCGAGTTGCCCAGCGCCCCAGCCATAATAATGAAGTCCGTTTCCAGGCGAGCAAGGGCATCGTCACCATCGTCAGAATGGTCAGCCTCTTCAATCAGCGCGTCGCCAAAGCGCAGCGACTTCAGTGACAGGTCATCGTTCATGACAAAGGACAGTTGACCCTCAAGCGAGAGCGCTAGCTTGCTAGCTTGGCGCCCGCTTTCGAGTAGCTGCTGCATTTCGTCACTGTCGAGGTCCACCTGTCGTGCGCGCACTACGCCATCATCGCCTTTTGCTTTCAGCTCGAAGTTATCGCCTAGCTGTAGGTCGGAAGGTCGGCTGGCGGTATCCTCTAACCACGTTGTCATGGCCCGAATGGGCAGCGATTGCGTAGCCAGTGGCGTAACTTTGAGGCTCCCCAGGGTCTCGCGCAGCAAATCAAGCACATCCTCAGCGCGGCTTCGGCTAGAGGCGTCAATACCTATCAGGCCTCGCTGGGTATCCCACCAAAGGTCAATTTTATGGCTCCGCACAAAGGCGCGTGGCATAAGCTCTTCGGTCACCTGTTCTTTCAAGGCGGTCTTTTCTCTCCGCGTTACTTTGCGACCTTCGGCAGCCTCGATATCCGCTACACGCTCTTCAACTTCTTCTTTCACGACCGGCGCGGGGAGCAGGCGCTCTTGACGTAGCGCGCTCAACAGGCGCTGGCCTTGTATTTCGTGCATCATCTGACCGCTCCCTATGCGGCCAGCGGGGGCGCTCCATCCAATGCGGCGCGCATCGGCATCGCCTAGCGGCTTGGCTCGGCCTTCTTCTAATATGGCCTCCATTTGCTCTGGGCTAAGTAGTTGCTGATCGTGCAGACGGTAGAGTTGAATGTTTTTGAACCACATAGTATTTCTCCAGGAAGCAAAAACCGCCTCAATGGGCGGCGTTTGAAGTAGGTTTGTTGGGCTGCTTTAGGGCTAACCCTGCAGCGACTTGCCTTACCCAAATGGGCGTAGCGCCAAGGGCGAAGGTTTCACCGCTCCAAGCGAGTAACAGCGTGGTACCCATGACGCCTGCAATAGCTTCAGCGGCGGGGGCAGGCACGGCGTTTCCAATGCGTTCGCGCCAAGCGCTGTCGCTTAGCCCTTCAAGCTCAAAGTGTTCGCAGGGGTCAACCAGGCCTTGCAGGGCAGCAAGTTCCAGTGTGGTGAAAGGGCGGTGCCAAGTGCCGTCCAGGGCACGGATGACGGCCACTACTTTGTCGTTAGCTTCGGGCAAGCGAGGGTCGGCTACTGACCATTTGCCGTTGTCGTGACCAGCGAATGCCGATACCGCGCCGCAACCAGACTGCCAAGGCACAACGCCGTAGTGACCTGCTGTTAGATAGTGGTCGCCTTTTGAGCGATTCAGGTTAGGGCGTGGATCTGCGACACCGTAAGCGCCTTGGCCTGTAGTGCTACCTGATATCACTGTCCCAGATGATTTATCCCACGGCGTAATGGCGTACTTGCCATACGTTGGGCCTTTGCGTCTCGGGTCAGCGACTGAAAACGCGCCTTGGCCTGGTGATTGCTGTCCAGTGATAGCGCCGGTAGGTCCATCCCAGCGGCGAACACCGTAGGCTTGACCATCTTTCCAGCGGGCCGATTGCTCAAAGCGTGGATCCGCAACCGAGAACGCGCCGTTACTTGGCGTATTGCGACCAGCGACAGTGCCCATGGATTCGGCCCACTTATTGACGCCCATGTAACCGCTGCGATATTCAGGAACAATCAGGTAGTCGCTTAAATAACCGTCTTGCACGCCTAGGCGGTTAAGCGATCGCCAATCACTCCCGGCCTCAACGAAGGCGAGGCGTACCCAGGTTTTCCACTGCAAACGAGGAATGCGGTGCATTGCGCCGGCGAGTTCGTCACCAGGCGTCGGCATATCACCTAGCACGTCACCTACGGCGCGAAGCGGGCGCTTCACCGGCTCATACAGGAACGGCGGCACCTTCTCGGCATGCCTGGCCACCAGCAGAAAGCGCTTGCGGGACTGGGCTAGCCCGCCAAGCTCGCCGCAATCATGCGTTGTTTCTGCCGTGTGGTACCCATAGTGCTCAAGCATTGCCATGATCTTGTCGAGTAGCGGGCGCCCACGATTAGCGATGCGCGGCACGTTTTCAAAGATAATCAGCTCTGGCGGGTTGTCGGCGAAGGCCTCCAGGGCCAGCCACATGCCGCGAAGCGTTAACTTGTTAAGCGCCTGATACTTGGGCGTGGTGCTGCGCGATTGCGACAGCAGGCCGCTAAAGCCTTTGCACGGCGCTGACAGGAAGATGATGTTGGGGTTTTCGCCACCGGCAGCGGCTTGAATATCTGCCGGGGTCGCTTCCCGCCAGTCAGCAGGCGGGGCCTTGTCGTGAAAGGCCTGGTACTGTTCCCGATCGAACAAGTCCATGGCGGTACCGGGCGCACCTGAAAGGCGCTGAAAGTCAGCGATCGCACCCGCGTCTACGTCGATACCGCCGATGCAGCGAAAGCGCGCCTCCATGTTGCCTACACGGGCGTGCCCGCGATTAAAGCCTTTAGCACCACCACCCAACCCACAAAACAAGTGGAAGTGCTTCACCTCTTTCCGTTCAATCATTGGGGATGGTCTCAATGTTGTCGTTGATCCACTTCAGCTCGTCTGCGTGGGCAGCGTCCTGAAGCACAACGCGACCACTAGGGTCGCGAATAATACGATGGTGGCCACCGCTTCCACGGCGGGGGATTCGCTCAATTTCGTAGCCATGCTTGGCCCATAGAGCGTTTGGGCTATTGGGGCTGGGTGTGCCCATGATTAGGCCTCCTGATCTACGTGCCCAGCGCAAGAACCGTCTGGCTTGCGGTTGTCGCACTTGCTGTCGCACACCAAGAAGATGGCTCCGCTCTCCTGCATCTCGCGAAGCTCCTTGCGGGCACCCTCTACACCCTCGGGGTGCGTGATTATTTCGCCCAAGCGCTTGTCGCCATAGCTCAATAGGACGCGAACGGGGATATGGATATGGAATGTGGTCGGGGTTCTGGTGAGTGTCATTGAGGCGTCTCCTGTTCGTCGTCAGCTAAGTCAGTGGCGCATGTCTGGCACAGCACTTTATTGCCGTGCTTTCCGAAGCCACCAAGCGCTACGACGTCACCATCCTGGAAGGGCGTGTTACAGGCAAAGCAAAGGTTGTACTTTTTACGCGACCGTTCGCGCGCCTTTCGGAACTCCGGCCCGTAAACAACGAACTCTTTTCTGATCCACTCTGGCGTGTAGGTGGTGGTGACGGTTTTTGTGATCGACTTCATACGGTCGACTGCTCTTCTTTGGCTTCGGGTTCTTTTTCAGGCTTGGCAGCCTTGCCGCAGAAGGGGCAGTAGTTGGCGGTAACGGTAGTGTCTATTTTCTGTCGCTTCATCCCGTTACCGCCTTTCTTTGGCACCTGAACTTCACCGCGATAGGCGATCATGAATGGCGCAGTTAGCTTGTCGCCCTGCATGGCGAAGCCGTACCCATCCAGCTTCGCATCGAAGTCTTGATAGCCATCTGGCAACTTCTTTTTGACGTGCCCAGCTAATATCTCGGCAATTTCCGTTTGGCATTCACACTGCATAACGTTCTCCGGAAACAGAAAGCCCCGCGGTTAAGCGGGGCAAGTGGAATGGTTTAACTGCCTGTGCGGCAGGGAAGCACAACAAGCTATGCGTATTGCGCCGTATTTGTTTCTAAGCTGCCTGGGCGGCAGGGAAATAGTGGCTATGCGATGATCTCTTCCGGCGCGGGCACCGCCTTTTCAAACTTGATCACTAACCAGCTCTTTTCTTCCGGCGGTGTTTCCCATTTGCGCACTAGATAATGAGCGACCCGGTACGTGTCGATATGCTCAATAACGCCTTCTTTAACGCGCGTGCCGATCGGGTAGGGCGGCTGAATATTGTTGGCCGTAAACCACTCTTTCTCTGCCTTCGTTAGCGCGTCGCTTACCAGGCGCTCCATTTCATCAAGTTCGTACATGTCGCTACGATCAACATCGACGTAGTTATCTTTAAGCTCTATTGCGAGCTCAAAGCCATCCATTGAATGGCGATAAACACGAATGATGTCTTCGCTACGGATATCGACTTTAGCGGCCACTGTTTTGGCGGCTTCTTCAATCATCTTGTCGGTAACAGTAGGGCGGGGCGGGATATTGGTTTGCATATAAACTCCAGGCGTAAAAAAGCCGCGTGTTAATTTTTACGCGGCTACAGTAGAGTCGAAAAAATTAACATGGCGGTTATGGCGAGGCGGCTAGCATGGCGCGATAGACGGCACCCGTTGAATCCTCTTCAACGCGAGCCTTTAGGCCCGCAACCATCATTGCTCCATCGGGCTCTTTGGGCACACACTGCCATGGCTCGTCAGGCGTAGGTATTCGCGACCCTATTTCAAAATGAATAGGATCTTCTTCTGGCATTGACCAGATGGAATGCCACTTGCCGTCCTTGTAATAGTCGGGCCTCCATTTGTCAGTGGCTTTATTCATTTTCACCCAGTACCACCCCTGCTTGCGCTCCTGCATAAGAACCTCTATTTAGCAGTACGGAAGAACTTCTGGGTGCTTTGCCAGGATCGGCCTATAAAGCAGCGCTGAATGTCACGCTTGCTACGCCCGGTTGCTACCACTGTGCCGGGATGCCCGCGTCGCACAGCAACGTAGAAGTAGTCTTTGCCGTTGCGCTTGTTTAGCAGCTGATTGGCAGCCATGCGCACTGCATCAAAGATAGAGTCGGCCTGATCGCCTTCTCTGAAGCGGCGAATGTAAAGCGTGCCTTTGGTAAATCTGAGTTGTGACATATAGCCTCCAGGCGAAAATTAACGCTGTGTTTCCAGCGGCGACCAGCAGCAAGCGCATATCCGCTTTTCTGGCTCGTTATTAAGATCAGCAATCCTATCCACTAGCCGCTCATCATTGCGCGGCGCGCTTTCTTTCACCACGTGCCCGCACTGATGGCATTCGTACTCAAGAAACGGGCCTCTAACGTTGCCCATATACACCTCGCAATAAAAAACCGCTCAATGGCGGCGGCGTTGTTGGTTACTCAAACTGTCTTATGTTTTCTGCCCCGGCACTCCATCTAGCTCCCGTACCCAGGCGCGGGCCTCATCTGGCCGCAGGTACCTTGCCGCCATAAAACGCCGACTAGGGGCGGTTTCTGCGTCCATGGTTTGTTTGATAAACGTCAGCTCTGCCTCCGTGAACTCAACAGCGAGCGGCTGGTCGTCTGAGCTTATCCACTGACTTCCGATTTTTACTCGCATGATTTACTCCCTAACTCTGCCTTAGCCTGCGACCACGCCTCCTGCACTGCGTGAAAGGCTTCGCTGCTGCCGCCGCGATCAGGATGGACCACGCTTAGAGCAGCCCGAAAAGCCTTACGCACCTCTTCAGGGTCTTGGCTGTCAGTGTTCAGCACCGTGCGCCAATGTGGGCGCCCCATCGCTTCAGGTGAGGCCAGTTGAGCAAAACCGGTAAACGCCGCGCGCATTAGCGAGGCGTCGTGACGCTCCAGCGTGCGCAGGGCTTCAATACAGTCAGCGATCGCCGCGAGGTTATCGGCTATCCGGCTGTACACGTCGCACGGTATGCACTGGTTTTGACCATCAAGCTGGAAATACACGGCGGCGCCCGGGTCGCTGGGTTCGCGTTGCCCGCTACGGGGGAAGCCGTCAATCCTTAGTGCTAGGTTGGTGCTGATGATGATGGAATCAGGCGGGACTCGGTACGTTTGAAGCGATCGCGTAAATTTGTCTAAGACTGTCGTGACGCGGCTGCGAGCCTCTGCCACCGTAAGTTCCTTAAGGCCCCAGCCGCTGCTGTTTCGCTTCCCAAAGCGGCCTTGCTTGCGATCACTCGCAGGCGTTCTCGGCTTTCCTGGTGGCCAAAAGAGCGGTGACGCGGTTATGTCATCCATTGCGCACCTCAATCAAATAGATAATGGTTGTGAACCACCTCGTGAGTGTCTGGAATAACGCGCTCGCCATATCTGCCGGGCTTGATTGATTCAATATCTAATCCAGCAGCCTTCTCGGCAAGCACTTCCAGAATCTCAATCTCGCGCTTCATGTGATTAATCTGTTTGCGCTTGAGCATCATTAAGTGGTCAAAGGCTTGAGGGCGGGTCTTGAAGGCTACGCGACTGCCTTCCTTGGCAACCTTGTAGATCTTTGCGCCGCCGCGCTTAGCTGCTTGCAGAAGGCTTTCATCTTCGCGCTGACGGCTCCTGATGTAGCCAACCCGCGATCTTTCAACGCACCAATGCCAGCATTCAGATTCGTGGATGCTCACTAGCTCCTTGGTGATAACGTTGATGCCTTGCTCGTCTATTGCGTGGCGCATTCTGTAGAAGATTTCGCGACCATCCATCACGTACCTCTCTTTGTTTGGCGGGCGCTCATCATTTCCCGTGTTTCAAACATTGGGTGCCCGTATGTCGGCCGGAAATTTAAGTCCCATTCCCTCTTGTTGAAGCTATCGAACTCAATGTCACGGCGGCAGTCAGCGCAGTACCAGGAACGTGAGCCATGGTTGAACCAGTCAGCGGGCGAGGCTTGGCAGCGCGTCCGGTTACAGCTACCACTTTCCTTTCCTTTGTCGGGCTTATTCGGGCCATCGTAGTCACCGTATGCCATCATTCGCCCCTTCGGCTTGCTTGAAGCCTCGCTGTGCAGCTTCGCTTAACCAGGCCTGCATTTGCAGAAGCGTGTCGCCGGGTTCGATTATTTCGCACTGGTTATTGGCGTGCTTGCCTTCGGGGTCGTAGGGCTCGCCATAGATCAAACCGTAAGCGAGGGCATTTTCTTCAATGCAATCCGCATCCCAGCCCATGCCGCTTTCAAACAAGCCGCTAATGCCTTCTTGGGCAAACGCTGCCAGCGCATCATGCTGCGACTTGAGCTTGGTGATCAGGCTAATGCACGGGCCGATCGGAGTATCTTCGCCTTCATTGACGAGCTCTGCTTTCATGGCCGTCAACTCTTCGCAGGCGCGCATAAACTGTCTAAGCAGCGAGGCTCGCTCATCCTCGACCGCTTCAAGCTCTTCGCATACGCGATTGAGCTCTTCGTTTTCGGCCCGGTCCATGTCACTAGGCCATACAAAACCTTCCGTCATTTAAGTAACTCCATTCTGTGCATGCGATCGGCAACGCGTGTGCTAAAGCGATGCTCAACGCGATGGGCGTGTTTCAGCGCGAACCACATGCGCCCACCGCTGGCTTCGTACATGCGGTAACCAACATTGGTGGCATGGTTGTTAATGCGCTGCTGTAGGTCGGTAAGGCGGGTTATGCTCATGCCACGGCGCTCTCTTCTTGTTTGGCGCTTTCAGCCTGAGGGCGCAGGCCTTCCTGTATCTGCAGTAGCAGCTCAACAATTGGCCCTGCTGACTCGGGAATGAACTGGGTGTGGTTAAGCAAAAGCCCATCAATAAGATCGTATTGGGCCTTATCCTTTAGGCGCGCGAGGCAGGCGGTGTCAGTCTTGAAAGAGAGCAGCCGATCAACCTCTTTTGTGCAGTAACCGAAAACAAAGCCGCCATCGGGATTATGCAGAGACGGTGAATTGTCGTTGTTATGTCGATACTGTCGCTGGGTTTTCGGTATCTCGCACTTCAGCGCTTCTAAGTGCGCCGTCAGTGCCTGCTCCCTTTCCAGGGCTTCCATAAGCTCGCGCTTGGTTACGCGAAGCTCTGTCTCGTAGCTCATTGGCGAGCGCGCTTCTTTAGGCAGCTGCAGGTTGGTGCCTTTATACACTTCGCCATTCAACGCCATTTCGGCGCGGGCAGCGATCACCTTGAGGCGCTTTGTCTGCGAGCGCGATGCTTTGGCCAGGCGCATAACGTGGTCAAGCGCATCTTCAAGCTGATTAACCGATAGTTGATAAGGGATTTCTTTAGACATGGTGATTTCCTTCTAGGGGCAGCACATCGGCGAGCCGCCGCAATAGTGTTCATAGCCTTCGAGCGGGATATCGTTCAGGTCGCAGTGAAGCGGCTTCCACTCGCCACAGCAGCGACACTCGGCTTCATAGTCGCCGTCGCTGTTCTTTTCGATGCCTTCAGGAAGCTCCTCGTCACCGGGAAGCCAGGCCATACTGTCCAGCGACTCTTTCCACTGCACACGCTCGCCGCGTTTGCGCAGCTTTCGTGCGCGCCGATCGCTAACCGCTCGCCAGCCAGCACTAATTTCTGGAAGCGGGGAGGCTTTGCGGTGCCGATTGAGCGTTATGGGCTTCTTAATTCGTTTGACCCAAAGCTGGCAGGGGCCGTCCTCTTGATCGAAGATCGACAGTAGGAACCAGGGCGCGTCGCTAGGCGGGTGGAGCTTCCAAAGGCTTAGATCGGGGCTGCCTTTCTCGAAATACTCTTCCTGGGCTAACTCATCGTCTGTGTGGGCCAGCTCGATGCGTTCAAATGCAAGCCGATGCTCGGCTAGCCAGGCGTTCAGTTCGTAGATGCTGACGCCTTCGCGGTCGCCTAGAAACGCATCAAAGCCAGAGTGCGTCCATTGACCGTACTCATCACGGCAGACAGGTTCAGGCTGAATCACGGGTTTCTTCTTCACGGGCTGCCTCCTCCATGTCTTTGACGCTAATGACGTACTCTCGAACGTTTTCGACCAAGTAAAAGCTCGGCTTGCAGTAAGCGTCTGCCCACGCCTCAATGAACTCTTCCAGCAGGGCGCCTTGGGCTGGCGTTACGTTGGGGTATTCCTCTGCGAGCTCGCCAACATCGCCTTCCGCCGCTGCCTGCATTTGCTCGGTAACGGCATCGTAAGCGCCGGTGCTGTAGGTGCTGCCGTGAAGCGGCTCGGAGCGCGTGCCTACATAGACGGTGCTGCCAGCCTCAATATCATTTTCATTGATAAGCTCGCTGAGCGCGTAGGTGTTGAATGGGTCGCTTTCGTTAGATCCCCACACCTCAACTACCTGATCTACCTCTTCGGGCTTGTTAGCCGCCTCAGCGCGAACGATTCGCTCGTATTCAGCCATCAATAGAGCGATCGACTTCTCAATATTGCGCTTCGGGTCAGCGCTGGGCTTCCACGTAGTGTCGTGCCAAGGCCAGATGGTAGGCGGCGGGGGCAGTTCGTCGGTGCGAACCTGCGTCCAGCAAGCGGCGCGGGCGTAGCTTTCAGCGGCTGACGCTAGAACGCCTGGTGCGTACGCATCATCGTTGGCAGCGTCGAACCCTTTTTCGTTAACTTGGCGGTGACGCTCTTCAAGCGCCCTGATCAGTGCGATGCTCATGAAACTACCTCCTCAGGCTCTAGGTCGGCGTCAATGGCTTCAAACAGGTACTGAATCAGCATGCCGTCATGCTCAAATTCAGAGCGCGGCACTTGGCGACGCCGTTTGATTTCGCTCAAGTGGGCCGCTGTCTTTTCGCGCAACAGCCTTTGGTGCTTTTCAGCCAATGCGTACTGGTGGATCTCTTCTCGCAGTGCGATGTTCTTTTTCGTCAGCTCTTCATTGGCGGCAAGAATTCCGTTCTTCTCATCGTGCAGGTCGTCGTTTACCTGACAGAGATGCTCTGCAAATGCTTCACGCACGCGCGCATCAGCAGCAGCGGGCGTGCCGTGGTGAATGGCAATCATGGTGGGTGACTCCGGAGTAGGGCGTTGGTGCTGCTGGGGAGAGGCGGGCTAGTCGTCCGTGCGATTGGTGGAGTAGGTGATGCTCATTTCAGCCTCAATTGTGAAGGTGTGGTCGCATCTTTCGCACTCACGCTCTTCCTCGCTGTTGAGCATGCCGTCTATCTCTTCGCTTTCCACTTCAAACTGTAAATCGCAGTAAGGGCAGCGCGGCTTATCCTCAAAGTGGTAATCCATCTCGTCATGCTCTTCAGGCATCGCGGCCAGCGCGGCCGCTTTATCAGCCTCGTGCTCAATATCAGCGCATGGTTTACATTGCCATCCGTGTTTGCCACCCCAAGGCGCTTCTTTTAACCGGCTCCTGGGGGTTTTGCAGGTGCGGCAAACGTTGTGCTTATCGCATTCGATATAAGTCATCCAATCTCGCGGCTGGCCATTGCACTCAGCGCAACCATTTACCCAGCACCAAACACCATCAATCAGTTGGGCGTAATAGTGCTTTTCATCTGGCTCTATGGCAGCAATAGGGGTTCGGCGATCACCGTGACTGTAAAACAATTGAGTTGGCCCGCTTCGTATGCGATCCATATCAGCCGTTAACCGACTGTCATTAATTGGCTGTGGGGTGTTCATGATGACTCCTAGATTAGAAGCCCCGTCTCGTGGGGCATACGACCTGCTCACAGCCCTCCCGCGTTATGCGGTCAAGTCATCCAGCGCGCCAACGCCGGGTAGTACTCAACAAGGCCGGCACTGCGCAGACTGCGGTGGTTATTCCCCTTCAGGCACGCGACCCCCGACCATCCGCTGCGGTAGCCGCGCGCTTTACTGTTTGGTTATTGCTGTTGGGAAGTCTGCTTTAGCGCAGCGATGCGAGCTTTGTAGGTGGCGTTCACCTTGGCTTGATCCGCTTCTGGCACATGGCGCGCCAGGTCAATCGCTTCGGCCATTTCGTCATTAGTGGACGCTTTGTTGATTTGAGCGCACACCATGTCCGCGGTGATTTCGCCGTGACTGTCTTCCGGCGTCTTTTCTTCGGCGGTAGTTTCGTAGACCTCGCGCGCCTGTTGGGCTTGCTGTTGGCGTTGACGCTTCTCAGCCAGTTTGTTGCCCACCTTACTGGCTGCGCCCGAACGGGCTTGCGCCTGCGGCGCAGGGTTTGCGGTATTCGCCTCGGGCGTAATGTCGCGCTCTTCCTCAGCCATCCGGATGCCTTTCAGCTCAGGCGTAAAGGTGTCGCGAAGAGCGAAGCTCCGGGCGCGCATTTGCAGCATGCGCTTCTTGTATTGCTGCCATGGCCCTTGCTTGTTCAGGAGGCTCGCGTCTTGGGCGTCTTGGGCGCTGAACGTGTAGTGGGCGACGTTGCCGTTAGGGCGGCGACGCACCGTACAGTGCGCCGTCATCGCCATGCCTTCGCCCTCAATCCACTCCTGAAAGTCAGCTTCGGACCAAGCAGGTGCCGCGCGGCAGATGGCAAGCATCATGTCACCCCAAAGGGTAGGCCGACCGTTAATCACGGCGATATTTTGTATAGCCTGCATTGGGCTGGTGATTCCCAGCTCGACACCGGTCTGCCAAGCGATCATCACGTTACCCGGCTTGCCTTTGTAGTCCTTTGGCGCCAGGTCGCTTTCCGCGATCATTTGCGACATGCGCCACACGTCATCGAACGTGCGCGGCATCATGGCCTGCATAAACTGGTCGCGGACATTCGTGCTGGCCAGCTCAACGCCGTTACCGATGGTTTGGGCCGGTGCGTTGAAGTTCTGCTCTTGCTGGGTGCTTTCAGCGGCTTGGGTGTTGGTGCTCATGATTCGCTCCTTTTGACGTAGCCACGAAAAAGGGCTTCGCGCTCAAAGTCCTCTTCCGGCGTTCGCATGCTGTATAGCGGGGTGCCTAATTGGCGGTGGGTGAGCTGGACGATCTGCCCAAGCATTTCATCCCAGCCAAGGCGATCGGCTCGGCGGTCGCCCTCGATAACATCGAAATGCCCATCCGTGTACTGCTGGATGAGGAAGGTGCGCGCCACCTTCCGTGGCGCAAAGCGAGCCTTGTGCGGATCTGGCGGAATGGGCCTCTGCTTTGGAATGACGGTTATTTCACCCATTAGGCAGCTTCTCCCTGCTTTTCAGATTCAGCCTCAAGCTGTTCGCGCTCGGCCTTGCTGATCTTCGCAACACGGCAGTCGACGTAGCTAGTGGGCTCTACCTCATAACCAGCCCGCTTGACGATCTTTCGGCGGTAGCAGCTACCATCAGCGAAAGCAGCAACAGCGGCGTTGCCCATGGTCTTCAGGATCTGTGCGCGGGCAGTTTTGGCGGTGGTTTCGAGCGCTTTGATTTCTGCCTTGGCGTCTTCTTCCACTTTCTTCCAGTGCTCCAGGTCGCTCATTTCAACTACGCGGCCATCAGTGCCTGGGTAGAGGCGCTTAAGCAGGTCGACAGCCTTGGGATGCTCAACATCAATCTCGGGCATTTCGCCGCGACAGATGGTGTCCCAAAGGTCGCCTTCCAGCGCGATCAGGTCTTCAATGAGCTCGTCGTCGCGAAGGATTGGGTACCAGCGCGTTTCCCAGCCTGCGATGGTGACGACAAGGAAGCCCCATTCGTAACCGCTAACCGCTAGCTGCTGTTGCACTTGAATGAAGTAGTCCTCCGGCACTTCGCCGCTAGTGCATAAGCCGCCAGTCCCGTGCACGTTGTCCGGCTTGCCCCAGCCTTGTGAGAACTCGACGTTCTTTAGCTCGGCGACACCCGGCCCCTTTACCGTCTTGCCGAATAGAAGCTCCATCCATGCGTACTGGGCTTCGCTGACACCCACAATCCGGCGGTCAAGGTTGGCCATCATGAAGGGGTGCTTGGGGTGAGCGAGCATGTAGTTGAAGTTCTGGACATTGAGCCCGGTGAACTCAGCGAAGCGTGACGCCGTGACAGGCTCCATGACATGGCCCATGGCCATCTTCATTTTGCGGCGATAGTTGGCGTCTGCATCGTCAGCAGCAAGCCCAAGTTTGCGTTCGGCAATCTCGAACGGGGTGCGGTGCTCGCTGGCACCGACAGCCGCGGCGGCTTCACTCGCGCCGATACCCAGCCCGCGAAGCTGTAACCACACCTCTTCAGGCATGCCCAGCGTCGCAACACGGTAGTTTTCAATCAGCTCTTGGCGGGCGTCTGCAAATGTTAGCGTTGACATAGTGGTTACTCCTGGATGATCAAGTGACGGATGCGACCCGCTAAGAGGGCAGCGATAACCGCATCGGCGGCTGAAGAAAACAAATCGGCTTCGCTAATCAAGTCGGCACGAATAGCGTCGACCGCATCGCTAGGACTTGCAGCTTTCGTGGCTGGAAATGACTGGGTTACGGTGGCTTCGCCACCTGGTGCGCCCATGTCGACGCTAGCGACAGTGCGGCTCCGCTCCCCAGCGCTGACGGCAGCCTGTAAGCGTGTGGTGTCGATGGGGTGGCTAGGAGCTTGTAGGGGGCAGGTCATGTCCATCTGCTCGGGCTCAGCTTCAGCAGCGACTGGAGAGCTCTCTGGTTCAGCTTCAGCTTTGGCGGCTTCCGCTTTTTGCGTCGCTTCAGCTTCGGCCTGCTGACGCTTCATTTCGGCAAGCTCTTCTTGCGCCTTGGCGGCGTCGATCATGCTGCCCAACTGCTGCATGGCCTGCTGTTTAGCGGCTAATGCCTCTTGCGTGAATTCGGCAAAGCGATCTTCACCGATGGGCTGCATGCGCAAATCATCGGCAGCGGTTTGTAGCGTTGCGGCTGGTTCACCAATGAGATTGCCAGGCGAAAGCTTTATGAAGTCGATGTCAGCGCGGATCTTCGCAACACGCTCACGCTCCTTGCGTTCGGCTTCCTCTTTTTCGCGCTCCTTGCGCTGCTCCTCCGCTTTGATTTGCTCGTCGATCGGATCTTCAAGCTGACGAAGGGCCGCGGTGATTGTTTTGGCTTCGTCGTCAATGTCACGACAACGCTGCAGGGCAGGGGCTTTAATGGCTTTGCGCTTGTTTTCAAGCGCTGTCCGGTACCCGCGCACTTCTTTGCGAGCGGCTTTGGCTTCGGTCAGGCCCTTGGTGGTTGTGACTTCAAATACCAGCCCGCCATAAGTGTCAGCCAGCTTCTTCAAAGCGGCGGCGGTGGGCTTGTACTCGGCAATCTGTAGCGCTTGCTCGTCAATGACGATGCTCTCCGCGCTTTCAGCAGTAGTAGTCATGGGGTATTCTCTCTTTGATTCGTGGGTAACGGATCGTGGTAGGGGTCTCGTCAGGTGCAAACTGGCGAGGCCTTTTTTATGCCCAGGCGCGGGCTTCTAGTGAGTCGATGTAAGCGTCAATGGACGCTTCGTCACGGCTTGCCTTAATGCTGGCTTCGTATTGCTCAAGAATGGCCTGGTCATCTTCGTCGGTGATTTTTGCCATCAACCAACCCGCCTTGCGGCTGCCAAGATCGTAGACCGTGTACTCAATTTCAGGGCCGCTGGGTGGCTCGTCCCAACCGCCAGGGTTAGCGGGCTCATAGCTGGTGACTTTGACTTGGCAGGGTATGCCTGCAATGCGCGCTTTCATCATGACGTTAATCCCTTAGCCAAATCGCAAACGCAATCAGCGCGCCTGCAACCACTACGGCTTGTGGCATGGTTAGCGTTTCGAACTCGATCATGGTGCTGGACGCATGCCAGGGCATTGCTCAGCCGCGATACCCTTGTGGTCGCGATTGCCTTGCCGCTGCTCGATCGGGACGCCGCGCGCCGCTTGCGCTTCAAACTGGACAACACGCTCGCAGTAGCGCATCAGCTTGCGCTCTTCCTCTGCGTGATCATCATTGCCAGCCAATGCCAGCGCTGCGATTAAAAGCACAGGCGCTGCCATGCCAAGGGCTTGCTTTTGAGTGATGTTCATAGCTCCCATACCTCTTTCTGCGAATTTTCAAAGCGACGATCTTGCTTCCACTGGTCAATGACGGTGCGAAGCCGATAACGGTTTGAGGCGTTTTCGTCGACTTGCCGCTCACGCTCTCGCTGACTTAGCGCGCCCACTGGATTGACTGTGTTGGTATTTTTCTTAGCCATACGATCTCCTTGCCTTTACAAAAGGCCCAAAAAAGCCCGCGATAAGCGAGCAGGTGATTGTTTGATGTGGAGCATCGGAAAAAGAGCGGCCTTCGCCCCGACTGTGCGCCTATTGGGATTAGGCTGGGTGAATCACACGGGCCAATTCGGTTTTGCATGCCCGCGCTCTTTCCGATGCCCACTCCTTTAGGGCGAGTGGGTTTCCCAGCACACAAATTGATGCAGAGTTAACGACGCCCGATGTGAGCGCTAGATCACCCGCTGTTAAACGGTTAGGTAGGGCGCCGGATGCGTCTGCATCGGTGGAGTGCTCTAGGCTTCACCCTTAATACGCGTTAGCGTCATTGGGCAAACAGCTAAAACACTCCCCGATGCCCGCTCCTTTATGGCGAGCGGGCTTCCGACTTAAGTTAGCGTTACAGAGAGGGCGTCTCCTGCTGGCTGGTCAGCCCCGCTCCATCTGAAAAGATCACCGTAGCGACCATGCCCATCGAGTTAGCACGCTCGAACATAGCGCCTGCAATGTCATCAGCTTGCGACGCGGTTAAGTTACTGGCCACTGGCTCGCAGCTATGCTCGGCACGCTCAATATTCTCGCTGTAGCGCGTCACTTCGTAGCGCTCAATCTTCCGTACTTTCAATTCGATCATTTCACTATCCTCGACGGCCTCAACCGCCTGTTGTTGGTGAGTCACAGTAGGGCTATGCCCTGACTTAATGCAGTGGCCGGAGCTGATCCCGGCACATGCGCCTGTTCAGGGCGCAAACAGCCCCACTGGGGCTTCCCCTCCGTACACTGCTGCACGGCTACTTCTTTCGCATCAGCCTGCGCATTCACTGCATCGGGGTAGACACCGGCTCCGCACCCTGCTTTGAGCGGCCTTCCGCTCGCTAGACTGCATAACCTAAGAGACGCGATGCCTACCCCGATGGCCCCTGGTATTCTCAGCGCCAAGGGCGACGCTATTCACCGCACTACGCAGCGGATCTCGACCATCTTGTTAGCCTCAACAAAATGGTGTTACTTCACTCGAATCAACCGCCCGTAAGGCTGTTGCTCCGACACTACACGGCCATACATGTTGACGAAGTTACCGTTCTTACGGCCGTTGCTTATAGTGATGGTGATTTCATACGCGCTACCTTCATTCAGTGCTAAACGCACCGCTTCGGTAATGCGTTTCTGTTGAAGCGTATGCCCCATATCCACCAGGGCTTCTTCGATCGTGTTTATAGCCATTTAGAACGCCTCTTAATCTGAGTCGCGCCTGGTGAACTAGGCATTGGTGCTGCTAACACGCCGTGGAGTCGCTTACCTCCTCGTCTGCCGACGCTTGCCCAGGATTTGGAGTTCGCCCCAAACTGATCTAAGCAACCCGCTAGGGGTCGACGTGTCCACCTGTCCGGCATGAGGTCGGATGGTGCCCCCTTACAAAGCCAAGGGGAGGGCGTGATAGATTTTTAAAGAGCGGTCGGCTGGGTGTCAGATGACGATGGCCGGGATTGCTTCAAAGCGCTGTGTCATGCGTTTCGGTGCGTTGCGGCGAATGCCATCGATATGGCCATTGCACAGCGATACAACGAGAAACAGGCATAGCGCCTTGATGAATCCACGGCTGATTGATAGGGCGACGAGATGGGCGGCATTCCGCGCACCTTCATGCTCGCAAGCAATCTGGAGGTGGCGACGAACCGTAGGGAGAGCGCGACATAGCTGATCTGCAATTTCTTGCGCAGTGTTGCCTCTAGCAACTAGTTCAACTATCTCTGTTTGACGCTTGGTTAAGCTCATCTCAATCCGCCTCAACAATCAACCGATGAGTTGATATTATGAGCTGAAGCGGAATGAGTCAACTATAGAATTGATACTTTTTAGTTGCTACTGCCTTCTGGGGCGCATGTAGTTGATTCTTCGGTAGAAAAAAATTCTTCTGCACGCTCCTCTCTAAGCCTGTCATAGGCGATATCGAGTCGCTCCAAGGCGTCTGATGACATTTTGGGCGCGGCTACGGGCGGGTTGCTGCGGTTGCTCATTTGTTCCCCACTACTTTTCGATGACGACTAGAAGTGCGTCATGATGGTTTTGGTGTTTTCAGTAGCCCTCCCGGAGGGAATAGTCAGTATATAGGACTAATAACGGTTAATTAGCCTTTTAAGGTGCATAAAATCATCAATAAGGTTGATTGTTTATTTAACGGGAATTTAACGGGTGGCTTTCAGCTCGCGAAGGTATTCAAAGGCGGCTCTTACTGCATGAAAATCTGCAGCATTACCGCCGCGATCGGGGTGACTAACATGAGCGGCGCGACGAAAGGCAGCTTTCAAGATGGGCAGTGAGTCGGGGAGGGAAGGCAGGTTAAGCGTAGCAAGTGCCCAGCTTAAGGCGCTCTCGGGCAGTTCGATGACGAAGGGTTTATCGCAATGGTAGTGGGCGTGATGGTTCTCGGCGGGGTGATCCTCATTCATGAAAGCATCAAAATCGGGATCATTGTCTTCGTCATAAGGCGTAAAGCCGGAGGGTGGGCGCACTGAATAGGTGCGACTGCTTGGCTGGTGGCTGACCTCTCCATGCGTTTCTAGCTGTACTAGAGGCAGTGCGGCGATGTCGATGATGTGTTGCCGCCAGTCCGGATGGATAAACGCAGCGCTCGGGGAGAATGGCAGAATATCGGCAAGCACGTATTTCGGCGTCTTACGAATAATCCGGTGGTAGGTGTCGCGCCCATACCAGTCTCTGGCATAAAGCAGATCCACGGGTAGCGGAATTTTTGTATTGCCACGCTTGGCGCGATCGTTCAGTTTTTGGCGGGCAAGGTAGCGCTGTAGGTAGGAGGCTGGGCGTTTAACTATGTTGCTGCTGACAAGCACGTTACCAGGTGAGCCTTTATTGCAATCGCGTATAGATAGGGGCGGTTGATTTAACAGGTAACTGATGACGCTTGCCCACACTGCCCAGCGCTGACCGGATTGTGAGTAAAAGGGCTCTGGATCGGCGGCAAGGTCATTGAGCAGGGCGTTGATATGGTGCGCCGGGTTCAAACGTAAGCGTTTTGCCATCCCTAGCATGCCTGCAGTCGCTATAACCTCTTCTTTAGTGGGCGCATAGCCTGACGTTACCGGCGCCCTCCTGACGTCCTGACTGGGGACGATATCCCACACGCACCACAAGTAGCCGCCGTCACGCTCTGCCCAAGTGATCAGGTCGGTCGCCGAAGCGTCCGGAGTAAGGCGACAAACCGACAGATAGAACTCTTTCACGGGCGATTAGCCGTCAGTTGAGCGATCTGAGTTGGTAGCACCGTCCTCACGTTCATTTTTCTGCTTGCTGAACTCAAGGAACAACTGCCAGCCCGCTGCCTCTTCATTTTTGCCCTCAAGTAGCAAGTCATGAGCCCGACGCATTACGTCGATGAACTGGTTTGCCGACCCCTCTGGCATTAGTTCCTTGACCACTGCTTCAGTAATGGCAGCCGCTTGGCGCAACAGGGCGTCTGGCGGGCCCATGTCTTTGGGTTGATCCCCGCTCTCGCGCCCCTGTATCCAGTTAAACGGCACCCCGTATAGGTCAGCAAGCTTACGCAACGTTTCGCGCTCAGGTTTTGACTTTGCTTTTGCCCATTTTGATACCGCTGCAGTTCCCGCGCCGGAGTCAGTGGCAATGACCTTCTGCATGCCATATTCCTTGGTGCGTCCGTGGTGCTTCAGCGCAGCCTGGAGAATCCTGTCCCAGATTATGCGTTTTTCTTCTTCATCCGAGTCGTGTCTCGGCATCGGGCTTTCCTCCGCCATGCCAGCAAACATTAATAAAACTTTATCAAGTGATCGGTTGATTATAGCCCTAACAAGCCGCTTTCCAATTCATCGAAAACAACCAATTTCTTGCAGAATGCACTTTAACTGGCATACTCTCTACTATCCGGTTGATAAAATGGTAGAAACCAAGTGACGATGCCCAAAAAAATCATCAAAGATGCAGACCCGACGCTTAGAGAAGTCATAAAAGACTGCGGAGGCCCTGGTGCCGTTGCTAAGCGGCTGGGGTGTTCCGTGCAGAACGTGAACAAGATGATTTTGCGCGGACATTTGCCGTATTCGGAGCTGAAGGAGCGCTCACGAGCAGAGATATTGGCAGGAATGCAGGAGAAAGGTGCGCTGACCGCCGATCAAATACGTCGCATCGGGTTCGGCATTTAAATGCGCAAGGTGGGCGTTTCTGGCACTAGCAGCGCCCAGACACAACAACGCCCCGATCGGCTGGCACCGCGGGGCGTTATCGCACTTCAAACTATGGAAACCATTATGAGTGAAGAAAAAGCAAACGTCCAGTTGTTACCTTTTCAGTTCGAAGCTCTCCAGGTGAGGGTAATCGATCGCGAAGGTGAAGCATGGTTTGTGGCGTCAGACGTAGCGACTGCGCTTGAGTACAGCGAGCCTTCGGCCATGACCCGCCACCTTGACGATGATGAAAAGGGTCTGTCGATTGTGCAGACCCCTGGTGGAAACCAAGACGCCATCGTAATCAATGAGTCCGGACTGTACTCAGCCGTGCTGCGTAGTCGTAAGCCTGAAGCCAAACGCTTCAAGCGGTGGGTAACCCATGTTGTTCTGCCTTCGATACGCAAAACGGGCGGGTATCAGCTTCCTGCTACAGAACCAGCCACAAAATATAACCACGATCATAACCAAGGCCGTTTAACCGGTGAGCTAGCTCTGCTGGAGTGCTTTTGCACGCTCAACAATCCAGCACCGTCCAGCCGTGTCGTGCTGCTGGAGAAGATCGGTAGCGCCCATGGGCTGAACACCGCTTGGCTGCCCGGTTATGTCGAAGATGGGCCGGAAGCGGGCCAGGGCTCCCTGCCCACGGCCTCTGCTACAGATTTACTTAGCGAGTACGGCGTTCCTTTAACCGCGGCGGCTTTCAACAAGCAGTTAAACGCTATCGGCATTCTTGAGCAGCGCACTCGGCGCAGTCGCAGTGGCCCTAAGCAGTTCTGGTGCATTACTGACACTGGCGAACCCTTCGGCAAGAACCTGACATCGCCACAGTCCCCCCGAGAAACGCAGCCCCACTGGTACCGAGACCACTTTGTTGAGCTCTTGGCCATGATCGGTATGAGGGGTGTTGCTTGATGCAGTACACGTTAACCATAAACCAATCAAAGGCGCTGGAGTGGGGGCTGAACGCGCAGCAAGCAATGCTGTTTTCGTTTCTCCACCAAGTGCCTACATGGGCGGATGCAAGGCAGATTGGCGATCACACCTGGTTCAATATCAGCAAAACCAAAATCGTTAAAGAGATGCCGCTGCTGACTGATAAGCCTGACACGGCCTATCGGGTGATGAAGCAGTTGGCGAAAGCTGGCTTGATCGTTATGACCAGTCGCGACAATAAAACCTACATCCGCCTGACAGCAAAAGCTATTTCTTGGAACCGCCTGGAAGGGTCGGAAAATAATCCGACCCCTAATGACGCGGGCTCTAGCCAAGGGTCGGAAAAAAATCCGACCTCGGAAAATAATCCGACCCAGGTCGGAAAAAAATCCGTACCAGGGTCGGAAAATTATCCGACGAATCATAGTACCAATGATCAGACCCCCTCCCTCGCGGGTGCGCGCGAAGCTCCGACAAATCTTTATGGCGATTCCGCTGCCTTGGGAGACGACGGCCAACCGATAACCCAAGGCCAAGAACAAGCTGTACCCGCTGGTCAGTTCGCGATGACGCTCGACTGGCAACCTGACCCTGAACAACTGTCCGCGGCTTGCTATCGACGCGGACTGCCTGCCGACACCCAGCCCACGCTAGAAGAGCTGGCGGACTACACCGGCCATTTCTCTGAAAGCAATCAACGTAAAAGCCATGGAGGCTGGGCTGATCGCCTAGCGAAGTGGGTTGCCGAAAACCGCCGCAACGCCAATACCAATGCCGCACAAGCCCCTTCAGGAGCACGCAATGCAAGCCGCCAAGGATCTACTCGCCAGCGATACGCAAACCTCAGTGCCGAAGAAGCTCGCCGAAGAGCTCAGCAGCAGGGCGGCAGCGCCGAAGGGGAGCCACCAGGAAACGTATTCGACGGTGAATATGCCGCCAGTGACTGAACGCACTGTCGACTGGCTGTTCAACGCGCTTAGCAAGCTTTACGGCTCTCACTGGCGTCGCCGCTGTGCCGAGAACGGCTGGGGGCAGCAGGTCGAGGGCGAGTGGGCATGTTTCGATTCGAGTGGCGACTGGCTTGGTGCTCTTGGCCACCTGTCCACCGTGCATATTCAGTGCGGGCTCATGACGCTAAACGAGCGGGCTGAAGAGGCTGTGTCCCAAGGCAATACGGCATTCCCGCCTGACAGCCCCGTGCTATTTGCCAAGGTTTGCCGTTTGCGCCCGGAGCCCCTACGCCTGCCGAGCCTAGAGGCAGCATGGAAGAACGTTCAGGAGCGGGCGTTCTCTGGCAAGCCATACGCTCATCCAGGCGTTGCGGCTGCCGCGCTTCATGTCGATATGACGGCGATGCGTAGCGCCTCCTATGCCCAGCTTGAACGGCACCGCAAGACGTTTGAGCACTACTACGCCAGCAGTAACCGGGAATGTGTCGTAGAGCGGGCGGCGCGTGGAGAAACCTTGCGGCCACTGGCAGCTATCGAAAGCGATGACCGTCTCACTCCGGCGTCATTGGCAGAGCGCGCAAGTCTCGAAGAAGCGCAAGCCAAGGCTTATGCCGATTTTGGCGGGTCGATGACTGCCGATCAAGGCATGGCCATGATGCGAGGATTGCTACGCGGGAGTGCTGTGTCATGACGCCTATTTCAGCCGAAGCGCGTGATGCACTACACCAGGTCGCCTTTGCCGATCGCCGTGAAGACCGCGTAGAGATTCTGTTGCGCTATGCCGTGAAGGAAGGGGCAGAGGCGTTACTTGAGCTGTTCGCTGATTTAACCGAGTTAAGTGAACAGGTAATCGATAACGGTAAGCAGCACGCCATAGACACCTTGATCCAAGAAACCGACCTGCATCCGTACTCTGCCGAAAAACTGAACTACCCCAGCCTGAAGGGGGCACTGGTGGGCCTAAAGCAGGCCGATCGTGTGCCTAAGCATGCCCGTGAGCGCGTATGCATGGGGTGCGCTTATCGCGCGGGCACGGTGGCTAACCAGTGTTTCGATACCCAGCAGGATACGGATCTAGTTTTGGAGAACGCCGAAAACTTCTTGTGCCATGCCCGCGGCATTGATGACGTGTCCGGAGAGCCGATGCGCCCCTGCATTGGTCACGTTTATGCCGCCAAAGAGCACGCCAAGGCCTGTATGGAAGATAGGCAAGGCCCTAAGGGTGAGGCATGACACAGAAACGTTCCGCCACCCAGGTTGAGTATTTGATCAGTTCGCAAAGGGAGCTAATGCCGGTGATTGGCCAAGCGACCGAAATGGCCGTTCGTGGGCTTAGGGCTGGCCCTGTCCGGCTCATTCTTACCCGCGTCGAAGAAAACCGCACTAGCGACCAAAACAAGAAGCTTTGGCCGATGCTTAACGACCTGTCTGAGCAAGTGACCTGGTACGGCTACAAGCTTACCCCTACCGAGTGGAAGGACTTTTCAACGGCAGCCCTGAAGCGTCACCGCATGGTACCGGGCATGGATGGCGGCATCGTGATGGTGGGTCTTAGCACTAGCCGTATGAGCAAGCGCGTCTTTTGCGACCTGATCGAGTGCATGTATGCCTTCGGTACTGAGCAGGGCGTCCAGTGGAGTGAGCCCGCGTTAGCGCTCTATGACCAGTACAAGGAGGCCCGCAAGTGATTGAGAAGAGCAAAGCGTGGCGCTGTGAGCGCTACCTGAAGTGGGTGCGAAGCTTGCCTTGCTGCATGTCTGGCGAAGAGGGGTGCCAGGCGCATCACGTTATCGGACTTAACTGGGGGCTATCAGGCTGGGGTATGAAGGCGCCGGATTCGTTCGTTATGCCGCTTAGCCCCTATGCCCACGGCATGGTCCATAAGCACGCAGAGTGGCAGTGGTGGCAGATCGAGTGGCTTAAGCAAACGATTCGGCAAGGGCTGGCTGTGTTTGCTAACGATGCAGAGGTTTATGAGCAGCTTAGCCACGCGCTGGCGTTTATAGCGGCAAAGGAGGCGGCATGAGCATCTGGGTGCTAATCGGCACGCTGATAGCGGGATTAGTCTTCCTGATCGGGCTGGGCTTCTACCTGACCAAAGACTTGGATGAGAACGGCGAACCGCTGGAGTACCGGGAATGACCATGATTGTAGGTATCGACCCAGGGCTTAAAGGCGGTATTTCGTGCATCGATACTGAAAGTGGAGCGTGGGCTGAGCCTTTGCCGCACATAGGCAAAGAGGTAGATATGCATTCAATCTTGAGCGCTTTGGCGCCGCCTGACGAAGTGGAGTCTGTAATCGTCGAGCGTCTCGGCATCAGACCAGGGCAGTCGGCCCAGTCGGGCGCCACCCAAGGCATTAACTGGGGTCGCCTTATCGGAGGGCTTGAGGTTGCTGGCTACTCGATAAGGCTGGTGCGCCCTCAGGACTGGAAGGCCAAAGTGCTGCGCGGTACCAAGAAAGACAAGAGCGATGCTATCGCCTTCGTTAGTCGCGCCTACCCAGGCGTGAACCTCAAGCCAGGCAAGTGCCGAACACCTCAGGATGGGCTGGCCGATGCGGTGTGCATCGCTGAGTACGGACGTCAGCTCATGAGCAAGGGGGCTGAGTGAACCTATCCAAAACCCTAAGCGCCATGTTTGAGGACGTGGAGCCGGTTAGCGAAGAGCAGCGCCGCATATGGCAGGCCGAAGCTAACCAAGAGTTCATGCTTGAGCCTTCCGTAGTCACTAAGTGCCATACCTGCGGGCATATCGCCTACATGCCGCGCTTGGGCTGCTGCAACCGCATGTGCCCAGATCAGCCCTTTGCCATGAACGTGAGCCACTACTACGAAAACTTCCAAGGCCAGTTGCTACGCCCTGGGCTTGACTGGATGCCAATTGAGCGTCGACCGCTAACGGAGTGGACGTGATTGAGCACCCCAAGGCGCTTGAGTGGCAGCAGATAAACGATTACTGCCTACGATCGGGCAAATACAGAGTTACTAAGTTTGGGTTAAGCGGTGAAACGTGGTTTGCAGCTTATGTCGGTGATGATCGGCTAGGCATGTGGCGTAAGGCCAGCAAGGCTCGCAGCGTGGCAGAGCAGCACAGCAACAACGAATCGGTCTGAGGGGAGCAAGGGCATGGAGCAGGTCGAAGCGGCGGCAAATGCAGTAGTAGGGCGCAAACAAAGCGGTGGGCGTGGCGTACCAACGCGTCAAGAACAGGTGCTGTTGGCCCGCAGCGTAGGGGAGCGCTTACGTGAAGCGAGAGAGATCCAAGGCTATTCGCAGGTGAAGGCGGCACAGCTCATTGGCTACTCAAACTCCACCAAGCTCGCCAAGATCGAAGGGGGCAAGGACTCCAGTCAGATACCGCTATGGGTCGTTAAGCGCGCCGCATTGCTCTATGACGTGTCTGTTGACTACCTGCTGGGCAACACCGAAAGCATGGAAGTAGATGAGCTGCGATGCCATGCCGCAAGAGACACCATCATCCTAATGCGCGAAGAGTGGGAGCGTCACCGCTGGCGTGACATGTTGGTTACCCGCAAGGTTCAAGATCAAGTCACCGTGGTAGAGCAGCTAGTTTCGCTTATGTCTGACCAAATACATGAGGCGCAAACGGCCATTGCCCGCGTGGAAGAGCTAAACCCCCGCCGCTGGGGAGACGTAAAGGGCGGTGCACGCCTCCAATCAGCCGTAAGCTCTGCTGCTGCTACCGCAAGAACCGCCGATGCTCGCCTTAAGCGCCTGCACCGTGAAGCCAGCGCCGCTGCTGGCGGTGCTCAGCCTGAATTGGATCTGGTGTACAGCTGATATGGCGAATATGACCGAAAAGCAGTGGCAGGCCGCTCGCAAGCTGTGGGAATCGGATAAGCGGGAAGGGTACGCATGGCTGATTAGAGAGCTGTCGCTTGATATATCCGGTCCTGGTCTGCGTAAGCGTGCCCTAAAAGATGGCTGGACGAAGGGCGCCAAGCCGAAAGCCGGAAACCAGAAACCGAAAACCGCACAGAAACCGAAAACCAGAAACCAGAAACCAAAACCACCGCCTGCTGAAGAGCTGGATGAACTGCCAGAAGAGCTCAAAGATAAAGCCGTACCGCTGGAAGATGCTGATTCTATTAGCTGGGAAGAGGACGACGAAGGGGAGGATGCCGTATCTCACGCTTTGACCCTTTCACGCGTGCGCACACAATCCTTAGAGGAATATGACGAAAGCCCTCTGACGGGAATCTTTGAAAGCGGAGGCTCCACTAAGTACCACCCGGCCTTCCCTGACTTGGCTTATAAGCACTGCCTGTTAGGGGCTACGCCCGCCGATGTTGCCGCCTTGCTTAGGGTGACCGAGCAGACCATCTACAACTGGATGAGCGCGCATCCTGAGTTTGGTATTGCGATGGAGGAAGGGCGCGGGGTAGCGGATGCCAATGTCGCAAGCAGCCTGTACAAGAGGGCCACTGGCTTTACGCACCGCGCGACCAAGGTATTTCAGTACAAGGGCGTGCCTGTGGTGGTTCCCTACACGGAGGTGGTTCACCCCGACACCAGCGCAGCGACCTTTTGGCTCACGAACCGTCAGCCTGAGCAGTGGAAGAACAAGGTTGAAGTCGAAGAGAAGCCCAGCATTGCCCTGGTGGATCGTGAGGCGCGCCGTGAACGTATCGAGGCGGCATTGGAGAAGGCTGCCCAAGTAGAGCGCGACATGCGCAACCGTGCCGATCGCCTAGGCCTGATTATCGACGGCGACACGGGAGCCATAGACGATGGCTAAAAAGCGCACCCTGTTACACGAGGATCCACGCTGGGAAGAGTTCAGCGATGATTTTGCCGGCGATTTGTGCGGTTTTGCTATCGACGTGGTGGAGTTGCCCCCGACCCCCCAGCAAATCACGCTCTACAACAGCGTGGCGCCTTCGCGCTCGATGGTGTCCGTCGCGTCTGGCCACGGTACTGGTAAAACCACCGCATTGGCGACGATCGTGCTTTGGCACCTGCTGTGCTACCCGCAATCGATAACGCTGCTGACCGCTAACGACATGGCCCAGCTTAAAGCGACGCTATGGAAAGAGATTGGTATGGCGGTCGAGCGTATCCGCCAAGGCCCGTATGGCTGGATAGCGGACCATATCGAAATACTCGCCAACGGCACCATGCGCATACTCGGGTTTACCGACACCTGGTTCGTGGAATCAAAAACCGCTAACGAGAAAACCGCTAACAAAATGGCCGGTCGTCACGGCGAGTGGCTAATGATCATTGGTGATGAGGCGTCAACGCTGCCTGATGCGGTGGTGACTACGTTGCGCGGCGCATTGACCGAGCAGCACAACCGGATGCTGTTGACCTCGCAGCCGACCCGCAACGTTGGCTTCTTCTTCCGCACGCATCACGACTTGAGCAAGCTGAATGGCGGGGATTGGACGCCACTGGTGTTCTCCTCGCTGGAATCGCCGCTGGTTAGCGACCAGGCGCTTAAAGAGCTCTGGGACAGCTACGACGATGATGAGCGTCGCGTGCGTCTGCTAGGCCTGTTCCCGCAAGAATCCGGTAAGCACATGATGAATCTGCCGGTGGCCACGGCCATGTACAAGCGCGGACGCATCATTGGGGAAGATGAGCCCTATGGTTGGGTCGTGCTATCGGATATTGCCAGCGGTGAAGGGCTGCGCGATAAATCCACGATCGTCGTCGCAAGGGTTATCGGTTATGGCGATCGCGGCCCTGACGCCAGGCGCGTTGAAGTGGTTTCCGTGCCAGTGGTGACCAATAACGTGCGCTCTAACGTGTTTGCAGGGGCTGTTGCCGAGCAGGGTGAGCCCTACGATGGGGTTTTGTATGTGCCTGACTCTGGCGGCTTGGGCATCAACGTTTGCCAGGACTTGGAAGACTTGGGCAAGCCTGTGCACCGCATTAACTGGGGCAATCCATGCTTCCAGAACAAAAACAAAGAGCGCTATATGAACCTCCGCGCACAAGCGATGCACCAAGCGGCGCGCGCTGCAAAAGAGGGCAGGCTGGCTATCCTGACAGGCGAGCATC
>Ga0209344_10001431_pt1 | contig 31209 bp, 33 predicted proteins | sample Cruoilmetagenom6_FD_187293 | JGI IMG/M metagenome (GOLD analysis project Ga0209344, IMG submission 187293) | Oil polluted marine microbial communities from Coal Oil Point, Santa Barbara, California, USA - Santa Barbara Oil Seep Sample 6 (SPAdes)... | ecosystem: Environmental > Aquatic > Marine... | reverse complement strand
TCGAACCCTGGGAGGCTCTCACCTCAACGGTTTTCAAGACCGCCGCATTCGACCACTCTGCCACCTCTCCGCGCATAAGTTAAAAGGTCGATGCTTTCAACAAGTGCCTGACTAATTCTGGTCGAGGCAAACATCAACCCCAAATCCAAGCAAAACATCGCCTAAGTGCAAAAAAGGTGAAAACTAGGCACTTCCAAAACGGCCCGTTCTTGTCTAGGGTGCAAACAGAGCAATCCGCAGGCTAGGCAATCCACAATAAAAACAAAAAAGCGGATGCAGGAGAGATGGGCATGAGCAACGTCATTTTTACCAGTAAACTTATAAAAATAGGATTGGCGGCTGTCGTTTCAGTCACATTAGCCGCTTGCGAAGACGGCAAAGCCCCCAGCCTGTTCAAAGGCAACGGTCAAGGCGGCGGATTGTTTAACAAGAAAAAAGACAAGACAGGGCAAACCGTTGCATCCAACCCAACAGGCGATGGGTCGATCAAACTGGTGGAACGCGATGTGGAATCGCCAGAGGTGTTTCAAGTAACCGAAAAAGCTCTGTGGGACGGACGGCCATCCTTGGGTGGCGTTTGGGTGGCGCATCCTGACAGCAAACAACCTGAACGGGTTATTATCCGCAATAAAACCAACGAAAAATTTGTAATCGGTGCCTTGTTCAAACGTGAACGCAACAATCCCGGACCCAAGCTGCAGCTTTCATCGGACGCGGCTTCTGCCTTGGGTGTGCTTGCAGGCGCGCCAACCACATTGAACGTCACCGTCTTGCGTCGTGAAACGGTCACAGCAGATAACGGTGGCGGCTCCCCCGCGACACCGGAAGCCGTGACTACCGAGGTTTTGGCACCGACACCGACCCAGGACATTGAAACTGCTGTTCTAAAGTCTGTGGCCGAGGCAGATGCCAAAGAAAAACCAAAAGCGGCCAAGACTACCGATATTGCCCGAACGGAACCTACAGTCAAACCCAAGATCAGACCTGCGGCCAAACCGAAAGCGGCACCAAAAGCCACAGCTGCCACGGCAAAAGTAGACGCAACACCAAAGATCATATCCAGTCTAAGCCAACCCTATATACAACTTGGCTTCTTTAGTGTTGAAAAGAATGCCAAGAATACACTTAAGTCGCTGGAAATACGCAAAATACCGGGCAAAGTTTCAAAAGCTTCGGCAAAAGGCAAAACATTCTGGCGCGTCTTGGCTGGCCCCGCACAAACCAAGGGCGAACGCGATGCTTACTTGAAAGAAATCAAGAAAATGGGCTTTACGGATGCCTATCTGACCAAAAACTAAGGGATGAAAATGACTGCTGTTAAAGCCGTTTTATGCGCGATCGCATTATTTGCCACAACGGTTTCCGGTTGGGCTTTTGAAACTGTCGCGCGATCCGCGTACGTATTGGATGTTCAAAGCGGTACGGTGCTGTTTTCAAAGGATGCGGCGCGCCCTGTCCCACCTGCATCGATGTCAAAACTCATGACCCTGAACATGCTTTTTGAAGCGTTAGACGTTGGCCGTGTCACAATGGATACCGAATTTTCCGTATCACAAAAGGCGCATCAGATGGGTGGCTCGAAGATGTTTTTGCGTCAGGGCGAACGGGTCACGGTCAGAAACCTGATACAAGGTATTATCGTACAATCTGGCAATGACGCCTGTGTTGTGGTCGCCGAAGCGCTGGAAGGATCCGAAGCCGAATTCGCTCGCAAAATGACTATCCGCGCAAAAAAACTGGGGATGACACATTCCACATTTGCCAATGCCACGGGCTGGCCGGATCCAAATCAACGGATGAGCGCGCAGGATTTGGTGTTGCTGGCAACACGCCTGCAAACCGAATTTCCTGAATATTACCGCTTTTTCAACCAAGAATCTTTTACCTGGGCCGATATTACCCAAAATAACCGCAACCCGCTTTTGAAACTGGGGATAGGCGTGGACGGTTTGAAAACAGGCCACACGCAGGAAGCCGGCTACGGTCTGGTCGGTTCTGCGGTGCAAGGCGACAGACGTGTAACATTTATGATCACGGGCATGCTAAGTGCAGCAGAACGCGCATCCGAAGGCGAACGTGTGATAAACTGGGCCTTTCGGAATTTCGTTAAAAAGACACTTTTCAACAAAGACACCGTGATTGGAAGGGCCGACGTCTGGTTGGGCAAACAAAACACCGTTGCACTATATTCACCAACAGGGATCACTGCCCTCTTACCATATGACGCGCTAGACGATTTCGAAACCACAATTCAATATACCGGACCGATTGAAGCCCCAATTGCCAAAGACGCGCAAATCGCCACATTGGTACTGGAAGCCGACAATATGGCACCCATAAAATTTCCGCTTTATGCAAAAAACAATATCCGCAAAGCCGGGCTTTTTGGGCGCATTAAAACCTCTGCGGGTAAGATAAAAGAAGAGCTTTTAGGCCCTTCTAACGAACGGTAAACCCAATGTTCATCACCTTTGAAGGCATTGACGGGTCGGGCAAATCAACACAGGCCAAAGCACTGGTTTCAACACTACAGGCGCAAGGTAAATCATGCATCTGGACACGCGAACCGGGTGGCTCCGAAGGGGCCGAAATCATTCGCAGACTGCTGGTCGAGGGTGACCCGAATCGATGGTCAGCTGAGACGGAAATCCTTTTGTTCAATGCCGCACGGCGTGATCATCTGGAAAAAACCATTCAACCTGCGCTTCTGCGCGGTGCAACCGTGGTTTGCGACCGCTATGTTGACAGCACAAGAGTTTATCAAGGTGTTGCACGTGCAGATTTACGAGAACTTGTTGATGTAATGCATGGAATCATAATCGGCCGTGAGGCTGATTTAACCTTTATCATTGATATCGACCCTGAAGTTGCCCTGACGCGCGGTTTGGCGCGGAACTCTGGCGAAGATAGGTTCGAAGACATGGGACTGGATTTTCAAAAGCGCCTACGGGCCGGCTTTCTGGAGCTTGCAAAGCAAAATACAAAAAGGTGCCATGTCATTGATGGCACACAAAATATGGAAACCGTCGGGCATGCGATTTTGAAAACCTATAAAAGCATTGCATCGTGAGCGATGACACCACCCCACAAGCGGATTGCGTTGAGGCGGCCCCACATCCGCGCGAAACCCAAGTATTGTTGGGCCAAGACAAGGCACAGGCTGATTTTCTGGCAGCGTTTCAGTCAGGCCGCCTACATCATGCATGGCTGATCACGGGCCCGCGCGGGGTTGGCAAGGCAACCTTGGCATGGAAAATCGCGCGGTTTTTATTGGCCCAACCTGCGGATGACGGCAGTATGTTTACTGAAAACCCGCCGCCCCCCGACACGCTTGATATTGCCCAAGACCATCCCGTTGCACGCCGTGTTGCCACCTTGGGTGAACCGCGCCTATTTCTGTGCCGCCGCCCGTGGGATGACAAGCTTAAACGCCATAAACGTGATATTACCGTTGAAGAAACCCGATCACTAAAGGGGTTTTTCCAACTTTCCGCCGCAGATGGCGGCTGGCGCGTGGCAATTATTGATGCAGCGGATGAAATGAACAGCTCCGCGGCCAATGCCTTGTTAAAAATTCTGGAAGAGCCGCCTGAAAAGACCATCATCCTGATGATCAGCCACCAACCTGCCCGCCTGTTACCAACCATTCGGTCGCGATGTCGTGAATTACGCTGCGATAAGCTAAACAGTTCGGATTTGTCTCTGGCCTTGCGAAATGCCGGTTTCGAAGCAGGTCAACACCCCGAAAGCCTAGCGGAATTGTCTGATGGCTCGATCGGGGAAGCTATACGGATCATTGCTGAAGATGGTGTAAAACGCTATGCGGATTTGGTCGGGCTGGCAGTACAGGCACCACAAATGGATCGTCCGACTGCGTTGCGGTTGGCTAATGCGTGTGTCGGCAAGGGCAATGAGACAACTTACGACCTATCTTTGCGGCTGATCCGCCAGATGTTGGCACGTATTGCCCGTTTTGCAGCACTGCAACCCAGTACAATGCAAGAAGCTGCCATTGGTGAGGCCCTAATGTTGTCAAAGCTGGGGCCAACCCCTAAAGCGGCACGTAAATGGGCCGATCTTTCTGCAGATTTAACCGCACGATCCAATCACGCGCGCGCAGTGAACCTTGACCCTTCAAGCGTCATCCTAGATATGTTGCTTAAGATCAATGAAACCGCGCGGGATTAGCCCGTCAAAGGCCCCGACAATGACACCAGCCCCATCAATAGTAGACAGCCACTGCCATCTGGATTTTCCCGATTTTGAAGGCGAAATTCCCGAGATTGTGAAGCGGGCCAAAACTGCGGGTGTAACCCGTATGGTCACGATCTGCACCAAACTGAAAAATGAGCCCGCTGTGCGTGCCATTGCAGAAGCACACAGCCCTATATTCTTTGCCGCCGGCACCCACCCTATGAGTGCTGCATCCGAACCACTGGCGACTGTGGATCAATTGATTGCAATAGCCAAACATCCCAAAATGGTCGGTATAGGTGAAACCGGTTTAGACTATCATTACACTGCCGAAAGTGCCGATATTCAAAAGGAATCTTTGCACATCCATATTGCAGCAGCCCGTGAAACAGGTTTGCCGTTGATCATTCACGCGCGAGCCGCAGATGATGATATGGCGCGTATCTTGGCAGAGGAGCATAAGGCGGGCGCGTATACATGTGTTATGCATTGTTTTTCATCTTCGGCAGAGCTGGGCAAGGCTGCATTGGATCTTGGGTTTTACCTATCGATGTCGGGGATTGCGACCTTCAAAAAATCACAGGAATTACGTGATATCTTTGCAGCTGCCCCTGTGGACAGGATACTGGTTGAAACAGACAGTCCCTATCTTGCCCCGATGCCTTACCGTGGCAAACGTAACGAACCTGCCTATTCGGCACATACCGCCCAAACTGGTGCGGAAATATTCGGGCTGGATTACGCGGAATTTGCCGAAAAAACCACGGCCAATTTCGACCGCCTGTTTACCAAAGCAACCTCTTGGACAGCACCATGAAGAATGAATTAAAATTCACCATATTAGGGTGTGGATCTTCTGGTGGTGCACCGCGTTTGGGCGGGAATTGGGGTGAATGCAATCCCGACAATCCCAAAAACAACCGTCGCCGTTGCTCTATAATGGTGCAACGGATTACGGACACGGGCACAACCAACGTATTGATCGACACCTCACCCGATATGCGCAATCAATTGCTGGATGCAAATATCAACCACATGGATGGGGTAGTCTATACTCATGCGCATGCCGATCATACGGCAGGCCTGGATGATTTACGCCAGTTTGTGTTAATGCAACGGGCACAAGTACCTGTTTATGCTGATATTTTGACACGTGATTCTCTACTTGAACGTTTCAATTATGCATTTCATCAACCCAAGGGCAGCATGTATCCCGCAATCTTGCAAATGAATGATTTAGACGAGGTTACAAGGATCGATGGCCCCGGTGGCGTGATTGAATTCATGGCACTGGATGTGGATCACGGCAGCATGCCTGCCAAGGGGTTTCGCATTGGGGATCTCGCTTATATCCCCGATGTGATTACAATCCCGGATCAAACATGGCCAAAACTGGCTGGCCTGGAATGCTGGATTATAGACGCATTGCGCCGCAAACCGCACGCCACCCACACACATCTTTCAAACACCATTGATTGGATCAACCGGATCAAACCTAAACAGGCAGTGATCACCAATATGCACATTGATCTGGATTATGACGATGTGATGGATGAGACCCCTGAAAACACTGTTCCTGCTTATGACGGAATGACAATAAGCTATCCGATCAGATCTGATGCTGGATAACCTGCAAATAATCCTGCCCGTCTTCCTGTTGGTAGGCGCCGGCTTTATGGCGGCAAAGCGCGGTATTTTCAGTTCCGAACAGGCCGATGCCGTAATGAAGTTTGCCCAGACATTCGCCATCCCTGCCCTGTTGTTTACAGCTGTAGCAAAGCTTGATCTGACTGCGGTGTTCAAACCGCACCTACTGCTTAGTTTTTATGCGGGCAATACATTTGCATTTATCGCAGGAACCTTGATTGCGCGCCATTTCTTCAAACGCCCGTCAGGGGCAGCCGTGGCAGTCGGGTTTTCAGGCATGTTTGCCAATTCGGTTCTACTGGGCTTTCCAATCATCGAACGCGCTTTTGGCCCGGAAGCGTTACAGCCCGTTTACGCTTTGGTCGCCGTTCACGCACCCTATTGCTACATCGTTGGTATTACGACGATGGAGATAGTGCGCGCCGACGGGCAACCGTTGGGTAAAACTATACGCCGTATCCTGAAAGAGATATTCTCCAACAGCCTGACCATTGGCCTGATGTTGGGGTTCGCGGTCAATATTTCAGGTGTTGCACTGCCCCAGTTTGTCTGGTCACCGATCAAGATGATGGTCAGTGCAGCAATCCCAACCGCATTATTTGCCTTGGGCGGCATTATGGTACGCTATAAACTGGCGGATCGTATTGGTGAAACCTGTGTGGTATTGACCCTGAAACTATTGGTACACCCCGGCATTGCCTATCTATTGGCCACGCAAGTGTTTGACATGTCTATTGAATTTACCCGTGCGGCAGTACTAACCGGGGCTATGGCGCCCGGCATCAACGTCTATGTATTCGCCAGCATGTACGATCGCGCAAAAGGCACAGCCGCAAACGCCGTGCTTTTGGGCACGGCGGCGTCAATTATATCGGTCAGTTTTTGGCTGTTTATACTAGGGAGTTAGATGCGACTTCTACAAGCTTCACATCTTCGGCGCGCAAGTCTTGTGCGCCAACGACACAGGCAACCAATTTGCCGTTCAGGAATAAGTTACCTGCTTTGCCATCTTCCGAACGTTCCACAGTAACCAACGGGGTTACGCTTTCACCCGTTTCCGGATCGCTTACAACCATATATTCCAATTCGACATCATCAAGTTCCGGATCGAACCCCAGTAAAAGTGGCGGTATAAATGGCTCTGCTGCTTCCAAACCTTCAGTCGCAGCCTCATTACATGGGTTATCTTCAGCTTGAATTTCCCACTGCGACAGAATTTCATCGGTCACACGACGGGTTGAAAATTCGGTTTTATCTTCGTCTTGGACATCTTCGTCAAAAAGAAGTGCATCACCATTGACGATAGCTTCTGAAACCTCTGGTGCTGGCTCTTTGGCTATAACTGCATTACGACGTTGTGTGTCACGCAAAGTTGGTCTTGTAAAAGAAAACTCAGACTTTTGGGGTTCACTGCTATCACCAATCTTATTCAAGACAACTGACTTTGCAGCACTGATCTTGCCAGTCAAATTACCGATTTTTTCTGATGCGCCACCCAATTTTGAGATGCTGTTTAGCATTTCACATACTCCTAAAACTCGTTACACGCCGACATACGATCGTCGACAGTTCTAAGAGTAATTCCCAATTGCGGCTTTTTTTTGATGCAATTGGGAAAATTCTGAAATATTTAGCTTGGGCTTAATCCACGCATCCGTTCGGAACGACGGCGTAAAGCCTCGACCACGATCAAAAGACAGATAGAGATTAACACCAACACCGTCGCAACCGCCAGAATTGTCGGGCTAATCTGTTCACGGATACCGCTGAACATCTGGCGCGGAATAGTACGTTGCTTCACGTCCGCCAGTTGCAGTACGACAACGACCTCGTCAAAGCTGGTAATAAAGGCAAAGAGTGCACCAGAAATCACACCGGGCAGGATCAATGGCATCTGAATTTTAAAGAACGTTGTGATCGGGTTTGCGCCCATATTGGCCGCCGCACGTGCCAAGCTTTGATCAAAGCCGACAAGCGTCGCAGTTACCGTAATAATCACATATGGCGTACCAAGTACTGCGTGGGCAATAATGATCCCTGTATAGGTTTTTGCCAGCCCCAAATCCGAGAAGAAAAAGAACATACCTGATGCGATAATCACCAAAGGTGCAATCATCGGTGAGATCAACAAAGCCATGATCGGGCGCTTGAAAGGCATTTCAGGACGTGCAAGGCCGATAGCGGCCAGTGTTCCGATAGCCGTTGCCAATGCCGTTGCGCATATCCCAATAAAGAAGCTGTTGCGCACAGAACGGATCCATTGTGCATTGTTCCACATGTCAGACCACCAGCCAGCAACCGCATCAGGGGCGGCCATGCCGTTGTGCAGCATATCTGCATACCAACGCAACGAATAAGCTTCCGGATCAAAGGACAACATGCCTGCAGTAAAGCTGAAATATGGTTCTTGGTTGAAGCTAAGCGGCATCACGACCAAGATCGGTGTAATCAAAAATACGAATATCATACCGCATATCACACGGAAGGTATAAAACCACAGCACTTGTTTTGAGGTTACATAAGGTGGTTGGTTCAGGCGGTAGTCACCCGATGACAGCCATATGGCTTGCCGTCCGATAATCCAACCAATGATCCCCATCAACACACCGTAAGATAATGCAAAGAAGCTTAGGCCCAATAGAAAGAAAGCGATTGCCCCCGCAAGGCCGGATAGAACGCGTGTTTTCAAAAACATGATGGATAGAAATGCAAGCCCCGCAAATAAAGCGGCACCTACGGCCATATAAAGAGGCATCAAGTTGAATTGCCCCTGTGCTGTCAGGAAGCCGGCCAGTGCGCCAAAGCCGCCTGTCCAGGCCAGATTGAACCACATAGGTGGGCGCGGCGGGATGTATTTATATTCTTTATGTTCGCTCATGTGATTAACCCAACTTCATGTTATCAATACCCACGACCTTATCGTAGAGGTAATAAAGGAACAGAACGATGACCAACAGTACCCCGCCCATGGCGGCTGCAAGTGACCAGTTCAGCGATTTACGCATGTGGAAGTCGATAAAGTTCGAAATCATCGTGCCGTCTTCACCACCCACCAATGCAGGCGTAATGTAGAAACTGATCGCAAGGATAAAGACCAAAATGCCGCCCGCACCGATGCCCGGAATACTTTGCGGAAAATAGACCCGCCAGAATGCTGTCCAGTCGGTGGCGCCCATGGATTTGGCCGCGCGCACATAGCTGGGCGGAATGGTTTTCATCACCGAATAAAGCGGCAGGATCATAAAGGGTAACAGGATATGTGTCATCGCGATCAACGTCCCTGTCTTGTTATAGATCAGGGAAAACCGATCTTCGTCCGTTGCCAACCCAAACACAACGAATAAATCGTTCAACACACCTTGGCTTTGCAGCATGGCAATCCATGCGGTTGTACGCACCAAAAGGGATGTCCAGAATGGCAGTAAAACCAAGATCAATAACAGATTGGATGTACGCGCAGGCAAGGTGGACAGCAAAAACGCAACGGGATACCCCAATAGCAATCCCATTATGGTCACAATAATAGAGATTTCCAAGGTACGGACAAACAGTTGCAAATGGATACGGCGTTCTTCTGATTTACGTTCAAATGACCCGTCTGCGTTATATTTCAAATCAACGGCAGAGGCCAAATAGGCTGGTGTCCATGATTTGGAAGAAATCTTCAGTGCCTTCCAAACTTCGATATCTGCCCACTTCTTACTGACGTCTATCAAAGCGTCTTTAAAAGGTGCTTCCATTTTTTTTGCTTTGCGGGCCGATTTTGTGAATAAAGACCGGGTTCCTGAAAGTTCCCGGTTCACACGGCTGGCAACCTTACCGATGGTTTTTGTCTCTTTGGCCAATACTAGGTCTGCGGCAAGGGCTGCATACATCGCTTCGGTCGGTTCGCTTTTTGTATCCCATTGTGCCAACTCTACTGACACTGTGGGCATGTTTGCTTCAAAAGTGTCATTGTGAATACCACGCATCAGGAAAATAATAATCGGTACCAAAAAACAGAAGAAGATCAACAACAACAGTGGTGTTACCAAACCAAGGGCGCGCATTTTACTGCGAAACAGTGCTTGGCCCAACCTTTTTTTCAGTGGGGTGCCGTCGGCAGCCAGTGCCATGCCATTGGTATCAGTTGTTGCGTCGGTCATATGATTACTTTCCAAATCCGCGTCAAATAATGCGGTGCAAGGGACGACGCCCCTTGCACCAAAGCTTTATATTATTGTGCCAACCAAGCGTTGAAACGCTCGTTCAGTTCGTCCTGATTGTCTGCCCAGAATTCAAAATCGTTTTGAATTGCTGTTGCAAAGTTTTCAGGTGCCGTTGGCATCTGTGGACCCATCGCCAGGTCCGGTTTGGTGTGATATGCACCAACCAATGACGCGGACGACTTACGTGCTGGGCCGTAAGAGATGTAGGATGCTTGTGCAGCCAACTGCTCTGTTGCAGTTGAGAATGCCAAGAAGTCCATAGCAGCTTCTTTGTTTGGCGCACCTTTTGGAATTACCCATAGGTCCAAGTCAAAGATCTGGCTGTCCCAAACAATACCGAACGGTTTATCTTCAGCCGCTACCGCGTTGAAAATGCGACCATTATAGGCAGTTGTCATAGCAACTTCACCATCAGCCAAAAGCTGTGGAGGCTGTGCACCAGCTTCCCACCATACGGTGTCGGCTTTGATTGTATCCAGTTTCGCAAATGCACGGTCAACACCTTCGGGCGTGCCCAGTACATCATAGATGTCACCTGCAGCTACACCGTCAGCGGCCAATGCCATTTCCAAGTTGGCTTTCGGGCCTTTACGCAGGCCACGTTTGCCCGGGAATTTGGCCGTATCAAAGAAATCACCAATGGTTGTAGGACCGTTTGGCATTTTTTCAGTGTCATAGGCGAAAATAGTTGACCAAACGATGTTGGCAACAGCACATTCAGAAACAGCACCCGGAATGAAATCGTCCAGTGCAGCTGTACCGTCGGCACCCGCAGGCAGGATTGATGGGTCGATTGTTTCCAACAGGCCTTCATCACAACCACGAATAGCGTCTGACAATTCAACGTCGACAAGATCCCATGTTACATTGCCAGCTTCAACTTGTGATTTAACTTCGGCCAGTCCACCTGAATAGTCCTCAGACAGAATAGAGTTACCTGTTTTTGCGATCCAAGGCTTATGGTAAGCCTCCACTTGTGATTTGGTGTATGCACCGCCCCATGACACAACTGTGATTTCAGCGGCCATTGCAGATGACGCGACCAACGCGCCAGCGGCTGCACCTAGTAGTAGTGATTTAATCATTATAGTCTCCATGTTTTATTTCCCGTTCTCCCTTTATTCGTCTGGCTTCGGGTTAATCCGGACGAATATGCGGGCGTTTATGCATCTAACGCCCGGCAATCCTCTTTATTCCACGACACTGTCGTTGTTTCTCCTACACTTAGATGCGTATGACCGGCAGAATTTGGAACTTTGACAATGAAGTCTTCATTGCCATGAACATTCATCCGACAGCGAATGTGGTCGCCCAGATAAATCAGTTCCAGCACTTTTGCATCTGTAGAGTTTTTGGTTTTCTTACCGCCAACCGTTACACGCTCGGGACGTATCGATAGTGTTGTTTTGTTACCAACGTCGCCACATTTAACAGCCAAAGCTTCTGTAACGGTGCCATCGCCAAGTTTTATCGTTGCGGCATCACCTTTAATAGCTTTAACAACACCACTTAACGTGTTGTTTTCACCAATAAATTGAGCCACAAATGCATTTTCTGGTCGTTCATATAATGCTTCCGGTGTGGAAAGCTGTTGAATAATTCCGTCATCAAAAACCGCAACACGGTCAGACATCGTCAAAGCTTCTGATTGATCGTGGGTCACATATACAACGGTAATACCCAGATTTTCATGGATGTGTTTGATTTCATACTGCATGTGTTCACGCAATTGTTTGTCCAAAGCACCCAAAGGCTCATCCATCAAAACAAGTTCGGCATCAAAAACCAGCGCACGGGCCAATGCGATCCGTTGTTGTTGGCCACCTGACAATTGTGCGGGGCGTCTATCGATAAAATCGCCCATCTGAACCATATCCAGCGCATGTTTTACTTTTGCTTCACGGTCTGATTTGCCCATTTTACGCACTTCTAGCGGAAAGGACAGATTTTCACCGACCGTCATATGCGGAAACAAAGCGTAGTTTTGAAACACCATGCCAATACCCCGCTTATGCGGTGGAATATTGTTGATGGGGCGCCCGCCCAATAGAATGTCACCATGTGTGGCGGTTTCGAACCCAGCCAACATCATCAGGCAAGTCGATTTGCCAGACCCCGATGGCCCAAGCATGGTTACGAACTCACCCTTATCAATTTTTAGATTTAGGTCTTTTACGACCAAAACCTCGCCATCATAACTCTTTTGAACGCGATCGAACACGACAGAACCGTCGCCGGAAATATTGGCAGCCAAAGTCTTCTCCCTGAAATTACGGGGTTGGCGAAACAACCCTCTTATTTTCTGATGATTAGATAAGCCGATTAAAAAAATTAATGCAAGGAATTAAAGTTAAATCTATCTATCTAAAAACGACACCACATTGTCATAATGCGACAACTATAGAAATATCGACATCAAACATGTTCCGATCTTCGTGGCTAAATTATAGGGAATAATTTAGTTTATTCTGATAATCACACCAAGATAAATATCTTATATTACGTATTTTACTTTCATTTCGCCCGGCAAATAAAATAACAAGGCACGTATTAGTTCACGAACACTATGCAAGTTAGGACTGAGTATAGGGTTGCCTAAAATTTAACTTACGATATTCTAACTCATATCAAGCTAAATTAGCATCAAAAAACTGGTAAAATTTATTTTCAAAGTATAATAATCAATGACTGACACAAGCACTTATTCAGTCCTGTCACTCATGAAGAATGAAGGCCCGTTTATTCTGGAATGGGTGGCTTATTACAAATTACTTGGCTTTGATAATATTGTGATTTTACCAATGACTGCGAAGATACGACTGTTGAAGTACTACAGCATTTGGAAGAAATGGGATTGGTACGACATCACCGAACTATAATCCGCGGCGGCGGCATTCAAAGAAGCGCGTTACGCCAGGCACGCAAACTACCGGAAATCGAAAATGCCGATTGGGTTTTTGTAAATGATGCCGATGAATTTTTAAACATTCACGTTGGTGATGGAACTGTGCGTTCACTTGTAGAACATTCGGGCAGCAATATTGTACTCGAGCCGTTCCCGCATGATCGGATTTGGTTCAATAGCGATAATTTTAGAGCTTTTGCCTGCAGCCAAAGCCAAGCGAAGTGAAAAAATGCCGGCATTTGCGCCCACATCGAATGCAGTGATTTTCTTGCCGGTAAAAAGGTTGTAAATGTAACGCAAACTTGGCTCTTCAAAGGCGCGCCCGCGGCGCCATATTTGAAATTCCGTATTATTGTTTCGTGGAAAAATTTTTATTTTACAGCCACGAAAGCCAACCTCACATGACCCCAAACTTTGGCGAATAAGATTACGAACTTTTCTACTGTCAGATGTATTCCATGCCGCGACTAATATGTCATTTTTGACTGCATCCATAGTTGTCATATGCATTACTTCAGTATTGCCTCTCTAAATTTCTAGCGCCTGGGTTTATCCGTGTAAAGTTGCATGCGCATGATTTTAACGCCCGGATCAGGATGCGCTTATCTTATGTCTGTACTCTCAAGCTCAAGATCAGTTTTTTATGGCATGACATTGTAAAAGGATATTTTATTCAGTGCATTCCAGCACAAAACGATAATTCAAACGAACTGTTGCCATTTGGGGGCGCAAACCCGTTTCTGCCTGTTGAAAACATCCAGTTTACATGAAAAAGCTTACCCGAAGGTAAGCCTGTTCATATGTTCTATCTGTTATATACAGATAAAATAAAACTATCCGTCATTTCCCATGATGGATAGGTTTGTATAGATGTCCCAAACACCTATCAAACCCAAATCCATTCATATATATACAACGAAATCGTTTACGCGGCTTTAAACTTGCCATACTCGTTAAATCGATACACGACTAAATACTCACTTCACTCACTACAACAATACTAAACTCAACAAACTCGTTACACATTACTCATTAAACTCGTTACACATTACATTGTCGCTCTGACCCTTACTTTAGACCAGTTAACTTTGACATAACTATGTTTTAAAGGCATTTTGAATATAGACTTAAGTATAGGTTTTGGAAAAAAATCAAAAATATACTGCACAATCTTTCTAATTTTGGACACATTACACTTAAAAGTTGCAACAATCAGTTTCGGGTAAAATCCATGATTCTGGAGAGAAAAACTCATCAAACATAAAGGCATGGCATTACCGTGATCTGGTCCCTACCTCACCGACCAAAACGAGTGGTAAAAGTGGGCCGGACTGTTTGCAAATTAAAAGGGCTCACCGTTTGGCGAGCCCTTTCACAATCTACAGTCTGGTTTCATACAGGCAAACTAAGATCGTTGGCCAGTTAGCCCAAGAAGGCATAGATAAGGGTAAAACTGATAAAGCCAATCACCAAACCTAAGACTATTCCCAGTGCAAACACAGTCGCAATTAACATTACTAAAACTCACATACTCTTTACGCGTTACGTTGCCGTTACTGGCCCTTACTTTAGATCATTAAACTTTGACACAAATGTGTTTTAAAACCGCTTTCTATATAGACTTAAGTATAGGTTTTGGAAAAAAATCAAAAATAAATTATACAATACATTCAATTTAAAAACATTACCCTCTGCTTTTGAAACAATAAGAACACAAAAAAATCCCAAAGTGTTTTTTACAAAGAATCATTGTTGAATCGGATTTTGCAAATCGTCTATCAAGGTCGGGATATTACATTAACATATTGATAAATATTATAAAATTAACCAAAATATTTATCATCACTCAGAAAATACACATCATCTGTCTTACAAAATGACTTTTACTGAGTATCTTTTGGAAGGTCGTCAAAACGATATACCCTAACAACAAACGCACCAGTTTCGACAACTCCAAAGCCTTCGGCAACAGACACACGCGCATTTAACGCACGGTCCTGTCTGTCTAAACCAATGCAGCCGCTTGGCACATAATGCGCAGCTTTTCCTCGGCCAGATCCGCCGGTAACAAGCCAAGACCGCAATCGGGGGCCACAACCAGACGATCCCGATCTATGTGATCAAGGGCAGCTTTCAGACGGGCCACAACCTCTTCAATGGTTTCCACACGGCTGCTTGCGATGGCAACCGCTCCGAAAATAACGGTTTTTGACTGGAATTTGTCCAGTAAATCAAGGTTGTTGCAACAATGTTTGTCTTCGATGGAGACCTGATCGAAAGTTGCCATATCCACCGCCTTGCTAAGTTGGTGATAACTGTTCGGGTCGGCTTTTTTATAATCATCATCGTCCAGATGATCCGGATAACCACAACACATATGTACAATCCGCGTCACCGATTTCGGCACACCGTGAAAACAGCGTTCCAATCCTTCTATACCAAAGTCCAGGGCATCACTGACTTCTCGGGCAAAAAGCGGTTCGTCGACCTGAATATACTGACAACCTGCCTCCACAAGCGCCAGAATTTCTTTGTTAACCGTTTCCGCCAGTGCTGCATGCAGTTTAGGACGGTCATTGTAAAAACAATCCGCCGTTGTATCCATAATCGTCAAAGGTCCGGGCAAAGTAAACTTTACAGGCTTTGCACTCACCCCCTGGCTGGCCAGATAATCATGTGTGCTGTAGCATTTATGCGGATGCGCAATCGTACTGCGAATGGCCGGTAGATCAGTTTCATAAGCCCCGTCACGTAAAACGCGATGCTCCAAAGTATCAAAGTCAAACCCGTCCAAATGGCGGCAATGATAGTGAATGTAATTTTCGCGGCGCACCTCGCCATCCGTTGGAATGGAAATCCCTGCGCGCAGTTGAATGTCGATGACTTCTTTGGCCGCGCGAATAAATAACGCCTCATGCGTGTCTTTGTTTTTTTCAACGTCCAATGTGTAATCAAGCGTTGTCTGGGCCGCATTCATCCCACCTGTTTCACGTGCGGCATCAAACCAGTCGCGCACAGGAACATAGCTGGGTTTGGGAAAGGCCCCGATAGTTGTTGTTTCAAGTCGTTTTTTCATACGCAAACATTACAGATATAACTGTTTTACAATCAAGCCCTGAAACAAGATGAATGGAAATATCATGCTTTGTTGGCAGTCACCGGCATATCAACCAAACAAGCATATTCATAAGGTCAGGCAGCGTTGTGTTGTATGATCCCATACGCTACGGGGCAAATTTCTTTCAGATATCGGGCCATATCTTCTGGAGATACATAAGTGGCCTGCGATCCGACATGCTTACGCAATTTTTGCTTCAACAGCCCATATTGCCAATTTGACAAACCTCTAATTCTAAGCGCAAGAGACAGTTTCATCGACGTATTTTGCATTGCTCTTATATGGGAAAACAGAATTAACTCTTCTTTCCTTCGGATATTGTTATAATCACGTGAAACTTGCTTTAATGCTCCGTATTTCCATTTTGATACGCCCATATATTCAAGAGCACTTGTTAAAGTCATTCCACCTACACGCATTGATTCTATCCGGGACAGCAAAAATAAATCAGACTGTAATTCTACAATGGCATTCATAATCATTTCCTCACTAATGGTTTGGGCATCCACACAATTTTGGTTGGTTTGAATGTGAGAAAAAGCCCAAATCATCATCAAACATTGGATTTACACTTTATCGCTGCATTGGGATGGGTATCTTATTCTGTGCCCTAAAACGACAGTCAGCCATTTCAGTTTTTGCCGCACTTTTGCTCTGAGCTATACCATAAATACGCCTTATAAACATTTCACTCACCTACTAAAAACCACTACAACTACGTTAACTCAGACAGTCTAAACGCATAAAATATGCTCTGTGAAGTACGCACTATTTTTACATGTAAAAACAATTATATTACTTAGTATGGGTAAATTTAGTGCTTCAAACACAGATAGTTACAGTTCTTTATTAATGATATGAAATACTTCAAACGGTCTTGGTATTTGGCCTAACGCTTCAATAGCAGAGGCCAGAAAATTATGCGATAAGTGGGCTAAAAATTACTTCAAGGTTTGGATCAAATACATGAACGCAAGCGACTTATGAATGCTGCGAAGGAAGCCCAGTTCAAAATCACCCAACATTCGAAGAGATTGCGAATGAAATCTATGCGGCAAAGAATAATGAACTGCACGGCGATGGGGTAAATTGCAGATGGTTTTCCCCTATACGTCTGCACGTTATTACCAAAATAGGAAAACATGGCCTGGTTATGCCCTTAAGGGCTCCACTAAGTGCCGAAGCAAGCCGCATCTTAGATGTATGCAAAGCGCGTCGATCGACATTTTATTTATTCACTGGCAGGAAATCAAAAATCCTAACGGAATCGGTCTTAAGAAAAGCACTCAATGATATAAAAGAGCCTGGGAAGATACATGAGTTTAGAACCAGCTTTAGGACATGGCTGCAAGACAACCAGCATTACCATTTTTTAGAATACTTTGGATAAGATTTCTCCCATTTGTAATAGTTGCATGATAGACGTTTGGACAAGAACAGGTATCTCACCCAATAATTTGTAAGGCTGTTTCAAAATGACCAATAATCGTACGAACATCGAGTATTATCTTGGCGTAAACTCGGAGACTTCGAAGTGGAATGTACGACCACTATTCCAGCTTCATTACGGTGATATGGATTTCATCGATACCAGCACTGATACGGCAACAATGGGTATACGGATGTCGTGTGATAACTGTCCTGTTGATTTGGTTGAAACATGGTACGCAGAGCAAAATTCACAAGTTACTACTGGGTGCTTTCATGACGGTAAGTTACACTATGTTGAGGCAAAGGATACGATCTTAATATTTGGCGAGTTGGGTCAATTGCACGATATCGAAAACACTACTTTTAATGCGTTTCAAGCCACCTTTGAAACGCTTCGCGACAAGGGTTATCAATACCTGTTGCGGTCGTGGAATCTAATACCCAGTATCAACGGGTACAATAAGGATGGTATTGAAAATTATCAGGCTTTTTGCAAAAGCCGTGCCCTAGCTTTTATCGATGCAGGGCTTCAAGAACGGCAGATGCCTGCAGCAACAGGGATTGGCAGCCATTCTAGAAATATATGCGGGTATTTATTAGCGACAAAACGATCTGATTATATACATCTAGAAAATGCTTTGCAGCGTCCAGCGTATGAGTACCCGCGCCGTTATGGCCCTAAATCACCAAGCTTTGCCCGAGCGACACTTTTTGATGGTGTGGCGTCCAGCGCTGATACACCTACGCAGTTTTTTCTTTCGGGAACAGCGAGCATACGGCGTTCAGAAACAATGTGGCAAGATGATATAGTCAACCAAGTCCAAACGATGATGGAGAATGTCAGCTATTTAGTTGGGACAGAAAACGCCAGAATAAGTGGCCATAGTGCGTTAATTGAGTTGGTTGATTTTGAACATTTTAAGGTCTATTACCGCCGCAATGAAGATTATCAGATCATCAAAGACATATTAGTAGATACATGGCATATCTCCGCTGAGAAACTCATTTTTATGAATGTAGATATTTGCCGCTCTGACCTTCTTGTCGAAGTAGAGGGCTGTATAAATAGATTAAGGTTCGCTGAAAAAGAAATGGCAGCGATTTAAGAGCTGCCACCATCAATGCTGATTTGTTGCCCTGATATATAACCCGCTTTGTCACTGACAAGAAAGCTAACCAAGGCAGCAACCTCTTCGACAGTCCCCGCACGTTTTGCAGGGGTCAAGCCAATCAAGGCATCATGATTGCTAAGCGCCAAAGTATCAGGTGTGTTTATCAAGCCAGGTGCCACAACATTGGCCGTAACTCCGCGAGAGCCATATTCTTGTGTCAGGGATTTCATCAAAGGTAAGAACCCCCCCTTGGCGGCTGCATAGTTTGTTTGCCCTCGGTTGCCCCGAATAGCGGTAAGCGATGACAAGGCAATAATCCGGCCCCATCGTTTTCGTAGCATCGGCATGATCAATGGGCGAACAGCAGCAAAAAAACTGTTCAAATTGATATCAATCACATCATTCCAATCCGCAAGCTCCATCGATGCGAAGGGTTTGTCGATCTGCTTACCCGCACAATGCACGATAATCTGAATTGGGGCTTTGATAGCACGCTTTTCCAGTACATCCGCTGAAGCTGGATCCAGAATATCCAACTGCAATGCCTCGGCTTGACCGCCAGCGGTTTCGATTTCCTTTACACAGGCCTCAGCCGCAGCAAGATTTCGGTTGGCATGAACAAGCACATATATTCCATTTGCTGCAAGCTCTTTGCACACGGCCTGCCCTATCGGACTGGACCCTCCAATTACCAAGGCTTGTTTCACTCTGGCTCTCCTTGCATTTTTAGAGCTGCACGGCCCGTAATTAAAACCTCATCACCAGAGGTAACCTTGAAGCTGTAAAGCGAGCCGTTGGTATCAAAGTGTAGTTGTTGGGCGGTAATATCCATAGGTAGGGGGCACTCTGTTACTGTTGATTTCTGGACTTTAATATTCTGCAGGCCAATTAAAAGGCCGGCATGGTTTCCTTCAACACCAAATAACGATGCATGCGCTGCGGCCGCCTGTGCCCCAAGCTCTACCAGGCTGGCTGAAAACAATGTTCCACCAATGCGCAGTGGATAAGTCGCATCAACATGCGGGGCTGCGATACAGTGAATGTTTTGTTCTGAAACAGAGGAAATGCTTTCGATAAGCCTCATAGCCCCTTTATGTGGCATACGCTCAAGTGCACCTACGATATTCAAGATACGGGTCAATTTCTACGCACCTTCAATTTCAGTGCCTGTCCGCCGTTTAAATCTAAAACGACATCAGTTTCGTTTAAGCCATATAAACACTCAATCAGTGGAAGCACCGCAAATACAGGGTTATCCGTAGTAAGAGCCGTTTGTGCAAATGATGAACATACCTTTGTGTTTGCAGTGTCACATAAAGAGTATTCAATTGCCGCAATGGTCTTTGGACCTTTACGCGGTGACAATGCAAAACCCGCGCCTGCGGGAACAGTCGCCTTATGGGATGCATTTAACGGATAGGGCAAGGGCACGTCGAATAGAACCACACCAACGGGTCGATCTTCTAGCTGAACTTGAAGAAATGCTTTGAGCAGACTGGAACCTACCGTGCAATCCCCGCCACATATGCTGGTTGCGGCAGTGCGAATACTTTGCGCAATTGTCCACTGCCCAGAAGCGGCATTATGAACTGAATTTTGAAAACGTGTGGGGCGAATGGCCATGTTGGGTGTACATAACGCATCAAGGATGATTTTCAACGTTTCACCTTCACCAAAGGCGGAGCCAAAAACCCAAGCAGCTCTGTCTGTTAGTGCTGGTGCGATCTTATCCGCAACCAGAATTGCCAACAGTGTCTGCGGGCTATATCGTCTGCGCACGCGGCTGGCAATACTATCTGGTGCTGGCTTCCAATCCAGTGGGAAGTCAGGAATTTCCGTGGATTGCAAAGCTACGTGCAGCTGATCTTCAGTTTCGATACCCGGTGCTACCAGTGTCAAAGCGTCAAGATAAACAGTTTTATCTATCATTTGCTAAGTACCAATGCACAATTTGAACCGCCAAAGCCGAATGAATTACTGAGCACATGCCGCATTGGCCCTGTTCGGCTGTGACGGGTGATGTTGGGCAGTACCTTAGGGTCGAGATTCTCTAAACCTGTGTTGCCCGGTTGAATATCTTCTTCCATGGCATAAAGACACAAAACAACCTCTGCTGCACCAGCCGCGCCCAGCGTATGTCCGATGGCACCCTTTAATGAGGACGCAGGAATATTGGTGCCAATAGCATCCGTAACGGCACGGGCTTCGGTGACGTCGTTCACAATAGTTGCTGTTCCGTGAAGATTGACATAATCAATATCCGCTGGTGCCAAGCCAGCGCGATCAAGCGCTTGTCGTATCGCGTTGCAAGCCCCCGAACCATCCTCTGGTGGCGTTGACATATTGGTGCCATCTGAGCTTTCACCATATCCTGTCATTCTGATAGAGTCTGCACTATCACGCTCAACCAACACAAAAGCTGCAGCTTCACCTATTGAAAGGCCATTGCGCGAGATATCATTTGGACGGCACGGTTGACGTGACATTAACTCAAGTGATTCAAATCCATTTACCGATGTTAGACATAAGCTATCCACACCACCCGCCAAAACTACATCACATAGGCCCGCCTTTACCAGATGATAAGCATCGATCACGGCCTTTGCCGAGGATGAACAGGCGGTCGAGATAGAATAGCTAGGACCCTGAAATCCAAGATAGCTTTGCAAGAAAGCAGTCACGGCCTGTTGGCTATCATGGTGACGCATCGAATAACTGTCTGGCATCGGTGCATCTACGTCACGTGCACGGTAAACCCGTTCAAGCTTTTCAACACCAGCTGTTGAAGTACCCAAAACAATGCCGCATCGAGTTGCCCCATATTTATCTATACACATCTGGGCGACTTCTTCAAAGTCATCGCTTTTCATCGCCGCAAGGGCAAGTCGATTTGCGCGGTTATCATAGGCAGCATGATCATCTGGAAAGATTAGTGCATCCAGTTCTGAAACTTCACCTAGAAAGCAGGAAAACGGAAGGTCTAGATGATGATTTTGAGTCAGGCCTGACCGCCCGTCCCGCAAGGCGGTTACATGGGCAGTCCGACCGCGCCCCAAGCTTGTAACAATCGAGCAAGATGTAATACCAATGTTTTGTGAAGAGCTAGTGGTAGGCATTATTTTTCAGCACTTTCAGATTGGGCCAGGGTCAAAAGCAACATCAATAATAGCCCGACTACGACTGTCGTGCCGATCTGTTGTAAGATTTGCACTTCGGAAAGTGCCAAGACGACGAAGGCTATTAAGGTCGATATCGCACATACATATATTGATGTCGCTGAGGTATCAGCGCCTACATCCTCGTTCTTTAGGCTTGCTAAGAAAATATTATAATCAACGCCAATTCCTAAAACAAGAGCCATTGCCACAATCTGGAGTAAACTAACAGAGCCGTAAAGCATAACAAGCAGGCTAACACTTGCCCCCAAAACAGCACAGGATGTGCGAAAAATCCGTATAGCTTGCGACCAACTTTGCAAACCCAGTGCAAGAATTCCCAACCCGCAGATTAACCCAACCGTGAGCCAGAACGATATACGCGTTTGAAGATCGGTCATTGAAGCCCGGATCGGTGCCAGAAGATCAACCATTTCTGCGTTTGGTGAACTGACCGTGAAATTCGGGTGCTTAGCCCCAATAGGCAAGACAATTTGGACTCGTTCTTGCCAACTATCTGCAGTAATTTTAAGCCGCTTGGCTATATCGGCAGTTTCTGGAAAACGGGCCATTTCAGATAGGTTTAGTTCAGGGGTTTGCAAAGCTAACTTATACGCTTCAAGCTGTTGTTGTGAGTATTTAACTGACATACCCATCTGCGCCAAAGCGGCCTTAGCACTGGTGTGAAACGCAATGGGGTTGGCTAAAAATGGTGTGTTTGAAGGTAAAGATTGCGCTAGCATTGTGTAGGATCCAAGATTTCCCTTTTCGACCTCTTTATCCAACTCTTTAGCCAATTGTTTTTCATACTGCAGCAATGCAGGTAGGGTTTCGCCCTGAACATCAATGGCGAATTTACTTGATGGAAGATTAAGTTTTACCGCAATTTCCTGAATGTCACTGCGAATATGTTGCGGTGGTTCAAAAAGGGCGATTGGAGCCTGATTATTAAAGATAACAATTACAACGACACCCAGCCCAGCCAATGCATACTCAATTGCAGGTTTGGCTGGTAAGTGGAATGTAAAATTGTGCAAAGATAGGCCGCGCATTTTAACGCCATTAGGACTAGGCAATATGATTGTCGCCAAAGCCGAGATCGTTAACCCAATCAGTATAAAAACACCAGTTTGCACCAAGGCAGGGATTTGTGCTCCAACCATCGCCAAAAAGGAAATGCCAGTCGTTAGAGCCCCTAAGAATATCAGGTGGTAAGCCTTGGACCGCAGGCGCTGTGGATGACCCATCACGTGAATAGGATAATCCAGAGCCAACCCCAGCAAAACACCGCCAAATGCCAATGCAACAATATGCACAGCACCAAAAATCAAAGTTACGGCAATGAAGGCGGCTGTCAAACCAAGGGCTACTGGCAAAAAAGCAAATAGTGCAGCGGTAAGAGAGCGTAGTGACCAGATAAGCCAGAAAAAAAGCAATATTGATGCTATAATAGAGGCACGCATTGAGGACTTTGTATTGAAAATCGTAGTTTCCGCGGCGATGATCCGCACACCCAAAACGTGAGCAATCACCCCCTCTTTTTCTGAAATATCGTGAATGGATGTTGCCAAGGCCCGAACTTCGGTTGCATCAAAAGGCTTATCTGTAAGACGGAATTGCAGCACTGCAGCGCTTTGATCGTAAGATTGCCAAACACCATCATGTTCTGTTTGAATTTCGGTCCCGCGGTTTTCCAAAGCTTGAACCAGCCGCCAGTAGCTGCCAGTTGGATCAAGAAGAAAACGATCCCCATGGATCATACTGTTGATATTGCCGAAATATTCCACGGCCTGCTCAAGTTGCTTGGCCATTTCGTTGATAGAAAAATCAGTGGATTGGGGGGGCGAAAGATGAAACCGATTCTCCCAGACCCAAGTTTGAAATGCTTCTGACGGCGCACTAGCAGAAAACTTTATCTTCTCAATAAGCGGTTCTGTGGCAAGAATGGCAGCGATGGAACGCGCAGCAGCGTTTCGGTGATTTAAATCCTTATGGCTGATGGTGACAATAACTTCACGGCTGACAGGATCATCCAAAGAAGGTAATTTGATCTGTGACACAGGGAAAAGAGCATCCGTTGCAGTGCTGATCTCAATTTTCGTTCCTAGTGTCGCAAGAGAGATCCCCATTAGTAAAACGGCAAGTAAAATACGTTTCATTGTGTCCTGAACCTGATCGTTCGCTCCTGCCCCTTACTCAAATTTAAACCGATGGAATGCAGAACTCTGCCACAACCTGTAAAGGTTATCATTCCTTTGTTCTTTGCTCGCAACGTTATATCGGCACGCCAACCGGTCGGTATTACTTGCAACTGATGCTGCAAAGCATCATCTGCCATTAGTGGGCGATCCAAAATAGCAGCCTGCAATAAATCGAAAAATGGCTTCATCCGATTTGGAATTGTCCGCGTAACCGTTTTTCCATTACGTCGAATTATGATGGTATTCAGGCCGATCTCCATCTCTTCAACCTGAGGGCTGCTTTGACGTCTCAGTAGCTTATCATTTAAAGTCAGAACATAGCTGCCCACATTTTTGACTTCTTTTCCAAAGGCTGGATGCAAAACGAACTCTTCATAGGGGATCACCCCTTGAAATTTACGCGGATTTGCCTTCAGAACCGCCTCAAGTGTTTGTGGCACTGGCTTTATGCAACTTGCCGCAGTCGCGCCAGATATTGAAGAAGTTGAACCAATTATAAGGATCGCAACGGCACAAGTTTTCAAGATACGTGACATATTCTTGTGCCATTTCCGCCGCCCTTGTCTCTCGCTCAGCGCGAGGGACAAGCGATCCATCATAGAACTCCAGAAATTCTGCTGCATAGCTGTCTTTTTCCTTCCATCGGGCAAAACCAAGGATAATTGGAACCCGTGCCGCCATCGCAGTCAGATAGGGCGAGGTTGGTACTTCGATTCGATTACCAAAGAATACTGCATCAGTTTTTGCCCGCACAGAACCATCTGGTAAGCGATCCCCCAAAATAGCAACAAATTCACTATTGCTAAGTGCTTCACTGACTTGGATCATCGCCATCGGGCCATTTGCCAGTGAAATGACTTTGCTGCTGACCTCTGGATTAAGATTTCTAAGCATTGCAGTGCTTTTTTCTGCGTGATCTGGATACATCAAATAGCGAACAGACAACCCAGAGAGTTCACGATCTAAGGCTCGAAGAGCTTCAAAGCTACCATAGTGGGCACCTAGAAGTACGGCACCTTTACCCTTTTTTACAAGGGCACGGATTGGTTCCGCGTTTTCTATAGATATAGAAAACTGTTCTACCCCTTTACCCAACAACCGAACACGATCAAAATACACGTGGCTAAAGGTACGCGCATGACGCATCCGTTCAAGCAAGGTTGGTCGACGCCCCAAAACTCGACTTAGAAATGCTATGGAAGAGCGGGTGCTTATGCGTCTTTTGTCGATTGCAAAGATAGCAGTAATTAGCCACAAAAGCGGAACGTAGATAAGGCTTGGAGGATTCTCAGCCAAAAACCGCATGATGCGTAGTTGCCAGAAAGACCCTGCTTCTTTGGTTTCGCTCCAATTTTGACTTTGTTCAACCATCTACACAACGAAGCTCCACACGAGCGTCTGCCATTACGATACCCGACGAGTGCCAAGATAGTTTGGATGTTACTTCACCCTTTTTAAGCTTAATCTCAAAGGGCTGATCTGGCATAAGTGGTCGAACAAATTTCATACGTTGAATATGTTTAATTTCGTAACCGAGTTCCAGCAATGCCTGGGCAGAGTACGCTAACAGAATTGCCCCGGGAACAATCGGGTTCCCAGGGAAATGACCCTGCAAGAAAGGGGCGTCGGAATTAACCCCTTTAGAAGCGAACAACTGCATCAATCTGATACCTTACAACTTTGAAAGTATCGGATCATTCCAGGCAGAAAAGAACATCATTTGACAAATTACTAACCCAGCTGTTGTAACGCTTATGGATAGTGTTTTCTTCTGCATTATATCTCATATTTCTAGAGTCTTTGTAGGTTATTCTGAACGCTTTGGCGTTGTATTCAACATCAACCTCAACATTGTGCTTGCCACGTACGTTTAGCTGACCAACCAGCTTGCCTGCTGCTATGCGTGTAAATTTCCATCCACGATGCGCACTACAAGTTTTGAATGCTTTCACAACAGCGGATGCCGTAATCGTCTTGCCAGTGGATGATGAAATCTCCTCATAAAAGGTTTTAACCTTTTGATCAGCCAAAGCTGGTGTTGCAATAAATGATTGCAATGCAAAAAATCCAAGTAATAGGTAAGTAAAACTTCTCATTGATATTTCCTTTTGTTTTTTGGTTGGTTAATTAATCCCATGGCTATCATAAAACCTCGGGGGCGTAGGCCACGCAGGAGTAAGAACTCTGTGACCAGGCCAAACAGTCGTGCGAAATCGCGGATTGGATCAAAGTGACTTGGGCGCAATACAAACCCCTTATATCGCGCTTTAATGGGCACATACCCAAGGGGAACACCTGCTTCAGCCGCATACATTAAAACTGCTGTTTCATATTTAAATCTACGTGTGTGGTGAACTGGAATATCCAAATTTTCCACAGATTTAATTGGGTAAAGCCGCATTCCGCATTGTGCGTCTTTGATTTTTTCGCCGCAAGCCCAGCTAATAAAGAAGTTACCAAATTTGATACCCTTGCGCCGGATGCTTGGCATGTTTACCATATCAGCAGACCGATCACCCAAAATTATCGCTTCTGGATTTGTCTTGTGCAAGGCGAGGAATTTTGGAATATCGCTTGGATCATGTTGATTATCGGCATCCAAAACAATCACTGAATGGGCGCCCTCGCGCTTTGCCGCTTCGAACCCTTCAACCAAACGTTCGCCTTTACCGATATTTTTATCGTTCCGTATAACAAAAGCAGAAGTGGCAGCCAAAGAATCTACTGTACCATCTGTGGATCCATCATCAATTACAATAACGCGGTCAACATGATTGGTAGTTTCTTCAACCACCTTTTTAACAGTAAGCGCTTCGTTATGAGCCGGGATCAGGGCAAAGTTTCGATTCATAATTTAGGATCAGCGGATTGTTTTTCAGCGACATATTCAGAGAAACAGCCCAGTAGAGAATTGTGCTCAACTGTTGTAAAGCCAGCCTCATGCAGGCTGTCTAGAATATTTTCCACTGGCACCATCTGATCCATAGATTCCCAATAGTAGCGCATCAGCCGAAAGACATTCCGATCCCAAGTGAAGATCATCGAAACAATCGGTAAGATATGTTTAAAGTAGAGACGGAACAGTGATTTTGCGACTATTCCTTTGGGCACAGTGACATCCATGATCAAAACCTTGCCGCCCGGCTTTAGCACGCGCAAAAATTCACAAAAACTGTCATCCAGACTATCCACATGGCGAAGGGCAAATCCCATTGTCAGGAAATCAAAGCAATCATCACCAACAGGTAGCTTTTCGGCCGTAGATTGGTGAAACGTCACAGGAACGCGAGTCTTTGCCTCTTTTATCATACCGGCTGAAGGTTCTACACATTCAATTTGCTTAGGATCACTTAAGATCGTCATCAAAGCCCGTGCGACTTGGCCAGTACCAGTTGCAACATCAAGCACACGCATATCAGCGGTGACACCATTACGTTTAAGCGCGTTTTTGCGATACCAGTCGCCTGAACCAAACCATCCCCATTTCGCAATAGATTCATAACTTTTTGCGGTGTCATCAAAAATTTTGCGCAAAAACACCTGTTTTTCAGCCGGAGATCCATAATAGTCCCCAACAACAATCGGCTTATTCCCATCTGACATCAAATTGTTCTCCATCATTAAAATACCGCAGATTGTTTCTGGAATATAAAAATATACTTTTGAATATACCCATTACAGTTCTTGTTTATAAGATTCCAGCAATAACAACCCCGGCGTAAAAAAAAGCGATGATTTAGAAACTATTCGACAGGATCGTACAAAAGTATAGAAAGGGTTTTCCAATTTCTAATAGCTGATGGACAACATGTTCAACAACACAACGAACACCTCCAACATACGTATGTACCCACTGCGCTACATTGCGGCTTGGCTAAGAACACGGATTAACGAAGGCTTTATGTTCCTCGTTAGCATTACGGCTGGCACAACGATCATTTTTTACTTGAAATGGAACCACAAACCAGTTTTGGTACGTCACGTTTTAAGGTTTTGGTCCTCTGGGTATATTTACGGAGCCAAATATATTCTTGGAGTTAAATACAAGCTGGAAGGCCTTGAAAACATACCGACAGGGCCGGTGATTTATATGGGTAATCATCAAACTGCGTGGGAATCCATCATGATGACCGTTCTGGTGCCAAATGTGAACATAGTTACCAAACTAAAAGCTATGTCCATCCCGGTCTTCGGATGGGGGCTAAAACATGCGCCGATGATTGCGATAGACCCAGATACACCAGGGCAAAACCTGCGCCGCCTTCTCAAAGATGGCAAAGCCTCAATCAAAGAGGGTAGGAGTATCGTGATTTTCCCGGAAGGATCACGCGTGCCCATCGGTGAAACCCGCCCTTATTCACGGGGGTTTGAGATACTCTACAAGCACTGTAATGCGCCCGTTGTTCCCTTTGTCACAAACGCTGGATTACATTGGCCTTCTGGCTATTCAGTCAAACATCCAGCAACAATTACACTTAGGTTTCTTCCACCTATCGAAACCGGGAAGAACCCCGAAGTTTTTGCAACAGAGCTAGAAGATATCATTCGATCAGCAACATCAAAATTGATGGCCCGATAACGTAGCCCAATTTACATCTGCCATGGTTTGATTTTAGTTTAAAAGCCCGGCCTTACGCGCCAATTCTGTAGTTGTAGCGTGCGTTGCCTTACCCGTAGCTGAACGGGGTATCTGATCTAAAATAACGATTTTTTTCGGAATAAAAGCCCCATCCAGATGGCGTAATAGGTGTCGTTGTATTCGACCCCGCAACTCGCGCTCTGAAAAGTTGAGGTCTGGCTTTGCAACCACTGCAACTGCAAGCTGATCATTATTTTTCCCTTTAACATGTAAATAGAGCCCATCAGCGATTTCAGAACATTCTGAAAGGATGGAATTCAAGGCAGCCAGCCGGCTTTTCTTACCACGAATACTGACCATATCACCAGTTCGCCCCAATAGGCTGAAACGGCCATCAGGGTGCAACTCAATCTCATCTTCCAAAGCAACTGGGATCGTAAGATGTGGGGCAACAGCAATATATCCATGCCTATCCTCCTGTAGTTCAAAGCCCGCCGAAAGCGTCCAGGCCTCTTCAAATGCAGTTTGTCGCATAGCCATAGAACCCGTTTCTGTACTACCATATATCTCGATGACTTTAAGGTTGTCGCGCTGACTTAGTCTTTCGGCTGTCGGGCGCGAAAACGGAGCTGTAGCTGACACGATACAGACGATCTCAGGCGAAGCCAGAATGGTAGGCTCCAAATACCGTAAATGTGCGGGGCTGGTTATCAGAACCAACTTGGATAGCCCGAATTTTTTTGCCGCTTCAATGGCTCGCTCCAAATCAGCTGGATAAAAAATTGTGTTACGATATGTGCAATAACCAAAGCCAATCGCTGAAAATATTGTAGCTTCGAGGCCATACATATGGCCTGGCGGTGTGGTACCCAACAAACCCAGTTCGGACGGGTCAATATCTAGATCACGAAGAATGTGGTCGGTAACCCCCGCGCCCGCGCGTAACATATCCCATGTCTTAACATTGCACTTTGGTTTTTTAGTCGAGCCAGAACTGAAAACACGTATCTGGGCTGGGTTGTTTGCCAAAGTCACACTAAGGTCGTGTGTTCTTCCGTCTACTTCATGATTGCTTTCAAAAGCAACACATGAATTAAGCCTTTCCAAATCGAGATTTTGACTAAAGATAACCGGGGCGGATGCATCTACGATAGAAGCAAGAATGGCCTCTGGTGCCATAGATGGGGGCAGCACACTATCCTGTCCATTCAACAGTGCAGCAACGATGCCAAGAGAAAAAAGATAACGATCCTGCTGCAGATTGCATATTGTCGATGCCGTTTTCAACTGTTCACAAAGCTGATCGATATCCACGGCAAAACGGTTTTGATCAACAATCCCGTGCTCTGAGAAAAATAGATTATTTACTGTATTTGACATTCCTAAATTTCCAATTTTTCCCATGAGCTACGCTGCGTAATTAAATGTAGTGTCTTGAGCCATGTTTCAGGGCGTCCAAACCGAAGCCGGGCAATTTCATGTGATATTACAAACCAGAGAGCTTGAATTAGGATTAGGGCAATCAAACCTTGGTCAACCAATGGGCGAAATGCTTCCGACACAAACCCAAGCCCAGCTACAACAGCAGATAACAAGCTAATGATAAGCCATATTGCACATTGCAGTTGAAGGTAGTTCGCAAATTCTATTGATGGTTCGGGGCCTAAATGTACAGTTTTGACAAACTGTAGTAAAATGGTTGACTTGCCTCGCAGCAGATTATTTCCAAAAACAAAAGCAACAATAAGATTGACCAAGATCAGTGCAAGATATGGCACTGGGTCAATCTTGGGGGCATTATAAAGCAAGAACAGGACAAGGGGGCATATAAGGATCGAAAAAAACATACTGACCTTTGGTAAAACTGCGGCATCACGAAGGAATAAAAAAAACACACGCAAAACGATCAAGCTAAACAGAGCGTCCAGTATTGGTGAGGTAAAAAACCAGCAGGTCAGAAAAAGGCCAGCCGATGCTACAAAACGAAGAGCAATCCACGATCCCGAAGCGGTAGGTTTCAAATTGCCCTGTTCTCCCCAATATGTTTAGCAAGAGATTGAACACATGAGAAAATTTCTTGATTATTCTCATCATCGGATCGCAATTTAAAGCCGTATGTTTCACCGATGGCAAATGCAAGTTCTAATGCATCAATCGAATCCAAGCTAAGACCGTCGCCAAAAAGTGGGGCTTTAAAATCAATATCAGAAGCAATGACATCTTCTAGTACAAGGGTTTCAACGATTAAGTTGGCAACTTCTAATTGCAGTTCGTCAAAGCCCACGTTGTTCACAATTACTGTATTAGACATGTGCGTCTGCACTCCCTGAGCATCTGGGTCGAGAGAAATTTTCTCTAGGCGAAATTTTAATACGTCCCCTATAATTCCCATTATCAGTATCGTCTAGTGGTAAAGTACGGTTAATAGTACGACATCTTGGGCAAAAGATTGATCAATTATAAAGTGCAGTTGATCTAGCCATGCGCTTGCCTTTTCGCACGCCATATCGACAAAGGTAAAATGACACTAAATCAACTATGTACGTTAATTTCGCTTTCAGCAGGAAATGGACTTTTCCTATTTGTGGAACGCTAATAATACGACCAAAATTCATCCATGGATGACGTACAACAACAACAATCTCAACCGCTTGAAATA
>Ga0209344_10001430_pt1 | contig 31215 bp, 24 predicted proteins | sample Cruoilmetagenom6_FD_187293 | JGI IMG/M metagenome (GOLD analysis project Ga0209344, IMG submission 187293) | Oil polluted marine microbial communities from Coal Oil Point, Santa Barbara, California, USA - Santa Barbara Oil Seep Sample 6 (SPAdes)... | ecosystem: Environmental > Aquatic > Marine... | reverse complement strand
TACATAGCATCACATCCTTATTCAGTAAGGGCTTGAGTACAGGTTCGATCTGCTGTGCGTTCACGCCTGGCAAAACAAAATCAGCCGTTTCCCCGTGACGGTCACGTACCACCAACACCGGTATTTGTTCTGCCGAAGTCCCTCTTTTTGTTGCTTTGCCGCCCCGTTTTCGGGCAGTCCTGGACAAGTGACGTTTCCCCTTGAAGGATTCAAGAAAGAACGTCTCATCTGCTTCGACGATACCACTCATTTGCGCTGGTTGTTGGGTTGCCGGCGCGCTCAAAAACGATGCCGCCATTTGAAGCTGGTGTTCTTGGCGATCCCGCAACTGGCCGCCGCTTGGCGTATGCTCAATGCTTGAACCATCGCCCGCTCATAATTGAGCCACTTGCCTTTGTGGCGCAATCGCGCCAATGGCGTGTAGGTGAGCGTATTAAAGGTGCGCTGGCAATGACGGCAGCGGTAACGTTGTAAATCGCAGCTATTGCCCCAGCGATACAGTTCCGTGCCGCCACAATGCGGGCACGCTGACACATCAGCCAAGCTTTGCTCAATCAGCTTCACACCTTCATCGCCTGTTACTTTACCTTGCAGTTGCTCGCGAAGCGTATCCCGCTGACCACGGCTCATACGATTAAACGCTTCCATCCATGTTTTGAACTCAGTCGCTTTCATGATGTGCACCTCCGTAACCATACTTTATGCCGCTCAGACACTCAATTGAACAGTTAAATGAGACATAGCCATAAAAAACTACATACCGCTGCAATCACATTACCGCTCGAACCTTGCCCTGTCATAACAAAACTCCAAATTTCAAGGAAATACTAAAGACCCTTGTATTCCTAGCGCCACGGCATAATTGGAATGGTCGAAATACTGTTTTTTGGTGATCCTTCAATAATTCTGTCGCTGTAGGTCAAGTAAACCAGCACATTTCGCTTGCGGTCATAAAAACGCACAACCTGCAGTGACTTAAACAAGAACGAGGTGCTTTTTTTAAACACTTCATCTCCATCTGCATCACCACTTTTAATTTCGTTAGACAATGCAATTGGTCCAATTTGTCGACAAGCAATTGATGCATCAGAAGTGTCTTCCGCAATGTCGACCATACCTTTGACTCCACCCGTTTTGGCTCGACTTAAATAACAAGTTGCACCTTTGATATCTGGATCATCAAATGCTTCGACAACGATTTTGTCATTAGCTCCCAACATCTTAAATTTGGTTGAAACAGCGCCAATTTTTTCAGCCTGTACGACCATTGGAGAAAACAACACCGCTGTCAAAGCCAGCACAGACAAAATTGACCCTGAAAACTTTGGAGTACTTATTTTATTCTTCATCTTGACCACTCCTATTAGACACTCAAATAAAATTGTTACGCGTTCAATATAGCAAAAGACACTGGGTTATAGGAAAAACTAACCACCTTTCCCATGAGTCTTGAAAGCACTCAAAGCTGGCTCGGCTCTCAAATATGGTAAAAACAGATAGAAAAATGATTGTATTTCGGTTCAATTATCACGAATCAAGTTGGCACTAAATAATCGTGGATTTTGCAAGTGCCCAGGCAGGTAGGCTGAGAAGATCAAGAATTTTAGTAATTGCGTTGGATTCCAGCATAACTGCAATGATTTTCATATTGCAACCACTGCAGGGCAGTGTTCCATGCCAATATCGAACACACGCTTTAACAAACGTGCCCTGCTGATACGTAAGCGATTTGGGAGTTGCGGCTCATCGTTACCCGCATCTGATTACGTACTCTTCTGTATGCTTGGAAAAAAATCTTTAAGGGTGCCTTTAAAAATTCTATTTTCTATACAAGACAAGATGCGAGTAAAAAATTTAGTGCGACATATGTTTGATATGACAGCAATAAATTTTTGCGAGTAACCCAGAATTTTAACGCTCGCCAGCGTGCAAGCTAAAGCTGTGTGCGTTAGCACAGTGTTTTTCCTGTGATTTCATATTTTGTAGAACAGTTATCATTAATTGGTACATTTATACTTGCACTAGGACCAACCTCAATCTCGGCAACTAAAGAACGATACATAAAAGATAAAGTGTTACCAGGTGCTCTGCATGTTATTGTCGTATTCTTTGAGGTGAGAATATCGGTAGCACTTGGGCTTTGGATCATAGACGCTCAAAAACGCCATAGCTAATTAACACAAAAATAAGTAAGCGGCTTTGTTCTATATGTTCATAGATTGTTGTGATCTTAGTGCTTGGCCTACGCTGCTTCTGGGCACTAATATATTTTTTATATTTATTATCAAACAATAAAAATTTCAATGGGTAATCGAGTGGTCACTTTATATACAAATAAATGAACAATGATGTCAGCTCCGATTCTAACAGTCCAGCAATCACAACGCGGCGGAAGCGTCGTTTAATCGTGCTCTTTCTAATACTACTTGCACATACTTTAGGCGCCCTTTCAGCAATCGATGCGGTAATGAAAACGCGTACTTCACAAGGTGCGATCGCCTGGGCTGTTAGCCTTGTCTCATTCCCATATGTAGCAGTCCCAGCGTATTGGGTGTTTGGGCGTAGTCAATTCGAGGGATATGCAGAAGCAAGCCAAGAAAACCACACGGCAATTACCTCCTTATTAGACCGCATCCGCCCTGAGATGGAGGCTGAGTTTGTACAACCAAATAAAGGCATCCCCGAATATGATGCCATTCAAAAATTATCTCAACTTGGCATAACCGGCTTTAATCGAACAGAACTTTTGATAAATGGCAAAGCTACATTTGACAGTATTCTAGAAGGTATTTCCAAAGCACAAGAATACATTCTGATGGAATTCTACATCGTTCGAGATGACGATATCGGGCGACGAATACGCGACGCATTAATCGAACGCGCGAACAACGGAGTGCGTGTTTATTTTGTCTATGATGAATTAGGTAGCAAAGATCTTTCCGAAGAGTACATTGAGGGTTTACGCTCAGCGGGTATTGCGATGAATCCGTTTAATACAACTCGCGGGATTCGCAACAGATTTCAATTGAACTTTCGTAACCATCGAAAAATCATGGTGGTAGATGGCGTCAGTGCTTGGGTAGGAGGATTAAATATTGGTGACGACTATCTCGGACATGACCCTGAATTGAGCCCTTGGCGAGATACTCACATGCGGGTTGACGGAGCTGCTGCCGTGCAAGTGCAAGCAGTGTTTCTCTCTGATTGGTATTGGGCAACTCGACAGCTTATAGATCTAAATTGGCGCGCTGCACCTGCAACTGATGGCCAAGGGCAAGTCATGATAATTGCCAGCGGACCCCATCAAGAACGAGAAACCGCCACTTTATTTTTTACGCATGCAATAAACAGCGCACGCCAACGTCTGTGGATAACATCACCCTATTTCGTTCCCGACGAAGGCATTATTAGCGCCCTACAGCTCGCAGTACTTCGCGGCGTTGATGTGAGAGTAATCATCCCTGGTACCAGCGACAGTCTATTGATGAAGAAAGCCGCCAACTATTATGTTGAAGAGCTCGCCGACTCAGGTATTAAATTCTATGAATATCAAGATGGATTTTTACACCAAAAAGTCATGTTAATTGATAACGAGATCGCAACAGTCAGCACGGCAAATTTTGACAATCGGTCGTTTCGCCTAAATTTTGAAATTACCGCATTGGTTCACGATGTTGAGTTTGCCAAAGAGGTTAAAGTGATGATAGAAAACGATTTACGAAAATCCAAACTGGTAGACACAAAGGCGCTAAAGGAGTCATCTTATTGGCAACACATTCCTCGTCGAGTCGCACGACTTTTTGCCCCCATTCTCTAACACCTTGTACCCACAAACGAGGCGAACTTTTTGGCGACGTAGTTTAATTATTCGTCTTTGCTACTGCGGGGGTATGGGAAAAATAAACCACCATTTCTGAAAATTTTGAATGTGCTGAAAGCTTGCTCAGCTATCAAACACGGTGAGAATCGATCGAAAAATGACTGTATTCCGGTTTCTGTAAAATTGCGCTCAATGAACACCTCAATAAGCACGAAAATTGACTACCAAGCTATCCTCGATGAAATTCACGCCGAGGTTCAGCTGTTATTTGGCTCTGGTCGTGTCGCGGACTATATACCTGCCTTACGAAAAATCGACCCCAGTAAACTGGGTATCGCCATTGAAACCGTTAGTGGTAAGCAATACAGGATCGGAGATGCGACTGAGAAGTTTTCCATTCAGAGCATATCCAAGGTGTTTAATCTCGCTCTGGGTATTCGTCTTGTTGGTGATGAACTTTGGGACAGAGTTAGAATGGAACCATCTGGTAATCCTTTTAATTCTCTAGTGCAGTTGGAATATGAGAATGGTATTCCTCGCAATCCCTTTATTAATGCTGGCGCCCTTGTCGTGGTTGATGCGTTGATCGATCACCTACAGCAACCCAATGAGGAAATGCTCGACTTTGTGAAAAGACTGCGCTGTTCCGATGTAGCCTACAATCAAGAAGTAGTTCAATCGGAAAAGGCAACTGGCTTTGTTAATATTGCATTAGTTAATTTCATGAAATACCACAGCAACATTCATCACTCAGTTGAAGAAGTATTGGATGTGTATTTCCATCAATGCTCTATTGAAATGAGTTGTGTTGGACTGGCCAGTTCATTCCTGTTCCTCGCCAATGGTGGTGTACTACCGGGAAACGGGGAAACCATACTAACGCCGAGCCAAACGAAACGAATGAATGCTGTAATGCTGACCTGTGGTTTTTATGATGAAGCTGGTAGTTTCGCTTATCGTGTTGGGATGCCCGGCAAAAGTGGTGTCGGCGGTGGCATTGTCGCCGTTATCCCCCGGGAACTCTCAATCGCAGTTTGGAGCCCGGAACTCAACTCTTACGGCAATTCAGTTTTGGGTCTTAAAGCCCTCGAGTTATTCACTACTAAGACTGGCATGTCTATTTTCTAGATATCAATTCCTTCTTGTTATGAGAACCCTTAATGAAGACTTTCTCATGTAACTGCAGTGCAACCGTCTACTTTGAAAATAGTCAGTGTGTAGCTTGTAGCAGTGAACTTGCTTGGTGCCCGGCCTGTAATGCACTACGAGCGATTAGCCTGGATACAAATGGACAATATTATTGTGGAGAAAGCAAATGCGGGCGTCGTCTTACAAAATGTCATAACTACGCGGTGGAACATGTCTGTAATCGTTGCATGCTGACGGATACTATGTCCGGAACTGACCGTGGTTTCTGTGATTATTGCCGTTTCAACGACACCATCCCTGATCTAACGAAAGACGGAAATCGCGAGAAGTGGGGCCGTATTGAGATTGCGAAACGCCGGGTTCTCTACACGCTCGATTTTTTGCGGTTACCCTATGGTGATGTGAATGATGGAGCTGACCCTCCATTAGCCTTTGATTTCAAGGATGATGTCAAACCACCCGCATTCAATATCTGGTGGGACATGAATAAGGAGGAGCAAGTTTACACTGGTCATGCAAATGGCAAGATTACAATCAACATTCGTGAGGCTGATCATGTCGAGAGGGAAAAAGCCCGAGTCTCGTTTGGCGAAGCTCATCGTACGGTGATAGGACATTTTCGCCACGAAATGGGGCACTATTTCTGGGATCTTCTGGTATTGAATAAATGTGAAGCGGACTTTGTGGCGGCTTTCGGTGATCATAATAACCCCGATTATTCTAACGCGCTGGAGCACTACTATAAGAATGGACCGGCGGCAAATTGGCGAGAAACCTACATCAGCGCCTACGCCACAATGCATCCATGGGAAGATTTTGCCGAGAGTTTTGCCGCGTATCTTAATATAGTGACAGTGGTAGACACTGCTTTTAACTCGACGTTGATTCCCGCGATAGACCCCTTGCAGTCATCTTTTGAAGAGATGGTAGAACAATACTGGAATCTGGGATTTTTATTTAATGAAATGAATCGTGCGATGGGTTTGCTCGACTTGGTCCCTGTAGCACATACTTCAAAAATGCTGGAAAAAATTAAATTTATTCATAAGCTTCTGCACAATGCAGCGAAACCAATGCTGCTCATATAATGTCCGTCACTCCTTAGAGCCTCCCACTGGTTCCAGCGAGAGTGTTAAGCAAATCACGGTGCATTTGATGATCTTTATATCAAGCATTCATAAATATTCATGTAATTTCTCCTTTTTGCATTATGCAGTAGCTTGCCCCTTACCAGAATCGTGGTCGCCTTGTGTCAACGTGAATAAAGTTACTTTTAGGGTAGTAGCCTACGCCACCAATTCCGTAGCTCAATACTTTGTCCCGCACCTTCTTCAAAGAAACGGATTTGATACGAATACCCATGGCTTGCACTAATATATGCTGGCTACGCCTGGCAACTTTCCGCCCTCTTTTTCGCAACATATTGTTGGTTTTGCGTGAACGATGTCCGCAAATAATTTCAATGGGGCCTGTAGTATCAAGATAATCGTACTAACCTATGAACAGGAACAACCTTATGCTATGGAATAGGCGTGCGTGTAAAAGAGGGGCTGTTTATTATGGTTCCATAGCACTAGCCGGCAGAACCCATCCAAACAACCATAAATGATTAAAACAAGATTTTTCACTTTATAGCTCTCCCTTTTTGTGGATCAGTGATTTTGCGAGTTTTACATCACGACCGTAAATATCTTGGCCAAATTTGACATCCCCCTGTGGATCAATCCACGCTGTCATATACACCAAATGTGCTGGTATTTTCTCTGTGAGAAAGTGAAATTCTGATTTCAGGTCAGTGCCGATGGCGGTGAATTTCTGTCGGACAGCGTCGGCGCTTATATCGCTATTCCCATCGAGCAGGAATACTGCCATATCTTCACTTTTTTGTACCCGTATGCATCCAAAGCTAAGGGCGCGGTTGTCCTGAGAAAATAATGAATGATCCGGTGTATCATGTAGATAAATAGAATAATCATTCTTAATCGAGAACCGCACCATTCCTAGGGCGTTATGTGGACCGGGTTTCTGACGGAAGCGATAGGGGGGGAAATTACTTTTGTTCAGCGCCTGAATATCCACACCTGTCCAATCCAGTAGCTCGTTACCCTCATATATTTCATAACCAAGCGTCTGGATAACCTGTGGATTATCTTGAATTTTCCCGAGAACATACCGCTTTGCAATTGAAGCGGGTACTGACCAGTCGGGATAGAATTTCACATTGGTGATATAACTGCTAAACGCCGGAGTCTGATGCGCCACTTTCCCTACGATTACCGGACTACGGACAACTACGTTACCATTCTCGACTGCTTCGGTATAGAACCCTGCAATATTTACAAGAACGTATTTATTCCCCAGTGACTCAGGCAGCCAGCGCCATCGCTCCATCGAGAGCTCGATTTGGAGAATTCGGTCTTTAACGGGCGTATTGAGTTCAGCAATGGTTTGGGGTCCGATGACACCATCAACAGCCGAGCCGCTCATCTCTTGGAAACGTCGTATTGCCTTTTCCGTTACCTTGTCATATATCCAAGTTGGATTATCGGGCAGGTTTGCTTCTGCCATTTCTTTGGCATGAGGAGTCACTAATTTTGCAACTGTGGCTTGCTCATCCTTGAGTTCGGATTTTATCTCCTCTTTTGTTTTTTGCACGAGATTATCAAAGATATCTTGCTGTCCTTTCAAGCGACCCAACAACTGCATACGGCGGCGAATTTCTGGAAGCCGTGCATCGCTTTCCCCGAGACGAATTAAGCCAGCTGTCTCAATCGCTGGCCAATTATCTATCTGGCTTTGTAACGATTTATACCGTGCTAACACGGCTCTCAGCTTTGCATAATCTTCATGATTTGGTGCTAGTTCGCGAAAGGCTGTATCAATATCTCCCGCATCGGAATGCTTCAGGATAGATTCCAGTATCGTTGCATAATTGCGCTTTTGCGACATCAGAAATAGCAGCGGGAATTCTCTGGAAGGATGCGCACGTCCTACAGACAAGTCCCGGATATAGTGCAGTAGCGCATTGGTCATTTGCACTTCATGCAGCGCAAGTGCCTGCGGCGTTTGAGCAGCTCTGGTCTGGTTTGCCACTTTGAAAAATTGGTAGTCAGCAGAGTTCATTCCTTCTTTATCTGCCTGCTGGAGTGCCTCTGCAAAGTGCTTAATATCGCGTTTCCAACTACCATCCTCCTCCAGCCAAATGGTTACATAATCCCGGTGCTGATAAAATTTCTTCAATGCATCCAGTTGCCACTCCCCAGCCTTAGGAGAAACGCCCTTTAATGTGGGAATAAGCTGATGAATCGCTCTGGCCACGGGAGCAGATGGCAGATATACAGCGTCCTTACCGGATTGAGCCATCGCTGGAGTTGCTAATCCGGTTGCTATAAAAAGAATGGACAACGCCAGCGAGGACAGAATGGCTGCTGCTGTTGCCAGATATGTTATTTTCATGAAAAAACCTAATAAATGAAGGCAGGTACAATACTACTCTGCGGAGAACATAAAAATAGATGAACTAATCTCAATCTGTCGCCTTAAACCTCGCTGCGTCAATAATCGCCCACAAATGAAAAACCCCACCAATAACCGCAGGAAAAATCAGAACCATGAAAAAATAATTAACGCCAACAATCGAAAAAAATAGCAATGCAGGTAATATGCGTCCCTGAACCAACTGCCCCAAACCAGGGATAAAAAAACTACATACCGCTGCAATCACATTACCGCTCGAACCTTGTCCTGTCATAACAAAACTCCAAATTTTAAGGAAATACTAAAGACCCTTGTATTCCTAGCGCCACGGCATAATTGGAATGGTCGAAATACTGTTTTTTGGCGATCCTTCAATAATTCTGTCGCTGTAGGTCAAGTAAACCAGCACATTTCGCTTGCGGTCATAAAAACGCACAACCTGCAGCGCCTTAAACAAGAACGAGGTGCTTTTTTTAAACACTTCATCCCCATCTGCATCGCCACTTTTGATTTCGTCAGACAAAGTAATTGGTCCAATTTGACGACAAGCAATTGATGCATCAGAAGTGTCTTCCGCAATGCCGACCATACCTTTGACACCACCCGTTTTGGCTCGACTTAAATAACAAGTTGCACCTCTGATGTCTGGATCATCAAATGCTTCAACAACGATTTTGTCATTAGCCCCCAACATCTTAAATTTGGTTGAAACACTACCAATTTTTTCAGCCTGTACGACCATTGGAGAAAACAACACCGCTGACAAAGCCAGCATAGAGCAAATAGACCCTGAAAATTTTGGAGAACTTACTTGATCCTTCATCTTGACCACTCCTATTTCGTACTTAAATAAAATTTGTTACGCGTTAAATATAGGCGGATTCAACTCTGAAGTGCAACTTTTGTAACAGAATTTAGGTGACCAGCTGCGTTAATATCGGCGCCACTTCAACGACCAAGTAAAAAGAGTACAGTTGAAGCAATATAAGTAGCTCACCAGCGAGGTAAAATACCAGATTTACAGGCTGAAATAAGTTGGTTTGAATCAAACCCAGATTACAAAAAAATCTGTGTAGATAAGGGCACGATTTCACGTGAGTTCAAGCGTAACGAGGTCAAACGCGGCTAGCGACCAAAGCAGGCGTAGTCGTTCCGAGGTGTGCGGTGACATGACGATATGCGTAGTGCCATCTCGACAGGGTGTTTTTAGCGTCAACACCACCTGCCCGACATTGCTTAAAGCTAGCCGTTCATTGGCAATCGCAGGCCGAAGGTTCAGGCTTGGGCTCCTGAAGTGCGCTGAAATTAACAACGACCGGTTTCAGTTCATTCGCCAGCTCAGTAAAATCAGGCAATGAATAGGCTTACACTAACAAGGAAAATACAATTGCTCCTTGCGGGGCATATCGTAATGGAGTTTGAGCATTGTGCAAGTCTCAACAGCCACTATGACCAAACTCAAAGCATGGTAGTTCCACTCCAACAACTCAGAAATCATTTTTCGATTGGTGGATTGATAGCAGGATTTCCGCTCGGCCAGGCATTCAGCACTGCCTGAATCAAAGTTGCCAGCGGAATCGCAAAAAAGACGCCCCACAAGCCCCAAATACTGCCAAAAAACAACACCGCAACAATGATAGCCACCGGGTGTAAATTAACCACTTCAGAAAACAGGAACGGCACCAGCACGTTACCATCCAGCGCTTGAATGATGCCATAGGCTATCATTAAGTAGAAAAAATCCGAGGTCCAACCCCATTGGGAGGCGCCAATCATGGCCACAGGTACTGTCACCACCGCCGCCCCCACATAAGGAATGATCACCGACAACCCCACCAAAATACCCAGCAAAATGGCGTAATTAAGCCCCATAAAAGCGAATACCGCATAACTAGCGCTGCCCACCACCAGTATCTCGATGGCCTTGCCACGGATATAATTGGCAATTTGGGCATCCATTTCCCACCATACCTTGCTCATCAACCCGCGCTGCCTGGGCAACATGCTTGAGAACCATGAGGTAATGACGTCTTTATCCTTAAGAAAGAAAAACACCAGGATCGGTACCAGAATCAAATAAATAAGTAATGAAACTATGTTGGTAATTGTCGACATTGAATTCGATAGCGCCCACTGCCCAAGGCTCCCCAACTCTTTACCAGCCATGCCCATCCAGCTTTGGATCTGTACCTCATTAACCAGCTCAGGGTATTGCTCCGGTAATGCTCCAAGTAAAGCACGTCCCTTTTCCAGCATCCGTGGTAGCTCACCAAACAGACTGATTACTTGCCCCCATACCAAGGGTAACAACAGAAAAATCAACGCAAACAAAAAGCTCATAAAAATGGTAACGACCAACGACACAGAGAGCATGTGAGGCACACCTCGCGTCGTCAGCACGGTCACCAAACCCTGCATTAAAAAGGCCAGAACAACGCTCACAAAAACCGGCCCAAGGATACCTCCCGTCGTCAAAATAATGGCAAAAGAACCCACTAAAACAACAAACAGAACCACCGCTTCTTCGTTAGAGAAGTAGCGGTGAAACCAATTTTTTAGAACACTAATCATTGCTCACCACGCTCGATCAAATACCAATAAACACCACCCTCTTGCCACATATCAAGCTGCGGTGGCTTGAATTCTCCATGAAGGCCCAAAAATCGCGCTGACTTTGAGCGTCTCACCGACATTTAAACCAGTTAACTCCTTTGTTGCCTTTACTTTAATAGAGGCAACGGACAACGCAAGCTGGTTACGTCCAAATGCACATCGCCTTGGTTTGAATGTCTATCCATTTCTATAACTCTTTACAAAATCAGGATGCCAAGCATCATACAATATTTACTAACCATGTATAGCGCATCCTTGGTGTTAGTACCTTTTGGCCTGCCCGAGGGCAAAGCTCAGGCCAGTGACGAAAAGGATTGAACGACGCGAGCACGGGATCAGGTTCGTTCGAAAAGATCGTGGATTTGTGCAGGTGCTCTAGCAGCCTGTCGAGCTTAAAGGAAATCGGCTGCAAATCCGCTTGGCCGGCGCAGCCCCCCCGGTTTTTTTGGTCAATAGTCATTACTATTGACCAAAAAAACGGCAAGTGGGGTAAGCAGGCATTTCTTCGCAAGGTGAAAGATCGCAATGATTTTCATATTGCTACCTCAGTCAGGACAGTGCTCCATGTCTATATCAAACACACGCTTTAACAAACGCGTCCAACTGTTACGTACCAGATTTTGGAGTTTCGGCTCATAGTTATTCGCATCTGATGACTTACTCTTCTGTTCCTCTGGAATAATCTTTGCACGCAGCTTGGCATTCGGTGCCAGCACGCCATGAAAACGAATGAGGTTGAGTCTTGGTCTGGTCACCAGCGTAGCCAACGCTGTATCCACTTGCTGCTCAACGACTAACCCAACCGCTGAAATAGCCGCTCTCATCCTTTACCGCGGCTATTGGTGCTCTTTCCAGCAATATCCCCGACAATATCCACCATCGCTTCGCCGACCATTTTCACCAGTTTGCGTCCGGCAGGATGGTCGATGTCCTGGGCGGCATCCAACGTAACGATCGTTTGCAGCAGAGCAAAAAGCGGATCGTGCGGCGGCACCTTAACGATCTTGCCGCCGACGATAACAAAACCTCCAGCACCCAATCCAACTCCCGGGCTCATGAAGGTAGCGACGATGCCGTCGGTAAACCAAGAGGGTACGTCCATCTTGCTGGTGGCAATATGATCATAGAACAGTTCCTGTACGCCGGTGCGAGTATCAGTGCAGACTAGCTCGAAACCGTCCGGTCCGCCGTCGAGCCCGAAATACTCACCGATGAAGGTGTCATTGGGGTTGAAATGAGCCCAAGGCGCATTCACCGCCGGGTTCCAAGGGTTATCGGAGACGTTGGCGGGCAATCCAAAACTAGTGCCAGCATCGAACGAACCCATGATCCGCGTCCGGATGCGGTACTGGGTCGATGGTGGCTGCTGGCCAAACTCGTAAAAGGCGCAGCCGATCACGCCTTTACCGTCGACCACCATCTGCGGATGAAACTGCTGCACCGCACTACTGGCGGATAGCGACGGCCACAACGGTTGGCCCGACGAAGGTGCCCAGCTTGCCCCGGCATCGTCGCTGTAGTGGTAGTAGATGCGGGCAAAGCCCTCGCGCATGTCCGACCAAGCCACCAGAAACCGATTGCCGGTGGCACAACCAGTGCAGAGGGTGACGATGCGAAACTTGCCGCCGGGAAACTCCGGCCAGGAACCGGTCTGGGGCAGCGGTGGCGAGCGTAGCCCTTGAACGCCATTGACAATGGTCTGCTGCGGCTTGAACGTTTCGCCGCCGTCGATAGAGCGGACGTACAGGATCGACGCTGATCCGGGGGTATGCCAGACCACATGGATCACGCCGCCATCGCCCACCGTCACCTCGGGCGCCCAGGCGTTCCCGGTGCCAGGAACATCATCGCCTGCATTAAGATTACCGGCACCAGTCCAGCTGACTCCGGCGTCGGTACTGCGGGCGAATTTGAGTCCACCACCAACCCCCCAGACGATATAGATATTGCCTTTCCACGGCGACGCGACGCTGGTCCAGCCCGATGAGCCACTACTCCAAGGCGAAGCCTTGCCATAGTCGCAGGCAATCCAGGGTTTATCGTCCTGCCCATTCAGTTTGCGGCCGACGATCAACTCTTGCGGGCCGATCCAATTACCGCCGCCGTATGGCAGTCGAAAGGCCTTGATGCCGATCACCTCAATCTCGGGGATCTGATTGGTATCGGGCTGGATAAACCGGATCGGCTCCAACACCAGATGGGCGTTACCTTGATGATCGAAGCTGATCACCGGGTCGGTCCAGCCATTGCCACCGGCTGCCTGCGGCAGCGGTAGCGGGTACCAGTTGTAACCGCCATCGTTGGTGACCATCGGCTCGACGGTAAACCAGTACCAGTCGGGGTTAATGAATTTTTTTGACACTGCGATCATATGGAGCGGATTCTTCGGATTGATCGCCACCGACGACTCGCTGCGCGACTCGTTTTCAGCGCTGAAAGTGATCTGACGGTCGGTCCCCGGAAACATGCCCTGTTGAGTGAAAAGCTGATTAATGCCCATTGGAATTACCTCCTAACAAACTGAAAAACCGTAATTGAACCATTGCCGATTCAGTTGACGCGCAAGCCGCATCGGGTATCGGAAAAATAAAGCACCTTTTCCATGAGCACTGAATGTACTGAAATCTAAAATGGTTTATTCGCACTGTTAAAATCATACAAAGTTCATAACAGCAGAAAGCTAATTCTCTTCACATAAACTTTATCCTGCAGTTAATACCTAGCATAAATCGTGCCTGAAAAAAAATTGCTTAATATACTGATTTAATTTAAATATATTATTTTACAAGAACAAGAGGTGGGTTAAATTGCACCCACCAAAATAAATATTGAAGTCAATTAATACACTGCAAACCCCCTGCAGCAAATGAAATGCACCAAATTAACCCAATTTTGGGTCGAAATTGACCCGGGCAGGCAGGGTATAAGAAAAATAATGCACCTCTCCCATGAGTTTTGAAGATACTCAAAGGTGGCTTAGCTGCCAAACACAGTGACAACCGATCGAAAAATGACTGTATGCCGGTTCAGTTAGCACGAACATTAAGGATTTTCCGCATTTTGGAGCTTCAGTCGAAAGACGCCCAAGGGTAAAGGTCAGCCCAGTGACGAAGAGGATTGCAAGGAGCAAGCACGGGATCAGGTTGGCTCGAGAAGATAGTGGATTTGTGCAGGTGCTCCAGGTGGTGCCCGGGCAGGTAGACCGAGATGATCAAGAATTTTAGTGATTACGCTGGATTCCAGAATGATCGCAATGATTTTCATATTGCCACCACAGTTTAGGACAGTGCTCCATGTCTATATCGAACACACGCTTTAACATACGCGCTCAACTGGTAGGTACCAGATTTGGGAGTTGTGGCTCGTCGTTATCCGCATCTGATTGCTTACACTTCTGTTTTTATCAGCACATCATGGTGGGTCAAGGCTTTCGTGATACGTTTTATAATCTGGCCAAGTAACGCCTGCAAGTGCTTAGTCGTCGGCGGTTGCACGCTATGAAATTCTGGTATGCAGTTTTGTAACCTATAAACCACATCAATCGCCAGGTAATGCAGATGAATATTGAGATTGACTGCCAATTCAAAGCATTGGATTAGTGTGATCGCAGCGGTTTTTGCATCAATCCGTTTCAGTCCGACTTGCTTGGAATACGCCCTGGAAAAGGTCAGCAATTTTTCATAAGTACAGTCGGTGCAGCGCAGGCCGATGGGTATAGTTCGATGCCAAACGCTGGCAGTAGCTGACAGAATGTTAGCTGTTATTCATTCACCTGCCAGCCTTAATCGCGATAAGCGATTGTCGGTGTCGTGTTGTTTATAGAAAATTGGCCAACAATGACTGGTTAAAACTGCCTGTACACCCGCACATTACCAATATAATTAAGCGCCTTGGCCTTCTCTTGTAAACGCTGACTAAATTGCTCATCGTTTGCATCGACAGCGTGGATACTACGCACCAGATCCACATGCACTTTACCGTTCAGATAGTGCAATGTCACCTTATCTAACTCGGATGAATCAATGTCTTTAGCCCATACTTTACTTAAATCTGTCAGCACTTCACGTCGTAACGGCAAGCCAGCACACAATATCGCGACCGAGTCATCTTCAGGATCAATATGCACTAAGGCATTGCTAATATCCTCATGCGAGTCAATCAACTTTAAGCGCACATACTCTGCAATCTTATGACCTTCAGACACGCTTAAACGCTCGTCCACGAGAATATGTACATCTATTAAATAAGCACCTCCCATGCGTCGGCTGCGTAGCATATGCACACCCCTCACACCGTCAACCGCCTCAATGATGCGTTTCAGCGCCAAAGCAGCTTTCGGTTCCATACCCGTATCAACCAACTCCCGAATAGACGTCCAGGCTTGACCCCAGCCAATCTTACCGATCATTAAAGCCACCCCAAGGGCAGCAAAGGCGTCCAGATATGGCAAGCCAAGTAAACTGCCAGCCACACCAATCAGCACGACAATCGAAGAGATTGCATCGGAACGGTGGTGCCACGCATTGGCCGTTAGCAAACTTGATTTACACGCGCGCGCGGCCCGTATGGTGTAGTGATAGAGGCCTTCGTTGGCGATAATCGAGAGGGCGGCAACCAATAGTACAATTGGGGTTGGTTGCAGTAAGGTTTCTGGATTGAGCAAGCGCTGCGCTGAGTCAACCGCGATACCAATCGCCGTAATGATTAACACCACACCCAGCCCAACAGTGAAGGCTGTTTCAATCCGAGCATGCCCGTAAGGGTGCTCTTTGTCAGCAGGCCGATTACTGTATTTAGCCGCGAGCCACACTATCAGATCGGTGCTTAAGTCCGCTAAAGAATGCACACCGTCGGCAATCAACGCTTGTGACTGACCAATAATTCCAAAAATCACTTTAGCTATGGTCAAGGCCAAATTAACGATAGCGCCTACTACACTCGTATTGCGCATCACCTTATCACGTGCTTGAGCGGACCGCTGACCATTCATTAAAAGATCTCCAATATATCAATATATTACAATGGATAATTGATGTACAATTCTAAAATTTTGATGTTTTTCTACAGAAGAAACGAGACGGTGCTACAGCCAAGCGCTTCTTCACGCGACTACTAGGCAGCCTGTCGTGCTTAAAGGAAATCGGCTGCAAATTTAGCTGAGCTGTGGCTATCTCGCCACTTTTTTGGGTAATAGAACAACTATTACCCTGCAAAATCGTCAAGTGGGGTAAGCAGGGACAAGTGCATTGCCAGATCAGATTGAGACTAGTTCACTGACAGTTTGCGTAGAGACGCTGGTGTAATATTCTGTGGGCATTACAACCGCGATCAAAACACATGCGGTTCTTTCTTATTCAACTCTCCCTAAAGTATTCTTTCATGCCGCCGTTATACGTCAAAACACATGGAGGTTCTTGATGATACATTGGGCGAATTTTGAAACATAGCGACATATTTAGTGCGGTAAGAAGCGCCGTCATCGCTGCAGTCATCATCTGCGGAGCCGCTGTTCCCTTCGCGAATGCTGCCGATGATGCGACGAAACCTATTTTTGCGCTGCGCGGATTCGGGACGCTCGGCATCGTCCACTCGAGTGAAAAAAATGCCGATTTTACGAGTGGATTCTTCGAACCAAATGGCGCCGGTTATACACGTAGCTGGGCTCCGGGCGTGGATACGAAATTGGGTGTGCAGGCCGACGCGCGGTTCAGCGACAAGTTAACCGCCGTCCTTCAGCTGGTTTCCCAGCACCAGTATAACAATACCTACGAGCCTCGCGTCGAATGGGCCAATCTGAAATACCAGTTCACGCCGGATTTCGACATCCGCCTCGGCCGCACCGTAACAACGCAATTTATGGTGTCGGACTCACGCATGGTGGGCTATGCCAATCTGTGGATCCGACCGCCACGGGAGGTTTACGGGCTCGTACCGCTTACCAACAAAGACGGTATCGATGCAAATTACCGGTTCGCCGTTGGGGAAGCGACCAACTCGGTGCATGTCTCCTACGGGGTGGCCAACCCGAAGCTGCCGGATTCCGGAACTGTCAAGGCGAGGAACTATTCCTCTCTGGCGAATACGTTAAACTACGGGCCAATAACTCTGCGCGCGTCCTATTCATGGGGGCGCGTCCATCTGAATACGCCGGGGACTGATGCGCTCCTTGACGGGTTAACGCAATTCGGCAATACAGTCTCGGCGATTCCGGGTTTCGCACCGGCAGGTAGGCAGGCACTCAATTTAGCGAACAAATATCGCTTCCAAAACAAGCCGCTTTCATTTCTTTCATTCGGCGCAAGCTATGACCGCGATGAGTGGCTACTCATGGCAGAGTGGGCCGGTTTAAATGGGGCTTCGATCCTGGCAGACTCTACAGCATGGCATGCCACAGCGGGTTACCGAATTGGCACGTTCACTCCCTACCTGACGGTAGCGCGGCTGCGCTCCGAAAAGCGGTCGGAAACAGGAATATCGACCGCCGCATTGGCGGCAATTCCACCCCTCGCGGCTACTGCGGCGACGCTCAATGACGGAGTCAATAGAGCGCTGGCCGGCGGGGCACCCGGGCAAAAAAGTTTGGTTATTGGTGTTCGCTGGGACCTCATTAAGAACACCGCGCTCAAGGCGCAGTATGACTATATGATTCTAGACTCGATGTCGAGCGGAAGACTGGGCAACGTCCAGCCGAACTTCCAGCCTGGCGGCAAAGTCAACGCAATCAGCTTCGCTTTGGATTTCATATTTTGAAAAATATGAGATACATTCCATTCAAGCTGAAAATGAGCGCGGCCGTCTTGACGCTCTACCTAATTACCAGCGCCATTACCAACGCCGCATCCGCAGATGTGGTGGCCGTGGTTTCAGCAAAAAGCTCGGTTACTTCGCTGACAGCATACCAATTGACGGACATTTATCTGGGACGGTCTGCCCGTTTCCCCGACGGCACCGAGGCAATACCGTGCGATCTCGCCGAGAATTCTCCGTTGCGCGAAGAGTTCTACACCAAGATTATCGGCAAGTCCCGGGCGCAAATAAAAGCCCATTGGTCAAAACTCATTTTTACCGGCAGGGGCCAGCCGCCACGAGAGATGGCTACGGATGCAGGAGCGAAGCAGCTGGTTACGGAAAATCCAAACGTCATTTGCTACATTGACAGGAGCCAGGTCGACAACAGTGTTACTGTATTGTTTCCCTAATAACAACAGGGCTGCTGCTCATATCCAAGCCGAAAAGTCGCTGGGGAAATAAAAGGCCGCCAGAGTTATCCATGGCTTCACGAAAGTGTTCTTTCGCCAGTGCCATTTTCTGAGACTGCCCTTTTGACCGGAAAAAAATTTTTCTTATAGTATTGCCCAACCTAACTGACTAAGCCGGAAGAACATAATGGTTTCGCCAAAAATGCCGCGCATTAAATCCGGTGCCACGCCCCACTGGTTCGATCGCCTGACGCAACCTGAAGTCCTGTTCCCTGTGATTGCAGCCATTTGTCTTGCCGTTATCTGGGGGACCACAATTAACCTGATCAAGGTCGAGCGGGCGAACGCCGAGCGCAGCGTGAAAACTTCAACTATTGAGCTTTTAGATACATATGAAGCGCAGATGCTACGCAACTTGCGCGAAATCGATCGCACTTTACAAGTGGTGAAGTACGCTTACGAGTCAACTGGCGATCCGATGGTACTGTTAACATTAAAACAAAAGGACTTGCTGCCTCCGGATCTGCTATTCACGATAAGCATTTCGGACTCAAGCGGGAAATCAATCGCTAGCACCCGCGCCGACGTAATGACCGCTGACTTGGCTGAGAGCTATTCGTATCATCTAACATCATCTGATTTGTGGATCAGCCGTGCTAAGCAACGCTCAAAGAACAGCGAGTGGAAAATGGAATTCAGTCGTGGCATGAGTGCGGCCGATGGAAGCCTCGCAGGCATCGTAACGCTGACGACGGATGCAGCCTATTTCGTCAGCGGTTACGAAAAAAACAAGCTGGGTGATCATGGATTACTGGGGCTTGTAGGAACGGAAGATGGCGAGTTTCGGATTCGCCGCACGGGCGACGCAATATTTTTCGGTGACAAGTTTAGCAACGCCGAGCTACTTGCGACCAGAGCGACGCAGGAAGCCGTGGTCGCGCATACGATCAAAAATACGTGGGACGGTGTGGTCCGCTTCACCGGCATCAGGCAAATGTATGCCTTTCCTTTCACCTTGGTCGTGGGCGTTTCGGAACAAGAACAGTTGGCGGCATCCAGCGCAGTCGCTGGGACGTTCGTCTTGCGTGCGACGATCATAAGCGTACTGCTCATGCTTTTCATAGCGGCCTTGGGCCGCGTGAGCTGGAAGCTCGCGCAGACGGCGAAGCGGGAGAACGAAGCAAGGCTTGCGTCTGATGCTCGCAAGCGCAATGAACAGGAACTCATTGCCGCCAAGGAAGCCGCCGAAGCGGCAAATTTTGCCAAATCCGCGTTCTTAGCCAGGATGAGTCATGAGATTCGCACGCCGATGAACGGTGTGCTGGGGATGGCCGAGATGTTGTTGAGCACCAAATTATTCGGTCCGCAGCGGCGCTATGCGGAAATTGTGCATCGCTCCGGCGAGACGCTACTCAAGCTTATCAACGACATTCTTGATTTTTCCAAGATCGAGTCCGGCAAACTGCAGCTTGAAAACGTAGAGTTCAACCTGTGCGACTTAGTCGACGAAATGATGCGATTGTTTGCCGAACCAGCCCAGGCCAAAAAGCTCGAAATTCACTATCAGTTTGCGCTCGGTGTGCCCAAGACACTCATCGGCGATCCCTTGCGACTGCGGCAGATACTCACCAATCTGATCGGCAACGCCATCAAATTCACTGAAGCCGGCGAAATTGTGATTCGGGTCAAAGTCATTGAAAACCAGGCCGACGCAGCGTTGTTGCGTTTTGAGGTCAGCGACTCCGGGGTCGGTATCGCAATGGATGCGCAAGCTCGTATCTTCGAAGTTTTTTCCCAAGCGGATATCAGCACCACTCGCAAGTATGGCGGCACAGGATTGGGACTCACCATTTCCAAGCAGCTTACAGAGATGTTAGGCGGTAAGATTGGACTCGAAAGTGAAGTGGGCAAGGGCTCGACCTTCTGGTTTACTGCATGTCTGAAAAAATGCTCACCATCATCGGAAGCAACTTCCCGTTCCAAGGGATTTCCATCCATCCTGGATGGCACGCGTGGTCTGATCATAAACGACAATGCAACGAATTGCGAAATCCTCTGCCGGCAGCTCCGCGCATGGGGAATAAACATCGATATCGCGGCCAACGGCATCGAAATGCTGGCAATGCTTGACGCAAGCGAACCATACGAATTTGCGATTCTGGATTCAAACATGCCTGGGCTGTCCGGTCTGGAGCTTGCCAGGCGCATTCGCAACTCTCCAAAAAATGCTTCGTTAAAGCTCGTGCTATTGAGTTCCATGAATCACGAAGTCTCCGATGCAATCGCGCGCGAACTAAACCTCGCTGGCGTATTGAACAAGCCGGTGTCTCAAGAACAGCTTTTCGATTGCATCACCAAATTGACGAACAGGACCAAAAAAGCCGAGGAGTTCACCGCTTTCAGTTTTGCAGAACGTAGCTATTCTCGCTTGAGTGCGAAAGTGCTCCTGGTTGAAGACAGCCCAATTAATCAAGAAGTTGCGCTAGCCATGTTGCAGGACTTGTGTAACCAGGTAGAAGTCGCAGACGATGGGCGGAAAGCTGTGGCGGCATTTTCCAGCCATACTTCGGACGATGCCTTCGATTTGATCTTTATGGACTGCCAGATGCCGGAAATGGACGGATTTGCCGCTACTACGGAGATCCGCCGACAAGAAGCTTTGGCTGCCATGTCTTCTACCGCTGCGGCTCCAAGCGTGCGCCGCATTCCGATCATCGCCCTCACAGCCGATGCCGTGATCGGCAACCGCGAACGATGTCTGGCTGCGGGGATGGATGATTACCTAACCAAGCCATTCACTCAGGAGCAACTGGACGCGGTGTTGCGGCGCTGGCTGGCCGTGAGCAGGGATCTACCCTCACCCGCTCGGACTACAAATCTGTCATCCGTGGCCGACGCTCCGAGCGCGGACCGTGGACTGCTTGATTTCAATGCGCTGGACAGGATACGTGCCCTACAGCGGTCAGGGGCTCCGAATATTTTGAACAAGGTAATCACTCTGTACCTGGAAAACACACCCAAGCTCCTCGATACCATGCGAGACGCAGTAGCGCGATGTGATTGTGCCGCGATGCGCCGAGCAGCGCACACTTGTAAGTCGAACAGCGCCAACCTGGGCGCGTTCAGGATGTCCAGCTTGTGCGAAGAGATAGAACAATACGCGCGCGACGGTAAGTACGAAGAGGCGCGGGCGCGGTTTGGGTTAATCCAGGATGAATACACCAAGTTGGCACTTGTGCTTCCAATACAATTCAACCCGACATGAAAGACAAGATCCTTCCCGTGCGCGCACCCTTGGCGCTAGTAATTGACGACGACGAGTCCATGCGCCTGTTGGCGCGTGCGGTTCTCGAACAGAGTGGTTTGCGGGTCATTGAAGCCGAGAACGGGATTTCCGGGTTGGCGGCATTCAGCGGGGATACGCCCGACATTGTGCTGCTCGATGTCCAGATGCCGGGCAAGGACGGGTTCGCCGTGTGCAGTGAATTGCGCACAATACCGGCGGGGCTGCATGTCCCGATACTTATGATGACAGGACTCAACGATGTGGAGTCCATCGACCATGCCTATCAATCCGGTGCTACGGATTTCATCCAGAAACCAATCAACTGGCCGATATTGGGCCATCGCGTACGATACATGCTGCGCGCGAGCCGCTCGTTTGATCAGCTCGCAAGGCTTTCGCGCATCCAGAAGGTATTGAGCGGTATCAATTCCGCGCTCATGCGTATCCACGACTGTCCGCAATTATTCAAAGAGGTCTGCCATATCGCCGTGGATCATGGCCAGTTCATGATGGTGTGGATCGGTCTCGTCCAACCGGACACGCTCTGCACCAGTGCTGAGTTCTGGATGGGTCATAACGACGGATATCTGGAAGCGGTGGGACGCGACGCACACCACTTGCCCGATGGTGATGGTGTCGGCAAACTGGCGTTGCTCAGCGGGAGGCCAGTCATTGTCAATGATATTAAATCGGATCCAAGAGTTAAGTATAAGAGTGAAGCCCTGTCGCGTGGCTACGGTTCGATGGTGATCTTGCCACTGCAGGTGGCAAATCAGTCGGCGGGATTAATCGCGTTTTATTCGGCAATCCCGGACTACTTTACAGACGATGAGATGCGACTCCTGAACGAGCTGGCCGGTGATGTTTCCTTTGCGCTTAACTACTTCTCCAAAGAGGAGAAACTCGACTATCTGGCCTATTACGATTCTCTGACAGAACTTCCCAACCGCACGCTTTTTTTCGACCGAGCGAATCAGCAGGTGAACGGCGCTAAAAAGGATCGCGAAATCCTGGTGGTCATATACATTGAGCTGGAGCGCTTCCGCAATGTAAACGATTCGCTGGGACGCCAGGCTGGAGACTCCCTGCTTAAGTTGGCTGCGGAGCGTCTGAAATCCGCAGTTGTGGAACCCCATCTGCTGGCCCGCACGAGTCCCGACAGCTTTACCATTTTGCTCGTAGACATGAAAAATGAGTCGGACTCCTTACATCTTCTGGAACGAACAATCATCCCGCTTTTCCACGAGCCTTTCACAGTGGACGGAACCGATCTGCGCATATCCATCCGATCCGGCATTGCGCTTTTTCCGAACGATGGAGGCGATGCGGATACTCTGTTAATCAATGCAGAAGCGGCACTCAGGAAAGCGACGACGTCAGGAGAACGGTACCTATTCTATACGCCTCAGATGAACGACAGAGTTGCCGGAAAACTGTTCCTTGAAAACAAACTTGGCAAGGCACTTGAAGAAAAGCAATTCGAACTCTACTACCAGCCAAAGGTTGATCTCATGACCGACCGTATAAGCGGGCTGGAAGGACTGATACGATGGAACGATCCTGAAAGAGGCATGGTGCCACCGTCAGAATTCATCCCGCTGCTGGAGGAAACTGGATTGATACTTGACGTCGGGGAATGGGTCATCAGAAAAAGCTTGGAGGACTACCGTCGTTGGCAAGCTGCAGGACTGCAACCCCCACACATTGCCGTCAATGTTTCGCCCATTCAGCTCAGGCACAAAGACTTTGTTACCGTTGTACAACAGGCCATTGGCGCAGACCCAATGAATGTGCATGGACTCGACCTGGAAATCACCGAGAGTCTGATCATGGAGGATATAGAACGGAATATCATGAAACTCGAAGCACTGAGGAGTATGAACGTACTCATTGCAATTGACGATTTCGGAACTGGATACTCGTCACTCGCCTACGTCGCGAAACTGCCGGTTGACATACTGAAGATTGACCGCGCCTTTATCGTCAATATAGAAAACAGCATGGAAAACAGAGCCATCGTCTCGGCCATTATATTATTGGCCCATTCGCTAAACCTGAAGGTGGTCGCAGAAGGGGTTGAAACAGAAGAGCAGGCGCAATTTCTGAGATCGCTCCAATGCGACCAGATGCAAGGCTATTTATTCAGTCCACCCGTGCCGTCAGATCAGATTGAGGCAATGCTGGCGCAACAGTGCTCCACCCCAGACCTTCTGACAGCCTGTGAAAACATCAAAAACATCTCACCCCTGCCATTCACACACAGCACTCACGCATTATAGTGAGGCATTCATTCAACAAATATCAACCGATACCAAATCAGGATTTCCAGAGCCTGTTTCCGAAATTACCCGCAATAGCTCAATTACAGAACAGGACTCCCAAAGCCCATCGCCACGACCCCAACGCATCTTCGCGCGTGTTAATGTCCAACCAATTTTAAATTGTGCTTCACTCCAGCAATCTTGAATTCTTACTGCCGGAAACACATCATGCGCGCCTGGTTTGGCGCTACGTAGAGAAACAGAACCTCAAAGGCATATATGACGCCATCAAATCACGTCAATGTAGCGCAGGGCGCAGCACGATTGCGCCGGAGTAATGTTTGTATTGTGGCTTTATGTCACCATCGACCATGCCGGCAGCGCACGCGGACTGACACGATTAGCTTTGGCGCATGATACCTATCGCTGAATATGCGACGCCGTGCAAGTCAACTACCACACGCTGTCTGACTTTCGTGTTACTCACAGTTCAGTGCTCGACGAACGACTCACGGACAACGTGACTGCATTAATGAACGTGGGGTCGTCAAACTCAAGCGTGCCTCGCGCGTATGACGGCAGAGGAAGCTAATGAGATGTACAAGCTTCGCGTAAACGTGGCTGAATGTGTGAACGCGCAAGCACGCAATCGCGGTTTGGTGTTGTTGCCGGTGCGGATCAGAGCGAAGGTCAAGTGCATCGCGCTGTGGTTTGCTCTGACACACAACTTCATACGCATAGCAAAACTGGTACCGCAATTATTGAATATAGGCACAGGGGCATCCGCAACTTCTGCAATGACAGGATGAGGGAGCTCAACTTGAGCTAGTTCTATAAAACCAGTGATTTAACGAAATTCTGTATCCTGAATTTGATGCCAATTTTGTTGGCAGCAGCTCTCTTTAGGATACACCGAAGAAAAATTTGATTGTTTCTTAGCCTCTGAGTTAGCCTTACACCAAATAGATTGAGTCATTGCCGACAGTCTTGTACCACCGGATATTAATATCAGTGCCTACAACCATCAACTGGGTGCATACGGCGTGAGCTTTATGCCACGTCTACAGTCACTGCAGCGTTGATTGAAAATTTTCCGCATAGCCTTATTGCGGCCGCAATGCTGCTGCCAGGTGAGGCATAGCCAGCTCAATAAATGGTTTGACAAATTACATGTGCACCCGCGTATAGTTGGTGAGTTTGATAACAGTGCGTTGATGGAAGCATTTGGTCAGGCAAGAACAGGGGGTATTGCCCCAACGCCAATAGGTTGAACAATACTACGGTGTGGTTGTTATTAGTCAGACCGAAGAAATGCGCGAACAATTCTATGCTATTTCCATAGAAAGAAAATTTTCTCATCCAGCTGTGGTCGCCATCACGGAAACAACGCGTGAATGGCTGTTTCGTCAAACGCAACGATCATCGAAATAAAGAAGGTTATATCTATGAGCAAACAGGAAAATACATCAGAAAACATTCGTGGAGAAGGGATTTTTAACGCGCCGTGGGAAAAATCCTTCAATAAGATTCTCACACCTTTTGACGAATTCATTCATCGTCAGACCACCAGCGGCATGTTACTCATGGGGATGGCGGTAATCGCTTTGTTACTGGCTAACGGACCACTAGCCGTTGCTTATGAGCATCTGATTCATACCTATGTCAGTTTCAAAGCCGGCGACTGGAAACTGGAAATGAGTCTGCATCACTGGATTAATGATGGCCTGATGGCGCTGTTTTTCTTCGTCGTTGGTCTAGAGCTAAAGCGTGAAATACTGGTCGGTGAGCTGGCAAAAATTCGCAATGCAGCATTGCCAATCGGTGCTGCCATTGGCGGCATGGTAGTGCCGGCGCTAATCTATTTCGCGATTAATCCCGACGGTGACGCTGCACGTGGCTGGGGCATACCAATGGCTACAGATATTGCTTTTGCCATAGGTGCGCTGGCATTACTGGCAGGTCGAGTACCGAATGCGTTGATAACTTTTCTGGTTGCGTTGGCAATTGTCGATGACCTGGGTGCGGTGATGGTGATTGCCGTGTTCTATACCGAGACTATTTCAGTAGTATGGTTGATGATTGCTGGCGGTCTGTTTGTGTTACTACTGGCGTTTAACATGGGTGGTATTCGCAAAACTTTGCCATATCTCATCGTTGCAGTTTTCCTCTGGTATGCGCTGATGCAATCCGGTGTACATGCTACGTTGGCAGGTATTCTGGGTGCACTATCGGTGCCTGCCATTCCCAAGTACAAGCCTGAATTATTTAGTAATCATGCGAGAGATCTTTTGCAGCGTTTCGATGCTAACCACGAGCCAGGCAAAAGTATTATGAACAATGACAAGCTGCGTACGGTAGTTCAAACCCTGGGAAATGATTTGCGTAGAGTAGAAGCGCCACTACAACGGCTGGAGCATGTCTGGCACATGCCGGTGGCGTATCTGGTAATCCCGATTTTTGCGCTGGTGAATGCAGGTATTCCAATACAGCTTGGGTCACTGGGTGAAACTTTTAGTCACCCAGTTCTGTTAGGCGTTACTTTAGGGCTGGTGCTGGGCAAGTTTATTGGTATCACTGGCGTATGCTGGTTAATGCTGAAGCTAAATATTGCAGCATTGCCGAAAGACACACGATTTACCCAGATTGCAGGTGTCTCGCTACTGGCGGGAATCGGTTTCACCATGTCTATCTTTGTTGCCCAGCTCGGCTTCAAAGACCATGAAAATTTATTATTGATGGCGAAGACGGGCATTCTGGCCGCTTCTCTGCTGGCAGGAATTGCTGGTTTCATCTGGCTATATCTGGTGAGTAAGCCAGCTGCTGATGTTTAGAATGACTAGAAGGATTATGGGTTGCAATGCCAGCAGTCGAGTTATGCTGGATTGGGCCGTTTTTTAAAAACCAGGAAGCCTATAATCTCTCAGGCTTGCAGGCAGGTTGCAAGCGCAGGGATATAATAGTCAGAAGGCGTAACCACGCATAATTCACTGGATACTAAACAGCTAATAGATGCAGGTTCTGACCAGATGCTCTTCCCTATACCAAGGCCTCAAAAAATGCCATCAACAACTAAAGAGTCGTATGAATAACGCGATCCTTGTGCTTAATGCCGGTTCCTCCAGTATCAAGTTTGGTATTTTCACCACTGGTGAGGGAGATGATACGTTGAAGCCTGGCTATCGCGGCCAGATTGCTGACATCGGTCAGCGTGCCCACTTTGAGGTAACACGTATCCACCACAATGCTGATGAAAAGCTGGTGGATAAAAAACTTTTTCTGGCTGATCACGAAGCTGCATTGCAGGCATTACTGGCATGGTTTCAGGAGCACGCAACCCGCCTGCATTTTATTGCTGTTGGCCATCGAGTGGTCCACGGTGGAACTGTTTTTTCAACACCTGTCAGCATCGATGCCGAGGTATTGGCAAAGCTGGAGGCACTGGTGCCGCTGGCGCCGCTGCATCAACCGCATAACCTTGCCGCCATCAAGGCATTCAATCGAATCGATACCGAGGTGCTGCAGGTCGCCTGCTTCGACACGGCTTTTCATCGCAGCATGCCACCAGTGGCACAGAGCTTCGCGCTTCCGCGCACACTGACAGCAGAGGGTGTGCGTCCTTATGGTTTTCATGGTCTGTCGTATGAATATATAGCCAGTGTCCTGCCAGACGATCAGAAGTCAGGTGCCGATAATTGCGTGATCGTCGCCCATCTTGGCCACGGGGCCAGCCTGTGTGCCATGACCGGCCGAAGGAGTGTTGCGACCACTATGACATTCACGCCACTGGATGGATTACCCATGTCAACGCGTTGCGGCAGCATTGATCCTGGGGTGTTGCTTTATCTCATGACTGAAAAGGGTTTGACGCCAGACGTAGTCTCCGACCTATTGCATAACAAATCTGGTTTGCTCGGAATGTCGGGTGTTAGTGGCGATATGCGTGAACTTTTAGCCAGTAGCGATCCACACTCAGCGGAAGCTGTTGATCTGTTTGTCTATCGTGTGGTGCGCGAAATAGGTTCGCTGGCTGCTGCTGCAGGCGGGCTGGATATGCTGGTGTTTACCGGTGGCATCGGTGAGCATTCGAGCATTATTCGCGAGCGGATCTGCCAGCCGCTAAACTGGCTTGGAGTGCAGATTGATTCGTCTGCAAATGCTGCTGGCAATTCACAGATAAGTAGACAGGATAGCCCCGTATCCACCTGGGTAATTCCTGCCGATGAGGAACTTGTTATCGCAAAGCATGCCTATGCTTTGGCGCAGGCGATAACCCGATAAAAGTGACGTTGCACTACATTCAAATGCGAGGAGCAGAAAATGACACAGAGAGCAGAAAAAACCACAGCCAATGATGCGCCCCTGAGCGCCGATGAGTTACAGAATACCGATGCCTACTGGCGCGCCTGTAACTATCTTGCTGCTTGCATGATTTATCTACAGGCGAATCCACTACTACGCAAGCCGCTTGAAATTGAGCACATCAAAAAGCGCCTGCTCGGCCATTGGGGCGCGAGCCCCGGACTGTCATTTATGTACGTGCACATGAACCGGCTCATCAACAAATATGATCTGAATGCTATTTTCCTCGCCGGTCCCGGCCATGGTGCGCCTGGTGTGCTGGCGCCGGTCTATCTGGAAGGCGCTTATTCTGAGGTCTATCCGGACAAGAGCGAGGATGAGGAGGGTATGCGACGATTCTTCAAACAGTTTTCTTTTCCCGGTGGCATCGGCAGTCATTGTACGCCGGAATTGCCCGGCTCAATTCATGAGGGTGGCGAGCTCGGTTACAGTGTGTCACACGCCTTCGGCGCGGCATTTGATAATCCGGATCTCATTGTTACAGTGGCTGTTGGAGATGGCGAGGCCGAGACTGGTCCGTTGGCCACGTCCTGGCATTCCAGCAAATTTTTGCATCCGGTGCGTGATGGTGCGGTGCTACCGATTCTTCATCTGAACGGCTACAAAATCAATAACCCAAGTATTCTGGCGCGAATCTCTCATGATGAGCTGGAGAGCCTGTTTCGGGGTTACGGCTGGATACCTTACTTCGTCGAAGGCGACGACCCGGACACCATGCATCAGAAGATGGCCGCCACAATGGAGCGCTGTGTACAACAGATTCGCGAGATCCAGGAGCAGGCACGCAATGGCGGAGCAGTCACACGCGCACATTGGCCGATGATTGTTTTACGTACACCCAAAGGCTGGACCGGGCCGAAGGAAGTGGATGGCCGCAAGGTCGAAGGTTACTGGCGCGCACACCAAGTGCCATTGTCCGGCCTGCACGGCAACCCTGAACACATGCAGCAACTGGAAAGCTGGTTGCGCAGTTACCGGCCAGAAGAGCTGTTTGATGCACAGGGCCGTCTGATACCCGAATTAAAAGCGCTAGCGCCCAAAGGGGCGCCGCATGGGCGCCAACCCGCATGCCAACGGTGGTTTATTGCGACGTGATTTACACATGCCGGATTTTCGTGAATATACAATCGATGTCGCCAAACCCGGTCAGAGCAGCGCCATGAACACCAAACCACTGGGAGCCATGCTGCGAGATGTGATGCGTCAGAACATGGCAAATTTTCGGGTTTTCGGTCCTGATGAAAATACTTCCAACAAACTGGACGCAGTTTACGAGGTGAGCAAGAAATTATGGCTGGCAGACTATCTCCCCGAGGACGACGATGGTGGCGAACTCAGCCCCGATGGTCGCGTGCTGGAGATGCTTTCGGAACATACTTTGGAAGGCTGGTACGAAGGTTATGTGCTTACCGGTCGCCACGGTTTCTTCGCCACTTATGAGGCCTTCGTGCATGTTATCGATTCGATGTACAACCAGCATGCCAAATGGCTAGCCATCTGCGAGGAGTTGCCCTGGCGTGCACCCATCGCCTCAATTAATCTACTTATCACCTCCACCGTCTGGCGTCAGGATCACAACGGATTTACCCACCAGGATCCAGGTTTTCTGGATGTCGTGATCAACAAGAGCCCGAAGATTACACGCATTTACCTGCCGCCGGATGTCAACTGTCTGCTGGCCACGGCCGACCATTGCCTGCGCAGTCACAATGACATTAACGTTATCGTCTGTGACAAGCAGATGCATATCCAGTACCTGGATAAAGATGCAGCTATTAATCACTGCACTAAAGGACTGGGGATATGGAAGTGGGCAAGCAATGATGAAGGTTTCGAACCAGACGTGGTGATGGTCGGCTGCGGCGACATCCCGACAAAAGAAGCGCTGGCTGCCACGGCTTTACTGCGACAGCATTTTCCTGATCTCAAGATTCGTTTTATCAACGTAGTGGATCTATTTCGTATGACCTCGGCAGCTGAACATCCGCACGGCCTGTCCGACAGCGATTTTGACAGCCTGTTCACCATCGACAAACCCATCATTTTTAACTTCCACGGTTATCCCTGGTTGATCCATCGCATGGCATATCGTCGCACCAATCATAACAACCTGCATGTACGCGGTTACAAGGAGCGCGGCAATATCAATACACCGCTGGATCTTGCTATAGAAAATGAGATTGACCGGTTTAGCCTGGCCATTGATGTTATCAACCGGGTGCCGCACTTAAAAGTAGCAGGCGCCCACGTCAAAGAAAGTCTGCGCGATATGCAGATTGATTGCCGCCGTTACGCACATGAATATGGCATCGACAAACCAGAAGAGCGTGACTGGGTGTGGCCGTATTGATAAGCTTGCACTGACCTTAATTATAGGTACAGGCAGCTAGTGTAATACGTCATAAATAATGGATATTATGTTACGACTTGACCTCTAAAAGCTTATTGCTTAGGAGGTCAGTGCTATGCGTGTTGCCAATCCAGTTGAGTTCAGACGATGATCGCCACGTGCGAATTCTTTCCTGACGAAACGCAACGGGTCAAGTCGCGTGATCAATACATAATTGATCTGCTGTCGTACTTTCATGCCCCCGTTCCGAACGAATCGAATATGAAATGTCTATTTTCACGTAATGAATCGTGGTAGAGACCGAGGTCACATAAAATATTCCGTTCTCCTGAATACTTTGAAGCATTTCTACATACTCTGAAAAGAAGCCGCTGGCTGATTATCCTTGAACAAGTTTTCCGGCTAACATCAATCAAGTCGGCGAACCTGATGGGCTAATGTGTGAACAAATATATGGCATGCTGGGTTCAAAGCGACAGTATTCGGAATATGTCAGTTTTGTTGCGCAAGGTAATAAGAACAGCTGACTCAATTTTATAACCGATGGAACACCGCTTCGGTTATCGGTGAGAAAGAATTTGTTAAACCCGGATAATCCATTAGGCAATTTAACCAGCCTCCCCCCCCCTTTGAAAAAGGGAGATTTTGTGTCCCTGCAATGCTCAAATCCCCCCTAGCCCCCCTTTTTCAAAGGGGGGAAT